>Ga0302320_10013622_pt1 | contig 16966 bp, 14 predicted proteins | sample Bog_T0_3_FD_202130 | JGI IMG/M metagenome (GOLD analysis project Ga0302320, IMG submission 202130) | Peat permafrost microbial communities from Stordalen Mire near Abisko, Sweden - Bog_T0_3 | ecosystem: Environmental > Terrestrial > Soil > Wetlands > Peat | place: Sweden: Abisko, Stordalen Mire... | reverse complement strand
GAGTCGCCGGCGTTGGGGACCAGGGTGAGGGCGACGGCAAGCAGGAGCCATGCGCAGACGTCATCCAATGCGGCACACATCAGGGCGGTTGCGCCGAGCGGGGTGGATTGCAGACGGCGCTCTTCGAGGATGCGGGCGAGGACGGGGAAGGCGGTGATGCTCATGGAGATGCCGAGGAAGAGGACGAAGGGGAGGGCGCCGACCGCGGCGGGGGCGAAGCGGGTGCGCAGCGCGGGAGCGACGAGCACCGCCAGGAGGAATGGGAAGAGGATGCTCAACCCGCTGGCGAGCGCGGCCGTTCCCCGGTGGCGGCGCAGGTGGTTGTAGTCGATCTCGCTCCCGATCAGGAAGAGGAAGAGGATGAGGCCGATGTTGCTGAGGACCTCGAAGGAGGCGAACGAGCTTGGGGGAAAGAGGCGGGCGGAGGCGGCGGGTGCGAGCCGGCCAAAGACGGAGGGGCCGATGAGAATGCCACCGACGATCTCGCCGATGACCCTGGTTTGGCCAAGCTTGCGGGCGACCAAGCCGCAGAGCAGGGCGGTGAGGAGTACGGTTGCCATCTGGACAAGCAGGAGGGTCATTGCGGCTCCGGGGAATTTTGGGCTGGGCTGATTCTAACGAATGAGCGCAGGGTGAGGGCAGGCTCATCGCTTACGAGGGGAGAGAGCGGGGTTCGGATTGGGAGGGGTCGCCGGTGGCAATGACGGCAGCGGCGCGTTCGAGGATGCCGGCCTGGCGTTCCATCCGCTGGAGCATCTGTTCGGATGGGGAGTTGAGGTCGTAGAGCACGGCGGAACCGGGCGTGGCGCTGAGATCCGGGGAGATGGCGGAGGCGCAATCGGACCGGCGATCGAGCGCGGCGCAGGCGGCGGCGAGGCGGCGGTTGAGCGTGGTGAGGCGGGTGTTGGTGGGGGCGTCGGGAGTGCCGACGACGGCGAGTGTGGTGAGGCACTGGGTGAAGCGGCGGATGTAGGTGGTGAAGGTGAGGGCGGCCTCGGTCTCCAGGGCGTGGCGGCGGTCGGGGCCGAGGGTGGGCAGGCCGGGCTCAAGCATGACCCGGTCGAGGGCCTCTTCCGCGTCCTGGCTGGTGAGGCCGCAGGCGCGGCGGGCGGGGGCGAGCAGAGTGCGTTCGGCGGCTTTTCTGGCGGGGGCCGGGGTGGACCACCATTCGAGCACCGCGTGGAGGTAGGTTGCGGTGGCGGAGGCGGAGCGGGCGAGCAGGCGGCCGAGTTCGACGCGCAGGCTTTGCGGCCAGAGCACACGCATGGCGATGACGGAGACAAGCGCGCCGACGAGCGTGGTGAGGATGCGGACGCTGGCGAAGCGCCAGTCCCGCAGATAGGGCAGCGAGAGCAGGACGAAGGTGGGGGTGAGGAAGAAGCTGTACCAGCCGTAGTCGATGGCATAGAGCGCGAGGGTGAGGATGGAGCAGGCGGTGATGACGAGGACGATGCCGGTGTCGGTGTGGATGGTGGCTGCGAGCAGCGCCGCGAGGAAGCCACCGCCGACGGTGCCGGCGACGCGCTGCAGGCCCTTGCGGACGGTGCCAGAGCTGTAGGGCTGGAGCACGATGATGGAGGTCATGCCGAGCCAGAAGCCGTGGGAGATGTGGAACGCGCGAATGAGCACGACATCGACGGCGCCGACCACAGCGGTGCGCAAGGCGTGGCGCATCATGACGGAGTGGAGGGACCAGTTCTGGCCGAGGGCGTCGAGCCATGCGGGAGACGAGGGAGCGTTTTCCATCCCAGCCATGCGGTGAGGCTGCAGGGATGGGGCACCTGAGGTTTGGGGAAGCGGTTCGGCGAGGCGGCCGGGGCGGGCCTCGACGCCAGTCCAGACGGCGCGGACGGCTTCGAAGGCGATCTCGAAATTTTGCAGGGCTTCGAGCTGGGCGGAGAGGAGATAGCCGGCGAGAGGGTCTGCGAGGGGGTCTGGGGTGCGGGCCTGCGATGCGAGCTGCGCGGCGCGGCGGGCGATGAACTGGATGCGGTGCGAGCCCGTGGGCTTGAAGGAGGCGGTGTGGTCGGGCGGGCGGGCGCGGAGCGCGTTGGCGATGGCGGCCTCGGCGCCGCTGAGCCAGGCGGCGATATCGCGGATGGTGTCTGCGTCGGCGGCACCGGCGGGCGTGATTTCGACGAATTCGTTGAGCCGGAAGATGAGGGCGAAGAGGAGGTCGGCCGTCTCCAGCAGGACGCTGAGGCTGCGGGCGCGAATGGTGCGCGAAGGTGCGCGGGCGGGGGTGTCGCTGAGCGCGGCGCGGGCGGACTCAAGTTTGGCGCGCAACTGGCGCTTGAAGTCGGTAGCGTGGGCGTGGTCGGCGTCAAGGCCGGTGTGGTCGGGCTGCGGGGCCGGCGCGTGGAGGCCGGCGCTGAAGGCGGCGAGGAGGTCGTAGCAGCCGGCGACCTCGATGCGGGCGGGGCGGAAGGGGTCGAGAGGCCAGAGGAAGAGGCTGAGGACAGCGGCCCAGAGGCCTCCGAGGATGTAGCTGAGGGCGTTGGCGAGTGCGGCGTCCAGGGTGCGGTCGGTCGCGCCGAAGCCGGCGAAGTAGATGACCAGGATGATGACGGCGGTGGAGGCGATGGGCTGCGAGGCGACGCGGGCGTAGGTGACGGCGAAGCAGACGGCGGCGGTGACCAGCACGGCGATGAGAAAGTCCGGCGGGACAAGGGTGCCGATGATGCCGCAGAGGGCGCCGCCGACGAGGACGGAGACGATGGTGTAAAGACGAGAGCGGTAAGGGCCTCCGTTGTCGACCAGGACGGCTTCGAAGCCGCCGAGCGCGGCCCAGCCCATGGGCCGGCCGATCATGCGGCAGACGACCATCGCGGTGGCGACGGCGAATCCTGCACGCAGGCCGCGGCCCCAATGCAGCGAGCGGAGGATGGCGGCAGCTCTGGCGGCGAGGGGCATGAGTTTGAGTTTAGCTTTGGAAAGTGTCAGGTGGAGGGGAGTTGCTCGCGGATGCGGGGGCGGTCAGGTGGTCGATCGCTGCGGTCTTCCGAGCAGGAGGCAGGCCCGCTCGATGGCTACACGCGATTCTGTTTGAGCGGTGGTGGCATGGATTCCGCCAACCGCTGCGGCCGTCTGACCAGAACATATACCAGGGCTCCGGGCAGATTTGCGAAGAGAATGATGAGAACCCAGACGATCTTCGTGTTGCCCCGATCGGACTCTTTCATGGCACAATCCACCAGCACCGATAGCCAGAATGTGAACCCAATGAGGAACAGGATCCCCAGCAGCGAAGCGAACAGCATGATCAAACCTCGGGAGAAGTGTACTCCCGGTTTTTGCAGCGCTGAAGGAGTTTCTTGAGACATGAGAAGGGGCGGGTCAGGTGGAGGGGAGCTGCTCGCGGATGCGGGTGCGGGAGCGGGTGGTGATGACCAGGGAGGCGGCGAGGATGAGGGCCCCACCGAGGCGGGCGCTGGGGCCGAGGCTGTCGTGCAGGACGAAGACGCCGAGGATGGAGCCGATGAGCGGTTCCATGTTGAGCAGGACGCCGGCCTGGGAGGCGGGGACCTGGGTGAGGCCCCAGTTCCAGAGCAGGGTGGTGGCGGCGGTGCAGAGGACGCCGCTAGCGGCGAGGGCGAGCCATGCGTTGACGGAGATGTGCGCGAGGGGCGGCAGGCCGTAGATGGGCGGCACGATGAGCAGCAGCATCAGGGTGCCGCAGGCGGTGCCGTAGGCGCTGACGACGATGGGGGAGTGGCGCTGCATAAGGCGCTTGTTGAGCAGTATCCAGCCGAGAGCGATGACGAGGGAGAGGACGACGAGGAGGTCGCCGGCGAGGGTGGGAGCTGGGTTTCCCAAGTGCGAGACGGGGTGCGCGGGCGAGCTTTCGCGGACGCTGAGGGCGATGAGCGCGGCGCCGGCGGTGGAGATGGCGAGGGCGAGCCAGCCGGTGGCGTCCATGCGCTCGTGGGCGAAGAGGGTTGCGGCGACGGCGAGGAGCACGGGCATGGTGCCGACCATCAGCGAGGCGTGGGAGACGGTGGTGAGCGCGAGGCCGGAGAACTGAATGAGGAACTGGAGCGGGATTCCAAGGAAGGCGCAGAGCAGCAGGGTGGACCACTCGCGGCGATTGAAGCTGGGCCGGTGGGTGAAGAGCAGAGGGATGAGGACGAGGGTGGCGAAGAGGAAACGGTAGAGCACCATGGCGCCGACGTTCATCTGGGCGAGGGCGATCTTGCCGAAGAAGAAGCCGCAGCCCCAGAAGCAACTGGCGAGAGCGCAGGCGGCGAAGCCGAGGGTGCGATGGCGAGTGGGCATGGGAAGGTAAGACAAATCGACCACGGATTAACACTGATAGAGGCGAGACACGATCAAGTACAGAACAAAGCAACCGCGGATTCACACGGATGAACACGGATTAAGACAAGACAAGAACGATGGATTGATCTAATGCAAGCACTCCACACTCGAAGGAATCATGGCGGGAGCGCCACTTTACAGCAGACGAATCGAGTGTCCAATCTCTGAAGTTCATTGCATAAGTTGATTCCGAACCGCTCAGGATGACACTTCATTTATGCAGCGAACTTTTGGGACACCACACTGGATGGGTGTACCGGCAGAAACTATCCTTCTATGTTTTGACCCGTGTTCATCCGTGTGAATCCGTGGTGCATCATTCTGGCCTACCAGACGCGGCAGGAGTTGGCGGGGACCATGGGGGTGGGCTTCTTGCAGCCGAAGGCGGCGGCGAAGCCGGGCTGGTTGACGATGACGCCGTCGGTGCGGAAGTGGTCGGGGGAGTGGGGGTCGTCGAGCACCTGGGAGCGGACTGCCTCGGGGCGCTGGTTGGAGCACCAGTTCTGCGCGAAGGCGATGTAGAAGCGCTGCGGGCCGGTGAAGCCGTCGCGTTTGGCGGCGATGTCAACGTGGTCGTCTTTGGCGCGCTGCAGGTAGGCCATGAAGGCGAGCAGAGCGCCGCCGTTGTCGGCGGTGTTTTCGCCGAGGGTGAGCTTGCCGTTGACCTTGACGTCGTCGACGGCGGTGAAGGCGCCGTACTCACTGACCAGGCAGTCGGTGCGGGTGGTGAAGTTCTTGAGGTCGGCGGGGGTCCACCAGTCGTCGAGGTTGCCCTTGGCGTCGAACTTGCGGCCTTCGTCGTCGAAGCCGTGGGTGAGCTCGTGGCCGATGACGGCGCCGATGTGGCCGTAGTTGACGGCGATGTCCTGGGAGCGGTCGTAGAAGGGCGGCTGTAGGATGCCGGCGGGGAAGTTAATGTCGTTCATGCTGTCGTCGTAATAGGCGTTGACGGTGGGCGGGGTCATCTGCCACTCGCTCTTGTCGACGGGCTTGCCGATCTTGTTGAGCTCGCGGTCGTTCTCAAAGGCGTTGGCGCGCAGCTCGTTGCCGACGGCGTCGGTGGGGGAGATGGTGAGTTTGGTGTAGTCGCGCCATTTGTCGGGATAGCCGATCTTGTTGGCGACGGCGGCCAGCTTCTCGCGGGCGCGGACCTTGGTGGCGGGGGACATCCAGTCGATCTGGTCGATGTCGCTGCCCATGGCGGACTCGATGTCGTGGACCATTTGGAGCATTTTGGCCTTGCTGTCGCCGGCGAAGTACTGATCGACGTAGACCTTGCCCAGGGCCTCGCCGAGGGCGCCGTTGACGGCGTTCGAGCAGCGCTTCCAACGGGCGCGCTGTTCGGGCTGGCCCTCCAGAATGCGGCCGTAGAAGTCGAAGTTCTCGTCGTCGAAGGCCTTGGGGAGGTTGCGTGCGACAGAGGTGAGCAGGTGGTAGCGCAGGTAGGCCTTCATCGTGGCGGGGTCGACGCTGCGGACCTGCTTGAGCATCTCGGGCAGGTAGTCGGGGGTGGAGTTGTTGATCTCGGTGACTTGCGGCGAGTGGATTGCCTCCTCGAAGGCCTCGAAGTTGACGCCGGGAAGTGCGGCCTCGAAGGTGGCGATGGGCTGCAGGTGATAGGTCTTCTCCGGCTCGCGCATATCGACCACGCCGAGGGAGGCCTTGGCGAGTGCGGTCTCCAGGGTCATGATGCTTTGCGCATCTTTCTGCGCCTGCTCGGGCGAGGATCCGGCGAGGGTGAGCATCTTAGCGACGTGGGCGACATACTGATCGCGGAGCTTCTGGTCCTTGTCGCCGGTGCGCAGGTAGTAGTCCTTCTCCGGCATGCCAAGGCCACCTTGCTGGATGGAGGCGATCTGTTTGGTGGCGTCCTTGAAGTCCTGCTGCTCGCCGTAGCCGAAGAAGACGTCGACGCCGATGCGCTGGAGTTCGCCGAGCAGGGCCGCGAGCTTGACCTTGGGGGCAGGTGTGCCGAGGGAGTCGATCTCATCGAGCAGGGGCTGGATGGGCTTGAGGCCGGCGGCGTCGATGGCGGAGGTGTCCATGCAGGCCTTGAAGTAGTCGCCGATCTTCTGCTGGTCGGGCGAGCGGGTATCGCCGCCTGCCTGGGCTTTGGTGAGGATGCCGTTGAGCTCCTGGGTGTCGACGTTATAGAGGACGTAGAAGGGATCGGTGCCGGGCAGATCGGAGGGGATGGGATGATTGGCGGAGAACTTGCCGCAGGCGAACTTGTACATATCGGTGCAGGGGTCGGCGGAGAGATCGATGGAAGAGAGATCGAGGCCGGGCAGGGGCTTTTCGTCGGAAGGCGCAGGCGTGGCGGCAGGCGGCGCGGGCGGCTGCTGGGCGAATGACGACGGCGCGAGAGCGAAGCAGGCGATCACCAGGAAGACGAGGGCTGCGAATGCGGCGAGCGAGAGGACGCGGCGGGAGGCGAGGCTTGCGGATAGTTCGGACGATTCGCTCATGCTTGGGATCTCCGTGCGGGGATGGAATTTTGGGGCTGCGAATGGACGGGCAGCTAGGGGCAAAAGGGGCTTACCTAGAAGCTTACAAGCTTCGATGGGGCAGAGTCTTCTATTATCGCTCTGAGAGTCTGAGGGCTGGACGATGCAGAGGGCGGTTGGTCGCGTGGGAGCGATGCTGGCGTGGGTGGTGCTGGCGGCGGGCACGGCCATGGCGCGCGATCCGGAGCCGCCGCTGCGCGTTCCGTTGGAGCCGCTGGGGTACCAGGCGATGGTGCAGGAGTTCCTGCTGGCGGGCAGCTCGATGTTGACGGTGGACTTTGCCGACAAGGACCATCTGCTGATTACGTTTGCGGTGCGGCGGCTGATGAAGCGCGAGGGGGACGGCGATCCGGGTGACGATGACCGGACGGTGGGGGCGTTTCTGGTGGAGCTGCCCTCGGGCAAGGTGCAGGCGCGGACGGAGTGGCGGCTGCACGACCACTCGCAGTACCTGTGGAACCTGGGCCATGGGCGGTTTCTGCTGCGGGTGCGGGACCGGCTGACGGTGTTTGCGCCGCTGCAGGCGGGCAAGTCGGGTGATCCGTTCCAGCAGACTCCGCTGCTAACGTTCGATCTCCATATTGTGGCCATCCTGGTGTCGAGCGATTTCGATTTGTTGACGATCGAGAGCATGCGGCAGCCGGCGGGAGGTGCAGGCGAGGGGTCGCCGCAGGACCCGGCACCGGTACAGATTAATTTCTACAGGCTGAGCACCAACGGCGATCCGGGGAATGGCGTGGTGGCGACATCGGCGGGCGCGATTCGCACCCGGGCCGCGGTTGCACTGCCGATGACGGCGGCCGGAATTCTGGATGTGATCGAGGGAGGCAAGGACCGCTGGCTGTTCAACTTTGACGAGCTTACGGGCAAGGTGGACGAGCTGGCGGAGTGGGACACGACGTGCTTTCCGAGGGCGACGTTTGCCGGGCACGGCGAGTTTGTCGCTTTCGGATGCCGGGGGAGCCCGGACAAGGTGGACCTTGCGGGCTTCAACCTGAAGGGCGAGCAGATGTGGCAGCAGAATTTTCTGGATTCGTTTGTGTCGCCGATGTTTGCGTTTGCGCCGGCGGCGGGACGGTTCGCGCTGGGCCGGACCATCGTCAGCGCCGCGTTCGACGCTGATTTTCCGCTGCCCGCGAGCGCGGTGAGTTCGCAGGAGGTACGCGTCTACCAGAGCTATAACGGGCAGCAACTGCTGCGAGTGGAGTGCTCGCCGGTGGAGCGCGCGGGGCAGAACTTTGCCCTGTCGGAGGACGGACTGCGGCTGGCGGTGGTGCGCGAGACCATGGTGCGTCATCCGGCGACCCCGGACTACGAGGCATATACCGGGAAAGAGACGGCGGTGGAGGTGTATGCGCTGCCCGCGCTGACCGAGAAGGACCAGGCGGCGGTGAAGGCGGCGGAGGCGCTGGCCCCGGCAGATAGCGGGGTGCGGATCGACCTGGCGCTGGAACGGCTTTCAAACCCGGCGGCAGCGAATGGGGTGGGCGGGACGGGTTCGGGGGGAGATTCTTCAGCGGGAGCGGCGGCTGGGGTGTCGCAGGCGGCGGGGAGTGGGAGTGGGGCTGAGGGCGGTGGTGCTGGTGGGGGGACGGGGACCGCAACGGTGGTTGAGGGCGATGCCGACCCGGACGTTCCGCGCAAGCCGCCGTCGTTGTATGGGCCGGATGAGACGCCGCCGCAGAAGACTACGCCGCAGTAGGGGAGTGTAAGGAATGATGAATCGGGGGATAGGCGGTCTAGGCGGCCTTGGCGGGGGAGACGAGCGCCTTGACGCGGGCGTTGAGGCGGGCCTTGTAGCGGCTGGCGGTGTTCTTGTGCAGGACACCCTTCTGGACGCTCTTGTCGAGGATGGAGACGGTCTCGGAGTAGGTGGCGGCGATGGTCTTCTTATCGCCGGCGACGATGGCCTCGCGCAGGATGCGCAGGCTGCCGCGGAGCTTGCTCTTGTTGGCGCGGTTGGCCCCGGTCTTGGTTTCGGTCTGACGTGCGCGCTTCAACGAGGAGACATGATTTGCCATGGAATCTAAACTCTTTTCTGGTGCCCGCCAAGCGGGAGATTGGGGAGCTGGCGGAGGTAAGGCGCGCCGCATCCCTGCAATATCTAGTGTATGGGAGCGAGGTGGCGGGGTCAACCGCGATTGCGCAGCGTGGGTTCAGACGAAGACAAATACGGAGATTCTGGACTCGATAAGACTGAGTCCAGAATGACGGCTAGGGGTGGCGCGGGCCCAGGGACGGATGAGCCTCAGTTGTCGGTGGGTTTGGGATCGATGTGGTCGATGACTAACATGGGCATGGTGCCTTTGCGCTTTTCCAGCTTGAGGCCGAGGGTCTTGTAAATGGCGTCGAAGAGACTGATGCCGCCGGTGGGCACGGAGGCCGCGTCGGGCGAGGGCGGACTGTCACCGGAGGCCTGCGGCGACGGGGCACGGAGTTGACCGGAGGTGCTGAAGGACAAGGTGAAGTCGTAGGCGCCGTCGATTCCAGTGGCGTCGATGACCTGGTTCTTGATGAAGCCGGGCGCCATGGACTGGAGCTGGTCGGCGAACTGGGCCATGGTGATGTTGGAGCAGGTGACCAGCCGACCGAGCTGCGGATTGTCGATCCGGGGATCCTTGCCGTCGGGGCCGGGGCCGTTCTTGCAGCCGGTGCGGTTGGTGGGGTCGGCCTTCTTGAGGTGCGGGCCGGCGGCGGTGAGGGTGTACGCATCCGCGGGACGGTCCTCCATGTGGCTCTTTAGCTCGAAGCGGTCGGCGAGCAGGGTCTTGATCATCTGCTGCAGGTCCTCCTGGCTGAGCTGCGGGGCGCTGCCGGGGCCGGAGGGAGGGCCGTCGACGGCGACCTTGCCGAGGATGTCCCAATGGTCGCGGTTGAGAAAGTCGGGAGGATCGACGATTCTGCCGTCGCTGATGTCCCACGACCAGGTGATAAGGAATTGAAGGGGGGCATTGTTGATGATGATTTGGCTCCCCTTCATCTGGAGGTTCAGGCCCTTCTCATCCGGCGATGCGGGCTTGATGACGGCGACGTCGAAGGCGGCGGGCGGCGGAGGCGGGAGGGCCTTGTCGAGGCCGGGAGCGTTGGGGGTGGGCGTCTCGTTGATGCTGTCGACGAAGACGACCGGAAGGGGCGCGGTCTTGGCTTCGAGCTTGAGGCCTAGCTGCTTGTCGACGGCGTCGAAGATGGTGGTGCCGGAGCCGTCGGCCGGCTTCTGATAGGTCCAGTGGATGTCGAAGTCCCAGGCGCCCTTGAGGCCGGTCTGGTCGACGACGGGCGATTTGAGGTAGGGCGAGGCGACGCTATGCAGGAAGTCGGCGAAGGATTCCATGGTGACGGCGTGGCAGGCGAATTTGATCTCCATGGTTGGGGAGGGCGGGGTGTTGTCGGGCGGAGGCTGGTACTGGCAGCCGGGTTCATGGCCGGGGCCAGGTTCGGAGTCGGCGGAGGCGTCGGACTGCTTGAGTTTGGAGCCCTTGCCGACGGAGAGGACGAAGGCGGGCAGCGGCTTGGTTCCGGCGTGGGCGACGAGCTTGAAGCGATCGATGAGCATGGACCGAAGCATCAGGCGGATGTCGTCGGGCGAGGTGGTGCGCGGGGCCTGGGCGGTGACGTCGAAGCGGTCGAGATCGAGCCAGGCAGGGCCGCCGAGGACGTTGCTGCTCTCCACATTGTAGGAGCGCGCGATGAGGTTGGTCATGGTGGCCTGGCTGGTGGTGTAGCGGTCGCCATGCAGCGCGCCGCCGCGGATTTGGGGAGTGTTGCTGTGCGGGCTGACGTGGACGTCGGTGAGCTGGAAGGTGGGGAGTGGGGCAGCGGGGGTGGCGGCGGGTGTTGCGGCGGGAGTGGCGTTCGCAGATTGAGCGAAGGCGGGGATGGAGAGGAGGCCCGCGCAGGCTACGCACGCGAGGGCTCGGGGGATATTGGTCATCAATTCGGACCGCCTTGGGAAGAGCAGGATGGGAAGCGACGATGCGAGGCCCGGGGCCGAAGGTCAACCGGAGTTAACGTCTATTTTGACGGATTGGTTCCGCGAACGTCAGCTAATTTTCGGTGGGGATTTTGTCCACGTGGTCGATCACGAGGATGTCGACGAGGACTTTTTGGGGTACCAGCTTGAGGCCGAGCTGCTCCTGTAGTGCGGTGAAGAAGTCGGGCAGGCTGGAGTTGGGATCGTTTGCGGAGGCGTAGGAAAGTTTGAAGTCGTAGGTGCCGGTGAGCCCGGTTTTGTCGACCACGGGCTGGCCTGCGGGACGAGAGAGAATACTGGCGAGGGCGCCGGTCGAATAGTTCCAACTATCGATGCGGTTCGGGAGGATTTGCCCCCAGGGCTTGCCGTCGCCCTTGGCCGGTTGGAGCTTTGGTCCGCCCTTCGCGATGACCAGTTCGAAGCCTGCGCTGAGCTTCGATATGTGGTGAACCTTGAGCCCGAGGCGCTGCGCGAGCAGGTTTTGAACTAGTGGCTTGATCTGGTCATACGCGAGCATCTGGTCGCCTTCCACCTTGGCATCGATGCTGTAGTTGCTCGAGTCAAGCCACTCGGGGCCTTCGATGTAGCGCTCATCGGCTCCGAAGGCGACGGCGATGATCAGCCTGAGGTTGACGTTGTGGGCGAAGAATCGGTTCGTAGGAAACGGGCTAATTGGGGATGCGCCCGGCGGCAATGGGGCCGGATGGGGATCGCCCACGCGGACTGAGGCGACTTCGAAGGCAGGTGCGGGTGCGCTGGTCGCAGGAGGCGCGACTGCGGGCTGCTGCGGTATCTGGCCGAGAGCGGGGGTTGCCGCGAGGGGCAGAGTGAGTGACGCGGCGAGTGCGAGGGCGAAGTGGCGGGAGGTTGAATGGTGCGGCGTACGCGTCGTCATGATTTCTTTCTGAAGGAGAATGCTACAGGAGAGACGCGTGGGCTGGAGTTATGTGAAAGGAAGGTTCGGGCGGTTGAGGCAAGGCGGAGTTCGTCTGGGTCCTTCGACTCTGCCGCTCACGATGAGACTGTGAGCGGCGTCGCTCAGGATGACGGCGCGAACAAACAACTGCGGGTGCGAAATACGGAGATTCTGACCCTTCGCAGGCTCAGGGCCAGAATGACGAGGCTGAAGAAACACGGGGCCCTTCGCGCTGGAAAGGCGCGCTCAGGAGGACGGCGAGAATGGATTAAATCGACGGCCCTCGAGCGTCCGCTCGACAACCCACCCTTTCCGATGAAACTGGAAAGGATGGGCCACCCAAATGCACTGCACCTTTCGTGGGGCGCGAATCATCCAAAAAATGGCTTGACTGTGTGCGGGTGACGTTCTAGTCTGTGCGCAACTTCGGCAAATTATTGGCAACCCTCGCCAATCCGATTGCAGGCCAACAGACGATACCCCGTGCTGCGCGGAAGCTACCCCACTTGCCGGAACTCTCCGAAATCCCACGTGTTTCCCCAGTGGAGCATCCAACCCTGGTACGCCCTGATGGAGGTCAGACGACTACTTGATAAAAAAATCCCTCGAGATTACGCCTGGTATTGAGCCCCTGTACGGGACCCGCGACGAAAACCTCCGGCTGCTGGAAGACTCGCTCCAGGTGACAATCGATCTGCGGTCGGATGAGATCCAGGTCACCGGATCGGTGGAGAGCGTGGAGCGTGTGGAACGCATCTTTGCCGACTATGAGAGCCTGCGCCGAGGCGGCGTGACGCTACAGAACGGCGAGTTGAAGGGGATGCTGAAGCTGGTGATCGCGGACCCGGGGACGACGCTGAAGTCGGTGGTGGACTCGGGCAAGCAGCGGTCGGCGGGGGTGAAGCGGATGGTGCAGCCGCGCAGCCCCAACCAGAGGAAGTATGTGGAGGCGATCGAGCAGGGCGACATGACGTTTGGGCTGGGGCCGGCGGGTACGGGCAAGACGTACCTGGCGGTGGCGATGGCGGTGTCGGCGCTGATGGCGAAGCGGGTGAGCCGGATCATTCTGGTGCGGCCGGCGGTGGAGGCGGGTGAGCGGCTGGGGTTCCTGCCGGGATCGCTTCAGGAAAAAGTCGATCCGTACCTGCGGCCACTGTACGACGCGCTCTACGATCTGCTGGACCAGGAGAAGGTGGACAAGCTGCTGGAGCGCAATGTGATTGAGGTGGCGCCGCTGGCGTTTATGCGCGGGCGCACGCTGAACGAAGCGTTCATCATCATGGACGAGGCGCAGAACACCACCAACGAACAGATGAAGATGTTTGTGACCCGCATGGGCCAGGGATCGAAGGCGGTGATTACCGGGGATCTGACCCAGATCGATCTGCCCAACCCGAAGCGGTCGGGGCTGCTGGAGGCGCTGCAGGTGCTGGACGGCGTGGAGGGGATCCGCTTCTGCCACTTCGAGGATGTGGATGTGGTGCGGCACCATCTGGTGCAGCGGATTGTGCGGGCCTACGACAGCTATGGGCGGGCGCAGCAGCAGTTGCCGCTGGAGATTGGCGATGCCGGGATTCCGGAGGTGTCGGAGGTGGGGATCAAGCCGGTATCGAAGCCGCAGTGAGGCAGTTGTGAGTGGTAATTGGTAAGTGGTGAGTGGTAAGTGGTGAGTGGAGATGCACTGGTATTTCTATCTGCTTGAGTTTTTGAGTGGAGCGTTTCTGGCGAATGGTGTGCCGCACTTTGTGCAGGGGGTGAGTGGCAATCCGTTTCAGTCGCCGTTTGCCAAGCCGCCGGGAGTGGGCGAGTCTTCGCCGCTGAGCAATGTGCTGTGGGGGGCCTTCAACTTGGTGGCGGGAGCGCTGCTGCTGCACTACTTCTGGCCGGTGGGCGATGCGGCGTGGGTGGGCTGGTGCGTGGTGGGCGCGGGCGCGCTGTTGCTGTCGGTGCAGCTCTCCCTCCACTTCGGCACGGTGCGGGCGAAGAAGGTCTAGTAGCATCGAAGCACGGATGATTACCATCGAACCTCCGAGTCGTTGCCCTGCGGATGTCCTCACTCTGTCGAAGGCGGGGCTTGCGCGCTTCGTGAATCGCGCGCGCGCCGCGGTGGGGATTGAGGGCGAGGTCCACGTGCTGCTGGCGGACGACAAGACGCTGCGCCGGCTGAACCGGCAGTTTCGCGGCAAGGACAGGGCGACGGACGTGTTGTCGTTTCCGGCTGTGGAGAGTGGCGCGGGAGTGGCCGGCGATTTGGCGATCTCGCTGGAGACGGCGGCGCGGCAGGCGAAGCAGTATGGGCACTCGCTGCGCGATGAGGTGCGGGTGTTGCTGCTGCATGGGGTGCTGCATCTGGCCGGGTTCGACCATGAGAGGGACCGTGGCGAGATGGCGGCGCGCGAGGCGGCGCTGCGGCGCGAGCTGGGGCTGGCGGTGGGCTTGATTGGGCGCGTGAGCGACGGAAAAGGGCGGGGGCGGAGATGAAGCTTATCCTCTATCACGATCTGGCCATGGCGGCGCTGCTGGTGGTGCTGGCGCTGGCTGCCTATGTGGACCGCGTGTACAGCGAGATGGGCAAGTTCCTGGCGCGGGAGTATCAGGACAACATCGATGCCTGGACTCAGGTGGTGGAGCCGAGACTGCACCTGGGGCGGGAGTCGATTGCGCTGTCGGCGTCGGTACTGCGGCAGCTGGCGCTGGCGGCGGTGGCGCTGATCGCCGGGTTGCGGCTGTACGTGCATGTGAAGGCGACGCAACTGGCGCGGGTGCCCAGCCTGGAGGAGATTGTCATCACCGGTTTCTTCCTGGTGCTGTTGATCCTGCTGTTTGACCGGCTGATTCCGCAGCTGCTGTTTACGCGGACGGATGGACTGTGGATCGTGCACATCCGTTATTTGCTGGAGGCGCTGTTCTACCTGATTCTGCCGGTGACGCTGACGCTGGGTCTGCTGCTGTCGATTGTGGCGCTGGCGGAGCCGGAGGACGCCGAAGAGGAGGAGCATCCGTCGGAGGCGATGGACGCGCTGCTGGAGGCGGGCGAGGAGGAGGGCATCCTGGAGGAGAGCGACCGCGAGCTGGTGCGGTCGGCGGTGGAGTTTGGCGACAAGGTGGTGCGCGAGGTGATGACGCCGCGGCCGGAGATCTTTGCCGTGCCGGAGACGCTGACGATTGAGGAGTTCCTGGTGCGTCTGAAGGAGAACGCGTTCTCGCGGGTGCCGGTGTTTGCGGGGTCGCTGGACCACGTGACCGGGATTGCATTTGCGCGCGACCTGCTGCAGGTGCTGGATACCGAGGCCATGCACACGACGGTGGCGGAGATGCAGCGGCCGACGGCGTTTGTGCCGGAGACCAAGAACGTGGCCGAGCTGCTGCGCGAGATGCAGCACGAGCAGCAGCACATGCGGATCGTGGTTGACGAGTACGGCGGCGTGGCCGGGCTGGTGACGATCGAGGACCTGCTGGAGGCGATTGTGGGGTCGATTGCGGACGAGCACGACGAGGCCGAAGAGGTGAACGAGCCGGTGCGCGAGGCGGAGGGGACGTTTGTGGTGCAGGGGAGCTTTGAAGTATCGCGGCTGCGCGAGCTGTTTGCGGAGCAGTTGGAGGCGGGGCAGCACGCGGCGGAGAACGGCGAGGCCGCGGCGGAGGAAGACGCGGGCGAGCATGAGGGCAGGAACGGTGCGCCGCGGTTTGCGCTGCATCTGCCGCAACACTACGAGGCGACCACGCTGGGCGGGCTGGTGTCGGAGATTGCGGGACACATTCCGAAGCAGGGCGAGGTGGTGGAAGAGGACGGGCTGCGGCTGGAGGTGCTGGCGTCGACCGACCGCAAGGTGGAGCGGCTGCGGGTGGGACTGGTGGAGACGGCGGCGGAGTAGAGCAGCGAGTCAGCAGACAGCGAGTTAGCGAGTCAGCAAGACGGCGAGTCAGCAAGAGCGTGCTAGTGCTGGGTGACGGTACACTTGCCCTTGCACTTGATGGCGAAGGGGTCTGTGTTCATCTTCTTCTCGTTCAGGCGGATGTTGGTGTAGAAGACGGTGCGGGTGTCGCCGGTGGGCGTGCCGTTTGAGGCGTTATAGGAGACTTGCTTGAGCGAGGCGTCGCGCACGGGGTCGACCCAGATGACGATGTGGCTGAAGTTGTTGCGGATGTTGGGGTCCCTGGAGACGAGGTCGAGTTTCTCCACGGACACGGTCTTGCTGCCATCGCTCATCTGCTCCGTGCCCTGGTCGGTGATGGTCCAGGACTTCTCGAGGTCGTGGCCGCTGCCGCCGAAGCCGATGGTCATCACGGTCTCGGCGGTGGCCTGGTTCTTGCCGGTAGCGGAGTAGACATCGACCTGGCCGGTGCCGGTAGTCAACAACTGGAATTTGCCGTCCTTGAATTCGACGATCTGCGCGGGCGGGCTGTCGGGCTTGGCGTCGGCGGCGAGCATCCTGATGCCCATTTGGGTAGAGCCGGCTTTGCGCAGGAAGTAGATCTGACCGGTCTGGGTTTCGGTGTCCTGCACGGCTTTGGTGAAGAGCTCCTGACGGAGGTCGGCCTGGGCGGAGGTGAAGTTGGCGCTGGCGGCGTCCATCTGCGCGAGCACGGATTTGAGGCGAGCGGGATCGGCCTGCGCGACGGCGACGCGATGGCCGGCGAATGCGAGTGCGACGGCCAGTGCGAAGAGTGCGGATTGGCGGGAGTTGAGCGGCATCGGCGGACTAACGGACTACCCAGGCGTTGTAGGCGACGACTTTCCTGCCAGCGTCGTAGACGGGGTCGGCGTGCTCGTAGGTGACGGCGCCAGAGATGGGTTCGATGATGCGGAGGATGGCTTCGCGGCGTTCGTCCTCGGTCTGTGCGGGCTGCGGGCCGCCGGGCATGTCGGCGCGGATCTGGTAGATGAACTGGGCGTCGCCGTTGACCTGGCCGGCTTCGCGGACGAGCACCTCGCTGGAGGCGAGGGCGACGGTCTCGACGGGACGGTCTTTGAAGTCGATGAGGCGCGGGGAGACGAACATGAAGACCAGGATCAGGGTGACCATGACGTCGTAGGGGAAGCTGCCGCGAGGGTAGGTCCACCAGACGTAGCTTTTGAGGATGTCGCGCACTCGGTTTGCCATCGATGTTAACTGTACCCTACCCCCTCCCCCCGGGGGCAATCGCTCTGGCGAAGAAAAAGGGCCGACAGATCGTCGGCCCTCTCTTGAACCCGTAAATCCCGCAGGCGTAGCTATGCGGCCTTGAATCCGTTCGAATATCCCTTGACGAACG
>Ga0302320_10013621_pt1 | contig 16966 bp, 15 predicted proteins | sample Bog_T0_3_FD_202130 | JGI IMG/M metagenome (GOLD analysis project Ga0302320, IMG submission 202130) | Peat permafrost microbial communities from Stordalen Mire near Abisko, Sweden - Bog_T0_3 | ecosystem: Environmental > Terrestrial > Soil > Wetlands > Peat | place: Sweden: Abisko, Stordalen Mire... | reverse complement strand
GCCATGGCGCTCGCCAGAGTAGATGTTGGGGGCTCTTGATCCGGTCGTAGGAGCATCAAATAAATGCGTGCGACCATTGATGAAATATTTGTCTCCGCTCCATCGTGTGCCGTCGGTATCCATAAAATCTGATGGCCGAGCAGAAATTCGTATCGGTCTTAGTTTTCCCGATACGCCGGGTGTGAGTTCGATAGAACTCACGAAAGCGGGTCGTCCCCAATCTGAACTGAAGGAAAGGTGCAGTTTGCCATCTGCGGAAGGACGGACGTCTTTGAACACGCGAACGTCGATTGCAGCATTACCCGCGTCCGCAATTGGATCGAAATCTGTCAGCAGCGGATAGCCGTTCGCCTCTACATGAAAGTGACGTTCGTTTTCTGCGTCATCCACTTTTTCGCCAGTTGACATCCTAAAAGGGTCGGCAAAATAGAGCTTGAGTTCATAGACTCCAGGAGACAGCGGTATGTTGTAACGAAACTCACGTTCCGATTGAGGGACCATCTGGTCACCCGATGCAGCCTCCCGAATAGACCGGAAAAGGCTCTCATCGGCCACAGGGGGAAAGAATTGGAGTGGGCCGGGATGGATAACCCCTCCTTCGTAGAAGCGGTCAGCATCCCAACGGTTTCCACCCGAGTCGGCGTAGGAAGTTCCCGTGCGACCCGCGGCAATGCGGATGTCACCAGCGTGAGGGGCCAGTAGGGCCGCTTGGCTCTTCGCATGCGGCTCCGCCTCGCTTTCCGCTGGAGGTGAAACTGACGCTATCGGAATATCATACGTTGGCAAAGCGGCGCGCCCCGACTCAAACCACCTGTAGCCGAGCCATGCGAATCCAAGACTGAACAGAACCGCCGCTCCGACAAGAACATACTTCAATCGGCGAGGTTTTCCGTCCGCTGGAACAAGGACCACAGGCTGTGCTGGCGATTCTTTGAAACGAGCCTCAAAGACCGGAAGGTATTGGCCTTTCGGGATCGTGATGACCACGGGCTCGTCCTTGCCCTCGTTGACGAAATGGTGCTCCAATTTCATTCGCAGCTGACGGGCCTGCGATCGAACAATATTGTCATCATTTGGGTTGTAGCTGGGCTGTCGGCCAAAGACGTAAATCCCGATCTGCTGTTCAGTTGCCTCTTCGGATTTATCCTCGGTCGCGCATCGACACACATGAAGAAAGAACGCTCGAAGGCGCGGCGATTTTTCGAGGGTGACACTGGAGGCCACGCGGCGCACCAATTCCTCTCGCTGCCTCTCAACTTCGTTAAAGGCCTTTTTGGGGTGCATCACCGTGACAACTTCTAAACTCATTGGGGGAGCTCCGGTGCGTTCGGTTAGCATGCTAGATGCAAGTAAAGCGATTTGCAAGCCCCAGGCGACCACACTTGCGAAGTACGCTTGCACTATAACTCTCTATCAGGCTTGGGATATTCACTGAGCAATCTTGCCCTGAAAACTCGTAGCTTAAATGGGGCGCAAAATTCTGACGGCGGCTGAGGTCGACGAGATACCTCGGGATGATCGCTCACAATGTCTGGTAGATATCGATACCAACAAGGAACGATTTTCCTGCAAGCTGGCGGACATTCAACTTGTTTCCCGGTCCCCTGATTCCTCCGATAGGTCCGGAGAGTCCGACTATTTTCCGACCAACGATCAAGTCCTGCTGGAAGCGGGGTCCCGGCCTCACACCGTCAATCACTCCTGCACAGCGACCGCAACCCGGTACGGTTTGGACCAGCGCTTGCCCCCAGTTGTCCTACATCGCTCTTCTCCTTGAATGCGAAATTGTTTTGACCTCTTCGGCGCCTGCCTTAGAAAGCCGTTCCCTTCCCAATGTGATAGAACTTGCCACGTAGGTAAGCGTTTACCCGGCCACTCCTAAAGCGTCTAGTGGCACGGGAATATCCGAACATGCAAATACTATGCCCCGTAGACATCGAAAGGAAAGTAGCACTTTTCGGACCGATATATCGATTAATTAGATATATTTATTCATAATGAAGACGACCCTCGATGAATGGGAAATCCTGCATGCCGTAGTTCAATTAGGTGGCTTCGCGCCGGCTGCGGAACATCTCAATCGCTCGCAATCGACCATCAGCTATGCGATCTCTCGGCTCGAGGAGCAAGTTGGGATAAAGCTCTTTGAGCAGAAAGGCCGAAGAGCCTATCTGACGGAGGCGGGACGCGTATTGCTGGCCGATGCCGAACCCCATTTGACAGGATTTCGTCAACTCGAGCAGAGGGCTCTCTCACTCGCGTCGGGCGGGCAATCGGAGATTCGATTATCGGTTGACAGCATTTTCCCGAATGAGAGGCTCTTTGCTGCTCTCGCGGAATTCTCGCGACGTTTTCCATACGTCCGCCAAAAACTCCGCCAGACCACTTTTATTTCGGCGGATTCCGAGTTTTCAGCGCATAATGCGCATCTCTGTGTGGTCGGTCTGATGTCGCGCGAGTATTTCGTAAGACCGATCCTCCATATCAGGATGAAAGCGATCGCCCACCGTGATCATCCACTTCATTCACTCAAACGCCAGGTCTCCCGGATCGACATGATGAAGCACATGCTCGTCGTGATCGAAGGAGGGGGCTCTGGCAGCGTCAAGCGCCAACCGAGCAGCCCGGCGCAGCGGTTCTTGCCCGTGGGTACGATCGAAGCTGCGATAGATGCCGTTCGAAGCGGCCTCTGCTTCGGTTGGCTGCCGGAGTACCGCATTCAAGCATGTCTTGAAAGCGGCGAACTCCTTGCGCTCGGCATGCCAGTCGGAGGCGCCAGGGAGGTGCGTCTCAATCTGGTCTGCAGGGATTCGAATCCAGGCAGCCGCGAGGTGAATGCTCTCGCCGAACTGCTAGGCATGAATTCTGATGTACAAACCATATGAAACAGTTCCCCGGATGGACCCCGACTCTGTGTCGCGGGTAACTCAGTTTACACATCGATAAATTCGATAGCACCCAGCGATTTATTCGATTTGCTAAGACTCGCATCTATGCTTCTGCATTGCCTAATTTCAAGAGAACGTTTTCGCTAATAGACTGGCTTCCCTGGACCTGCGTGTCCCCTGCGCTGGAATATAGGAACCCGCTACCTCAGCCTGTATCCATCCGAGTGTTCCTAACCCCTTGGCTCGAGCGGGCGAGAGAGCGAACGACCACCTGTTGCCAATGTTCGAGATCATAGATCAGCGCTCCTCCATCGATTGGAAGATTCTGATCCCAGTGAAGGTCAGCTAACCAGCAGAATCAAGTCTTCGGCACGATGGACTCCGTGGGTTCTTGTTCCCTCTCCTTTTCATCGGGCCTTTCGTCCAATCCGGCGGCAAAGACCTCGAAGCAATTGCGGCCGCGATTCTTGGCTCGGTAGAGCGCGGCGTCGGCATGCTGCATGAGTGATTCGGTATCTAGCTCTCCGGCAAAGGCTGTCCAAATTCCAACGCTTGCCGAAACCTCCATATCCATACCGGCAAATTGGACGTTACGCGACAATGAGGAGACCACGGTAGAAGCCACTAACTCCGCAGCGCAAGGATCGCGAATCTCAGGAAGGAGAACGACAAACTCGTCTCCTCCCAACCGAACAACAGTGTCGGTAGTTCTAACCGCTTCCAGTAGCCTTTGTGCGGTCACGCGGAGCACTTCGTCGCCAGCCTGATTGCCGAAAGTATCATTTATGCCCTTGAAGTTGTCCAGATCCGCCATCACCAACCCCAGCTAGGTCTAATGACGGCGGACACTTTCTGCGGCGTTCCGCAGCTGGTCTTCAAGCACCAGGCGCGAAGCAAGGCCCGTCAGGGGATCATGCTGCGCGAAATGACGAAACCTCTGTTCGCTTTCGCGGAGCTGAACTGCTTGCACCTGCACCCTCTTTCGAGAATCACTACCCAGCTCAGCACGCAGAGTGTAACGGTGAGCGCCAGGCCAAGCAAGATAAGGGCATGAGCTGGCGTCCACCAGGAGGGTCGCTCCAGAAGAGTTACGTCGGCCGGAGAGCGCATGAGCACTCGGAAGGACTTCGTCACCGCCACACCGGCACGCACATTGTTCTGGACATCGATGCCGACTGAACATATTCTGGTAACGCGCAATCGGCTATTCACCGAACGCCATCATCTTCTCGATACCATTGAAGCGATAGCGCCAGCGCCAGAGCTTTGCTCCGGTTGGGGATATGAGCATACAAAGGCCCCGGCATCTGCCAGTTTGTACGGCTTGCTGTCAGGTTTTGCGTTCTCGATTTCCTTTGTGGTGAGCCCCATCTTGTGAGCCTCCAGATGGTCGATTTGTTCCGTACCCACACTTCCGAGCAACGATACCCACAATTATACCCGCAGAAAAAACCGGCTAGAAGCGCACATTAACGAACTTCTACGCGTGCGAATATTGAGATAAAGCGCTTATTTTAAGGTAATTATGTTGTAATTTCAGAGTTCGGAACAGTTCGCAGAAGGACGGGAAAGTGTGGTTTTGGCTGCCTCCCCAGGGATTCTAATAGTCAATGTTTATGCTGGTGTTTGCATCATAACGGAAGAAATGCACCACATGTGCCCCCAAGAATTAAGGGACACTAGGCAGCTACGGCAGCGCGAGCCAGCGACTCAACGTGCTGTTGCAACTCGGAGGCAGTCATCCGAGCAATCATTCATGAGCGGTGACTACCAGTACGCGGCGCGTTCTGGCTTGTTCCTTGGAGCTAGTGGCGCCGCGCCCCTCAGCCTTGCGGTGTGTGATGTTCATGGCCGCGGTGGCAGGCGAGATGAGATGCGACATTTCTGGCCTGACATGCAATTCACGAAGGCGGTGGGCGAGTTGGTTGGCGCGTTCGTCCAGCTCGGCGTAGGTCAGGTTTGCGTTGCCGGCGGTGCCCCGCGGCAACCGTACTCCCTCTCGACCCTCCGCGCTGTCAACCATTCGCTGTTCATTGAAGTAATGTCACTGATTGGAAAGTCTCGATTCCGTATCATCGCTCCGATTTTCGCGCGAGCCATCTACTGAGGCAGTACAGATGCTTAGCCCGGACAGAGTCTATATCTGGCGCGTTTCGCTCGACCAATCCGTGGCAACTTTTGCGGACCATGTCGCGTCATAGCGTGCAATGCTGTCGGCGGAGGATCTGTGTAAGTCCAGGAAATTCCATTCAGAGAAACTCTGCCACGATTACATTGCATCTCATGCGGCCCTGCGTTTTGTATTGGGCTATTGCCTGGGAATCTCACCAGCCTCCGTGCAATATGCCAACGAGCCGGTTTCCGGAAACGAATTTGGATCGGCGAGTGCGGCCACCACCAAGCCGACGCTTCTGCTTGTCGGGGATCGGGGAAATCAGCCGGCGAGCCTGCACTTCAATCTCAGTCATACAACAGGGGCAGCCTTGATCGGTGTTGCCCTCGGGCGCGAGTTGGGAGTCGACATTGAGTGGCACCGCCCTCTCGATGATCTACTCAACATGGCGCAAAACGTGATGTCGAAGTTGGAATTTGAGCAGTGGCTGGCGATGCTGTCCGTTGAACAAACAAAAGGCTTCTACAATGTGCGGACACGTAAAGAAGCGTACCTCAAAGCAATTGGCCTTGGACTTTATCGAAGCCTTCATGAGGTTACCGCACGAGTCTCCGCCTCTCCGATCGAATCGCAATCGGATGAAGCTTGTCTAGTCCAGGATGATTGCGCCAGATGCAATTGGGCTCTTCGAGACATTCCAGTCAACGAAGGATATTACACATCCGTTTGCCGCGAAGGCAGTGGAACGTTCGATCTCGAAATCGAGGAATTGGATATCAATCTCATCCCTACTGAGCCGGTCCAAGCAAACGCGCACACTATGACGCAAGTGGAAGCCCGACAGAGTTACGAATCATAGCGTTTCCATGCATAGGGTTGAATCCGATTGTTCACACAGTAGATATCAGCATAACGGCAGACATCATTTGCGTCGTGCAAAGGCACCGTTTTCGGGAAACCGCGCCAGGAATCGACATCGTCTTCAAAATGAAGTCATCCGTGCCTGCGTCGAGCAATGCCGACTCATAGAGTTGACCCCGCTATAGCCGTGAACATCAGAACTGGAGCTGCCACCTCTAATGCGTGGAGTTGGCGAATTACTTTGAGACCATTTACGGACCTGGGGTGTCGAACTAGCTCAACCTTTCGAAAGAAATCGACTTCAGGAATTTGACCGTGGCCGATGAGTATAAGGCTCCAAGCGTGCCGGCTCAGGTGTAGCACTCATCTGGAGCTTCGCTACTCGGTCGAGTAGCGGATTTCGAGAGTGCGAATGCGAAGGCAAGAGTAAGTCAGAACTACAGCAATCAACACCAGCAACCCCACCGTGGCTGCCCAGGCGGATACCGGTTCGGTTTCAACCGTCAGCAGCGCAAAGATACCTTCAGCGCCGACTGTGACAGGCATCAGGTGGCGAAGATACGAAGCCACGCTGATTTTTTGAAGGAGCGACGGAAGCACGGGGTTGATTGTCTCCCATCCAAGCACTAGCATTGCGGCCGGAGTGGGGTTCTTGAACATCATGCTCAACAGGAGAAACACAGCACCATATCCAAGACAGGCGAGCACGATGATGAGCAGATAAGCTTCCAACTGTCCCATGCCGGGCCCGTTGAAAATGTAGTCGCGACCGGCTGCACCGAAGCCCGCATACATCAGCGCGAAGTCAGCGACAACCGCGCTCCCGAACAGGAATACGGCGCTAATAGATCCAGCCGCGAATTTTGCCAGCAGCAGGACCTCGCGCCGGACTGGAGAGAGCAGGTAGAAGTGCAGGCTGCGCTCAATCATCTCTCCGCGAATCAGTCTCGAAAAAATTCCCAGGCACCCGAAGAAGACGCCCAGCCGGATGTAATAGAGCTGGACGATGCCTGCCAGTATATTGGTGTCCTCACTCATTTGAAATCCAGGATGGGAATCAGCCAGCAAGTGGATAAATATGATGACGGCCGGAATGAACGCCAGGCAATATATCCAGGTCGCCTTCCACGAGAAGAGATTCCGTCGCAACTCGATGCGCGTCAAACGCTGCGCCTGCATCCACCACAGGCCCCACGGCTGTTGGACGATTTCTCGCGCACGGCTGCCTAATTGCATTTCACTCACGATGGGCTACCATCCTTGCCAATCAGATACTCATAAATAGCATTGGCATCGTCGTCTGCCGGGGCAACTGCATCAATTTTGACCAACCCATCCGCCGCAATGCCGTTGAGCATGGAATAGAACTGGTCGATATCGCCGGTGCGCAGGAAGACGCCTTTGCCATCCGCATGCAACCTGGCTTCGACACAGTGATTGATGGCGAACATCTTCGAAGCCAGCACCTCTGGCCGGTCACAGCGAATCAGCACCTGCATCGGCTTCTCGTGCACTTCTTGCCGAACCTGATGAATATTCCCCTCGGCGATCAGGTATCCGCCAGTCATCAGGATCACTCGATCAGAGATCCGGTCAACCTCGTCGAGAATATGGCTCGATATCAGTACATGCATTCCCTGGCGGCTCAGTTCTTCAAACAGCGCGATCGATTCCGCTCGTGCCATCGGGTCAAGTCCATTCAACGGTTCGTCGAGAACTAACACGCGCGGGTGATGAGCAATCGCCTGGGCCAGCCGGATCTTCTGCCGCATACCCTTGCTGTAGCCGGCAATCTTTCGCCATGCTGCATCGCCAAGCTGGACTCGCTCGATGGCCTGTTGCGCAAGGTCGACCGCCATGGCCTTTTCCATTCCATGCAGCATTAGACTGTCCAGCACAAACTGCCATCCCGTCAATCCCCGCGGGAAGAAATCGAACTGCGTGCAATAGCCCAAAATACTGAACAGTTCCGTCTGGTCCGCCGGCGCTAGTCCAAGAACCGAGATGTGTCCGTTCGAAGGCTGAACCAATCCGGTCATGAGATTCATGATCGTGGTCTTTCCTGATCCGTTGGGTCCGACCAGCGTCGTGATTCCAGGCGGAATCGACAGCGAGATCTGATTCACACCGAGAACTTCGCCGTAGAACTTCGACACGTCTTCGAAAATGATCCTGTCATTCATCCCCGGACCACCTCGCGCGCCCTGATGCGCTTGTTCAGCATGCCGACGCAGACAAGAGTTGCAAGCGAGAGCATCACCGCAACGGCCAGTGTCGGCACTGAAAACCTCTCGTCGATGGACTCCGGAGCGCCGAGCAGCCTTTGCCACAGGTTCGACATCATGACTGGGACGTTCAGCAGCAGTCCCCACCGTGTGCGCAGCACCGCGCTTACGATGGCTCCGATGCCAGCCGGCACAAAAACTGCGGCAAAGATGACGCCCGTCGCCATCACCCTCCACTTCACCCAGGAAGACAACGCGAGGCCAAGGATCGACAGAAAGGCAATCCAAATTACCGATCCAGCCATCAGGCCAATCGCGATTTGAAGATTGCTCATTGCCCAAGGTTGAGAAGAAGAGTAGCCCTGGAAGACAAAGAGCAGGAGGCAAGGCAGCCACGTCACCAGCGACAGAGACCCGAACAGCGCAATGAATTTGCCAAACACGTAACCGAATCGCGAAATGGGATGGCTCAGCAGAATCGGCAGAGCATTATCCGCCAGGTCGAGGGTAATCATCCGTGGAGCAATCCACGAAGCCAAAACGAGTGCAAGCCATGATTGAGTCGCAAGGACCTTCAGGAAAAATCTCGCATCAATCTCAAGCGTTTCCGGACCGCGTCCTCCAATAAGCGCCCTGGCCACCGGGTTATCGACAATGTAAATCACCAGCAAAGACAGGATGCACGGAAGCAGGCAGAAAATGAAAAGCCCCACCGTTATCTTTGATGACCAAGCCTCTTCAAATGCATAGCGGGCCAGCACCAGAACGCGTGCCCACACCGGCGTCACAGTGCCTGTATACGCTGTGTAATTGCGCTTATAGACTGCCATTCGCGGTCCTTCCCTGCTCTTTCACGCCCTGCTCGTTGTCCATCGCTCGCAGAAAGATATCTTCGAGGGAATCGCGCCGCTGATTCATGCGCCGAATCTGCACACCCTGTTCTGCGGCAATGACGTAAAGATCGCGCGCTTCAATATTTTCGGGAATGACAAGCTTGATACGCCCGCCCGGGAATATCGCACATTCGCAGCCGAGGCCCCGGATGCTTACGGAAAAGCGCTCAGTCGCGCCCACAGTCTCCAGCTCGATGAAGCTTCGGTTCGACCGGCGCTCTTCTTCAATGTTACAGAGCGAGGCAATGCGGCCGTTTTTCAGAATCAGGACTTCATCGCACGTTTCATCAATGTCCCTGAGCAGGTGCGACGAGATAAGCAGCCGGATGCTGCCCTCCTGGCGAATGTCTTTGATGAGTTGAATCATGCGCTGGCGGGCAACTGGATCGAGGCCGTTGGTGGGCTCATCCAGGATCAGCAGCTTCGGCCCGTGCGCAAGCGCCTGCGCCAGCTTCACCAGTTGCTTCATTCCCAGTGAATAGGTGTTCACCTTGCGGTATCGTACCTCACCCAGTCCCACATAAAACAGGGCCTCATGCGCCCGTTCCAGCGCGAGCCGCGATGGCAGGCCCGACAGCTCGGCCATGTATCGCACAAAGCGAACACCGCTCATATTCCCAATGAACGAATCATTCTCGGGCATGAAGCCGATGCTGCCGCGAATCTGCGCCCTGTCCTTGTGCGTGTCCAGGCCAAACACGCTGGCCTTCCCTTTTGATGGCAAATGAAACCCCAGCAGCGTATTGATCAGCGTGGATTTCCCCGCGCCATTCGGGCCGAGCAGGCCAATCGCCTGTCCCCGCAACTCGCCTGTGAGGTCATTCAAAACAACTCGGCCGGCAAGCCGGACTTCTACCTCATCAAGATCAATGACGCCCATGTCACTCTCTTACGCTTTTGCCGGCATTCTTGTTCCCCGAGTGGATCAATGTTTCCAGAGTCAGGAAGTCGAAGCCAAAAAGACGGCTGTCGCTCGCAGCTTCAATGCGGGTTTGTTCTCCTCGTGCACAAATGACGGTGGGTCTTGCATCTGCTGCAAGTTTTCGAACGGCATCCGCCGTCTCTCCGCTGACTTCAGTCAGCAGTGGAGTCAACACCGGGCTCAGGTTCTGATAAGCCACTGCGGAATAATTTTCATTCTCATCTTTGGGAAGCAATGCTTTGAAGGCTGCGGAATTTGCCAGCGAATTTCCGGTCGAATAAATCTGCATCGCCTGGATCAGCAAGGCTCGGCTGGGTGCCACAATCATGTACCCATTCGCATAGGTGTATTGAGCCACAATATTGCCCGTGACCGTGTCGTGGATGGAGTAATAGCGCTGACCACCGGCGTCACTCGCCTCAATCGTGATGGAGTGCTTCGCGGAAGTATTGGCCTGCTTGCGAATTGCCTCGGTTAGCCGCTCCAGGGCTTGTTCAAGGCGGTCCGAGTTATTAACCTCAATCACCGCCTTCCAGGAGGGTGTCGGCAGCACCGGCCCATCAAGTGACAGCAGGAAGTCGCCGCCGAGGTTTGCCGCCAGGTCGTCGCGGATGTTGATTTGCAGTTTCTCTTCAAGCGCGGTGAACCCATTTTGTTGCGAATCGCCGTCTGGAACCGTCATTGCGATCAGATCGTCAACAATGGACTTCGGGTCTTTTGAAAGCGCTGCAACCGCAATCGCCGCATTGGGAGTGACAAAGTTCAGCGACCCGATTGGCGCCGGTGCGGCCAGCCATGAGACAACCCCTTGCCTTGCGCCTTCGAATTGCAGATTAACCCGATTCTCGGGCTGCCCATTCACCTCGCGATGTTCTGCGATCAGGTAGCTCGCGTTCTCGAATCCGCTCTTCTCCACCACGTTGTTGACGCGTTTCGTAGCATGTATCTCTTTCGCCCGATCGCTAATCATCTGGTGAAGATCCGCCGCCAGAATAATTCCCGCTCCGCGCCCATACGCAGCCGAGATCTGCTTGCCAAAATCACTTGTCCCAAAGCCGCTGGCCCCGGCATTCAACTGCGCGTTGATCAGCGACAGGGTCTCGGCGCTATTTGAGAAGATTGCTTCGTGTTCCCGCACCACCGCATAGATGCCGCGATTATCTTTGAGTTTTTTGCTGGCTGCGCCAAGCGATTGCTGATCAAGCAAGGTGATTCCGGACTTCGAATCCGATGCGGGGAATTGCTGCTTCAATAAATCGTCAAGCCCACCCTGTTTCACATCCGCAATAATCGCGAACCCTGAATTCTTCGCCTGTCTGCTCCCCACAATCACCACTTCGTCGCCGAGGTATTTGCTCATCTGGTGGATCTTCTCCACCGTCGCATCAAGGTCGGCCGCATTGTTCGCATGTCCGCTGTTCCACCACTCCGCCAGCGCCGGGCTCTGCTTCAGCTGGTCATGGAATGTCTGGTTTGCTTCACTCAGAAAATCGCCGAGATTGGGGACACTGATATAGAGCGCCGTGTTCGCCGGAACCCGGTCCAGCAAGTCGCTGCTATACCTTGGCTGCGGAAATGGAATCTTTTCGATCTGCTGGCGCAGCTCCGCGAACTGCGAAAGCAGCACGAGGTATTTGTCGCGATCATGGCTCCAGGCAATCTGTTCTGAAACCGGCTCGTCGCTAAGGTTGTCATTGGTCGTCACCTGGTTGCCCGCCGTCGCCAGCGTGTCAATGCCCGCATGCAACACGTGCACCGTTCCTTCGAGAACCGCAACACGCGATCCCTTCAGTCCGGCATTCACTGAGAAGACAGTCCCTGTCACTGCAACCCGGCAATCGGGAGTCTTCACGTACAAATGTCCCGACGTGCGCTTGGCGGCCTGCACAATCACGGCGCCATTCGCCACCGTGACCGTCATGTCGCGCCCTCTTGCACCCACGCCTACGACACTCCGCTCGTTCACCTCAATCGTCGATCCATCGGTGAGCCGCAGCACCGCATGTCCCCCACCGCTCGTTCTCAGGGTTTCGCCCTCGCCTAATTTCTCCCCCGGCAAAAGCCTGCGATCGCCTGTATCGGAGATCCGATAAGCGGCCCCGTCAATCGATTCCACCTCGGCGCGCACTCCCGGCGGTACCTGCCAAAATGCCTTGTCAACAAAAAATAACGTGACCAGAAGTGCAATCGCGGCAGCCGATGCCCATCCAAACACCTGGGGATGCCATGCAAACACCCGACGCGCCTTGGGAGCCGACCAATCCAGAACCGCCGCGTCCGCTCTTCCCTTGAACCGCCTGCCGCAGTCGCTGCAGTCGCTAATGTGAGCCTCGATCAGAAGTGAGCGCGCTGGCGACAGCGTACCTGCCCGATACGACCCGAAGAGACCCTGCACGTCGTTGCAGTTCGTGATGGCGTCCACTCTTGACTCGCTCACCGTGTCGATCCCTAGCCTGTCCGCCACGCGTCGGGCTGAAGCTGCCACCTGCTCAACTTCCGGCTCATCTGCCTGAAGCGCCTGCACCGCGGTTCTCAAACGCATCTCGTCCTGTCTCATCGTTTTCCCCGTTCCAATTCCGAAAGTCGTTTCTTCAGTCTCGACCGCGCGTTATAAAGCGTCACTGCCACAACCGCCTGTGACGTGCCCATCAACGTCGCAATCTCCCGATTCCCGTGCTCTTCGACATAGCGCAGGATGAACATTTCGGCCGCGCGCGAAGGCAATTCGCTGATGGCAATCCGCAACAGCGCACCAAGTTCCCTGTCTGATGCCTCGGCCTCCGGCGAGCTGCCCGTTCCCGCAGCCCTTTCATATTCGGCGGACTCGATCGGCTCAGTCTGGGCGTTTTTACGCCGTCTCAGCAGGTCCAACGCCCCATTAATTGCCGCTCTGTACAGATAGCTGCCGGCATTCGTCACCGTACCATCCGCTCTTGCGAGCCGCAGGAACACTGCCTGCGCCACGTCTTCCGCATCGGCCATGTTGCCCGTGATGCGAAAAGCCGCTTTGAGCACGCGCCTGTGATGCTCTTCGAAGAGCAGAGACAGCTCGGTCATTGGAAATGTCGCAGTGCATGCGGCCACGGGAACACCTTCTGAACTCTTCATAGGGATGACGCTTCAATTGGATATTTATTAATCCGCACAGGAGGGTTACGTTCGCAATCATCCGGACGTTCCGTTCGGAGGGGCCTTGAGAGGGCGAGCGGCGGCAGGTTCAATCGCCTTGACCGGCTCCAAGCGGGTCCAGAAACGACCCGCGCCGAATTACGCAAACTCACTGCGATTTGAACAGCAACGGTCGGCTAACCCATTGTGCTGTTTGAGCCAAGCTCGAGTCGCCTGTTCAAACGTAGGGTGAAATCAAGCGTCCTTCAATGAGAGCGGAGGTGGCCGACGGACACAATGAAACCTTCTCCGGTTCCGTCCTCTCAGTTGAATCCATTCTGTGTCGTCGAATGTGGGCGCGGATACGGGAAACCAGGCTCGGAATCAACGCTGCCGTCAGGATGAAATCATCTGCACCGGGAGGGGAAACTACGTTCGCACTGAAAGGTCGACGAAGACAGGGCCGATATCGTTTGCGGGGAGACCTTCGACAGTGGAAAACGTACGGAACACCCCATTACCCGGCCGTTCAATGCCTCGCGCGCATCCATACGATCGATCACTTCACGATCTTCTAACCTTGCGATAAGGTCCTTTGTCGCCAGTAATTCATCCTTTCGATTTAAAAAAACTGGGCCGATTGAGTTCAACGCTGCGCGCTATCAATTTAGGAAACTGGCTTTCGCTATTGATGAGCAGATTCGTCAATCGTTTGCACGTGGGACGATCACTGCAACTTGATCTTGCTGGCGATCTCTTTTGTGGATTTTTGCGATACGCCTGCCTGTTCGGCATAGCGGGTCCAGTCAGCCACAGCCCTTTTAACCTGCGCCAGAATTTCCGGCGCGTTCTTCAGCCCGTGCTTTTTCCCCAGAAATTGAAGTTGGGCTGTGCCAGGGTCCCTTCCCTCACCCATGACGAGCATGCTTTGTTCGCCACCAGGCCCATAAGAAAAGACCAAGTCGTAGGCAGGCGCGAAAATCCATTCGTCTCTCGCGTTAAGAAGGAACGAAAAGTTCTTCACGTGATCGTCGCGGTTATGAGCAAGGACGTTGAAACAGGCCAACGCATAGGCCTTTTCGGCATCCTTGATATTCCTGGTCAACGCCAGGGTCACGCGCAGGACCATCTCGTAATCGACGCTGGGACTGCGATGATCAGCATGTATTAGGCCTCCAAGGCTATGCATATGGATGCGGGCATCGCCCTCCCGATCGAAGCGCTTCGTCCCAAAGTATTTATTCCTTTTCGTGGAGAATAGGTGGGTTTCAGACATCTCGACCCCTGCATCCTTTGCCATCAAGCTGTAGGCGTATTCGATGGCCCCTACGTCCCGCGCGTCTTGGGAAGAGGGGAACTTGATCATCCAGTGAGCGAAGCCAGGTTGCAACTCCTGCTTGCCGTGAATAATTTCCTTCTTGTCGGCGCTCACCTGCGCCACGATCTTAGGACGAGCGCCCGAAGAAGATCCATTGAGCCGCAGCAGTTCTTCGAATACCTCTTCGTTTGCGCCGGCCAGCACGGCTGCAGATTCCTCAGCGAGTCTGTCGAGCGCCAGAGGAGCATCATCCGTGTTGTCGGGACCCAGTTCCGGCTCGTAACTGAGAGCGCCCATGCCGTGCCGTCCAACATAGGCCAGCCTGTCGAGCGGATTCAGTTGGCCGCGATGAATACCATGCTTTTCCACCGTGCGGTCAAGTAGAAGGCGGCCCCATCCGTCAGGCAGGCTGTCGTTGAATATCCCGAACAGGCCGTCGAAGATCATGGTGTCGGCAACGGCTACGCCAGGCCGAAGAGGAAGTTTGATCGGCGAGATCTCGATGCTTGAATCGATGAATGAGGCGTCATACTCGAAAAGGACCTGCCTATTGTTGAACGCCAGGCGCCCCACCTTGCGGCGTTGGTTTCGCGCGTCCAGATAGACGGTAAGCAACTCTATCGGGCTATATGCCATGGCTCCGTCCCTTTCTACCCGTGGCTCTTCGCCGCAAGGTCGGCGTGGTCAGCAGGGCGTCCAGTGATTGGGCGGCGGAGATTAGCTGGCTTTCCACAGCCAGCTTGTCGAAATCGTCAAGGCAATTCAGCGCCAAGGCTAGATTCAGAAGTGAATCGAGGGCAATCAATCCTTCGCGCTCAAATCGCTTCAGCGAACTCCAGGTCACGCCAGAGCGAGCCGCAAGTTCCCTCTGCGTCAGGTTCATTACGAGACGCCGGTCTCTGAACCGCCCCGCGATCCCCATCTGCACTTCTCGCATTGTCCTGAGATAAACGGTCAATATATTGACTCCTAAAATGTATTCTACAACCTTAGTAGTCAATATATCGGCTACAGCGTTTTGAGAATGGACCCAATTCTGGCTTCGATCGGTTCTGTCGCCCATGGTCGAGCGCAATCTTCTAAGAGCGGTCGAAGGAGCCGCTAATTATGTTGGCTGCCAAATCAAAATGCGTGTTTGCATCCCCTGCGACAAGCCTCAAAGTCCCTGAACTGGAACAATCCAAGATCAGCGCGCTAGCCACCTTGCCGTCGGCGCATTCCCGCCGAACGTACAGATATGCCATCGAAAGATTCATCGATTGGTATTGCTCCGAGCCTCGTCTTGGGTTTAACCGTGGTGTCATGGTTCGATATCGCTCGTTCCTTGAGAGTCTTGCCCTTTCGGCAGCCACGATAAATCTTCATCTTTCTGCGATCAGGAGATTGGCCGATGAGTCTGCTGAGAGTGGATGGTTGAGCCCCGAGCAGGCAACTGACATTCGACGGGTTAAGGGAGTCAAACAACTTGGACGTAGAATCGGCAATTGGCTGACAGGCGACCAGGCCCAAGAGCTGCTTAATGCCACCGATCGAGGCACTTTGCGAGGGAAGAGAGATGCGGCGCTCTTGGGCCTGCTTCTTGGATGTGGTTTGCGCCGATCGGAAGCCGTCAGTCTCCGAGTTGATCAGTTGCAATTGAGGGAACGTCATTGGGTCATCGTCGACTTAGCCGGCAAGGGAGGACGATTGAGAACCGTGCCCGTGCCGGCATGGTGTAAAAGTCTGGTCGATCTGTGGCTCGTGGATTCAGGAGTTGCTGAAGGCAGGGTATTCACGCGAATTCTGAAGAATGGGTTTCGGCAGGATTTCGGAGTGACTCCGAACTTAGTCTGGGATATTGTGAAACGATGTGCCAACAATGCGGGGATCGATCATCTGGCACCTCACGATCTGCGTCGTACTTGCGCCCGTCTTTGCCATGAGGTTGGAGGGGAACTGGAACAGATTCAATTTCTACTTGGCCACGCATCTGTGCAAACGACTGAACGGTATATCGGGTGCAAGCAGAGGCTGAGAGAGGCGGTCAATGATAGGGTTCAAATTTCGTTAATGGATAAAGTGCCGTGAACCTGCGGCCATCGAAGAGTTGATGCATACGATATTGTCCGTTATCGTTGACAATCCGTTTTGCTCTGAGCCTCGAAAACCGCCGGAAGAACGGTCCGCGACAGCATAAAAGGAATGTGATGCAGCCAGGGCTAGCCGATCGTAATCTAAGGAAAATCGCAGCCAAACTTAAGTCCCCCCGCAATTCAAATAGAGGGGGGAAAGCTCCCCCTCCCCGTAAGTTGCGGTCCTGACAATTACTGCGCATCCATGCCGCTACCTGTCGTGTTGTCCCTGGCCGAGATGAACTGAAGCAAGATCCAGCGAGAGGACAAGGGCTCCGTCGTGACTTGCTTGACGGCGCCCTTGTTCTCTTCATTCACAGTGGCGATGACATCGAAGGTGGAATACCACCGATGTCATCAACTCATTACTGAGGTTGGTACCAACGAACGTAGTCCACCAGCATTGGCGCTGGAGTAGAGGTGGGGGTTGTTCCTCCCAGGAGCCCACCGACGGCTTCATTCAAGATGATGAAAATGGATTGATTGAACGGCCACGTATCCCCTGTGGGAAGGCTGCCGGGCGTAAG
>Ga0302320_10013619_pt1 | contig 16968 bp, 16 predicted proteins | sample Bog_T0_3_FD_202130 | JGI IMG/M metagenome (GOLD analysis project Ga0302320, IMG submission 202130) | Peat permafrost microbial communities from Stordalen Mire near Abisko, Sweden - Bog_T0_3 | ecosystem: Environmental > Terrestrial > Soil > Wetlands > Peat | place: Sweden: Abisko, Stordalen Mire... | reverse complement strand
TCCGCCTCCATTGGCTCGGCCTCAAGTCGGTCAGCGCCGACACCAACGCCGCGCAGTTGATGAAAGTCTGGCAGTTGCCCCAGACCGTCGCGCTGGTGGCGCAAACGCTCGATAAACTTTCCCGCTGCCCCGGTCACGGCAACACCAACGCCGCCAGCGCCGCGCTCCGCCCCCTCCTCGACGACCTCATCACCTCCGAATTTTACTTGGAACTTTCCGCGTCCACGAACCATCAACCATCAACCATCAACTATCAACTGTCCCTCGCCCTCCGCCTCCCCGCCGACCGCGCCCGTTTGTGGCAGACCAACCTCGCCGCCGCGTCCGCCGCCTGGGCCGCTGCCGGCACGCCGCACCGGATTGATGTGTCCCGCACCGGTGACTGGACGCTGGTGGGCGTGGGCCTGGACAAGCCCATTGGCAAATCAGCCTTTGCCGCGCGCCTGACCCTTCCGTCATTGTCCGGCACCCATGACTGGCTTGAAGCCGATTTCGCATTATCCCACCTCACCCCGACCCTCTCCCCCCATCCGACGGGCGGAGAGGGAGGAGACGAGGCGGGGATTTTTTCAACCATCAACCATCAACTATCAACTATCAACTCCCTGCATCTAACGCTCTCCGGCGATGCCGGCAACGTCCACACTCGGGCCACCGCGGATTTCTCCCGTCCCCTGGAAACGCCGCTGCCAGTCTGGCAGATTCCCACAAATCTCATCCACGCGGAACTGACCAGTTTTACCGCGGTGCGCGGTTTTGCCCCGTGGCTGACCACTTTGCCTGCATGGCAAAATCTCCAGCTTGCGCCCGTGCCGGACCAGGCGTTTGTATGGGCGCAGTCGGGTGCACCATTCCAGACCTATTTTGCCGCACCGTTGCCGGGAGCCAGCAACCAGCTCGCGCATCTGGCTGGCCTACTCGTGCAAAATGTGAATCCATGGCTCGCCACCAATTTTCAGGGCGAATTTAGTTTTCAATGGTCAGCCAGTCTGCCTGGTCTCGTCTGGAATGACGCGCTCATCTTCTCGCCCTATCTCAAGCCCATCCTCGGCAATCAGCAGGATTACGTGCTGGGCGGCATGATGCCCTTGCCAGCGGGCGATACCAGCCCGCCGCCCGCCGAAATCCTCCATGTCATGCTTGGGATCACCAATCTGGTGTATTACCAGACCGAGAACACCGGCTCGCGGATTGAAGAAGCTCTCTGGATCACCCAGTTGTTTCGATCCGTTTTCCACAAACCCCCGCTGCCGCCCGCCGGTGCCGCCGCCACGTGGTTGAGCAAGACGGAACCGCTGTTGGGAGGCAGTGCCACCTCCGTGACATTGACCGGCCCGCAGCAATTCACCTTGGCCCGCAATTCCACCACCGGCTTCACCGCGCTGGAGTTGCATCTGCTGGCCGACTGGCTGGAATCCCCGCATTTCCCCCGCGGCCTCCACACATTCCTCGCCCCGCCCGACAAAACCCCTTGAACCGCCAAGGCGAGTGACGGGTGGCGAGTGGCAAGTGGCAAGTGACAAGTGACGGGTGGCGGGTGACGGGTGACGGGTGACGGGTGACGGGTGACGGGTGACAAGTGGCAAGGGAACGCCGCCTTCAGGCGGCCGTAATCGGGAACTGAATCCGCTGCCGCCTGAAGTCGGCGTTCCGACCACCAGCCTATCCCCCATTTTTCATTTTTCATTCATCCTTCATCATTTCCCCACTGGTGACACAAGAAAACTGGTTACAATCCGGTGTCAAACGCCGAAAACTGGGTCTGCACCCCGCTTTTAGCCTCCCGCTATCAACTCTAAACTATCAACAATCAACAACTTCTGATTCTTTGCGTCCTTGGCGCCTTGGCGGTTCAAATATGTTCAAAAAAAGTGTAAAAAAATGTTGACTGGTGACACGGTCTCTGGGATATTGGGGTTACACACGGTTAACTAGAACAACAACACAACACAGAAAAATATGAAAAAAACACTACTGATCGCCGCCGCCGCGCTTGTGGCTGGGATCGTTTCCTCGAATGCGCAAGTCTATTCCGCTAACGTCGTGGGTTATGTGAATGTCGTCCTGCCTGGCAATGGTTACGCTTTGGTTGCCAATCCTTTTGATGACGGCAATGGAAACTATCTTACTAACATTATTGCGAATCTTCCGGGTAGGAGTCAGATTGTGACGTTTGGTATACCAACTCCTGGGGTTCCTAACACTATTAATAGGAATGCCGGTGGAACAGCGTGGTCCGCGAGCATCCAATTGCCTCCGGGAAATGGTTTTTATGTTAGGAATGGTCAGTCGGTTGGCGGTTTGGGATATGTTGCGGTTCCTACTGTCACCAACACATTTGTCGGCACTGTGACTGTCTTGGCTGGTGGTTCCGTTACCAACGACATTCCGCCTGGATTTAGCCTTCAAGGCAGCACCATTCCGTATGCTGGCAATATCGCAAATCCTTCGGGTGCTGGTGATGCAAACTTGAATTACGGTGGTGCCATTTCCACTGCCAACAACCTCAACAAATCAAAAATCATAACCTTTGACCCGGTTGGTCAATCACCTTCAACATTCCAAAAGAATGTTGCTGGTGCATGGAGCGGCACTGCGACAGTGGGCGTTGGTCAGGGTTTTTACATCTACAACGCGGGAGCAGATACCAATATGGTTCAAACGTTGCCTTAATTTCGGGGTAATCAAAAACAACAAGTAACAACAAGTAACAACAAGTAACACAAACATATATGAAAAAATCAGTATTATTGGGAATCATGGGTTTGGCGGCCGGTGCTGCCACCACCTATGGCCAAGGTTATATCACGCTGGATAACTACGACACAAATGGATCTCAAGCTCCACAGCTTGTCACCTATGGTGCCAATGTTCCTGCTAATGGTGTGAGCGGAGCAGTTGGTTCGGGTGGTCTCTCGTCCGCATGGACAGCGGGGCTGTATTTTGTGGGTGGCACATCCGGACTCGTCGAAGGGGCTGGCAATGGTATTCCTAGTGCGACGTTGGCGCTCGGGACAGGTGCTGGTTCTACGGTTCCTTTCACACTTCAAAATGCCTTTGGCACTGCGGGCGCGTTCGCATCAATTGGTTCTTGGAATTCTGGATCAATCGCGAATACCACGCTGACACTTGAAATTGTAGTTTATCCTACTGCAGCTGGCAGTTATGCGAATGCTGCTTTCCGTGGCCACTCGGCTGCGTTTAGTATGTCAACGGTTACGGCCTCTTCCAGCACCCAAGCATTGGTTAATGACGCTGTTGGTTTCGGACCGTTCACTGTCACTGCAGTGCCCGAACCCACCACGCTGGCTTTGGCTGGTTTGGGTGGTCTGGCCTCGCTCGTGGCGCTGCGCCGTAAACAGGCCTAATCGGCTAGTTTGTTTTTGGTTTCCCACGGGAGCCGCTCTTCGGAGCGGCTCCTTTTTTTATTTGATAAGGACGCGTTCCACCGCGTCCCAAACTTCTCCCGCCACCGCGACATGGTAAGGACGGGTTCCACCCCGTCCCATTTCAATTCCTCCTCAACCACGTTCTCAAAATGAAAGACGAAATGATGGGGACGACGTGGAAGTCGTCCTTACCGCTACTTTTCCCTTTCCCGTTTTCATCCGTCTTCATAAATTTTTCACATGCCAGAATCCTTATCCCCAGACCGTCTGCCTGGACGGCGCACGCCAGCGCATGGGGTGAGGATTTCTTTGGCCGGCTCGAACATCGTGTTGCTGACGGTCAACACCAAGGATCGCGTGCCGTGGAAATAGCAATATCGGATGTGTCCGGAAGTCATTCGCAAAGACGGAAACTTTTCATCGCTGTCCCTTCTCCCGGGGGAGAAGGTCAGGATGAGGGTGGGCTTAAAACAAACTTAACGTCCTCCCTCACCCAAACCCTCTCCCCCAGGAGAGGGCTTACCCCATGCGCCGTCTCATTTGAAGAACTCGCGACTGGATTGGCTGGACGGTCAGCCGATAAAACGGAAAGTGTTATCCCTTCTCCCGGGGGAGAAGGTCAGGATGAGGGCGGGGTTAAAACACACTTTTCAAGCGCCCCATTTTTCCTTAATTTCGCCGCATGGCAGACATTGGACATGCTCGCCACCTGCGCAAGGTTGAAACGTGGGCGGAAAAACTTATGTGGCGTTGGCTGCGGAACCGGCGTTTCAACGGCTACAAATTCCGTCGGCAGCATCCGTTTGGCCGCTACCATCTGGATTTCTTTTGTGAGGAAGCGGAACTGAATGTGGAACTCGACGGGAGCCAGCACGGCTTCCCCGATCAGCGAAAGCACGATTTGGAAAGGGAGGAATTTCTGAAATCTTACGGCATTAAGACGCTTCGGTTTTGGAATTCGCAGTTGCGTCGGAATACGCAAAGTATTCGCGACACGATCTACAACGAATTGCAAAACCGCGCACCGCATCCGTTACCCGAATAGGTGCGACCAATGATGACGAAAAATTAGGTTCACGTTTTCCCTCACCCAAACCCTCTCCCCAAGGAGAGGACTTTCACATTCTCCGGGTTCTTGAGTATTGGCAGAGCCGTTTCAGCCGCCGGCATGTGGATCAACCGTGGGCATGGCAGCGGTCAGGCTTTCATCATCGGCTGCGCGATGCGCGGCAGTATGAGGAAAAATGGACGTATTTGCGGGAAAATCCCCTGCGCAAACAACTGGTCACCCGGCCGGAAGACTGGCCGTATCAGGGAACCATTCACCCATTGCGCTGGTAATTAATGAGGGACGACGTGGAAGTCGTCCCTACCTCGTCCCGTTTCTCCTTGGCGTCCTTCTCGCCCCGGATCCATTTCAGCGTGTCGGCTTTTTGGCCTTTAGCCTTCTCGTCCTTCGTAAAACGTCCAGCCAGAACTTCCTTGACAAATGGGTTTTGGTGGGATATACCCACTTTATGACCGTAATCACCGACAGCAAAAAACGGGTGACCCTCCCGGCCAAACCCGGCTCCCGGTTTGACGTGCAGTCTTTTGGTGAGGATAAATACATCCTGACCCGGCTGGAAAAAGTGACCCCGCCGCGCGCGCGCATCATCAAGCGGGGCGGGCGCTTGTATCTCACGAATGACCGCGCCCTCACCAACACCGATGTGCAAAAGGTGCTGGAAGAATTCCCATGAAGCATCTGCTGGACGTTTCCACCCTCGTCGCGCTGGTTTGGAGCGGACACAGCGACCATGCGAAGGCCTGCGGCTGGGCGAACGGTAAAAAGCTGGCGGTCTGTCCCATAACCGAGCTGGGTTTTTTGCGCGTCGTCACCAGCCCTGCATTCAATGCCACGATGGCGGATGCCCGGGCCGTGCTGAAAAATTTTCTAATCGTGGAAAAACCCGAATTTATTCCCGCTGACCACCGCGCTTTGGAAGGTGAAGTTGCGCCAGCCTCCAACAAAACCACCGACTGGTATCTCGCCAACCTCGCGCAACATCACGGCATGACTTGGGCCACGTTGGACACGCGTGCCAGACACCCTGCCACCGTGCTGGTGGATTAAAAACCACCGCGATCTTCGTGTCTTGGCGGTTCCGATCAGCCTTTGCCTCTTGTCACTCGTCGCGCTTGGCGTTCTTGGCGACTTGGTGGTTCATTTTGCCTTCAACCATCATGTTACCCGCCACCCGTCACTTGTCATTCATGGCGTCCTTCGCGCCCCGGCGGTTTAGTTTTTTACCTTGAACCATCATCCAATAACTTTCAACTATCAACTGATTTACTCATACCCAAACGCCTTGACAAACGGCTCCAATTTCTCCAGATGCGGTTCCAGATATTTTTGATAATTCCGCCAACGGCCCATGGCCCGTTTGTAAACCGGCTGGGTCACGTCGGCGTAGGTGGGCGTTCGCACCATTTTTTTCCGGGCATGTTCGTAAAATCCGAGCACCCGGTCATCCCAGGGCACGCCAAGAAACTCGAGCGTTTGACGTGCGACGGATGGCAGATCATCCACCATATCCTCGTAGCGGACTTCCAGATAGCGCCCCGGCAACAGCGGTTTCAGAGTCCGCCAGATGCCCATGACGACGGAGTAATCTTCGGCGGTCCCCTCGAAAGTCGAAAATGCATTGTTGAGCGGGCCGGGTGGCAAAATCTGCATGAAACGGCTCAACACCACGTCGCGCGGGTCGCGCAGGGCGATGAGGAATCTGGTCTCGGGAAAAATGCGGACGATGGCCGGAATCATGCAAGTGAACATGGGGTTTTTGTCGAGCAGCAGCCGGCCCGCGATGGGGTTGCCGACGCACAAATCCATCGCGTGGAAATAAGCCGCTCGTGCCTGCTGCAAGGCCGGTGCGTCGGCCGCTTCCAGAACCGGTAACATCTGGGCATCCGGCGGCAAATGACGTTTGAGAGAGGCAAAGGCATCATCAATGAAAACCTCGGTTTCCTCGGCGGCGACGATGTCCGGATGAGCATCTAGCACCTGCTCCAAAAGGGTGGTGCCGGAACGGGCGTAGCCGCCAAGCAGAGCCAGCCGATGGGGAGGAACCAATGCTGATCGGTCGTCAAACCATCGCTGGAACATCCCGGTTGAAATATTTGCTGTCATCGCCTTGAAAACGCTGTGCAAGTTTTTTTGCAGGTCAAAAGTTCTTGTCGCGCGAGGCTGCAGCAAAGACTTGGCTTCGAGAAAAGCAGCCATGGCGTCATCATATTTCCCCTGACGATCCGAGAGGTGTCCTAGTTCATACCAGGCCTGGGCTTTTGTCCAGATGTCAGGAAAGGGTTTGGAGATAAACGAGCGTAGCACCTTTTCTGCGGCTTCCAATTGTCCGGCCAGCCGTTCCAGCCGGGCGCGGACGAGCAGAGCCGCCGGGTAGGCTGGGTTCAAGGCCAGCGCCCGTTCCACGAGCTCGGTGGCTTCGGGAATCCGGCGGAGCCGTTCATATACCTCGGCCTGCTTGACACACACCAGCGGTGTCACGTCGGGTTGTTCAAGAGCGCGCCGCAGAAAACGTTCCGCGATGTCGGGGTTGCGAAAATTCTGGCAATGATCCGCGATGGCCGTGTGCATCTCCATTTTCCGGGGTGCGATGCGCATGGCCTGTTCAAAACAGCGTTCAGCGGCGGCGTAGTTGTAACGCAAACCGTGATAGCGGCCCAGGTTCAGAAGGATGTGGAAATTGGAGGGATTGAGGCGGCTGGCGCGTTCCAGTAGTTCGAAGCATTCCTGATAATTTCCCTGTTCCCAGGCTGCATTGGCACCGGTCATCATCCGGTTCAGGGAACCTTGCGAAATGAGTTGGGGACGTTTCATGTTTCGTTAGGATGCATTTCCCGGCGTCACGAATCAATTTTTCTTCGTAGGAGACGACGTGAGGAGACGCATTTCAAATTCAACCTTTCAGATTATTGTGCTTTATGTGTCTCATGGCGGCTATCCCGTTTTCAGCCTTTCCGTTTTCAGCTTGCCTTGTAGAAAACTCCTCATTAACACCCGGCTTCAGCCGGGTGCGGAAGGTGCGGGCGTAATAACCGTTTAAACGGTTTTTCTTGGGCGCGTTCGTGCTCACCGCGTTAAAACGCGGTGTTAATGAAATGATTTCTACAAGGTATTTTCAGCTTTCAAATTTTCAACCGTCCTGTCACTCGCCACTTGTCACGATTGGCGTCCTCTGCGCCTTGGCGGTTTCTGACTTCTCCTGTTAACCATCAACTATAAACTTTCAACTATCAACTGATTTACTCATACCCAAACGCCTTCACGAACGGCTCCAGTTTTTCCAGGTGCGGCTCAAGATATTTCTGGTAATTCCGCCAGCGGCCCACGGCGCGTTTATAAACGGGCTGGGTCACGTCGGCGTAGGTGGGCGAGCGCACCGTTTTTTTACGGGCATGTTCATCGAATCCCAGCACGTTGGCATTCCAAGGGACGCCGAGAAATCCCAAGGTTTTGCGCGCGACGGATTCGAGATTCTCCACCATATCTTCATAACGGACTTCGAGGAATGGATTGGCCATGCGTGGCTTGACCGTCTGCCAGACGCCCATCAGGCTGGCATATTCCTCAACCGTGCCGGCCAGGGTCAGGCAGGCCGCGCCGACCTGGTTGAGCGGCAGGTTTTGCATGAAACAACTCAAGACCACGTCGCGCGGATCGCGCAACGCAATGAGGAATTTCATTTCCGGAAAGATGCGGATGAGGGCCGGAATCAAAAATGTGTAGGTGGGATTTTTGTCAATGAGCAGCCGCCCGGCGAGCGGCTGGCCCAGGGACATTTCAATGGCCCGGAAATAATTTTGCCGGGCCTCCTGGAGCGCCCCGGGGGTTGCCGCAGCGAGGGCCGAATACATGGCAACCTCATCTGGCTGTCCGCGCATCAGTGGAACATAGGCGTCGTGCTTGAAAATCTCGGTCTCTTCCGCCGAGATGATGTCCGGGTGGGCATCCAAAACCTGTTCGAGCAGGGTGGTGCCGGAGCGGGGATGGCCGCCCAGCAACGCCAACCGGTAAGGCGGCTGGAGTCCGGCGGATGCAGCGAACCATTGTTGCAGCACGTTCGCCGACGCGTTTGCTGTCAGGTGGTTGATTCGGGCCCGCATGACCTTTAACTCGAACAAGGGACGCTCGGCATGTGGACTTAACAACGCCTTGGCCTCCAGAAAAGCGCTCATGGCTTCGTCATAACGGCCCTGACGATCGAGAATGCCGCCGAGTTCATAGCCGGCGCGCACACGGTTGGCGGGATCGGCGTTGGTTGGAAACGAACGGAGGAGCTGCTCGGCGGCTCCCAGCCGACCGGCCTGCCGCTCCAGTCGGGCACGGGCGAGCAACGCGGGCGTGCAGGCGGAGTTCAAGCCCAGGGCGCGTTCGATCAACGCGGCAGCGTCCTTCACGCGACGCTGACGTTCTAACAGTTCAGCCAGTTCAACGAACATTTCCGGCGTGGCATCCGGTTGTTCAGCGGCCCGGCGAAAATAGTGTTCGCATAATTCCGGATTGTGAAAATCGCGGCACCGCGCGCCCGCGAGCGCCAGGGCTTCCGTTTTTTTTGGTGACACCCGCACCGCCTGTTCAAAGCAGCGTTCGGCGGCGGCGTAGTCATAGCGCAAACCGTGCATGCGTCCCAAGTCTAGTAAGATGCCGGCATTGGAAGGATTCAGGCGGCTGGCGCGTTCCATCAACTCAATGGCTGCCGGATAATCAGAGCGTTTCCACGCCTCGCCAGCACCCTGGCACAGTCTCGACAAAGAACCTTGGGAAATGAACGACGGTCGCTTCAACTTCATGTTCTAAACGAAGGTAAATACTAGGCTTCTCAAAGCAAGCCGAGATTAAATCTGCATGTTTGTGATATGAGTGTGGTTTAATTGCCGGAATCTGCCGACGGTGTTAAATCAGTAGGCGGTAGAATGAGAGCGGTTGGATCGCCCGCATTTTTATACTGCTGCCGCATAGTTTCAATCGTGAGCACCTGCACCGCCGGATCCACGGGTGGCCCATTGGCGTGATATCCGGCTTGTGTCGGTGTAGTGCCAAAATTCAAGCCGCCGCCCTGGCCGCCGTTGCCGCCGCCATTCATGCCGTTGTTGCCGTTGCCACGATTCCCGCCGCCAAAATTTCCCGCCGAAGCGCCGCCACCATTATTAAAAGCGTTTCCCCCCGGATGCAACAGGCCGGGTGGGGGACGGAAGCCAGGTGCGGCAACGCCGGGGCCGCCACCGGCTCCCGGGGCAGTTGAACTGGCGGTCCCGGCCACCAGCGGTAGATTCTGCGTTTCGCCGTGGTTGTTGAAGGTCACCAGGCCGGCTTTTTCGTCAATCTTCACCACCTCAATGTCGTCCTGACTTTGGCCTTCGCTTAAAATGTAATCGGCGTCCGCCGCCGGCTTGCCATCCTTGGCCGGATTGGCCACCTTGAACAATACTTGGAGTTGTCCGAAGATGGACATGATGCCGTTGGGCGTGATTTTGGGCGGCGGCGTGGCATCGGCCGCCGCGTTGGGATCCACGATCACCGGCGGGTTCAATCCGAAGATATTGCGCGCGACCATCGGCGCGTAGGGATTGCCCGGCAAGGCGGCATCGTCCGCGTGCGCCGCCGCGTTCAGCAGCAGTCCGCCCGCGAGGCAGAGCAGAAGGTTCCGGGTGATTTTCATGGTTCAAACATAGCACGCACCGACACCGATTCCAACACCGCCGGCCGCGGTTGGTTGCAAATAAAATCAAGGTTCCGGCCGGTGGCGAATGTTAAATTCTGCACCGGCCAATGCAAGCCGTGTCTTCGGGTGGTGATGGGCGAGCGCCGCCATCCGTCGGCAGAGCAGGGAGATGAAAGTCGCTGCCGCCTGAAGGCGGCGTTCCGATCAACGCGTTCGGGTGCCAATTTCATTATAACTGCCATAATTTCGGATATTTCGCGGTTCCAGATCCGGTTCCGGAGAGCAGTTTGTGTGAATTAGTAAGCTGAAAATCTCGTCAGGTTTTTCGTCTTGGCCGCGCTCCTTCTTCGTGTCTTCGTTGCTTGGTGGTTCAAAATCTGTGTTCGTCCATGTTCAAGTTGTCAAAGCCCTCATAAATCCAAGGTTTCTTGAGGCGATGGACGGCTGATGTCAACGGAACTGCCAGCCAGGCGGCGGGTTGAAATCCCATCCGCCACTGCCGGCTAGAACTTCGCTGAAACTCGTCCATGACACCCTGACGGGTCGCGACGAAGTCGGTGTTCAGCAGATCGGGACTTTCGGTGTTGATTGCTGGCCAGGCGGGTCTGCCAGGCGACAACTTTTTCTTCGGCAGCGTCCAAATGGAAGCCAGATCCCGTCAACACTTCAATATGGGGACGGTAAGTGACAGCAATGCCCTCCGCCACGAGAATATGCCGGGGCGGATTCGGTTTGCATGGCAGGGCATCACTGGTCAGCGCTGCCGTTTGCGAGGATTTATTATCTGTCATGGTGAAAGTGTAAGTCATACCGACTTGTGACTGCCATGGGGTGATTTCCCCGTCCCCTCAAATCGGGAGACGGGTGGCCGGCGGCAAGGACTGGTCCGTTGCAAGTCGCGGGACGGTGCATCCGTAGAACACCCCATGGCGCTGGAACCGGTTCGGGCGTATCCTCAAAAAATGAAAACAAAAATTCTCGCCCTGACCCTGTTGACCGGCCTGGCTGCTTATGTGAAGGCACAGTCGGCACCACCCGCAGCCTTGGCACCCGGCGGCAGCGCCGGGCAAAATGTCGGTCAAACGAATGGCGTGAATGTGGTGACCAACGCCAATAAATTCAATCCTTACGCCAACTATACCAATCCCAACTCCACCAACGTCAGTCCCGGCTCTCAATACACCAATCCCTACGCCACACATTGAGGGAGCCGATATTTATCTATTACCCATTCACACTTATGCTGGCACTTTTAATCGCACCCCTGTTTGCCGCCGCCGGGTATTCCCTGATTTATCTCCTGTGCGGAGGCGGACTGGGTGGAGCCGTGCTTATTTTTATCGTGGCGAAAATGTTAGGTAAATAAGTTTTGTCAAAGAGCCCAGCCTGCCCCATCAGGCGCAAACCTGGTGGCCACCGGCAAAGGCTGGTTCGCCGCAAGGCGCCTGGGATGGGCCAGCCGCAGAAGATCCCGTGGCGACCAGTTTGATTGAACTGTATTTTTTTAAAAACAACGGAACATCACCTGGCTGATAAAAGTTCCGGCACAAGCACTAATCATGAAAACTAAAATCACGGCCATTTTTTGCAGTTTGACAATGTGGGCGGTCGCACAAACCACGGGCGCGGGCGACGGCCTGCCTGTCCCCGGCTCAAATAACAACCACGGCTACGCCACACCCGGGGCCGGTGAGTTTGTCACCCCGGGCAAAGGGTTTATCGCGCCCGGCACGGGCAATCACGGTTTCGCCTCACCCGGTCAGACCAATGGCTTCATCGCGCCGGGCCACGGCTTTATAGCCCCAGGCCACGGATTCATCACGCCCGGTCCGGGCCATGGTTTCATGACACCGAACCTACCGCCGACGAATTCAACACCCAAAACTTGAATGTCCAGCCGACGGACGGCTGTCCACCAGCCGTTCCAAGATTGATGCGATGGGCTCCAGACCGTAATGAAACCCCGTTTCATCTTGATAACCCAGGGGAATCCAAGCACCGATGCCGGCCCGGAAGGCGGCAATCATTGCCCATAAATCATGATGCCGAATCCGGTTCGTGGAGTTGTTTCCATGATTGGTCATGAATGATAATAACCCGGCGGGCGGCGGAATGCTATGGGGTGTTCTACTAACATGCATTCGACATGCTTCCAATCAGCGGCTGCGTTCAGACGACCGGGCAATCCGATAAAAAATCTTGCAGAGCAGGGCATGTCGTTGGCACGGAGGCTGCTTTTTTGCGGCTTGGCATAATACCCGCCAATAGAGGTATAAATGGGGAAGGCGAGGGAAGGCGGGCGCGCAGAGACACGTCCCACCCTCGCCATCCCGATTTTCTTCAAAAACTGAATGGCCGCGAATTCCGGAGCTGAGATCAAATTGTTACCCAAGTCCTGATACTGTGCCGGGAGAGGAGTTTGGTTTTCAGGCTGCCAGTGGCTCGAATGATTATCCGATTATTCCTGCGCCGGGTTTCAACCAGACGCGGGGAACGTGATAGCCCTCACCTAGGAATCCCTTGCCCATCGGATGCGAGAGCGTGGCCACAGTCCGGGTGGGGGGGGGGTGAATTTGGTTGGGTAAGGACGGTTATTAAAACCAATTTGCAGAATGGGGCTGGTGGCTGTCGGCAAAGGCTAGCACACCGCAATGAGCCGGTCCGGGTATTGCCGGTGTAAATATGCCATGCTCGCATGATTGGGAGATAGGGTAACACCCCATGGCACGCGTTAATTCCCGGGCTTAAGCTCAAACAATGATTGAGAAAACAAACCATTTAATATTGAGAACTTTCGCCCTGATCCTTGCCGGAGCCATTTTGACTTCGAGCCTTGGCCTGGCACAGTTGCGGCCGGCACCGCCGCAGCAACCGTTATCACCACAGCTGCAACCCGTGCTGCCATCACCACCGCTGCCGGGACCTCCACCTCAACTACCCGATAATCCACAACTTCCCGGAATTGCCCCGCAGACGCCAAACATTCCATCTCAGCCAGGAGCCTTGCCTGTGATCCCTGGAAATCCATCACAGCTTCCTGGAATCTCTCCGCAACTGCCACCCACTCCGCCGCAGTTGCCTGGAATTCAACCGCAGATGCCAAGAACAGTGCCGATGCAGCCGGTTGTCCCGCCCACATCACCGTCGCAGTCTGGTTCACAACCGCATTTGCCCGGAATGCCAGCGTAGTTTATACCCCAATCAAAACCATTCCAGCCAGGTCATGGCGGGAACATCCATCCGGCAAATGACCCATAAAATATTTTCACAAACCCGCTGCGGACAGATGCCTGCGGCAAACCACACCAAACGCAAAGAACAAAGGAATTATTATGTTAAACAAAGCCAAAACACTTAAGGGCTATAAATTGAACAGCCTGGACGGGGAAATTGGGAAGGTCAAAGATTTCTATTTTGATGACCAGCATTGGACCGTTCGTTATCTGGTCGCCGAAACCGGAACCTGGCTCGCGGAACGGCAGGTGTTGATTTCACCGTATGCGCTGGGCCCGGTGGACCGGGCAGACCAGGACATTGTCGTGGATTTAACCAAAAAGCAGATCGAGGACAGTCCATCCCTAGATAGTGAAAAACCCGTCTCGCGCCAGTTTGAGGAGTCGTTCCATGGATATTATGATATTCCGGTTTATTGGGCCGGCCCAAACAGCTGGGGATATTATCCGTATATTGAACGCGACCGTGGACAATGGAAAACACCAACCAAAACGGAAAAAGCGTGGGACCCCCATTTGCGCAGCACGCAGGCGGTGAGCGGTTACAACATCTTTGCCACCGACGGCGAGATCGGCCACATCGAGGATTTTATCATTGATGACCGGACATGGACGATTCGTTATCTGATCGTCAATACCAGCAATTGGTGGGCGGGGAAGAAAATTCTGATGTCGCCGCAATGGATCGACCGCGTGAGCTGGGACGAAAAGGCGGTCTTTATCAATGTTTCCTGCGAGGCCATCAAGCAATCCCCGGAATATACCAATGAATCACAAGTAAACCGGGATTATGAGATCGGGCTGCATGGCCACTACAATCGCAAGGGATACTGGGTTGATGAACTGGCGGGCAAAGAACTGGCGTATTGAATTCAAAATATGAGCACCGAAATGGACAAGTTCCAAAACCAATACGACGAAAAGCAATGGACGAGGTTGTGTGCCAACCCCGCATTTATAAAGGCCCGGGATGCGGGTGAAATGGTTAAGGCCGGAGAAATTGCCGACATCATCATCACAGGCTACGAGCCAAATCAAAAAGAGCCCCGACTGCATATTTAGTTATCCGCACCCTGTTTGGTGGCTGCGGCAAAGGCTGGCCGCCGCAAGGAGCCCGGACGGGGCTGGGGAATGCGCCTCAACCAACCGATGCTTACTTCCCCGCCTCCAATGGCACATAAATATCCGTGAGCGCAAACGCCGTATGCATCCCCTCCAGACCATCCACCGCCACCAACAAAGAGGGGGCCTTGCGCGCTTTGCAGCCGCTCTTGGGCAGCCATGAGTAGAACAATTTCTGATAGCCCCTGGCGATCGCCCAGTTCGGACAATGCCTCGCCACCACATAATCGCCGCCCGCGATCGTCCGCACCCGCACCGGCTTCGTCGGCACATACTTCTCATCCACCGTCACGCAGGTGTCAAAACGTAATTTCTCCGGCGGTGTGACCTTCGGATTATCCAGGGGCACGCCGATGAACAACGAACCCTTGCGCGGCAGCCCGTCCTTCTTGAGCTTCGTCGTAAAATCCAGCCATTTCCGATGCGACCCATCATACGGCCCCACATGCCGCATATATGCGACCCGTTGCGGTTCCAGCGTCCTCACTTCAATTTTCATTTGCTCCGCCCTATTCAGGGGCCGCTTCGGCTGCAACGGCACATAAATATCCACCCGCCATTTACCGGGCGCGACCCCCTTGAAGGCATCGACCCACACGATAAAGCTTGGCGCCGGCCGCAACTCCCGGGAACTCCGCGCGAGCCATTTGGCATACAGATACTGGAAGGCGTCCTTGATTTCACCGACCGGGCAATTTTTTGCCACGGCGTAATCACCGCCGACGATGGTCTGCAACTTGACCGGCTTCTTCGGCTCATAGGCGCCATCCACCGTGATGCACGCATCGTAACGAAGTTCCGCCGCCGGGGTCACCGATGGATTATCATGACCCATGCCGATGAACACCGAACGCTTGCCAATCTGCTTGTCCGCCGATAGCTGCGTCGTGAGGTCAACCCACGTTGGCCGGGTCTCTTCGTATGGCCCGACATGCCGCAAATAAGCCACGCGCAGCGGTTTGATTTTTTTGGTGATGACTTTCATAACTTTTGTGGTGATGTGATTTGTGTTGAAGGTGGTCACAGGAACTCCCGGCCGAAAATGCACGCCGGAAGGCGCGGGGAGCATGGCGATGCGCCCCGTCGCGCGGCGAAACTTCGCCGGCGAAACTCCGTAGGCCGCCTTGAATGCCCGCGTGAACGCCGCATGCGCCTCATAACCCGCGTCCAGCGCCACTTGAATCACCGGCTTCGCGCCCGATCGCAGTTCCAACGCCGCCCGCTCCAACCGCAGCCGCCGCACATGGTCTGCAAGCGTCTCACCCGTCATCGCCGCGAAGACGCGGTGAAAATGAAAGCTCGAAAAACACGCCACCCGCGCCAGATCCTCCAGATCCAACGCCTCATCCAGATGCTCCTGGATATGCGTCAACACCCGCAGAATGCGCTCCTGATAATCATTCCACGTTGTCTCATGCTTTGGCCGTGTGCCGCTCATCTGACGCTAAACTAATAAACGCCGTTACGGGCCGCTTGACTAATCTTGCGGTTTTGCAACTCCGACGTTTCACTGTTTGAAAATCGCATCAGATTGACAGAAGTGGAGCAGCCGGCTGCATAGATTGGCACTTCACAAGGAGCCGGACGGATTCGGGGAATGGTTCGAATGTTGGCGTTAGAGGAATGATCTATGGCTGGTTTGAAACCGAGGTCACCGGAATCGTCCTGGCTTCCCGCGTCATGAATAAAAAACCATTTTTATTAACCACCGTTTTGGCAAAATCTTCCTTGTCTGTGTAGGAGCCGGTGGTGGTTTCCTTGAAGCCATCGCCATACGACGAGGTTATGGTGTAGGTTTTCTTCGCGTAATCATAAACTGCCGTGCCACAGGTAACGACGTCGCCACCGTAACCATCGCCGAACAGACCAAATACCTTCAGGGCTGACGCTTTCTCATCATACGTTAAAATGGCGTTCATTGGATGATTGTAGAATTTGGACTGCACGGTAAAGACTTCATATTTTCCGTCCACCGTGCGGGCGGTCTGTGTCAGTTTCTCCTGTAACACCTTGCCCGATGCGTAGGTCATGACATTGCTGATCGTGGCATTGGTCCAAAAAGGAACGGCTGCCAGTTTTGGCACCAACGGCACGGCGTCGCCCGGCTGGCCAACTATTTCCCTGAACCGTGCGGGAGTCATTGTTTCTTCGTCTAACGAGGCGGCATTGGTGCTCGCCACGGTCTCCGCTGCCCTTATCAAACCGGTTAGGAATAAAAAGGAAAACAGGATGAGCAGGGATTTTTTCATGTCGTTAATTTTTTCCACCATCGCTGCCACCCGGCGACTGCGTGGCGGCGACCAGTCGCAGTTTGGCGTTTTTTGATTTTATTGTTGGTTTGACTGGAGCCGGAAAAATTGTTGCGGCCCGTTCAGAGCTGACCGGGTTCACTTTTCTGTGCCAGTCCATGAGTTAGTCCTGGGACATGGTTGAGGTTATGTTTTTGTTTGTTCTTTGTCCATCTCCAGCGTAGGGAGGGCGAAGCCCGACCGGAGCTGG
>Ga0302320_10013618_pt1 | contig 16968 bp, 9 predicted proteins | sample Bog_T0_3_FD_202130 | JGI IMG/M metagenome (GOLD analysis project Ga0302320, IMG submission 202130) | Peat permafrost microbial communities from Stordalen Mire near Abisko, Sweden - Bog_T0_3 | ecosystem: Environmental > Terrestrial > Soil > Wetlands > Peat | place: Sweden: Abisko, Stordalen Mire... | reverse complement strand
GCCGCGCCCGGGTTCAGGGCGGTCTGCGGAGACTCAAGATAATCCAGAAGCGCAGTCCTCGCGTCGTCGAACTGGCCCTGATAAAACGAACGGATCGCCGACTTAAGTTCGTTTGTCGCAGCCGTTGGGTCGTTTTTGATTGCGCTTTCCAGTTTTGCTGAAGCGGCTTGGGCTTCCTTGTTGTCCGGTTGCAGCTTCAGGACCGCCGCGTAGTTGCTGAGTGCAAGAGTCGAATTGCCTTGTTTCTCCGCCGCACGTGCGTCTGAGAGCAGCTTGTTTATCTTGCCGGTGGTATCGCTATTTGCCTGCTGGGTCCCGGAACTATTCCCATTGTCGGGTTTTGAGTTGCCATCCTTGCCCTTAAAATACTTGTCGTTGGTTTTTGCTGCGATGGCATTTTGTATCTCAGCGATTCTTGCTTTGACGTCGACCGGTCCGTGGGCATTCAGGGTAAACGCGTAGCCAAGAATATCGATTGCATGCTGCGGATTGTCGTTCTGAGCCTTGTTGGCTGCATCGATGTAGTCGTTGTACAGCTTCACATCTTTGACATAAAGTTCAGCGGTTGCTTTTGATTGCTGTGTCGTCATGGTTGGGGCCAACTGAAGAACGGAGTTAAAATCGCCCCGCTCCCAGGCCGCCTTTACTTCGGCCACAGCCATTGACGAGGCCTTTTCGGTCCTGACGGCGTCCAGAACACTCTTGGCCCGGTTGAATAACTGTGGGTCAGTGTTGGATACCTTGCTGGCAAGCGCCTCCGCTTTTTCCATGTCGTGACTTTGTTGGGCCAGCAGCGCACTTGCGAGCGCAGCCTCATCGTCGTGAACCAGGGCGGCTCGAGCGCTGCTGCATGCGTCAGCGTACTTCTTTTCCTTCTGCTGCAACTGCGCTGCCTGACATGCGTCCTTCACCTGGTTGGCATGGTCATTGGTTTCCTTCATTGCTCTCTCGTAAAGTTCCTTGGCCTTCTTCTTCGGATTGTCGTCCGACTGGGCCCGCATGGGAACGGCCGAGAGGAAGAGACAAACAATGCCAACGATTCGCAGCAGATTCATTTTGACCCTCCGACGATTTCGTCGATCGCTTTGTCGTCGATCGTTTGCAATGAGATGTTGCATACCTGTGGAGTTTGAGCCGCGTCGCATGATGAGGACTGCGTATTGCCGTCCGCTCCCTTGACTACCACGGCATATTTGCCGGGCGCCAGGCCGTCCAGTCGCATTGGTGTCCAATGATCGCCGGTGGGGAGGGGAATTGCGTTTCCTTTATCCGAAGTGACGCTGACCACTTCGCCGAAGGGAGTCGCCGAAATTTGCAGTGCACCGACCGGGGGCGCAGGAGCGGGGCGCAGATACCAAAACGCCGTGCCGCCACCGGCCAGCAATACAACCGCGAGGCCGCCGAACAAGAGGCCCTTGGGAAACCCGGAACTGGTCTTGGCAGGCTCTGTGCCCACAGCAGTTACAGCGGTAATATTTGTTGCGTCTGCAACAGCCTTTGCCGGCTTCTTGGAAGGAGATTTTCCAGCCTCCTTGGTGAGCTTCTTCAAGTTGGATTGCAATCCCGAATCAGCGAATTCTGCGACTCCTGCCACCTGGCTCAACGTCGCGGCAGCCACGTTCCGTTCTTCTTTCTGTATAGATTGTGTTGCAGATTCGATGGCAGCAGTAACTAACTGATTGGCTATCCGCGCGCGTTGGCTCACGTAATCGGCGATTGCAGAGGACACTTTTGGCGAGTCGCCATAGGTTTTGCGCACGGTTTGAAGCGCATTGAGACCATTGCGCAAGTCTTGCTTCTGAAGCGCCTCGGCGGCCAGCCGTATGGCCTCGACGGTGACGCGCTCCTGCTCCTGTTTCGCCCGCTCCTTCTCTTGTTCCTTCTCTAGCCGCAGGCGTTCCTGTTCCTTTTCTTTCTCAAGCCGGATGCGTTCTTTCTCTCGCTCCTGCTCTTGTCTTGCGAGTTCCTGCTGCTGACGGGTGCGTTCCTGTTCTGCTCGGATTCGTGCCTGCTCTTTGGCCGTGTCCAGCTTTTTGCGCAATTCAAGCACTCGCGAATGCTGCTGGATCTCCGCTGGCTGGCTGGCGATAAGCTGAATCGCTTCGTCGATATTGTTTCTACTTAGTTCCTGAGCTCTGGTGAGAGTTGCATCGATGCGGCGAGCCATCTCGGCCTGGCCGTTGACGGCCTGACGGAGCAACTGGTCGACAGACGGATCCCCGGTTGCCTCGGCAGCCGGCTGCAGAATCTTGAACGCAGCTTCAAAATTTCCCGCAACCATAAGGGGTTGCGCTTCGCGCATGGCGTTAGCCGCAAGCTGAGTTAGTTCATACTTTCTCTTCGCTTCCCGGGTGTAACTCATCAGGGAAGAGATGTCTGGACTTTCACCACATTCAATCCCCGCGGTCTCAAGGCTCTGGATCGCCTGATCGAACTGCTTGGCTTCGAGCGCCGCCTGTGCCTGCTTGAGGAATTGAGTTTTTCGCTCCTCGATCTGGATCTTGCGTGTCTGCTCTGTGACCTTAGCTTCAAGAGCAAGCAGGTTAGGCTCGCCGGGCACTTGCTGCAACGCCTGATGAACGATTGTAAGAGCCTGCTGGGGGCTAGCCGCCAGAATGTTATATACATCCCGCGTGGTCTTTTCGACCAAGATTCTGATCGCTTTCTCCTGCTGCTTCGCTTCGGCATCCGACTTCAACTTCAGCAGCACCGCTTCACCGGGGAGACGTTCCTGCGCTCTCTGGATAAGAACAAGCGCGCGTTCCGGGTCTTCAGAAGCGATGCATTCAGAAATTTCCGCTACAATCTGATCGATGATCTTCCGCCGGCGCTGCTCCTCCTGCCGGTCGATCGCTTCCTGGAAAAGATGCTGTGTCTCGGCATCTGTTGGATCAATCTCAAGAGCTGAACGGAGGCTCTGAATGGCGTCGGTGTACTGGCGCGCGGACAACTGATTTCTAGCCGAGTCGCTTAGCTGCCGAAGGTTGCGCTCCCGATTAGCCTTTTCGACATCCTGAACAATCCGTGCGCGTTCGTTGCGAAGATCCGTATTGCGCTCATCAAGCTGAAGTGCCCGATCGATCAGTTGACTCGCAGCGGTGAAGTCGGCCCGTTTGCGCGCCTCGCGAGACTGTTCGAGGAGCATTACCACCTTTTCCGCCTTATCCTTCAACTGGCGTGCGTGTTCCAACTTCTCCGCTATCTCGGCATTGGACGGATCGATTTCCAGGGCCTGCCTGTAGATTTCAACTGCATCGGCATAGCGCTGCGAGAGCACTGCTTCTTCTGCATCCGACACCAATTGCCGGAGCTGTACCGTCTTCTGCTGGCGAGAGAGCCTCTCCTGCACGTCGCGGAGCAATTTCTTGACTTCCGTGTTCTTCGGGTTGAGGCGCTGAAGATCGAGCAAAATCGGTCTGACACTGGTCCACTGTTCCTGCTCGATCAACGGCTGCATCCCCGTCAAAACCCGAGTAACGTGCTCGCGCTTTAGCCCTTCATTGATACTTTCGATATCTGTGGCCATGTCCTCAGCCGTTTCATATCGATCTGTCGGGCTCTTGGCCAGTGCTGTGTTGATCAGGTGGTCGAGGGCTGGCGGATAGTCGGCGAGGAAGTTCGAAAGCGGTTCCTGGGGTTCGCGAACAACCCGGTGCAGAGTAGCAGGATCGTCGCCGGGAAACGGCAGCCTTCCGGTCAACAAGAGATAAAGGATGACGCCGGCAGACCAGATGTCGGCTCTTCCGTCCGCCGGTTTTCCCAGAAGCCTTTCCGGAGAGATGTAGTGGAAGGTCCCGATAACCATGCCGGTCTGGGTTTGCCCCGAGGCTTTCTCAAGTCTCGCAACTCCAAAGTCGACAATCTTGATTGTCATATCCGGCTGCACCATAATGTTTGCCGGCTTGATGTCGCGATGAATAACTCCCTTTTGGTGGGCATATCCCAGGCCCAGGCAAAGCTGGCGAACAATATCAAGTTTCTCTATGAGAGAAAATTGACGCCCGCCGCGTAGCAAATTCTCAAGCGAGTCTCCCGGAACAAACTCCATGACGATGTAAGGGTTGCCATCCTGCTCGCCGAAGTCGTAGACCGTAACAATATTTGGATGGTTCAGGATACCCGACCGGGCCTCAAGCAGGAAGCGTTGACGCAACTCTTCCGTTGCCTCTGTCAGGGTCTTGATAGCTACTTCTCGACCGACGGACTTATCCATGCCGCGGTAAACAACACCCATCCCGCCAACGCCGAGGATGCCAAGAACAGGATACTTGCCGATTTGGGTAACCGTTGCGCCTGCGTCCATGCTAACTTGTTTCCGTTCAGGGGAGGAGATAGGTTCAACACATAATAAACCGGGATCGGATCACTTAGCCATTACTTTCGCAACGGATTGTAACCAAAGTGAAAAGTTCGATTACCTCGTGTTCAGGTTCCAAGTCAATAGATGCCTCGAAACGGCGCCGCTTGGAGGACATTCGGTTGATGGCAGCGGGCTCGCAGGAAGCGAGGAAAGAGTGATTTGATGCTATTATTCAGCCCATTCGAGCAAATCTGCCACAGCTTCGTTACAATGCTGACCTATGGACGAACACGCTTCTGAAACCCGGAAAACCGTTACGGTTAAGTTCGCCATCGGTCTTGACGAGGGCAAATTCTCTGCCACTGCAATGGTGCCGGCAGGGCAAACCAACCTGACTCAAATTCTGCCAGTTCTCCAGGAGATTGAGGATTCGATGATTGCCGGTATCGCCTCGCAACTGAGCCAGGCCGGTCGGAGCATTTCCTGCAAGGCAGGCTGCGGCGCCTGCTGCCGTCAGATGGTGCCCGTAAGTATTTTTGAAGCAGAGGCGCTGGCTGAATGGGTTCGCTCGCTTCCCGAGACTCGTCAGCAGGAACTCGCCAAACGCTTCGATGAGGGGCTTCGCAAACTCGCTGCCGCCGGTCTCATTGATCGCCTGGTTTTGGAAGACTGGTTTGCTGGAGCCGAGTCGGGAAGGCGATTGGCACTTGACTACCTCTACGAGCGCATTCCTTGTCCTTTTCTTGAAGATGAATCCTGCTCCATTCACCCCATGCGCCCCCTCGCCTGCCGGGAGTATCTGGTCAGTTCTCCCCCTGAGCACTGCTATGATCCGGCCACTTTGAAGGCAGTTCCGGTCCCATTACCGCTCCATTTCTCCCGGACCCTCAGCCGGATTGGCGCTGAACTCGAGAACGATTCTCGCGGTTGGATTCCGCTGCTGTTCCTGTTTGCATGGATGAAGGCCGGCGCTCATCCCGGTGAAGCGATATCCGGTGAGGGCCCCCAGGTGCTTTATGAATTCGTGAAGAATCTGAACCAGGCCCGGCCACCTTCCGAAGTTTGTACCCAGGCTGGCCTGTCATCCTAAGCTTGACCCGCTTCGGCGGAGTCGAAGGACCTGCATTCTGTTGGGGCACTTCATGGGATGCGACTCCGCTTCCGAGCAATGAAATGAGCTTTAAATTGGCTACCGGGCGATGCCCTGCCGGTCTCTCAAATAAGTCTGGATTCATTTGCAGTGCGTTAACCCCGAAGCATGCGCAATACTTTGTTGGTCAAAATAAATGAATCGTTCCGTGGTTTCCTAGCCCCGGCACAATGGAATTGAACTAAAGCAGGCGGCTATCCAGCTGCACTTTGTATTTAATTAGGGAGTTATTGTCATCCTAGTAAAAATATAACTCATTCCGAAACCCTAATTGATGCAGATGCGGTCCACAGACAACTTCGTAGGCAAGACTGAAGATCTGTCATGATGGCTTCTTTCATGAGCGGGTCCAGGACTTCAATCGTTGCGCAGGAAAAGAAAGCTTCTGCGGACTCGTCACAAAAGCCGAGTGGGTGCCACTTTACAGCAGAGGGTGTCCACGAAGGGCGCCGAAGAGCCTTTACCGAGTTTCGCTTGATACCGAAAGTCGGAATACCCCAAGGCTCAATTGAAGGGTGAGTCGCAATGACGATAGATACTCAATTTACAGTTAAGAGATGGAAGAGCCTGTGCTGGATAACGATAACCTGTCTTACGACCTTTGGAGCGCAGAGGGCACATGCGGGGACAGTTATAAGCGCATGTGTGAATAACTTTGATGGAATTACGCGGATCGTGAATTCAGCAAAGGATTGTGGGCCGTTCGAACATTTTGATTCATGGAATATCCAGGGACCTGCCGGACCAGTCGGCCCACAGGGGCCCGCCGGTGCAACGGGCGCAACAGGAGCTCAGGGAACTCCCGGCATTGCCGGACCAGTGGGGCCGCAGGGGGCTGCCGGTGCTCAGGGTCCGGCTGGGCCAGCGGGCCCAATAGGGGCAACTGGCCTGACTGGCGCAACTGGTCCCGCCGGAGCGGTCGGTCCCGTAGGACCCTCCGGTGCGGTTGGCCCAGTTGGCGCAACCGGCTTGACTGGCGCAACCGGACCCGTCGGGCCGGCTGGCGCTGCGGGACCGGCTGGAGCAACAGGGCAGACAGGGCCGGCAGGTCCTTCAGGGCCAACTGGCGCGCAAGGGCCTGCTGGTCCTGCCGGGGTTCCAGGGACGATTCCGGCCAATCTGCAGGCAATCTCCAATGACCTGGGAACCAATGGTTATAACAACGGAAATTTTATAGGCAGCACCGATCAATGCTACGTCGGCGATATTGTACTGAGTGTGAACTCGTATGGGGCGACCGGCGGCGTCAACGGCGGCAGCTGGACGCCTGCGGACGGGAGCGTGCTGTCAATCAACCAGGACACGGCCCTCTTCTCAATTCTTGGAACGAACTTCGGCGGAGATGGAATACATACGTTTGCTCTGCCAGATCTGCGGCCATTTGCGCCGCAGGGGCTACAGTATTCGATTTGCATGTTCGGGATATTCCCATCCAGAAACTAGTGCTGAACTTTCTGCGATCGAAAGCACCGGGGATCAGGAGCAATCCAGAGCCTCGGTGCTTACTTTGGTAGAACTGATGCCGCATACCAAGCACACTCAGGTCGAGTTCGTTCTTAAGAAGGAATAACCCCTTCGACCGCGTGCGAGTTACTCGTGAGGCCGGCATTGTTCCAGTGTCTTCTCCAAGCAAAGAATAATTACTCAAGCAATTCTCCAGCCATCCCGAAGTCGTCGAATGAATTGAATTCGTCTGCAAGGTGTTTTCTTTTTGCTCTGCGCGCTGTTTACCTGATTTGTGGGGCACGCTTCAACAACTGTAAGTCGTAGCCAAAGCTTCACAAAGTTTGGTGTAAATGCAACCCCTCGGTGCACCGCTAAGGCCACCGGGCTGAGTAACACCACAGTTAAGTGGAAGGCCAGCGTTATTGTGAGTAGTAACTCCATGATTGGGGCGACCTGCGCGAAAGATCTATATAAGGCGCCTGCGATTATTCCTGCGGTGAGCAACCTTGTAGATGCAATCGCCGCTTACGGGGCGATTGGTTGTCAGTATGTAAAGTTGGAGCCTGTTAGGCCGACCATACCGGCTATCAACCCTAGTCCGAATTCTACGCGGAGTTACTTAATTACTATCGCTGGCAATCGTTACAGTGCAGGAGCGGCGGTTGGTGAAGGGGGTAGCGACCTCACTACTACTTATGTGAATGACACGACATTAAAGACCGCGGATACCCAGTATGGAGCAACGCTGGCCAAGTGGTTTTGTGTGACCGCGCTAAATCCAGCGTATTTCCGAATCATGGAAACTTCTCTTCATCGAACATTGGGTTTCCTGCTTAGCGCGGAATTCCCGACGCCACTTTTGGAGTGATTTATTTGGGCTGAGGAAGTGGATCTTCGACTTCGCCGTTCGCAAAGAGCACGGCATGATCAGCTCAGAACTCTATTTCTATTTTCTTGTGCGCATAGATGGCTTAGGTTATTCCCAACTGCCCGAGCCTACGAAGCCGGCCCAGTACCAGGGGTGGGTGCTTTTGCCGGCGGCGCGCCGTTCCTGCAACATGGCGCGCGCGGAACCCCACACTGCGTCCGCGGTTGAAGCGTGAAGACTGAGACGCTCGGTGTAGAGCTCATGCATGAACCTGCGGGCTGCATCGTCGTCTACAGGCCAGAGGGTCATGATGACGCTGCGCGCTCCCGCCACGCGAAATGCTCTCTGCAATCCGAGCACGCCTTCTCCGTCGCGGAGTTCCCCGTTGCCGGTGTTGCATGCTGAAAGGACTGCCCAGTCAACGCTGCTCAGGTCGAGTGAAGCAATCTGCTGCGCGGTGAGAATAGACTGTGTTGCACCGTGGTTCCCGCCTGCAAAAACGAGTCCAGAATGGAGCAGAGGGTTGCCGCTGCCGCATGCTTTGTCCAGCAAGAATGCGTGTGTGGCCACATGAAGAACCCGACTGTGCGAGGAGTCAGCCAGAAATCGCGCAAGCGTTGCGTCATCTCCGGTTATTAGCTGAGATGGCTCCGAGGCATTCCAGCGGTTCCAGGTAGATGCAATGTCGGAGACTTCAACAGCGGTCCCGGGCAAAGGTTCGAATACGATCTTGCTGAATTCGTCGCATGCAGGCGTCGCACCACGCAACGAAGAGGGAGGAAGTTTGCTCTCAGCCAATTCGAACGATGGGCTGCCGATGGCCAGCAAACCTGCTTTCTTTTGCACCAGACCTGTAGGCACAAGGTCGCGCTCGCTGGACAGGGTGTGGATCACCGGGCCATGTTCAACGAGATATCCCTCGCCGTCCGGGAGTCCTGCAAAGGGGATCAGATTCAGATTGCCGTCTGCCACTACCAGGGCAAGGCGTGCGTCGCCGATATCGTTCTTGAGAGGATCCCAAATGCGTTGGCGGATGGCGAGGCCGGCATCGCGATAGGTGCGCTCGTTGCGGATGGAGCCAAGTCCGCCACTGTGTGCCTCGGAATCGGATGCTGCGCGAGCCTGGCGAATCAGCTTGTCCAAAGACGCAGCATCGCCCAGGTTGAAAATGCGAATTTCATCGGAATCCGGATGGATCACAAAAGCAGCGTAGGACGGCGTTCCAGTGTTCGTGGGATCCAGTTTATCTACAGAGCCTTGCCGATAGAGGATATAAGAAATCAGCACCGATTGCGGAGGCAGGTTGCGACGCACATCCTCGGTTGTTACCTGATAGATTCTCTCGTCATTGCGCAGCGCGGCACTCCGCTGGGCCAGGGTGCGTTCGATCGACTCCATGCGAGCCGTGGCGGCGTTTACCTTAACCGGGTTGTCAGGTGTTTGTTCTCTCGAATTCTCGACCGTCAGCAGATCGGTTCTGGCTTTGTCCAACTCCTTCAGCAGCCGGCCTGTTTCGGGGTCATTGTCGGAGTTCAGGTTTTTTTGGCGCCGCGCCATTTCATCGGCGACCAACGCGCGGGAGCGCATTACCTCTTGATAAATCTCTCCGTTAGGCAATTCAGGATGCTTGAGGAGAACTGAAATGGACGTATTCAGGCCGTGGGGGCGCGTTGCATCGTAAGCCAGCGCCTGGCGTTCGGGCAGGGTGCGCGCTTGCAAGACGAACAACTCGCGGCTCAGACGCGCACTCAGAAGTCCTTCTTCCACCGCCTTGGTAGGGTTACCGCCTTGGGCGAGCGAATTAGCGAAATTCGCATGAGCTACAGTGCGATCATCCATCTGCGCATATTTGTTTTTCAGTGAGAACTCGTAGGCTTTCCATGCCTCAGGGAAATGGCCAGTGCGGCTATAGAGATTTGCCAGGTTGTGATGCACTTCCATATCTAACGAACTGCCTACCCCATAACGACTCTCAACGAGTTCGGCGGCCCGATTCAAGTGTTCGAGCGCCTTGTCAAAATTCTGTAGCCGGATATAGTGGGCTCCTATATTGTTTTCCATCACTCCAATAAACTCGGAGTTGGCACTGGTTTTGTACGCAATGGCCAGCGCCTCTTCGTCGTAAACGATGGAGCCTTTGATGTCGCCCATGCTGAATTTCAATGCGGCAAGGTTATTGAGTGGTGACGCCAGATCAGGGTTATCATTGCCGCCGATCTTGCGCAACATTGCGATCGATGTTTCAAAGGCACGCAGGGCGCAGGGAAAATCTCCGAGCGCTGAACAGACGGATCCCAATTCATCGGCGGAGGTCGCAGTATCATCTTTATCCGGGAATTCTTTTTGCGCAGTCTCGAGCAGGTGCTCAGCGATCGGCCTTGCCTCTGCTGCGCGATTGAGTGCGACCAGGACCTCAACCTGGACCGCGAGCGCGTCAAGATAGGTTTGGCTGCGTGGACCCGCGGCGGCCTCCGCAACCCCCACTTCACGGGTAACCTCCGCTAATGTCTCTGAATCTACAAGGTGCGCGTCGATCTGGCTTCCAACCAAGTTGTCCAAAGCGTCGGCTACCTCGACGGTGTTGCCTGGATGCTCAGACTCTGCTTTGCGCAACGCCTCACGGTACTGGGCAATTTTGTCGATTCCGGGGTTCGTCAGTTCCTTCGCGGCCGCGTTGGTCGCCGGGAGGTCTGGCTTGCCTGGGGAAGAGGATTGCTGGGCCGCCAAGTGCGCGGCGAGCAGCCCCAGCAGGAGAATTCTGAGGGCACAGGTTGTCGTTCGATTCACCGAGGCCTCCAATTTGCGCAGAACTGCAGGGAAAGCGAAATACTGCTTTGGGCATCCCAGATTTACTGAACCGGGAAAATACTGGCTATTTGCTTTCGTTGTCGGCGCGCATTTTGATCAACTCGGATCGAGCGCGGCGCTCAAAATCTCCGCGCAACGAGATGGTGCGGGTCAGAAATTGGCGTGCCGATGAGGGGTCGTTGCGGGCGAGGGCAATTTGTGCCAGGTAGTAGAGTGCAGCCTCCTGCTGGGGTGAGTCACCGGCATCGGCTACGCCCAGCAGGGTCTTGGAAGCCGGCGCCAAATCGCCGTCATGCATCTGGCAGACTCCGCTATAAAAGCGGGCGGCGAGCGAATCCTCATCCGTGGCAGGCACCATCGCAAGGGTTTTGATCGCGAGAGGGCATTCGTGGCTGCTGTAGGCTTTCATCCCCGATTCGAACTGCGGATTCCCGCTCTGTCCGCGAAGGTTAGGAGCCTGAAAGGCTGGCAGCGTCATGTCTGCCAGGGACGAAAGTGCTGAAGGCGCAGGTGAAGTCGGCTTGGCCGGCACCGTTGGTTGAGTTGGTTGGGCCGACGGATTGGGTGCAACCGGACCGCTGGCAACGGAGACCTGCGGAACCTGGTGCCTAGTCCGGAATTCGAGAAAGCCCAGGAACAGAAGAGCTGCAATGGCTCCAAATGCGCCTATCCGGATCGGCCATGGGATAGGTGCTTTGAGCGGAATCCGTGGTTCATTGCGAAGCGCGTGCGTGACGGTCTGAAGAGCTTCCACCTGGGCCAGGCAAATGGGGCAGTCGAAATAATGCTCCTCGAAATTCTGCGCCTCGACCTCAGCCAGTGTGCCCTGCAAGTAGGACTCAACGTATTCTTCGGCCGGTTTCCTTGTGCAGTTCGTCATTTTCTTTGTCCCGTAATAGAGTGGACGCTTGAATCGATTTGTGACGGGCCGCGAACAAAATCCATTACCCGACGGGTCGCCCGCAACTTTCGCTGCCGAACTACATCGGGACTCATGCGCAGTCGTTCAGCGATGACGCCAGGCTTAAGTCCATCTACCAGTGTCATTTGCAAGATGGTTTTATCCAATGAATCGAGACTGGAGATCGCTTTCAACGCAAGAGTTTCCCGCTCCTGCTCTTCCGCTTTTTCCGCGTCGAAGGACAAATCGGGGAGGTTATCCGGCAGTTCGAGTGATTCTGGGCGACGAACTTCGCCCCGAAAATGGCTATTCAGCACGTTGCGGGCAACTGCGCTTACAAACTGGGATAATTTTGCGGGTTCCCGCAGTTGACCGCGCCGCAGTGCGCAGAGTGCCTCAATCATCACGTCCTGGAGGAGGTCGCCGGCCAAATCGGGATTGCGTGAGCGAGCCAGCAGCATGGCCTTGATGGGGCGCATGTAGCGCAAAGCAAATGCGCGCTCTGCTTCTTGATCTCCAGCAAGGATGGAGCCGACGAGCCTCTCATTTTCCAGTGCAGCCTCCTGGCTCGAAGAGCCCGCTCCAATGGTAAGATCGCTGCTCATGTGTGCGCTTTTCAACCCCAAGCAAGTGCTGTCATTCTCTCACATAAAGGAGCCGAATCAGAGGAATTGGCAGGGAGTCGAATGCCTCTTTAGCAGTACAGACCGGTTGAGGGAATCAGGGTTGCAAATGGAGGCGGAGTCCATTCAATTAGGGTGGGCTCGATTGCAACTCGACCAACCACTTCAGAAATGGCGAATAGGCTCGGCCTGGCTCGCGGCTGGAACATGGGTAGGGCCGACGCCATGTTCGGATGGTCGGTCCACGTGGCTTTCGAGCGAGCGGCTGACCAGGTCGCGGGAACCAAGGCCCACGGCAAGAGCGAGGGTGAGGACGATTCCGCCGAACAGAATGCCAAAAGCCAGTTCAACCACAACGCCGCCAACCTCAAGGTGGTCGAGAACCATGGCGGCGGTGAGAACCAGTACCAGCCATTTGACCCCTAGAGATAGAAAGCGTGCGTATTGGAGTTGCGCGTTGACGGCTCCGATGAGGACTGAACGCGCCAGAAACCGAGCAATCAGCGTTCCGGCAATGAGCAGAAAAATAGCGCCGACGGCACGAGTAAGGTAGGGCAGCAGCGAGATTGGCAGCGTTGCGGCAGATGCATAGGAGGCGTCAAAGGCAGACGCTCCGATGATGAGTCCGAGGATGACACAGGCCCAGAACGAGGCCCTGGCGATGAGCGCAGTAGGCGACGTGCCAGGCGTCCAATCGTCCTTGCCCCTGGTTTGGGTGAGGCGATCGTCAAATTTCGCCCAGGTCAGTCCGCGACGGAGCAGGGCAGAGAGTGCCATACCGACCAGGGTGAAAACCGCCATGGCAACAAAGAAGGCGAGGATACCTGGGAGGATCGCGATCAGGAGTGAGAGGACGCGGTCGATTGACTGGTGAAGCGCGTCCGACATGTGGTGCCAGATTGAGCCGTTGTCCCCAGTCAGTTGCTGAGCGGCCGGGTGTTGGCCTGAGTCGAGCATGATGGCAAGGAAGTTTTGCATCGATTCACTCCTTGAATGAAATCTCTTGCTGGGTATCCGGATGCCAAGCCGGATCAAAGTTGAAAGACCTTATGGAGAAGCGCCACTGAAAACCGCGTTTCATGGATTAAATCTGTCCGGCCATCGCCAGCGCGAGACTAGATAGGGTTTGTCAGCTTCAAAAGCCGCCGCAAGCGCCTCGATATGCCGCTCGGGATTCGTGCCCGCGGTTGTGATATTGATGTGGCTGGCGACCCACGCGAGATAGAGAGGAATGAGCGCGCCGAGGAGGTGTCCGCGATTGATAGTTCGGAGCCGATATGCGATGAGGAAGTCAAAGACAATGCGAGCCCACAGGGTGTCGGGCATGGAAAACTTTGCGACGTCTGTCATGTAGAGGCGCTTGAGTCCGAGCAGAGAATTGGGAGGCAGCACCAGCGACCAGATTTCCTGGAGGTTCGTGTATGCGAGTCGAAAGGCGTCGACCATGGGAGTAATGTCAGTGGGTCCATCAGTGGTTGGGGCTTGCTGAGAGGAATCACGCGTGGGTGGCAGATAACGTGGGCGCTGCCAGAATGCAGCTTTCGCATCGATATCGGCGAAGAGAGAACCGGTGACTGAGGCAAGAATTGCATTGATGTCGGACTCGGAAGGTTGAGGGGTTGAGCGCGGACCGACATCGATTTCTTTGGTTGTAAACCCGGCGACAGCAGCCTCGTTGATCGGCCAAATCAGCGAATCTTCCTGACTGAGTGCGGTAGACCGCTGGGCTGCGATGGCGAGCCGTTCGGCCATTCGAAGAGAAAGTCCGAGATCGACGGCCAGGGGGAAACGAGCTCGGGAACTGAAGAGAGCTCTGGTAAGCGGATACAGAATTGCCGAGTTGATCAGGCCAGCGTGCGGGGGCAGGTCATAGCAGGGAATTGCGAGATCGGCGGAGACATCGATGACTGCGTTGGCCAAGTCACGCAGGCCGGATGATCGCAGCGAACCGGATCCAGGACCCAGCATCAGGATTGCGCCCGCCTCGTTCTCGCCGGCCAGTCGGTAGGCAAGTTCGAAGTCTGCGGCCGTAAGGGTCCATGATGGATTGGCCTCGGGGATGGTGAGAATGCGCAGGCCAGGCCATAGATCCCCCGGAAGAGTGTCCGCGGTGGCTATCATCAGGCTTTCTGCGGAAAACGATGAGGTGAGGTTGGCTACGACCTTCTCGGATTCTTCAAGGGGCATGGATGCCAGCAGGACAAGCAGGCCTGGAGCAGAGCGCACGGGAGCGAGTGGAAGGTCGGAGTTTTGATTCGCTGTCGCCATCGTCACTTTCCGGGTTGAGGTTTGTGGTTTCCGACCCTTGCGACAAAGACAACGACAACGCAACGGTGGGGCACCCAACAATATTGGTACATCGCTATAGAGCTAAGATGCCGGCTAGCGGTATGCGGAGCCATGATGGTCGATTGTTGAGTTCATAAAGCAATTCATACAGTGCCTTTTCAAGCAGATAAGCGTTAAGCAATGCCTGCGACTGCTGTGGCGAGGGCAAAAGCTCCTGGTTGGCTGCGATGGTTTCGCGGTAGGCTCGAAGGAACTCTGAGGAGACCGAGTTTTGCCAGAAAACAGCCCAGGCAGTCAGCTTTTCGCACCCTGGCGAACTCGCGATATCCGGATGAGCGGCGAGGAACCGATCGAGGCCGGAGTAGGCGGCATAAGACAGAGAGCGGATCATCCCAGCTACGTCTTTCAGGGGCGACTGCTTTTGACGGCGCTCCGCAAGGGGACGGGCAGGTTCGCCTTCAAAATCAAGCAGGACGAAGTCTCCGATGTCCGTCTCGCCCTCCTCTTTTTGATCTGAAGAAACCTCACCCGTTCTCAGAGTCTGGCCAAGGTGATAATCCCCATGAATGCGGATACGCTCGCCGCCCGCCGTTGAGTGAGTGATGGCGTTGGCCCGAGCAAGCAGGTCGATGCGTCGCGAAAGGAGCAGTGCGGCAGCATCGGCTGTTGAGTCCTTGAGTGAGGAGAGCTTGATTTTCAAGGCCTCCAGGGTCGTGGAAATTTCTGCCTGGATTCGCAGCGCGTCGCGGATCAGGTCTTCTGAAGTAAAAGGTTCGGGTGCAAACGCTGGATCGCGGGTGGCAGTCGCGAGGGCCAGATGCAATTCCGCTGTGCGCCCACCCAGAAGTGCGGCTGCCCGAAGCGAGGTCCGGGCATGTGCTTTCGCTTCGCGCAGCGGCCATTGGTCGTTGAGGAAGCTGGGAGCAGGGGCACTCGGCGGTTCTGGAAGAGATGCAACCGAGGCAAAGAAAACCGAGAGCTGTTTGAGGAACCACTGCCAGCCATCTCCCTGATTGGCAACAAGGCCTTGGAGCATGGCTACTGTCGTCTTCTCAGCGCCGGCAGTGGTCAACGAAATCTCGCCCATCAAAGATGCGATAGGCGGGAATCGAGCCACATCCGTCAGGAACCGGCCGATTTCTACGTCGGGGTTTTCGCCCGGCTGTAGATGCCTGAAAAGCTTTAAAATCATTCTTTTGCCATAAATAATTGAAGTGTTGGATTGTTCTGCCGAGCTTAAACGCGAAGAACGAGATTGCGATTCGTGTGCTGCGGAAAATGCTGCGGATGCACGCGCGTCGAGCCTGCCTGTGGTGGGGATTGAATCTCCTGCGTATGGTGATTCGCGTGGCTGCAACTGCTGGTTCGCTGCGGAGTGAGTGGTGGGAGCCTCGGTGCGCGGTGGCGCGGCTGCCTCGCCGGGTTGAGCGCTGATTGGAACGGGAGCGACAGGAAGGTTTGCAGCTGACAGGACTGAGGAATCGCTGGAGGTGTCGTGGGAAAGATCGTGGGTCGCATGGCCAATTTGAACCATGTTCCGAGCCACCCCAAGATCGAAGTCCATCGTCTGCGGGGTGGACAGTGAGAGCGTAGCGTTTCGTTCAATGAGCGAGAGCAGAGCTTCGCGAAAATCTGCGCTGATCGTGGCGTCGTGGAGGACTACTGTGCCGGCGGGAGTTTCAAGCATGGCAACAACAGTCAGCGAGAAGTTCGCAATAATGTCCTCGGCGTCGGGACCGTCGGTGAAGGCGAGTGGAATTTGATAGATTTCCGCAGGTCCGTCTGCGTAAGAAATCTCAGCAAAGATCAGGGCAGGAGGGACGAGGCCATCTTCGTGAAGGGTCGGAATTTCCACCCAGTCTGCAACGCGGACGGTTTCGATCTTGCGTGTTTTCGCTCCAAACCAGCGTTGGCGAGGGAGCCAAGCCTTCATTGAGGACTCAAGCAGGGTTGGACCATGTCCGGCGAGAAAACCAGGCCAACCTTTCGTCCCAAGTTCGAGCGCGGCTAACTCGTTCGCCGAAACGTCCTCCAAAATTCCAACGGGCGCCTTGACTGCCGGCTCCATGTTTACACCTGCAGGCTGAAGTTCAAGCCACAAGAAGGAGTATGGAGCCAGCGTGAGGGCATAAGGCGTTTCATTGATGGGCGGGAACGAAACGTAGCCCAACATTTCTACCGGCTGCTGCCCGGCGTGGTCGGAAAGGTCGAGCGAAACCGGTTGCGCGAAGCGGCTGAGATTCGCAACGCAGAGAACAGTCTCATGCGATCCGTCGCCACGATCGAGGTCGCGAAGGTAAGCGAGTATCTTCCGATTTTCAGGATTCAGGAACCGCAAAGTCCCGCTTCCGAAGACCTGGAAAAGCTTGCGCAATGCGATCATGTTGCGCGTCCAATGCAGCAGGCTGGATTGGTCACTCAGTTGGGCTTCAACATTGATGACCTGATAGCCGTAAATGGGGTCCATGACGACTGGGAAGTAGAGTCGGGCGGGGTCGCAGCGAGAAAAACCGGCATTCCGGTCTGAATTCCACTGCATCGGTGTACGGACGCCATTTCGGTCGCCGAGATAGATGTTGTCGC
>Ga0302320_10013617_pt1 | contig 16968 bp, 17 predicted proteins | sample Bog_T0_3_FD_202130 | JGI IMG/M metagenome (GOLD analysis project Ga0302320, IMG submission 202130) | Peat permafrost microbial communities from Stordalen Mire near Abisko, Sweden - Bog_T0_3 | ecosystem: Environmental > Terrestrial > Soil > Wetlands > Peat | place: Sweden: Abisko, Stordalen Mire... | reverse complement strand
TTGAACCGGGAAAGGGGTCGGGGAAACGGGAGTTTCCCCGTGGTGGAGGTATTGGAACCGAGGGGTTCCAAAGCGCAGCCCCGTTTTGGCGGGGCGAGCAGTTCAATTTCCGGGAGGTGGCTCAAAGAGAGATCGGATCTCCTGCGGAGATCCGATCTTGGCATGCCGCGCGGTAGGTCAACCTACTGATTCTGGGTTATAATGCTTACATCATGAACAACCCGATCGACCAAAAGAACTTCGATCAATCCGTAAAACCGGCGGACGATTTTTTTCGGTTCGTGAACCAGAAATGGATCGACGAAAATCCTATTCCGGCGGAAGAATCGCGCTGGGGATCCTTTTCCGTTTTGCATGTCGAGGTTCAGAACCAATTGAAAGAGATTTTCGAGACGCTTGATAAAGAGCCTGATGCCGGAATGTTAGACCGCCCCCGAAAGGTGCGGGATTTCTATCGGACCGGCATGGATATCGCGGGGCGCAATGAACGGGGAGATGCGCCGCTCGCGGAACTCTTTAAGCTAGTGGATGAAGCGAACGATCTCTCGACGTTGTCGCGGGTTGTGGGTATGTTACATCGGAGCGGCATCGGTGCGTGGTGGTCGCCCTTTGCCGAAGTGGACGCAAAACGGAGCGAGAGCGTCGCTTTATATTTTAGCCAGGATGGCCTCGGCCTTCCCGATCGCGACTATTATCTGAAAGACGATGAGAAGAGCAGAGAGATCCGCGAGAAATATATCCATTATATGGAGGCGATGCTCGCGGGATCGCCCGGTGCGCGTCACGGTGCGGAGCCGCAAACAACGATGCTTATGGACATAGAAACCAAGCTCGCTGAAGCGTCCATGACGCGCGTGGAACTTCGCGATATCGAGAAGCAATACAATAAATTTTCAAAGGAGGATCTCGTAAAGCTTGCGCCGGCGATCGATTGGGAAGCCTATTTTAAGGGAGCGAACATTTCTGCCCCGGAGAGCGTGATTGTTTGCCAACCGAATTTCATGAAGCTCATCGACCGGTTTTTTGAAGAGTTACCGATCGACGCGCAGAAAGCCTATCTGCGGTGGCACGTCCTCAATAATTTTTCACATTGTCTCGATGAGGCGAGGGAAACGGCACGTTTCGATTTTTACGGACGTATCTTTTCCGGCGCGACAGAAATGCGCCCGCTCTGGCGGCGCGTACAAAGTATCGTGAGCGGAATGCTTGATGAGGCGGTCGGGGAACTGTATGTCGGAAAACATTTCAATGAAAATGCGAAAAAGAAGATAAATGATCTCGTTGACCATCTGACGGCCGCATATGCCGCGCGCATCAAGCGGCTTGATTGGATGAGCGAAGAGACGAAGAAGAAGGCGCTTCAAAAGCTTGCCGGCGTATCGCGCAAGCTCGGTTATCCGGACGTCTGGCGGGACATTGAAAAAATGGAAATTGGGACGGACGGATATGCATTGAATGTGCTACGGGCATGCCAATTCGAGTTCGATCGAAAAATGAAACGCGTCAGTGGACCGGTCGACACCAAAGAATGGTTCATGTCGCCACAATCCGTGAATGCTTGCTATGAGCCGCTCCGTAACGAGATATTATTTCCTGCGGCAATTTTGCAGCCGCCGTTCTTTGATCCGGAAGCGGATCCGGCCGTGAATTTCGGCGGCATTGGCACGGTCATCGGTCACGAACTGACGCACGGGTTCGATGACCAAGGGTCGCTTTTCGATGCGAAAGGAAACATGACGAACTGGTGGACGGCTGAGGACAAAAAGCGTTTTGGCGCAAAAACAGAACGTCTCGGGAAACAATTCGAAAAATTCGAGGTCCTACCGGGACTTTTTGGGAACGGCAAGCTCACGCTCGGCGAAAATATTGCCGACCTTGGCGGACTACTGATGGCGTGCGACGCCCTCACACTTACTCTTAAAGACGATTCGGAAACCAAGGGATCTGACGGCGCATTTTCTCCTGCACAGCGATTTTTCATAAACTATGCCATCACCGAGCGGGGATCGTATCGCGAGGAGACGCTCCGACTGCTCGCACAGATCGATCCGCACGCCCCATCGCCATTTCGCGTGAACGGCCCGATTTCCAATATGCAGGAATTTTACGATGCTTTTCACGTTACGCTCGGAGATAAGCTCTGGCGTGATCCCGAGGACCGGGTGAGCATCTGGTGACCGCCGAGACCGGATCTCGGCGGGAGATCCGGTCTCGATAATTTGCCTATTTCAGGACGAGGTCTTAAAATATCTTTCATGACCATAGATGAATTTCAGAAAATGGACCTTCGGGTGGCGAAAGTTCTTTCCGCGGAACGCATAGAAGGCTCGGAGAAGTTGCTGAAATTATCGATGGACGCAGGTGAACCTCGGCAGATCATGTCCGGAATCGCGAAGGCCTATGCGCCGGAGGACTTGGTCGGCAAGCAGGTCGTCATTATCGCGAATCTTGACCCGCGCATGATGATGGGGCTTGAAAGCCAAGGCATGATCCTTGCCGCGCACGGCGAAAACGGAGAACCGATCGTGCTCACGGTCGAACGGGAGGTTCCCGCCGGTTCAAAGATAAGTTAAGAAAACAAAATAATTCATATTATGAATAAAACAGTATCCATTGTTCTTTTCGTCGTTATCGCGGTCGCGGTCATCTGGGGCGGAGTTTGGTATTCGGGAAAAATGTCACAGGAAGATCAGCAAGCGCAATCGGCAGTTGGTTCGCAAGCGATCGCAACACAACAAACCATCATGAACAATTTAAAAATAACGGACGATATTGTAGGAACGGGCACGGAGGCGCAGAAAGGTGATGCGGTGAGCGTTTTATATACTGGAAGCCTGGATGACGGCACGGTATTCGATGCCTCTTCCTTACATGGCAATCAGCCATTCAGCTTCACGCTTGGCGTGAATCAGGTCATCCAAGGATGGGATCTCGGCGTGCCCGGCATGAAGGTAGGCGGTAAGCGCGAGCTCGTGATCCCGGCGGAACTGGGATATGGAGCTACGCCCCCACAAGGATCGAGCATCCCGCCGAACGCGACCCTGCATTTTACGGTCCAGCTTCTTTCCGTAAGCTCGACGCCCGCCGGACAATAAAAGAATGCTATAATTTAATAGTGGGAAACGTAAACCTTGAAAAAAGAAAGGCGTCTGGTCAGGCGTTTTTGTCGACGATACTCATGATCGGCGGCGTGATGGTCTTCGTCGGAGCTGCGGTTGCTTTCCTTGCGACGACATTCATTGACAGCGGCTACGGTCTCCAGTCGTCAAATCTAGCAGAGTCCGTCGCGACCGCGGGCGTGAACGATGCCTACCTTCATCTGGTTCGCAATAGTTCTTTTGCCATTGCGACCACGACAGGTTTTGCGTCAGTGCCGGGCGGCAGCGCGACCGTGACGGTCACGCAGGGAAGTCCCACCGCCGGACAAGTTATGGTTTTTTCGTCCGCGACCGTGGGCGGACGAACACGAAAGATAATGGCAATTTTTTTAGTTGCTTCGTCGACGGGGCAGGTGACCATCGGCTCATGGCAAGATGTCCAATAGCGAAAAAAAACTTCAGATCGTATGGAAGAAAGCGGGAGATGCCGCTGATAAGCTTTTACGCTTTCTTCGTATCCGTCCGGCGGCGGGCGGGTTAGAGGTGACCGACCAATTGCTCCGCCTCGCGTATTCGGATGGTACGACCTGGCAATTCCGTGCGGTCCGCATGGAACTTGGCGTGTGCGAAGAAGGGAAGATCAAGGACCCCGACGCTTTTTATACGGCGCTCATGGCGCTTCGGGCGCAAGTTCCCGAGTTGGCTTCGAAAGATAGGACCATGAACGTCGTGGTCTCTCTTGGCGCCGCCTCCGTTTACAACCAGATCTTCAATTTGCCGCTCATGAAGAAAGAAAACTTTGAGACGGCCGTGAAGCTCAATCTACAGATGTCCTCACCGATGGATGTTACGGAAACCTACTCCGGGTGGGAGACCATCAATCGGGACGAGGCGCTTGGAAGGGCCGAAGTCCTTGGCGCGTTCGCCAATCGTGCCATGGTCGACACCATGACCAATGCTATTTTTCCGGCGGGGTTCGTGGCGATCGCGGTGGAATCGAAGGCGCTCGCCATTGCCCGCGTGGTCCGCGAATGCGGCACAGGATTTGATGCCCAAAAATCCTATCTCGTTGCCATCATCGATGATAGCGGACTTGATTTCATCATCCTGCGGCGCGGGTGGCTCTGTTTTGAATACATGAACCCGTGGCGGGATATTGCTGACGAGAAAGGAGCGATCACGATCAGTAAATTCACACAGGCGTTCGCCCTCGGTCTGCGCCAAGTGGCAAATTTTTACCGTCAGCATTGGCAGGATCCGATAGCCGGCATTGGGCTTTCGGGAGATTTTCTGATGCAAGAAGCTCGCGCCGTCATCGGCAAGACGGAATCAATGCCGATATTCCTGCTCGAAGACGCTCTCGGAGGACTGGTTTCTGATGCATGGATAACATCCTTGGGGTCGGGATTGCGCGCGACAGCGCCAAGGAACAAAGATCGCGAGATCACATTTTTCGGCGAAGGCGCGAGGGAACTTTTCGAAAATAATCGCGTGATCGATTTTTTGTCGTTTTGGCGCGTGGCAACGCCAGCGGTTTTCGGCATTTTGCTTGGCGTGTTTGTCTTTACGAACATCTTTCTCGCTACGGCGGAAAATTCCACGGCGGCGAACGCCGTATCCATCGTTTCGGCAGGGGTGAGCACGAAAGGAGAGATGATCGATCTTCTGGCGCGTGCTACGGATTTCAATAACAACGTTGCCATGATCTCCTCGGTGCAGTCGTCCGCTCCACTTCGCTCCGCCATTATGGACGCTATCTTGAATGCCGCGGCAGTGAACGGCGTAACGCTCACACGCGTAACGCTCGCGTCCGATCACGAACCGATCTCAGTGAGTGGGCAAGCGCAGTCCGAAGATTCCATCCTCGCTTTCAAATCTGCGATAGGCCAGATCTCCGGCTTCGGGCCAGTGAGCTTACCGCTGGCGGGAGTGCAGGGTGCCGGCACGGCATATACGTTCTCCATGACCTTTTCAGAAACGGGTTCGCCCATAACGCCGCCCAGTAATTCTGCGCAGTAGTCGTGCGTTATATTTTTGTCATATACTTTCCGCTCCCGTGTCGCGGGCTGGATTATTTTCGAAATCAGCTCTGGAACCTATCTCGAAAATAGCTCATTTGGCTCTTGCGGCCATTTAGCGAAACTTCGTTTCTTTGGTCGGTTCGTTCAGCAATTATGCAGATTAAATCTGCATAATTGCTTCTCTGCCGACCATCGGCTCCGCGGGAACGAATTCCTCATCGAAATAGCGCCGCTATTCCATCTTCGGAAGTTCGTCCCGCTCGCTCGAAAATATCTCACAATATCCAATTGCCTACCATCGGCAGCGAGGAGAAAGTGAATATTTTTTTATTCATTTTCTCCGAGCGAACCGATGGATAAATGAAGTTTACATTTTCTGAGATAGGTTCTAGAATTGACGAGTTATGCAAAATGGAACACAAGATAATTCAAGGGGCGTGCGAAGGCCACCGATCGTGGTGGTGATGGGACACGTTGATCACGGCAAGACCACGCTTTTGGACCATATTCGCAAGGCGAGTGTTGCCGCCCGGGAAGCGGGAGGTATCACGCAAGCCGTTGGCGCTTACGAAATCGTTCACCACGACCGCAAGATCACTTTTATCGATACGCCTGGCCACGAGGCGTTTTCGGCAATGCGATCCCGGGGCGCGCAAGCGGCGGACCTTGCCATTCTTGTGGTCGCGGCCGACGAAGGCGTAAAACCGCAAACGAAGGAAGCGATCAAAATCCTGGAAGAAACGAAAACGCCGTTTATCGTGGCGATCAATAAGATCGACAAGACAGGCGGAAGCGTCGAGAAAGCGAAGAACGATCTCATGACCGCGAATGTTTTTCTCGAAGGCTACGGCGGTTCGGTGAGCTATCAGGGAATTTCCGCGAAGACCGGCGATGGCGTCGATGCCTTGCTCGATCTCGTTCTTCTTGCGAGCGACGTGGAGGAGCTCTTCTATGATCCAGCGCTCCCCGCGTCGGGATATATTTTGGAAGCGCGCCGCGGTTCCCAGCGCGGGCTCGAAGCAAGTGTCATTGTAAGAAATGGCACGCTTCGCCGCGGAGATCTGATCCGGACGCCCTCCGCGAACGGGAAAGTGAAAGTTCTGGAAGATTTCCTGGGGAAACCCGTGGAATCGCTTGAACCATCGGCGCCTGCGGTCGTCGCGGGTTTTGAGACGCTGCCCGCGGTCGGAGAGGAATTCACGATCGGAGGGTCTGAGAGCCAGCAAAAAACGGTTGGCGGACCGGAAAAAAAGAAGGTGTGGAAGATCGGTGGTGGCGGCATGAATGGAAAAGAATTGAACCTCATACTCAAAGCCTCCGATGGCGGATCCCTTGAGGCGCTTTCCGTTGTTCTGGAACAGATCGGCGCGAAAGATGAGAAAGGTATTTTAGTTTTGGATGAAGGGGTTGGAGATGTCACTGACAGCGACGTGAGGAACGCGCTTGCGAACAACGCCACGATCATTGGATTCAAGAACCGGACCGAAAAAGGAGCTCAAAATCTTGCCGAAGCGCAAGGCGTCGCGATCATCACATCAAAGATCGTGTATGAACTGGCGGATGCAGTTTCCGAGTTTCTCGCGGGAAAGCGCAATCCACCGGCGGCGGGAAAGCTGGAAGTGCTCGCCGTTTTCAATCAGGAGAAATTGGAGAAACAACTTGTCGGAGGCCGCGTGACAGAGGGCGTTCTCCGCGGCAAAACGTCGTTCGATATCGTACGCCTTGCCGAAAACGGTGCTCCGGAGCCGATCTCTTCGGGCAGAATTTTAAGCCTCCGTGAAAAGAAATCCGAACTTACGCAGGCGGAAAAAGGAAAAGAAATAGGCGTTCTCGCAAGCTCCAACACGAAGATCAATGTCGGAGATGTGCTCGTGGTGAAGAAATAAAAATCTGGTATTTATAACGAAGCATTAGAGACTCATGAAATTTTTTCGTTCGGAACGCGTAGGAAGCGTGATCCAGGAGGAACTTGGAAAGATGATCATCCGTGAGGTGGAGTTATCCGGAGGGATCATCACCATAGTAGAGGTTGCGGTTGATAAAAAAATGGAACGCGCACGCGTCGGCATAAGCGTGATTCCGGCGTCGCTTGAACCCGTTGCGCTCCGTTTGCTCAATACGAAGATCGGCGAATTTCAGCATGCGCTGAACCGGAAGATGCAGATCCGTCCCATGCCACTCATATCATTTTTCATCGACCATGGATATGAGAATGCCGCCCGCGTAGAGAAGAAGTTACTGGAAGAAAAAAGGCAAGAAGAGGACCTTTCGTGATCCACGCATGAAAATATTGGTATTTGCAAAACCCGGGGCCCGGCGGGCGGCGCTCACGAAGATGGCGAGCATCGTGCCGGGATTTGATGCCGCCTTTTCCGTCGCGGTAAAAGAGCCGGCTATCGATGGGCGCGCAAACGAAGCTATCGGCCGGGCGCTCGCGGACCATTTCTCCGTGCCGCAATCTTCCGTGCGCATTGCCACAGGCCATTCGGCAAAAAAGAAGACCTATGTGGTCATAAGTCGCGATTCGGTTGGACCCCGACCGAAATAAGCAAAGGAGCATTGTTATCAGATCTTGACCCTGAGATGGGTCCTAAGGAAGATAGCCGAGCGGCTGGAGCGTCTTTATGATCGCGTCGCTTGCGACGGAGCCGGATTCGGTGCGATCATTGCCGACGAAAAAGGTGACAAGACCGATGACGTATCCACGCCAGATCAAAGGAGAGCCGGAGCGACCATGCGCTATTTCCATATCCGTGCTTACGACGAAGGGCATATTATAGTAGAGATTATCGCCGCCGCTCACGTCGGTTACGTGGCCGACGCTTCCCGTCATGGTGAGCGTCGAAAAGAAATTTCCTTGGCCGGATGTCACATCGCCAGGAAATCCGTAGGTGAGAACGTCGCCCGGCAACGTGGTCGATGCCGTGACATAGGGACTTATAGCCAGCAGTTTTGCATAAGGGAACGAGCTTGGAATGCGTGTCACGCCGAAGGTTGGGCCGGCTGAAGTGAGTCCCGTGATCTGAAGAACGGCAAAGTCAGCGAGAGAATTTTCTTGCGCGTCGGTATCGTGCGCGATATATATCGGCTTCGCTGTATAACCAAGCACGGGGATCTGCACATAGGGATTGAGCGATTGGATCTCGCTTTCTGAGGGAAGGTTCGTGCTCGCGGGCAATTGGCCGACCTCGCAATGGTCGAGGGCGTAGCTTAGAGTGACGGAAATAGGATTTCCGTTACTGTCGGTCGCGGTCGTTGTATCATCCGGCTGCAGAACTATGTGCCGGTTTGTCAGAATGTTTCCTTGGGAATTTATAATGACACCCGAGCCGCGCACTTCTTCCTGGTCGGACAATGCCTCACTCATGCCGTTCGCGGGATCCGTTGCGGTCACGTTATAGTAGCAAAGGATTCCCACGAGCGTCTGGGGGTCGAATGTCGTTGCCGGCGGAAGTGTCGGCGCGACTACTTGTGTCGTTGTGGTGACGGTTTCGGCCGCCAGTTGTTGCTCAAGGAGGGATAATTCCTGGAGAAGGAACGTAAGCAACTGTTGCATTGCTTTGGGGGACATAGGCGTGGTTGCCGCGCGAGCCGGGGCAATTGCCACAGGACCAACGATTATGCTGACCACAACCATTCCGACAAAAAACCTTTTCATAATATGAATTGTAGCTTTTAAAACTTTATTCCACAATTTTAGAAAAATTTAATGTATGCCGTGATGAGCTTCGTCGCTTCAATATATGTAAGCCAGTAAGGCGTTAAAGGGTTAGCAATCTTGACAGGCGATTGCCAATGCCTATAATTTGGATATGTTGACGGAACGCGGAGAACAGATATTGCAGGCCGTTATTCAGGGATTTATCGACACAAAAGAGCCGATCAGTTCGGGATGGCTTTATGATCAGTACGATTTTGGCATAAAGCCCGCTATGATCCGGCTCGAGCTTGATGCTCTGGAGGACGGGGGATATCTCGAGCAACCGCATCATTCCGCCGGACGCGTTCCCACGGATGCGGGCTATGAATTTTTCGTGCGGTATCTTCTCGCCGCGCAGGAAGCGGCGCTCCGGGAAACCGTTTTAAGACATCTTTTCCTGCGTTCTGCGTGGATGGATCTTGTCGGGGAGCTTTCGGCTGAGCTCGGTATTTTGGGGGTGGTTGCCGCACGCGACGTGGTTTACAAAACGGGACTCGAACAACTGATCGACAATCTCGACTGGAACGATCGCGAGGGCATACGATCGGTCATCCGCGACTTCGATGCAGTTGACGAGCGCGCGTCGCAGGCGGCCGAGCGCATCGGCGCAGGACCACAGGTTTTCATTGGCAAAAAAAGTCCGGTGACAAAAAGCGAAAATCTCGCTGTGGTCGGCGGCAACTACCAGATAGGAGACGCAACGGTCTCGGTCTTTGCGATCGGGCCGAAGTGTATGGACTATAAAAAGGCGATCAGAATATTTAAAAATTTATAAAAATCTGTCATTCCGAGCTGCGCGAGGAATCCTTTCTGCAAGAAAAGATCCTTCGCTTCGCTCAGGATGACTAAATCAAAACTATGGATGAGCCGCAAGAGCAGAATCAGGACCAAGTTCAAAACAGCGAACTTGAAGAAACAAAGAAGCAGCGCGATGAATATCTCGCTGGCTGGCAGCGCGCGAAAGCGGATTTCATCAATTACAAGAAAGAGGAGATGGCCCATTTGCAGGAGGCGGTGAAATACGGCAGCGAAGACCTAATAAAAGACCTTGTTTCGGTGATGGACAACTTCGATCTTGGCTTGCGGGTTCTTGAGAAAGCAGGGCCGGTGGAAAAAGGAATTTATATGATCCGTTCGCAGATAGAAGATATTTTAAAAAAAAGAGGGCTCGCAAAAATAGAGACGAAGAAAGGTGATCTGTTCGATCCGGCGACGATGGAAGCGATGACGGAGATAGAGAGCGATCTGCCGCACGGCGCAGTGGTTGAGGAGATAGAGCCCGGATATCGTCTCCACGAAAAGGTTCTGCGAGCGAGCCGGGTGATCATAAGCAAAGGAAAATAAAAATTTAACAATAAAAAACTATGGCAAAAATAATAGGCATTGACCTCGGGACGACAAATTCAGCGGTCGCGATCATGGAAGGCGGTGAGCCGAAGATCTTGGAGAATGCGGAAGGAAATCGGACGACGCCGTCGATCGTGGCGGTCTCAAAGACAAATGAACGCTTGGTAGGTTTGCTTGCGAAGCGGCAGTCGGTCACGAACCCCAAAAACACGATTTTTTCGGTGAAGCGTTTGATGGGCCGCAAGTTCACGGATCCGGAAGTTCAAAAGGATAAAGCCTGGCTCCCGTACGAGATCCAGGCGGGTGCCGCGGGTGGCGTTGAAGTAAAGATGGGCGATAAATGGTATTCGCCGGAAGAGATTTCTGCGGCGATCCTCGGAAAATTGAAGGCGGACGCGGAGGCGCGTCTTGGAGAAAAAGTGGAAGAAGCTGTGATCACGGTGCCGGCATATTTCGACGACTCGGAGCGCCAGGCGACGAAGAACGCAGGTGAGATCGCCGGCCTCAAGGTGCGCCGTATTTTAAACGAGCCGACGGCTGCGGCTTTGGCGTACGGTATGAACAAGCAGAAGAACGAAAAGATCGTCGTCTATGATTTCGGCGGAGGAACATTCGACGTTTCGGTACTAGAAGTCGGTGATGACACGGTCGAAGTAAAGGCGACCGGTGGCGACACGCATCTGGGCGGCGACGATTTCGACAAAAAGATCCAGGAGTATCTCGTCGGCGAATATAAAAAACAGGAAGGCGTCGATATCTCAAAGGACTCGCTCGCGCTCCAGCGCCTCAAAGAGGGTGCGGAGAAGGCGAAGCATGAGCTTTCGACCGCGATGGAAACGGAGATCAATTTGCCGTACATCTCGTCCGACGCGAACGGACCAAAGCATTTCATCATGAAACTCTCGCGCGCGAAACTTGAATCGCTTGTTCAGGAATATATCGACCGTTCGATCGCGCTCACCAAAGAGACGGTCACGGCAACGGCGCCGAAGGGAGCAGGCTTCCAATTATCGGATATCAATGAGGTGGTCATGGTCGGCGGCCAAACGCGGATGCCCGCGATGGTGGAAGCCGTAAAAAAATTATTTGGCAAAGATCCGCATCAAGGCATCAATCCGGATGAGGTCGTGGCGCAAGGCGCTGCCGTGCAGGCGGGAATATTGCAGGGCGATGTTAAAGATATCCTTCTGCTCGACGTGACGCCACTCTCGCTTTCCATCGAAACCTATGGCGGCGTAGCGACCCCCATGATATCGAAGAACACGACGGTGCCGACGGCAAAGACGCAGACATTTTCGACCGCGGCCGATAACCAGACGTCCGTCGAGGTGCATATCACGCAAGGCGAACGGCCGATGGCCGCGGACAACAAAACGCTCGCGAAATTTTTACTTGATGGCATTCCGCCTTCGCCGCGTGGTTTGCCGCAGATCGAGGTAACGTTTGATATCGACGCAAACGGCATTTTGAACGTTTCTGCGAAAGACAAAGGCACGGGTAAGATGCAATCGGTGAAGATACAGGCATCGACCAACCTCTCGAAAGACGACATTGAGAAAATGAAGCAGGAAGCGGCGACGCACGCGGCGGAAGACGAAAAGAAAAAGGAATTGGTGGATATGCGAAATCAGGCGGAATCAACAATCTATCTCGCCGAAAAATCCATAAAGGATGCGGGCGATAAATTGCCGGCAGACGTAAAGACCGGGATCGTGGAGAAGGTAGATGCTTTAAAGAAGGCGAAAGACGGCGACGATGCTGCGCTCATCAAAGCGGCGTTTGAGGCGCTTTCCACGGAGATTCAAAAAATAGGCCAATCGGTCTATAATAATGGGAATGGCGGACCAAACCCCAACCCCAGCTCCGACACCAATGGCTCCGGGCATAATCCGGAATCCGAACCTGGCTCAGAGCCAGGGACAGAATCTCGTCAATCCAATTAGGATCGAAAAGATTGAGCGGCTCAGGAAACCCCCGGGATTCTATAAGTTGCTCATACTCGATATCTGCAGTGTCGCCGCAGCGTTTTTTATGGGTTATGCGTATGCCGAGTTCATGAAAGGAACGTGGCCTTCCCCGATATTACTCGGTGCGTTTTTTGTCGTTATCATCGTATCCGCGCTCGAAGCTTTGCTTGCAAAAGACGCCTGGCGTCGGATCGGCGTTCTTATTATTGAGGTCGTCGCATTCTTTATTTCGTTCTATGCAGAGAGTCCGCAACTTCTCGGTATTTCCGCGGCGATCGTATTCGTTTTTTTTATGGCTGGCTATACGCAATGCCGTTCCGAACTGAACCACGGCATTATTTTCCGATTTTTCCCATCAACGCATGGTGTTGCTGCAAAAACAGTGACCGCGCTTCTCCTCGCGGGCGTTATCCTCTATATTCCTCGCATCGGCTCCGGTCCGATATTCATCAACGAATCTGGATTTACCGTTATTTTTGACTGGGCGGCGGGACTTGCCGGAAATTTCTATCCAAACCTTACCTTGGTGGGTTCCCTTGCTGATTTCTCGGCGAGCGTAGCAAAGGAAAGTCTCTCGGGAAATGCAGCATTTACCGCGATGTCATCCGGGGATCAGGCCGCGACGCTTTCGGCAGCAACCACTGAGGTTGAGGGGAATTTTTCAAAATTTTTCGCCGCAACATCCACGCCATCCAGCATGATGAGCGATGTGGCGTACCATTCGATCGTGGCGACTCTCCAGACCTGGCGTGCCCGATCCTTCTTCTGGTTTTCTTTGGTGTGGGGGATAGCGGTGTTTTTAGTGCTTCGTACCATCGGCGTAATCATGGTTTGGATCGGACAGTTCTTCGCCATGATCGTCTATGAGTTGCTTTTGGCGGCCGGCGCGATCCGCATTACGGAAGAAGCGCAAACCAAAGAGGTGATCGGATTTTCATAACAATAAAGTATCGCTCACGGTGATAAGACCGAGGTCCGACCTCGGCGCACCTCCCCCCTGAAATTTTTCCTTTAGAAAATTTACCTTTAGCAGAGAGAAAAATGGCCCCTTCCTATGGGGCTATTTTTCGAACGAACCAAAGGAAGGATTCCTTTAAGGAATCCTTAATGTTCGGTATTTTATGATTTCGGAAAAAACAAAAAAATCATGCCGAACTATCACTACCAGCCAACTCCAGAAGAAGAGAAGATTGTACGGGAACTCGATGAACGATATCCGCACGCGAAATCAAGAACTATCGTCGAGCATCAGGGTGCCGAGTATCAGATAAAATATTTCCCGCTTACGAAAGCCGATGATGGCGGGAAGGTAAAGGAATGGGGGCATCGGTGGGTTTTAGTGAAGCGTAAAAATTGAAAAATTTCGTCGACTGAACTATATTGATGCTAATGCCAAAAGATTATTATCAGATTCTCGGCGTGACTAAGGCCGCGTCGGACGAAGAGGTGAAGAAGGCCTATCGTAAACTTGCGCATCAGTACCATCCGGACCGTCCGGGCGGTGACGAAAAAAAATTCAAGGAGATCAATGAGGCCTATCAAGTGCTTTCCGATAAGGCCAAACGGCTCCAGTACGACCGTTTCGGATCTGCCGAGGGGCATGGCTTTGGCGGCCAGGGAGGTGGTTTCAATGCGGGCGCATGGGGTGGATTCCCGGGAAGCGATCCGTCCGGAGGATTCGGTTTCGATCCGGAGCAATTTTCCGGCATGGGCGATTTTGGGGATATTTTCGAGAGCATTTTTGAAGGGATGGGCGTCCGCCCGAGGCGGAAAACCTACGAGCGAGGATCGGATATCGAGACGCAGGTGGAGATCACGCTCGAGGAAGCATTCCTCGGCATTGTAAAAACGATCCGCGTTCGGACGCTCGTGACCTGCGACGTGTGCAAGGGGAAGGGCGCTGCGGCCGGAAGCAGTTTCGTGAAGTGTTCTGTCTGCGACGGACAGGGAGAGGTGCGGGAGCAACGCAAAACGTTCTTCGGCGCATTTTCGCAGGTCAGAATGTGTGATAAGTGCCATGGCACGGGCGAAGTTCCACAGAATGCTTGTCCTCTGTGCCATGGGGCGGGGCGTGCGTCATCGGTGCGCGATATCAAGATAGAGATACTCGCCGGTATCGACGATAATCAACTGATCAAAGTGAAGGGGATGGGTGAGGCAGGCGAGCGCGGCGCAGCAACAGGAGATCTCTATGTCCGCGTGCGCGTCATGACGCATCGGATGTTCGCGCGTCACGGAAGCGATCTTATCGTGCGGTACGAACTCGACGTGTTGAACCTCCTTCTCGGAAAAAAGATCGAGGTGCCGACGATCGAGGGCAAGAAAATAACCGTGGAAATTCCCGCAGGGTTCAATTTGAAAGATCCTTTACGGATCCCGCACGAAGGCATGCCCCGATTTGGAACCAGTCAGTCAATGTTCGCTGCGAATCGAGGAGACCTCCTTGTCGATTTCATCATTAAAGCGCCAAAATCAAACGCAAAGATCAAAAAGATATTGGAAGAATGACGGAAGCCCCACATTTTCTTTTTGGTGCCGCAACAGCTTCTCATCAAGTGGAGGGAGGCACTCATAATGATTGGACCGCATGGGAATTTTGCAAGGCAAAGGAATTTGTTCGCCGCGCGTCTGCGAAAAAATGGCCGGATTATATTTTGAATGGCTTTCCAAATCCACTCCAGGAGGAGAATTATATTTCCGGCCGTGCGTGCGATCACTACCATCGTTTTCGTGAGGATTTTGATATTGCAAAGTCGCTTGGCCATGCTGCGCATCGTTTTTCGGTGGAATGGTCACGTATCGAGCCGGAGGAAGGAAAGTTCGACGAGCAGGAACTTGCGCATTATCGCGAGGTGGTTGTGGCGCTCCGCGAGCGTGGCATGGAGCCATTCATCACCCTATGGCATTACACGCTTCCGGTTTGGCTTGCGCAAAAAGGCGGCGTCATAAACAAAAAATTTCCTGAATATTTCGCCCGCTATGCCGCGCGGGTTTCGCGCGCGCTTCCGGATGTTTTATTTTGGATAACGATCAATGAGCCGGAGGTCGTCGCGCTCCACGGTTATTACCACGGAACCAGGCCGCCGGAAAAGCACGGCATCTTTTCGCTCTGGCGGAGCATGGCAAATATGATTAGTGCCCATCGCGCCGCATATCGGAGCATAAAAGAGGCTTCCCCTCGCGCGCGCATCGGTGCCGCGATGCATCTCTCTTGGTTTGAGTCTGCCGGCGGACCGGTGAACGACTTCCTAAAATATCTCATGGATCGCTTTGCTAATTTTTACTTTTTTGAACGCACGATTGCGCAGTCGGATTTCATTGGGGTTAACCACTATTTTCATAATCGCATTGACCACGGCCTAAACAAGAATGAAAATAAGGAGACGACGGATCTCGGATGGGAAATTTGTCCGGAAAGCATGTATCAGGTCTTGAAACAGCTCAAAAAATATGGGTTGCCGATCTATGTCACGGAGAACGGACTTGCCGACGCGCGGGATGTTGGGCGATCATCGTTCATCGCTCGCTATTTGGAACAGATCCGAAGGGCCATGAACGAAGGCGTGGACGTACGCGGTTACTTCTACTGGTCGCTTCTGGATAATTTTGAATGGGACAGTGGATTTTGGCCGCGGTTCGGGCTTGTCGAAGTCGATTACCGTACGCTTGAGCGAAAGGTCCGTCCTAGCGCGCTCGTATATAAAGAGATCATCGAAACATGGGAAAAATAAAAAAGGGCCCTGGTGTCACCATCTCCGCCGACAAAAATTCCATTGACCCTGCCGAGGCGGCCGCGCTTTATGTCGAACTTGGCTGGGGAACGGAGAAAGAATATTCCGTAGCACGCATGAAAAGATCGCTTGCGGCGTGCGATATCGTAGTTTCGGCCAGAAATAACGGCGGCGAACTTGTCGGTATTTCGCGTGTGCTCTCCGATTTTGCGACCACCACAAAGATACTCGACGTGGTTATCGTGCCGGAATACCAGCATCAAGGGATCGGTAAGCGTATCATGCAAAAGATCGCATCGTTTGCCAAAAGTACGGACATTTACGGCGAGACGGAACGCAAAAATTTCGCTTTCTTAGAAGGATGTGGATATCGGAAGAGGAGGGGGCTCATGGTCTTTGTCAAAAGATCAGAGATTAAACCGAAAAAATAATATGGTGATAATCAATATCATCGTCATTCTTATTTTACTCGGCATCATTTACCTGCTTGGACGTCCCATCATGCGCGGCGCGATCTATTTTCCGACGAGCTATACCCAGGTAGATATCATGGTCCGCGTGGCATCGCTCAAGCGTGGCGACCGGGTCGCGGATCTTGGTTCGGGAGATGGCCGCCTGCTCATCGCTTGTGCCAAGCAAGGGATTCGCGCCGAAGGATACGAGATCAATCCCATCCTTGTTTTTTTATCACGGCGCAGGATCCGGCAGGCAGGCGTAAAAAACCTCGCAACTGTCCATTGGAGAAGTTTCTGGCGTGCCGATCTCGCGTCATACGACGTCGTTTTTGTGTACGGCATACCGTACATCATGGATAGTTTGCGCCGGAAATTGGAACGCGAACTGCGATCCGGAGCGAGAGTGATATCGAACGCCTTTTCATTTCCCGGATGGACCCCTGTTGTGACAGAAGGTAAGATACGGCTCTACGACATAAAACCTCAATAAGGCGGAGTACTTTTGAGATGGATCCTAGTTTCGGGTTACAATGAAGAGCATGGAAGAACAAACAGACGTTTTTGTGGCACAAAAAACCTCAAGGAATGGCCTTTCCTCCAAGGAGGCTGCGTTGCGGCTCGTAAAGTACGGTCCGAACGAATTCGCGGA
>Ga0302320_10013616_pt1 | contig 16969 bp, 15 predicted proteins | sample Bog_T0_3_FD_202130 | JGI IMG/M metagenome (GOLD analysis project Ga0302320, IMG submission 202130) | Peat permafrost microbial communities from Stordalen Mire near Abisko, Sweden - Bog_T0_3 | ecosystem: Environmental > Terrestrial > Soil > Wetlands > Peat | place: Sweden: Abisko, Stordalen Mire... | reverse complement strand
GTGTCCGGAAGGTCCACCTGCGAGGAGAATCTGCGCCTCAGCTAGCGTGAGACATATAACGGCGGCGATAATCCAGCGAATACGATTGCCAAACATGCTTGTTGCCCCATAAATGAAACGCCTAGACAACCTATGTTACCAGCATAATCAGAGGAAATGGAGCTGCAAGCAAGAAAACTCCGTAAAGCGGCTACTTGGACGGGCCTTTTTCGTCCTGCGGGGGCTCTGGATTATCCAGTTCCGGTGTCGGCACCCGTTTGTCGCTGCCAGGAACGTTGGGAACCGCGAAGATCACGGTGCCCAGCTCATCCTTGGCCGACCCCTTTTGGAAAGCCTGGCGCTGTTCACAACCCTGGCCGGTCAACGCGGCCAAGAGGCAACAAATAAAAAGTCCTCGTAAGCGCATGGCATCTCCAAAACTAGGCGACTATACTTCTTTCCGGGTATAGGTGCGAAGGCGAGCCGGAAGCGTTGGCTTCCGGGCTTCCCGGAGACTGACGTCTCCGGCTCGCCACACGCGCGACACGGAGTTCGCGCTCAAAACCGGAAGAACCACTTCTTTGATTTTACTCCGAATCGAGTTGCCGTGAAAGTTCCGCAATGGATCCCGAGGAACTGACCCGATCATTGAAGAGCGAGGCCCAGCGGCTAGGGTTCGACCTGGCCGGGGCGACCGCGGCCATCCGCCCACCGCGAATTACAGCCCTGCATCGGTGGCTCGCCGACGGATTTGCAGGCCGGATGCGATATATTCCTGATCGGGCCACGGCCTACGAACATCCGCGACATGTGCTGGACGGTACGCGCAGCCTGCTCATGTTGGCTATCAACTACCGTAGCGAGGAGCCGGTTGTCCCGAGTGGTCTATTTGGACAGACCACTACGGCAGGGCAGGGCATGATCGCCCGATATGCCTGGGGCGACGACTATCACGACATTATCCGCGAGCGCCTGCACGCGCTGGCCGACTTCCATCGGCAGTTGACGCCCGGTGCCGAGGTCCGCGGCATCGTCGATACTGCGCCGCTTTTGGAACGGGAATTCGCCGAATTGGCCGGCCTGGGCTGGGTGGGCAAAAACACCATGCTTCTAAACCGGCGGCTGGGAAGTTGGCTCCTGCTGGCCGCGCTGTTGACCAGCGAAACGCTTGTCTATGACGAGCCGGTGACCGCCGGGCATTGCGGCACCTGTCGGGCATGCATTGACGCTTGTCCCACCGGCGCGATCGTCGAACCGTACCGTCTCGACGCCCGGCGATGCATCTCCTATCTGACGATTGAACTGCGCGAGCCGCTTGCGGCGGCGGAAAAGGGGACAGTCCCCATTTGCCGGAACGGCCCGGAGGGTGCTACGCACAAATGGGGACTGTCCCCTTTTCCGCAGCGCGAGTCGATCGGGCAGCGAGTTTTTGGATGCGACATCTGTCAGGACGTGTGCCCTTTCAATCGACGTGCGCCGACGACAGCCGAACCGGCCTTCTTTCCGCGGCCGGGTTTCAACCCGATCGATCTGGCCATGCTGCTGCACATGGACGAAGCGGCCTTTCGCGAGCAATTTCGCGGCAGCCCCGTATTACGGGCGACGCGACGAGGGCTGCTTTGTCAGGCTGCCTACGCTCTTGGCAATCGGCCCGACCCCAAGGCATTGCCCGCTTTGATGGAAGGTGCCCGCGACGCCGATCCGGCCGTGCGCGAGGCCTGCGTGTGGGCGATGGAACGCTACGACGATCCTTCTACGTTGGCACGTTAACACTGAACCCGATTTCCGCGCCGACGGCCCGGGCATAGCGGTAAAGCGTATCCATAGTGGGATTGAGATACTGGCCGTTCTCCAATCTGCTTATGGCTGACCGATCCATACCACTGCGCTGCGCAACGTCCGACAAGCTGAGTCCTTGGGTTTCGCGGTATCTCTTCAGCTTTGCAAGCGTTGTGAGCAAGTCCAAGTACTCGCCGTGGGACACGACTTCCGTTGCATCGCCCGAGGCAAGCAGGTCCTGCAAGCCCGGACGTTCCGCTTGAAATCGGGCGCGCACTTCTGCCAACTGTTTCATTTCTTCAGGCGATCGCGCTATCTTGCGATGAATGCGTTTTGATTCCATGTTTATCGTTCCTCACCTGGCTCGCGCGCCGGGTATGCCGTTACGGGATAAATCGTGAGCGGATCCTCGTCCACCAATTCCCACACGACTGCGAGATATCGTCCGGCATCGGTCCAACCAAAAGTCATTGGCCGCCCGCTGGTTTTGCTATAGGTGTCTTGGCTGAATCGGTCATTTAGAACTTCCTCGACTTCTTCCGGCGTTACATCGTGTTCCGCGATATGCTGGACGTTGCCATCCAGATCGTCATCCAAGTCCCAAATGAAGCTGATCATTGACGAGGCACCCACCAAATCGGGCACGCCTTTCCATTGTAACATATTACAACACCGGCGCATCCCAAGGCAATCTCGAATTTCATACTATACCGTTGCCATTTTTCTTTGGCCAATTCTTCCTCACGATTTCGCAAGTTTGTCCCGATTCGGTTCAAGATTCTCCCTCTCTTCGCACGATGGTAATAGCGCGCCGGCCAAAAGGTCGGCTGGGCACCGTCGTTTCTCAGCCGTTCGGCAACGCGGATGAAATTTCGCGAAAAAAGCCCCCTGATTTCATCGGTGGGATTGGTTTGCGAGCTGGTTTTCATCCCTGGACCCAGTCGGGAAACTTTCGGACACCTTTACCCCCAAATGGTGACCAAGCATGAAGACACAAGGCACACAAGAGCAGGCGACTATCCGCTATTCGTCGGCCGACGCGCCTGCCGAAGGCATCTTCGATCGCCTCTTTGCCTGGCTGGACAACTCGCTGGTGCGTCAGGCGGCGGGCGAATTGGCTCGGGAATGTCACGTCGCCCTGTGGGAGACGACGTGCGAGAAGGCCGACGAAATGTCGCGCGATGGCGCGCGGGGATATGTCCGTGCCTTTGCTCCGGAGTTTCTTGCCCGCGAGGTCGATCTGGTCTTGCAGCGGCGCCGCGTAAGGGGGTCGCTCCGGTCGCGGATTCTGGCGGATGCTACGGAACAGGTGGTCGAGTTGGTGCTTAAGGACATGTGGCGGACGACGTCGCGGCGACTGCAAAAAGCGGCCTGACCACAGATCGTTCACCCCCCCACGCGACATAAACCGCAACTGCCCCTTCGTAAAAACAGCCCCGCCTGCGCACCTTGTCGCCCGGCGGTTTTCTTGATATCCTTTACCCAACTTTCCGCGGACCCCGACAGGCCGCAGTCCGGAGAACCGATTCTTTGATCCCTGACCTGGTAACTTCCGGATTTCGCGCATGTACTGGCTTAGTAAAACTATTCACTGGTTGGGTCGCTCTCGGCGGCGGATACTAATCCTCCTGGCGGTCGTCGGGCCGGGCATCATCACAATGGTGGCCGACAACGACGCGGGGGGCATTTCCACCTATGCGGAAACCGGTTCCAAGACCGGCTTCAATCTGCTTTGGGCCTTCATCATCCTCGTGCCCATGGCCTATTATGTGCAGGAAATGACCGTCCGCCTGGGCGCTGTCACCAAGCGTGGCCACGCCGAGGCCATTTTCGACGCCTTTGGCCCGTTTTGGGGCTGGTTTTCGATCTTCGACCTGGCACTGATCAACTGGCTGACGCTGATCACCGAATACATCGGCATGATGCAGGCCATGTCGCTGTTCGGCATCCCCCAATGGCTGACCTTCGTCGGCGTTACGGCCTTGATGTTTGGCATAGTAGTCACGGGCAGATATTGGACTTTCGAGAAGATGACGCTCTTCTTCTGCCTGTTCAACCTGGTCTACATCCCCGCGGCGTTCTGGGCGATGCAGACGCACAACGTGGTCGAAGGCTGGCCCGCAGTGGGGCGGGGCTTCTTCTCGCCCGAGTTTCGCGTCACCGCCACGATGACCGGGGCCGCCTGGATCACCCTGATCATGGCGAACATCGGCACCACGATCACGCCTTGGCAGATTTTTTTCCAGCAGTCGGCCGTGGTCGATAAGGGCATGGACGTCCGCGACATCCGTTTCGGCAAGATCGATACCTTCGTCGGTTCGCTGGTGACCTGCGTCGTGGCGGCTTTCATCATCGTCGCCACGGCGGCCTTGTTCTACTATCATCCGGGCGGAGCGATGCCGGTCGAATCGGCCGCACAGACCGCGCAATACATGACCGATCCGTCGATCATGCCCAATCAGCACTTGGGCCAGTGGGTGAAGGTGCTCTTCGCCATCGGCCTGTTCGACGCTGGCCTACTGGGCGCGCTATGCATCTCGCTCTCCACAAGTTGGGCCGTGGGCGAGGTCTTCGGCTGGGCCCACTCGCTCAACAAGAGCGTGCGCGAGGCGCCCTGGTTCTACGTGGTTTACCTGGCCATGCTGATTTCCGCCGGCGCCATGGTGCTCTTGTCCAACACGGAACTCCAGGACAGCATCACCAAGTTCGTGCAGGTCGTGGCGGTTACCCTTCTGCCCGCGGCGCTGATGTTCTTGATCCTGCTGCTGAACGACAAGCAGCTCATGGGCGAGCACGTCAACACGCTCTGGCAGAACATCGCCAATTGGGCTATCGTGGTGTTCGTGATCGTGGTTTCCACGATTTACGGTGTGTATGTTTTGTTCGGATAAGGTTCGCCAGAAGCCATCATGTCTACATTCGCCAATCTGCCTGCCGGGCCGCAATCCGATCTGCCTGCGGACAAGGACTTCCGTTTCGTGTTCTTCTCGCTGCTAGTGGGCCGGCCGGTCTGCGTGGGTAAGATCAACCAGCGGATCGGCAAACTGACGGACCTCGTCTTCCGGCTGAGCGAACCCTATCCCGAGGCCGTGGGGCTTTATCTGGAGCACGGTTGGGGCAAACCCACCGAGTTCATCCCCTTCGGCCGCGTCATCAAGATCGACGATGACGCGGTCTTCGTCCAGCCCCCGGAAAGCGGCGACAAGTATCCGCCCTTCGTCGACCAGGCTGGCTGGATCATGCTCGACGAGCACCTGATGGGCAAGACGATTCTCGATATGGACGGACGGCGGACCGAGGTCGTCAACGACATCCACCTGCTGGAATCGAAAGGCCGCATGGTGCTGGTCCACGTCGATATTTCCTTCAACGGTTTCTTGCGCCGCTGGGGGCTGGGCCGGCTGAACCTGATGAAGGACGTGCTCATCTCCTGGAAGTACGTGCAGCCCTTGTCGCTGGAGGACGTGACCGCGACCGATCGCGTGTCGCTCTCCGTCACCCGGTCGCAGATCCACGAACTGCCCAGCGAAGACCTGGCCGACGCCCTGGAGGAACTTTCCGAGAAGGAACAGCAGGCGGTGTTCTCCGTGCTCGATTCGGAGAAGGCGGCCGAAACGCTGGTCGAGGCCGAACCGCGGGCCCAGCGGCAGATCATCTCGAACCTGCGGCAGGAGCGGGCCAGGACGATCCTCGGCGAGATGTCGGTGCCGCAGTTGGCGGACCTCTTTTCCGTCTTGCCGCACGAAGACAAGGCGCAACTGCTTTCGCTGCTGCCCGCCGAGCAGGGGCGGCGGATCGAGGCCATCCTCTCGCAGCGCGAAGCCACGGCCGGGGCGCTGATGTCGTCGCAATACGTCACTGCCCGCAAGGATGATACCGTGGGCCAGACGCTGCAGCTCCTGCGGACCTCGAACTACGACCACGACATGATCTCCTACGTCTACATCGTGGGCGATCCCGATCGCGTGCTGCTAGGCGTGATCGATCTCCGCGAACTGGTCCTGGCGGCCGACGACGTGAAACTGGGCGAGTTGATGGTCTCGCCCGTCGTCTCCGCCGAGGCCGACGACGTCCGCGAGGACCTTGAGGAGATGTTCGCCAAGTACCATTACCGCATGGTGCCGGTCGTCGATCGCGGCGACCATTTGTTGGGCGTAATCCACTTCAAGGACATCATGAAGGGCCTGGTTGCCCGGGCGGCGCCGTAATAATGTAGTAGGCACGCTCCGCGTGCCGTAACCCACGAACGGCACACCACCCGCCGCGCGGGTACCCGGTGCCTTCCACAATTTGTTCAAGTATTCATGAGCGCACGCCATGCCACGCATCAAGACGACACGCACGGTAACGATTGCCCTATTTCTGTTGCGGATTTACTTGCTGGGCATGCTTCTGATCATCCTGGGGAAGTTCGTGATGGATGCGCGGAAGCGCAGCGCGCAACACGACTCGGCCCCCGCCGCGAGCGCGCCTGCGGCGCCGGACTCGCCCGCGGCGAGCGGCAAAGCGGGCGGGTGATCGCGGCGTTCAATGCACGTACCGCGACACGACCCAGAAGACGGCCCCCATGACGCCGTGGGGATTTCCTGCGAGTCGTCGCGGATCATGACAAACGGCCCCCCGGTAAAAGTGATACGGTTGAAGCTAGCCCCGGAGGGGCGAAAGCCAATAGCCAGGGGCGCGAGCCCCTGGGCCAGTTTCACGAATATTTCTGGAAGCCCCGGAGGGGCGAAAGAGGCTTCTTTCGCCCCTCCGGGGCTAAGAAATCGTGTTGGCTCTTGTGTCCCAGGGGCTTACGCCCCTGGCTATTGGCTTCCGTCCCTCCGGGACTTTCGCAATTGAGTCCGGGCGGCCGCAATGACGGCAAGTCACGGAGCAAATTCAGCGCCTTACCGCGGCTTACGTCAGGTTCTCGTTTTAGCAGCCCACCCGGAGGTTGCCTGCCACTTTTGCGGACGGCACCCGGAGGTTGCCTGCTACCTTTTACGCGCCTTGCCGCGATGAACCGCTGGCGGTGGAAACCTTCATTTCCTTGGGGTGCAACAGCCAGAGCAGGATCGGGGCGGCCACGTAAATCGAACTGTACGTTCCCGTGAGCACGCCGATAATCAAGGCGAACGCGAAACCGTGAACGGCCTGGCCGCCGGCCACATAGAGGATCACCACCACCATCAACACCGTGAGGCTCGTCAACACCGTGCGGCTGAGGGTCTGGTTCGTGGCGTCGTTGACCATCTGCCGCGTCAGCGTGGGCGACTTGCCGCGGATTTCGCGAATTCGGTCGAAGACCACGATCGTGTCGTTCACCGAATAACCGATGATCGTCAGGAAGGCCGCCACGATCGTCAGGTTGATCTTGAACGGCTCGATCAGCGTACAGGTCGTCACTCCGGGAATCAGCGCCAGATAGGAACTGAAGGCCACGGCCCCCAGCATGACCAGCACGTCGTGGATCAGCGCGATGACGGCCGCCAAGCCGAAGGCCACGCCCTGGAAGCGAATCCACAGGTAAAGAATGATCAGCGACCAGCTCAGCACCAGGGCGACACAGGCCCAAAAGCGGGTGTCTTTCGCCACGGCCGAGCCCATGCTGTCGACGCCCGGAAAATAGGCCTGCTTGGCCACGGCCGACTTGACGTCATCCAACACGGCCTTCACCTTGTCGGGCGTCAGGGCGATTTTGGCGGCGCCCACGGGCTGGAGCGTGACTTCCCATTGATCGGCGGCTTCGGCGTCCGCGCTATTCTTCAGGTCGAGCTGCACCGACTTGGCGGGGATACCGCGCGCTTCCAGCGCCTGCTCGATCAGCGAGTTGACCTTGTCCTTTGCGTACTTGGCCTTCTGAGACTGCTCGACCGTATTGGCGCCCTGGACCTTCGTCACGTTCACTTCGAACGACAACGTTGCGTGGACTGGATGCGTCGCAACCGGTTCGGACGGGGGAGTCTCGCTCACCGGCTTGGCTTCGGGTTTTGCTTCCGGCACAGGTTGCGGCTTGGTTTCCGGCGCAGCTTTTGGCTTCACCTCCGGCTTCGCTTGCGGCTTCGCATCCAGTTTGGCCGCGCTCGTCGCATCTGTTTTCGCTTGCGGATTCACGTCCGCTTTCTTCTGCGGCGTATCAGCTTGCGCCAACAGCACCGCTTCGGGTCCCACCATCGCGACCATGTTCGGGGGAGGCAAATCGGACTGCGATTGCTTTGGCGTCACGGGTGGCGCTCCGGTCGCTTTGGGCGCTGCGGGTTTCGCTTCCACCGGTTTCGCTCCGGTGGTCTTGGTTTCCGGTTTCGGCAGCGACATATCGACCGGTGGAACCGACGGCTTCGGTTCGACCTTCGGCGCGCTCGCTGCGGGGGATGCCGCGGCCGGCTTCTCCGTTGGCTTCTCTGGCGGCTTTTCCGCCAGCGGGCCGGCCGTTCCTGTTACCTCGTAAGTCATTTGCGCCGTGACCAGTTGGTTGCCGAAAATCTCCTGGATGAGTTTCTGGACGTCGTTACCGTTGGTGTTGGACGTATCGAAGACGAAGCGGTGGTCCTTCGGTTCGTCCTGGCTTTGCACGTTCGTCACCGTGGCATCGGGGAGAGCCTTTTCATTTTTGGCGATTGCCGCGCGGATCTCCTTGATGTCCGCGGCCTGGCGGAAGACGGTCTGCACGGAGATTCCACCCGTGAAATCGATGTCGAACAGGCCTTTGCCGCGGACCACCGCGACGACGAGCCCCAGCACGGTGATCAGGATCGAGAAGGTTAAACACACTCGGAACCAGTGCATGAAGTCGATCGTCGTGTGGCCGATCCACTCCTTCATGTTGATCTTGTGGATGAAGCGGCGGCGTTCGGCGACTTCGAAGATCGTCCTGGCGACGAACATCGTGGCCCAGATGCTCAGCAAGGCGCCCAGGAGGAAGGTGATGGCGAAGCCTTTGACCTGCTCCGTACCCACGTAGAACAGCACGGCGGCCGCCAGGATGTGGGTGATGTTGGCGTCGACGATGACCACGCCCACGCGGTGGAACGAGTTGCGCAGCGCCATCCGCAGCGCGGCGCCGTGGCGGATTTCTTCGCGCAGGCGCTCGTAGATCAGCACGTTGTTGTCCACCTCCATGCCCACCGAGAGCGCCAAGCCGGCCAAAGCGGTCAGCGTGAACGGGGCCTTGACCAGGATCATGATGGCCACGAGCATGATGACCGTCAGCGTGAGCACCATCACGGCCACGACGCCCGCGAAACGGTAGTAGTAGATCATGAACACCGGCACCGCGATCGCGGCGATGAGCATGGCCAGCAGGCTTTGATGGATGGTGTCGGCGCCCAGCGTGGGGTCGGTGACCATTTCGCGCTCGGGATTGGGATTCAGGGCCGCGGGCAGGCTGCCGCGGTTGATGATGTCGGCCAGGTCCTGGGCCTCTTTCTGGTCGAAGTCGCCCGTGATTCGCCCCGAGTCGGTGATGCGGTCGTTGAGATTGGGCGCCGACATCAGGATGTGGTCGAGGATGATGGCCAGCTTGTAGTGGAACGCGCCGTTGTCCAAAGGCACGTGCTCGCCGGTAAGGCGGCCGAACTTCTGCCCGCCTTCGGGATTGAACTTGAACTCGACTTCGTAGCCGGCCGATTCCTGGCTGAGGTGGGCGGTCGCGTCGCGGATGTACTTGCCCGTGACGTTGTAGCTCTCGCTTTCCGGTGCGAGGACGAGGACCTCGGTATGGTGCGTTTCCTTGCCCTCCTTGTCCTTGCCGTCGGGGATATCAATGGCCGCGTCGTCGTTGACGATCTTGTCCGCTTCCTTGTCGCGGACACGGCACCATTCCGCGATTGCCTTGCCCTTGGCACTGCGGATGATGCGGGTAGCTTCCGTTCCGGGCGATTGCAGGCGGGTGGCCTTGGCGCGTTCGATCAGCGTCTGGTCGAAGCGGCGCGTGGCCACGATGCGGAATTCCAGGGCGCCCGTGGTGCGGATGATTTTCTTGATTTCTTCGGCCTGGACCCGTTTTTCCTCGCTCGTGGCGCCGCTGGGGGCCGGCATGATGATCTGCACCATGTCGTTGCCCAGGCTGCGGACGGAGATTTCCTTCTGGCCGCCCGGATTGACGCGCTCGTTGATCGCCGCCACCAGCGAGTCCATCTTGTCGTTATGCCAATCGGTCGCCGTGGGATCGACACGGTAGACCAGGATCGTTCCGCCGCCCAGGTCGATGCCCAGCCGGGGCGGCCAACCGCGATAGATGACCACGATGCTGGCGAAAAGCGCGAAGAAGATGCAGCCGAACTTCCAGCCGTAGTCCGGTGCGCGAAAAACTTTGCTCATCCATTCGCCCAGCAGCCAGGAACCGGCCACCAAAGCGGCCAGGATCAGGGTGTTCAGGACGATCGCGTGTTCGTTAAGCCAATTGACAAAAAACATGAGAGGAAGTTCCTGAAAAATCTACTTCGACGGGGTATCGGCGGCCGGTTCGTCGCCCAGGACCTGCGCGACCGAATTGAGCGTCACCCGCAGCTTGGCGCCGCTGGACTCGTCGATCCGCAAAGTGACTTCATTGGACTCTTTACTGACATTGGTGACGACGCCGTAGATGCCGCTGGAGGTGAGAACGCGGTCGTTTTTCTTGATCGCGGCCAGCAGTGCCGCCTGGCGCGCCCGCTCGCGCTTCATGGGCCGGTACAGAATGAAGTACCAGAAGGCGCCCATGACGACGAGCATCAGGATCATGAACTCGGGACCGCCGCCCGGTTTCGGAGGGTCGTCGGCAAGCAATGTCGCCAAGGCAAACAAAATCGTATTCACGGTAAGCGGCCCCAAAATTCCAGGGATTTTCCCACAAACGGGGGTAAACCAGTGATTTTAGCTTGTTTTGCCATAAGCGACAAGGGCGGCTATGTACTCCTCACGCTCGGCGTGAGGAATTCATCACGCCGAGCGTGATGAGTACGGCTGGCGGGAAAGCCGATTTTTCGCATTGGCCCTGCAGCCGGTGCTCGTGTAGGATGAATTGATGCTCATATTTCTGATCGACTTTTGGCGGGAATCGTGGCAGGTGGTTCTGGAAATGGCCCCCTACTTGCTATTCGGCTTCGCCCTGGCGGGACTGATGTCGATCTGCATCTCGCCCGAATGGACCGAGCGCCATTTGGGTGGGCGAGGGCTTGGTCCGGTGGTCAAGGCGACCCTGCTGGGCATGCCGCTGCCGCTGTGCTCGTGCAGCGTGATTCCGGTGGTGGCTTCCATGCGGCGGCACGGGGCCAGTCGGGCGGCGGCCACCTCGTTCTTGCTTTCCACGCCGCAGACCGGAGTGGACAGCATCGCAGTGACCTACGCGCTTTTGGGGTTGCCTTTTGCCGTGTTCCGGCCGATTGCCGCGGTTGTCACCGGGGTCTTGGGCGGTGTGCTGGTGTTGGTGTTCGGCCAGGGAAAATCGGCCCCGGCGGACGTGCCGCCGGTCTGTACCGATGCGTGCTGCTCGGGCGAGCGTTCGCGTCCCGCATGGCTGCGGGCGTTGCATTACGGTTTTGTCACGTTGCCCCGCGATCTGGCATGGCCACTGTTGGCAGGCGTGGCGATTGCCGGGGCGATTGCCGCCACTGTGCCCGCCGACAGCCTGCACAAGCACCTGGGCGGCGGAGTGTTGTCGATTCTAATGATGATGGCGGTCGGCATTCCGCTCTACGTCTGCGCCACGGCCTCCGTGCCAATCGCGGTGGGCCTGATCCGCTTGGGAGCGTCGCCCGGCGCCGCCCTGGCATTCCTGATCGTGGGGGCATCGACCAATCCGGCCGCGGTGGCGACCGTCTGGAGGGTATTGGGCCGCCGCACGACGGTCATCTATCTCGTCACGGTGGCCATCGCCGCGCTCGTCTGCGGACTGGCGCTCGACGGGCTGTTCACTTGGCTTGGCCATTGGTCGCCGCAGATGGCCGTTTGCGGCGCCTGCGCCGAGCATTCGGCCGAGCATTTCGGCATCTGGTCGCAGCTTTGTGGTATTACTCTATTGGCGGTGCTCGTCGGATCGCGGTTGCCGGGCCGCGCCAAGCCAAAGCCGGTTATCGCAGTCAGTCCTTCGGAAAAGCCGCTGTCTGAGTGCGAATGCGGGTGCGCCGGCCAGCCGCAACCGTTACATCAGTTGACGAAAAGCCGATAAACTGCTCTTGTACGAATTGTCTTTCGCGGCCACAATTGCCACCCTACCTCGCGTCCGCGCCGTTTGCATGGAAGCAGATCGGCGGCCGAAAAAGGATGGATCCTATGCTCTCTTTGTCAGCGGCCATGGTCGCCATGGCGGTCACCGGCGCCAATGCCGGTAGCGGTCAAACGGTACTCTTGGACTTCTATGCCGATTGGTGCGGGCCGTGCCGGTCGATGATGCCTACGGTCCAACAACTTGAGGCCAAAGGCTATCCTGTCAGGCCGATGAACGTCGACCAGAACCGCGATCTAGTGCAGCGCTTCGGGATCACGAACATACCTTGCTTCGTGATGATCGTCGATGGCCGGGAAGCGGGCCGCGTGGTTGGTCCCACGAGCCTGGGCCGCTTGGAACAGCTTTGCAGTCTGGGCCGGCCGGCACCATCGCCCAATACCATGTTGGCCGGACCTGTTCCGGCGGCGGCAGCGCCGGCCGTGAATTATGTTGGGCCGGACGGCAATCCGAACGTGTGCGCCGTGCCCGCCGCTAATGCGGCGCCATCCGCGACGAGGCAACCGGTGAGCGACGCAGCCTTGCTGGCGGCCAGTGTGCGGCTGCGCGTGGAAGATCCGGCGGGCCATTCCTGCGGCAGCGGCACGATCATCGACGCCCTCCCCGGCGGCGAGGCCCTGGTGCTCACCTGCGGCCATCTCTTCCGCGATTCCGCCGGCAAAGGCAAGGTCGACGTCGATGTGTTCGGGTCGGCGCCGGGCACGCATCTGCCCGGCCGCGTGCTGGCGTTCGACCTGGAACGCGACGTGGCTTTCGTCGCTTTTCGTCCGCTGGGACCGGTAATGGTGGCGCACGTCGCCCCGCCGGGCTATGCGATTCGCCAAGGCGACGCGGTGGCGAGCGTGGGCTGCAACAACGGCGAAGACCCCACCGTGCAGCGCAGCCAGATCAACGAAATCGAGCGTTTCAAGGACCCGGTCGAATTGCGGCTGGGCCACGCGGTCGCCGGTCCGCACGCGCCGTGGAACATAGAGGTGGCCGGCCAGCCTGTGGTCGGACGCAGCGGAGGCGGACTTTTCTCGAGCGACGGCATGGTGATCGGAGTTTGCAACGCGGCCGAGCCGGAAGCCCGCGAGGGCCTCTTCGCCGCGTTGGGGACGATCCACGCCGCGCTCGATCAGCAGCGTTGGACGTCGCTCTACCAGCAGGCAGTTGCGCCGCCGGCCTTGGTGCCGTCGCCGGTCCGCTCCGCGGGCCCCGCTGATCCGCAGCCGGCCGTGGCGGTGGCCGATCCGTTCGCAGGGCGAAACGCGGCCTCGCCGGTCCGCATTCCCAGCGAACAACCACCGCAATCGCCCCCTCCGGCGGCTGTTGCGGCAGCCGTCCCGGCGCCGCCCGCGGCGAGCAATGCGCGGACCGAATTCAGCAGCAGCGAGCAGGCCGTACTGGAAGAGATTCACCGCAAGCTGCGCGAGGGCTCCGAGGTGGTCTGCATCATTCGCGATCGCAATGATCCGAAGTCCAAGAGCGAAGTCATCACGCTCGATCGGGCCTCACCGGTCTTCGTTAACCAACTCGCCCGCGACGCGCAGGGACCGGTTGCCACGCACGAGACCGCGCTGGAATTGGCCAAGCCGCGGACGCCGATCCTGGAATGGGACGCCGAGGCCGGCTGGCTGCACCAGAGCCCGCTGCCGCGGTAAAGCGATACTTGCCGTCAGAGCAGTTTTAAGAACTCTTTGGGCGACAGGCCCGCATCGCGAGCGATGCTGCCCATCGTAAAGGCGTCGATGGGGTTATGCCGTGGAATCGTCAGGCGAATCGTGCCGTTGGACATGACGACATGCTTGCCCTGCCGGATTACGACAAAGCGGACCTTCTCCAAGGCTCGGATGGCCTGGGCGCAACTGATACCAGGTATTCGCGGCATTCAAACGGTCACTTCCTCTTCGGAAACATGGAAGACGGCCTGCTCCGCGCCTTCCGCGTCGAGCCATTCGCGGATCGCAATCCGAATGTTCTCCAGTGCTTCTTCGCGGGTGTGCCCTTGCGAGTTGCAACCCGGCAAGGCGGGACAGCGAATGGAGAATCCTTCGTCACTTTCGATGAGCACTACTCGGTATTTCATCGGTCCTTTATCTCCAGACTATGAAGCGGTTTGCTTCTCTTCGTTTCTTGCCATTGCCCAATAGCTACACACCAACCGCCACCTCGATCTGATCTGCCTCGGACAGAGGCACTGGCATCTCATCGCCATACTCTCGCATGACTTCCAGGTGCCCTTCAACCGCCTCGCGGATGTTTCGCAGCACCTCCTCGCGGTCTCGACCGGTGCTGACACAGCCGGGAAGATCGGGCAAGTAGGCTGAGAGATTGTTCGGTCCCTTTTCAATGATCACGAGGAATTTCAATGCTGCCTCCTCTGAAGTCCTGCTTGTCTAAGGATACTGTTCAAAGTTTTTGGGTGCAGATCGTCGTTCATTGTGCCGGGCACCGTCACCGTGCCGGGCTTGGTCGGATGTCGGAAATGGCGGTGGCTGCCGCGCACGCGAACTTCGCGCCAGCCATCCTGCGTCAAGATTTCGATCACGTCTCGTACCTTCATTATACCATGCCGCGATGCACTACCGCCCCTTCCGCTTACCCCGTTTCTTACCCGGCTCTTTCGGCTCGGCCTTTGCTTTCTTGTCTTTTCCGCTGCCGCGGCCTTCGAACCGCAAGGCGTCCTGCTCTTCGTCGCGGCCCGGCAGGCGGAAATCGAGTTCGCGGCGCGCCGGATCGACCCGCGTGACGACCACCCGCAGGCGGTCGCCGAGCCGATAGCGATTGCCGAACCGCCGGCCGGTGAGCGAATGCGTGGCGCGGTCGAAGGTGTAAAAGTCGTCGGTCAGGCTTTCGGTGCGGATCAGCCCTTCGGCCGGCAGATCGACGCCTTCGACGAAGAGGCCGAAGTTCTCCACGCCGGTCACCAGCGCGTCCATCTGCATGCCCACGTGATCGCTGAGATAGACCAGGAGTTTCACGCGGGTCAAGTCGCGTTCGGCCGCCTCGGCCCGTTGCTCGCGGTCGCTGCAATGCTGGCCCAGGACGACGAGTTCGCCCTGGTGCGTCCGCGGCTTTCGCTTTGCGATGTAGTCGTCCAGCAGGCGGTGGATGTGCAGATCGGGATAACGGCGGATGGGCGACGTGAAGTGGCAGTAGCAGTCGCTGGCCAACGCATAGTGGCCTTCTTCCTTGGGACTGTAGACGGCCCGCTGCATCGCCCGCAGTACGGAATAATTCACCGCGTGCTGCTCGGGCCGGCCGACCACTGTCTTGAGCAACTGCTGCAACTCGAAGCGGTCGTGCAGGCCGCTGACCGGCAGCCCCAACTCGCGGACGAACTCGGTGAGAGCCTTGAGCTTGTGAGGGCTGGGCGACTCGTGGACGCGCCGCAAGAAGGGCACGCCCTGCTCGCGGAACAACTCGGCCACCGACTCGTTGGCGGCGAGCATGAACTCCTCGATCATCTGGTGGCTCTCGGTGTCCTCCACGACGTGCGCCCCGGCCACGCGGCCGTGAGCGTCGAGATCGATCTTCACTTCGGGCATCGTCAGCACCAGCGACCCGTGGCGGATGCGGCGGCGGCGCAACAGCATCGCTAGTTCGTGCATGCGGCCGAGCAGATCGTGGACCGGCGGCGGCAAAGTTCCCTTTCCCTCCGGGAGAGGGTTAGGGTGAGGGGCCGATTTGCCGAGATTCCGAGCGGAAAAACCCTCACCCCCAGCCCCTTTCCCGGAAGGAGAGGGGAGCCTTTCGCTCTCAACCCCGGCCTGTGTGCCGGAGGGAGAGGGGGGATGCGCGGCCTGTTCGCGCTCTTCCAGGAACACGTCCACCTGCTCGTACGTCAGCCGCTTGCTGCTCTTGATCGCGGCCGAATGGAACTCCGTGTGCGTGCGGACGCCTTCGGGCGAATAGTCGATGAAGACGCTCTTCGTGTAACGCACCCGATCCGGCTGGAGGCTGGCCAGCCCGTTGGAGATCAACTCCGGCAACATCGGCAACACGCGGTCGGGCAGGTAGACGCTCGTGCCGCGATTGTGGGCCTCGCGGTCCAGGGCCGTCCGCGGACGGACGAAGTGCGAGACGTCGGCGATGTGGACGCCCAGCCGCCAATGGCCGTCGTCGAACTTCTCCAGCGAAATGGCGTCGTCGAAGTCGCGGGCGTCGATCGGATCGATGGTGATGATCGTCTGTGCGGTAAGGTCGAGGCGATCGCCGAGCGATTTGTCGAAACGGTCGGCCTCCTGCCGGGCCTCGTCCAGGGCGTCCTTGGCGAACTCTTCAGGCAGGCTGAACTCGCGGATGATCGAGAGCGTATCGACGCCGGGACGGCCCTGCGGACCCAGAACCTCGACGATCACGCCTTCGCCGTCATGCACGGGCGACGGGAAGTGGATCATCTCGATGACCACTTGATCGTCGGGCTGGGCATTCTTGGCGCCGGGATCGCCGACAAAGATCGGTTGGCCGAAGAGCTTGCCATCGATCTGCACGAAGGCCGAGCCCCGCGACTCGAAGTAGGCGCCGACGAACTGCCGCGTTTGCCGTTCGAGGACTTCCACGACACGGCCGCGGGGGCCGGGCCGGGCGGCTACCTGCTGGCGGGAGTGTTTCACTTCCACGGCCACTACGTCGCCGCCGGCCGCGTCGAGCGTGTACTTGGCCGGGATGAAGATGTCATTATCCTTACTGACTTCCTTCTGCCGCCGATCGTCTTCCTCAGTGTCAGGCGGAATTGGCCGCACGAAGCCGAAACCTTTCCGCGTACGATGGAAGACACCCACGACCCGCGGCCGCGCATGTTCCACTCGCTTCCGTTTCCGCGGCGTCTCCGGCAGGAAGACCGTCGCGGAACTGCCGTCGTCGGCATGTGCCGACGGTGGCGAATCGAAGGCGTCAGGCGAGCCAGAGGCGTGAGGCGAGCCAGAGGCGTGAGGCGAGCCGGAGGCGTCAGCCTCCGTGTTTACCGGCCGCACGACATGGTTCGACGCGTAGCTCACCAACCCGCGGCGCACGAGTAATTTTACCGCGCGGCGGACGTCG
>Ga0302320_10013614_pt1 | contig 16970 bp, 17 predicted proteins | sample Bog_T0_3_FD_202130 | JGI IMG/M metagenome (GOLD analysis project Ga0302320, IMG submission 202130) | Peat permafrost microbial communities from Stordalen Mire near Abisko, Sweden - Bog_T0_3 | ecosystem: Environmental > Terrestrial > Soil > Wetlands > Peat | place: Sweden: Abisko, Stordalen Mire... | reverse complement strand
CAACGCATACAACCGCGGATTGGCAGGGGCGGCGTCCCGGTGCCGCATGGCGGCTTAAGGCTGTTAACCGCTCGGCGAGGCCTGCGACGAGACGGCGTGCCTTCGTGTGACGAGACTCAAAAGCAAAACATGAACAAAACGAGGAGGGAGGAATGGCCTATGGGATTGGTCATATTTTCGTCGGTTCAAGCACAGCGACGGCGGAAGAGGTCGATGACGCAATCAGCAAAGAACTGGTGCCGCTGCTCCGCTCGGTCGTTGGCATCAGCCGCTTTTCGACATTCAGTTTGAATGACGGCCTGGCAGGCTCCTATGCTGTCTGCGATCACAGAGAAATCGCCGGTCGTAGTGAGAAAATTGCCGCTGAGTGGCGTAGCAAGTCCGCCATAATGCAGCATTTCAAACAGACCGAATTGCTGTGCGGCCAGATCGTTTACGCCTACGGAGACGCCAGCAACAGGGTCAGCCGAGGCAACGGCGCGGCCATACGGGTCTATGATACAGGTGCATCGCCGCTCAGCGTTACCCAGGCACTCGAACAGGAGGCCGAGCCTATTCTCAAGGCCAGCCCAGGCGTCATACGTTACGGCTGTGTGGCGCTTGAGTCAGGCGGGTTCGCGATCGTCACGGCGTCTGAAACGCAGGAGGCGGCGGCATGGCTAACGGAGCAAGCATGGGGCGCACGGAACAAAAGCGGCTCACTCTTGAACAAGGTCTTTCCCTCTGAACCGAGGGTCATGCAAGGCCTCATTGTGGGGGCGCACTTACCGTAACCCCGCCGTTTCGTATTCCCCTGCTCACCAGCCGGAGATAACGGCGCTGCGATCCGGGTTCGGTGGTGCCGACCGCTTGGCGGCGTCCTTCCCGCGTCTCGTACGCTTCGGCCACGGCCGACCGAAACGCCGGCCGCCCAGGATGATAACGCTGTCGGCGCCGACGATTACCGCTCGACCTGGAACACGACCTTCCCGGTCACACGGTACGCGATGATCCTGTCGTGCTCGACGGCGCACTCGAGGTCACTGATGCGGAACGACATGATCCCACGCAAGGTCTTGGCGGCTTCCGAGACGGCCGTGCGGCAGGCATCGTCAAAGCTCACCTCTGATTGTGCCGTGACGTCGATATTGCGGACGATTGCCATCTTGGCCTCCCAATGCGAGCCGTTGGACCTAATTTGCCATCAGTGAATTTTGGTGGGACATATCGTGAGCACGCCCACCCGCAAAGACTGCCCCAATCCGCGCCACCGGTAAAGACAATATCGACCCTGTCAGCACCGCGCCGCCGGGTTGTCAAACATTCGCCGCCCCGGTAGCAAACTCCTCATGGTCACACGAAGCGACATCATCTGGCTGGGCGTTGCTGCCGGCGTAACCGGCAGCCTGATCGGCGGCATGATGCTGGGCATCGGGATGGACCTGATCGTCAACGGGCAGGTCTGGGGCTGGCTGCTGCTGCTGCCGGCGGCGCCGGTCGCGGCAGTGCCGGGATGGTTCCTGGCGAGGAAGCTGGCACGACAAATTGGATAAGAGTTTTTGCTTCTTTTTTCAAAAAGAAGTTCTTTTTTGAAAAAAAGAACCAAAAAACTTTCTCGACTTTTTCTTCCGTCTTGGTGCTAGGCTTGTGCCTATGGCCTCTGTTCTTCGAATCCCTATCAACAATACCTTGATGGGAGGCGATTTCACCATTGCACTTGCCATCGGCGGGGCGGCACCGCTCAATCTGCTGCTGGATACCGGCAGCAGCATGCTGGTGGTGAATGGCGCGCTGTACAATCCGGCTTCCGATCCGCACGCCTCCACCACACAGTTGCTGCAAACCGCCAACTTTATGTCCGGAACCTTCATGGCCTCGGTCGTGCACGCTTCGGTCGCGCTGTCCAGCGGGCCCGGCGGCACGACGGTGACTTTGCCGAACGCCAACCTCGCGGTGACCTATGACAACCGGCCGGGCACCTTCGGTCAGGCCGACGGAATCCTCGGCCTGGCTTATGCCGCACTCGATACCGCTTACCGCATGCCGGCAGATACCTGGCACAACAAGTATACGGCCGATCAACTGGGCCTGGGACAGCAGGCCGATCTCGATCCTGCCATCGCCCAGGCCGCGGCGGCCGGCCTGATCGAGGAGAAATTCGCCTACGCGGTGCGGCGAGCCATCACCAGACAGGCGCTGGATGATCCGTCGGCCGACCCGCTGAACGCCGGCTTGTTCGTGCTGGGCGGCGGCACCGAATGCACCGATCTCTACCGCGGTCCCGTCGCCTCGGTCGCCGTCGTGCACGAACAGTTCTACAACACCAATCTGCTGGCGATCCAGGTCGGCACACGGTCCACGCCTGTGCCGCCCGCACCGCCCGGCGGCCGTGTCGCCTCCAATTCCATCATCGACAGCGGCGCCAGCGCCATCACCCTGGATCAGGATCTGTACACCAAGGTCATTGCGCTGTTCGCGGCCGAGAACGCAGCCTTCGCCACGGCTCTGGAAAACAACGGCCCGACCAGCAACGGCTGCGACCAGACGCAGCTCGACCTGACGCGCTGGCCACCGTTGCGCTTCGTGTTCCAGGGCAGCGACGGCGCCGAGGCGATTGTGACGGTCGCGCCGGAGGATTACTGGCAGTTCGACAGTATCAGCCGCGGCATCGCCAGCACCACACTGTGCGGCGACAACGGCATGTTGGGCGGCCAGTCCAATCTGGGACTGCCGCTGTTCAGCAACCATTTCGTGGTGTTCGACCGCACCGCGACCTCCGGCAACAACGTGATCAGCTTCGCCGAAAGCCTGGAAGAACCCGTTACAGTGACTTCATGAACTCGACCAGTGCCATGCGGTCGGCGTCGCTCATCGCTGCGTTGTCGTAATCATGCCCGGCGTTGGAGTTGCCATCCAGGCTGGTCTGATAGACAAAACTGTTATCGGCTGACGGTTCGGGTCTGTATCCGACCCGCACTGGATCGAACTCCCTTGTGCCGACATTGAAGCTGGGGCTGCGCTGCGCTGGCGGCAGCAGGATCTCATACAGGTTCGGCACCGAACCGTTATGCAGATACGGCGCGGTCGCCCAGATGCCCTGCAACGGCCGGCCCTTATAAGCGATTTTTGGGTCCGTCGGATCGTCCTTGTACGCTTTGCAGGCAATCGCCCGCGCCTGCTTCGGGCTGATATTGGCCTGGAAAAACGGCCTCCTGGGCAGCGGCAGACCGTTTGCAAAGCCGAACAGACCCTCCAGCCCCGTCACCACCAGATCGCCCTTCTTTGCCAGCAGCGCACCGATCGCGGCATTCTGCGTCAGGGTGAAGCTGGGCGCCGAGGCGCCGATCACGCTGGAACCGAAGAACTCGGTCTTGTTGCCTTTGAACAGTCCGCTGCTGGCCGCATCCATCACCGCATTGCAGGCCATCCAGATATCGGTGTCGGACGGCGGCATCTTGGTCTGCACGCCGCTGGAGAACGCCGGCTGCATCGTCACGGTGTATTTCTCGGTCAGATTGCCGGGCGAGGACGGCACCGTATGACAGCCGGCACATTCCTTGACAAACAACGCCTTACCGGTCGCCGCCAGGGCCGGATTGATCGGCGGAAAGGCCGCCGGCCAGACCGGCGACTGCAACTGCGTCAACTGCGTCTCCATCCCGACCAGGTTCGGCAGATTGATGCTGGAGACATAGCCTTGCGGAATCAGCCCGCTGTTCGGCCGGACCGCGATATCGGCGAACACGCCCACCACCTCCCCGGTGTTGCGCACCACGGCGCCGGCGCGGAAATCGTTCAGGTTCAGGTTCGGCGCGCTGCCGTTCCATTCCACCTTGTCCAGTTGCGGAACGTTCCACAGGAACGGATAGCTGACCGGCGCATCCGACGGATTGGCGGTCTGATGCGTGATATCGGCGGGTGTGGCGATCAGCGCCACCTTATTGAAAATGTGGCCGATGGCATCCAGCCTTCCGTAGCCGTAGCGCAGCCCGCCGGGATCATTCAGGCTGTCCAGCTTGCTGTTCCACGCGTTCAGGCTGGCCAGCGCAGTCACCAGCAACCCGGTATCGGCGGCCGAGGCGTTCGTCCCCAACACCTTGTTGGCGAACCGGTTGAACTTCGCCGGATCGGACGCGGTGTTCGCCAGCGCCTTGTTCAACGCCTCGGTAAACGACTGGAAATCCGCCAGCGTCGGCCCGCCCTCCGCTCGGATAACCGCCCCCTTGTAGGTCATTTCGGCAGTGTGGCAGGCCGAACAGTTCATCCCGACCCAGGGTTCACGGTCCGACTGATTGGTCTTCCAGCGCAGTTTGGTGTTGGCAAAGCCGCTGTCCGACTGGCAGTCGACGGGAAAGCCCAGCGGCAGCGCCGTGTCATAGGGGCAGGCGGCATCCGGGCCGATCCATTTGCCGACCGGATTGGGCAAATAGCGGAAAGACGCGATATAGACCGGATCGAGGAACGCCGCCGTGGTGTCGGGCTGTTCCAGCGCGTGCAGCCAGGCTTGCGGGATCAGCCGGGAGCCTTGCGAGGATTCGTACCAGGCGATCCGTTGCGCCTCCGACCAGCCCTGCCAGGTTGCCTGGCCGCTGCTATCGGGGGCGGAGGTGCATTCGGTGGCGAGCGCGAACAGCAACGGAACTGCCACCAGCAGCGAGCGGATTGCACGCGCCATGCTAACCTCCCCACAGGCCGCGCCGAACCAGCTTCGGAATGGCAGACCGACCAAATGTTCATTGGAACGTTGCGGACAACGTAGCGACAATGCTGGCGACTTTACAATTATTATTTTGCGGCATCGTCCGTCTGGCCGGCGGTTTCGCTGGTAACCGGTTTCCTCTGGCCTGCTTGCCGGTTCCTCGCGTATGACGCGGGTGCAGCAACCGGGCAAACGGCCTGAAGGAGACCTGAGATGAAACCGCGTCTCTGGACATGGCTGCCGGTCCTGCTGTCGCTGGCCGGCGCTTGCCTCGCCGCCGATCCGCCGGTGACCCAGGATCAGGCCCTGATGCTGCTGAAGGCCGGCAAGCGCACGGAAGCGCTGCACGCGCTGCAAGCCATCATCGCCGCCAAGCCGTCCGACCCGACCGTCGCGCTGTTCACCGCCAGCACCATCGAACTCGAAGACGGCAACGGCAAAGCCGCCAAACCCTATATGGAGCAACTGGTCAAGCTGCGCCCGTCCTCGTTTCCGGCCTGGGAGATGATGATCGAGGTCGATCAGGCCGCCGGCGCGCTGGATGACCGCGACGCGGCGATCGAAGCGCTTTACGAGACCTGGCGCAGCGCGCTCGACCCGCACACCCGCTCGATGGTGGCGTTCACCCGCGACCGCATCATCGGCCCCAAGCACACGCTGATCGCGCAGGAGACGCTGGACCCCGGCGGCGACGAAATCCTGCGCTTCCTGTTTCACCCGGTCGAGGAAGGCAGCACCGGCCGGCACCTGATCCTGGTGCGATCCGACCCCGAGACAAACGAGCGCTGGCGCGAGGACGGCACCGTCTCCTACGGCACCGTGGTGTACCATCTGGACACGGTCGAGCAGCGCGACAACGGCCAGGCGACGGTGCGGCCGTACGCCTTCTACCTGGAGCCGCCGGATTACGACAAAGTGCGGCCGACCGTTGCCGGCATCCTCGACGGGACCGTCCAGCCGCTGAGCGGCCAGGCGGACCCGTTCTGGGCCGGCGATCCGGCGCCCCCGAAATAGGATCAGGACGCCGTCAGGCCACCATCGACCTCATACGCGGCGCCGGTGACGTAGCTGGCGCGGCTGGAGCACAGCCAGACCACCATCTCGGCGATCTCCCGCGGTTCGCCGTAACGGCGCATCGGGGTGCGGGCGATGATGGCCTCGCCGCGGGTCGAGCGGGATGGCGCGGTCATGCGGGTGCTGATGTAGCCGGGGCAGACAGCGTTCACCCTTATGTTTTCCTCGGCGTATTCCACCGCGGCGGTCTTGGTCAGGCCGATCACGCCGTGCTTGGCCGCGACATAGGCCGATGAGCTGCGCAGGCCAATCAGCCCGGCGACCGAGGCGGTGTTAACGATCGCACCCCCGCCCGCCGCGCGCAGCAGCGGAATCTCGTGCTTCATGCACAGCCAGACGCCCTTCAGGTTGACCTCGATCATCCGGTCGAACGACTTTTCCGACCATTCGTGGGTCAGTTGGCCGGTCGCATCAACCTGGTGGCCGGCGATCCCGGCATTATTGAAGGCGCAGTCCAACCGGCCGTAGGCGGCGATCGCCCCGTCCAGCATGGCCTGCACCTGCGCCGCGTCGGTGACGTCACCGGACAGCGAAATCGCCTGGCCGCCGGCTTCGTTGATCAGCCCGACGGTTTCGCGGGCAGCGGTGGCTTCGTAGTCGGCGACCGCGACCCTGGCCCCTTCGCGGGCGAAGGCCAGCGAGGCCTCGCGTCCGATGCCGTTGCCGCCGCCGGTGACCAGGGCGACTTTTCCGTCGAGAATACCGGGCATGTCCGTTTCCTTTTGTTGGTTGTGGCGGCAGCATCCCGCAGTGCGGGCGGATGATCAACCGGTGGGGCTGTTCGTCCGGCGCATGAAGGGGATGCGGACGAAATTCTCGCGCCCTGATCCGCAACGCGTCACGGCCCGTCCTGGAACCGGGTGACGGTGCCGGACCTGCGCGCGGTCGGTTCGGGAGCCCAGGGTTGCCCGAGCGAGCCAGCAGGCGGCTGCGCCTGAAAGCAATGAAACGCCAGCCGATCGACCGTCGGCCGAACGGTGCTGGTGTGAGGTGCCCGAAGGTATTTACGGCGCCTGGAACATCAGAAGCTGATCGGTGGCACCGCCGTCACCCGGCGTGAGCGAACCGCCGACGAACCAGGCGCTGTTGCCGATGGTGTCGCCGCCGAAACCATGCCGGCCGTGCGGCATTGGCGTCAGCGTCGCCCAGCGTTTTGCCTTGACGTCATAGGCCTCGTTTTCGGCCAACGTGCCGCCTGGCAGTTCGCCACCGAGCACGAGGATCATGCCGCGGTAGGTGGCGCCGGCGAGGCCGCTGCGCGGCGTCGGAAGCGGCGCTTCGGTGGTCCAGGTGTCGGTCGCCGGATCGTACACATCGTGCTCGCCGGTGCAGTCGAGCGGACCTGTGAAGCGGCCACCGATCACGTGAATTTTTCCGTCCGCGACAATAACGACCATATGGTCGCGCGCTTTCGGCAGGGGCGCTGCCTCGGTCCAGCGGTCGGCCCGCGGGTCGAACACTTCATGCGCTGCCACCACGATGCCGTCCGGGCCGCGGCCACCGATGACATGAATTCTGCCGTCCACCGTCGCGGCGCCGGCGGACCCGCGCGGCACCTTCATCGGCGGCAGCACGCGCCAGGCGCCGGTTGCGGGATCGAATGCGAAGGCATCCGCGCTGGCGTTCCTGTGGACCGGCGTGGCGAAGCCGCCGAACGCATAGATTTGCCCGTTGGCAGCGGCAACGGCAACGGCAACGTGATCGCGCGGTTTCGGCAACGGCGCGTCGGCGTGCCAGCTATTTGTTTTGGGGTCGTATTCATCGTGCCAGGCGCCGGCCGCACCGGCCGCATCGCCACCGACCGCATGCAGCCGGCCATCGAGGGCGACCGCCGCGACCTCGGCGCGAACCGCCGGAAGCGGTTGTTTCAGCGTCCAGACACCGTCCTGCTGGGCGCGGGCCGGATCGGGAGGAACCGCCAGCAGCAGAACTGCCAACGCTGCGGCGCACGTTGCTCCGAACCAAGCCGAGTGGTCCATCGTCAGATGCCTCGATCGTGGTTTTCCGGCGGGAACCGGGTGCGGCGCATACTGAAGCCCAGCCGAACGCGGAGTCCACCCCGTTTCCACGAAGACCGGAAACGCTCCGGCTTCCTTTCACGCGCAATGTCATCCCTCGCGTCTGGTTGGCGTGAGCCAGGCTCACCCAGACGCGGGTCAGCCTGAGGATCGCTGCGCGCTTCGGGTCAGGCCGTTAGACCAATGCTCCAGCGCGCCGGGGTGTCGATCGCGTCACCGGATCACGTGATGGTTGCCCGATGGCAGTGCGGCGCGCGCATCCCATATGCCGCTGATGTCCGGAAAAGCTGCCCCCCTGTCCCGTCCGACGCCCTGGCGCACTGTCATCGTGCTGTGCCGTAAATGCGGCAAGAAGCGCGACGGCGGGTTTGGGGCGAAACGGAAGGAGAGTCTGAAAGCCGAGTTGCGTGCGGCATTGCGGGCGGGCGGGCGGCGGCGGGAGGTGCGGGTGATCGAGGCGGGGTGTTTCGGCCTGTGCCCGAAGCGAGGCGTGACGGCCCTGAATGCGACGCGTCCCGGCGTGATCCATGTCATTCCGGTGGGGACCGACGGTCCGGAAGCGCTGCAAACGCTGTTCGGCGGGGACGGGGTTGAGAGCGCATGACCGGGGCGCTTAAGCCGAACAAGGACGAGGCCGGTCGGTGATACAAACTCAGGGCGGCACTGTTTCGCGTGATACGGCCGACTGGCAATGTGCTGGACGGGTATGTGCCGAGCTTTGCGATGAATTGGTGACGAGTGAATTTGCCGGAAGACTGTTGTTGTTGCGCCGTTTCAAGCGAACGATGGCATATCTACTTGGCGGGGACGTCGTCGCGCAGGGTGACGGCGTCGAACCCGCCGGATTGGCGGCGCCACAGCCGGGCATACACGCCGTTGCGCAGCAGCAGTTCGGTGTGGGAGCCGGACTCGACGATGCGGCCCTCATTCAGCACGATCAGCCGGTCCATCCGCGCGATGGTGGACAGCCGGTGGGCGATGGCGATCACGGTGCGGCCGTCCATCAGGCCATCGAGTTGCTCCTGGATTGCGGCCTCGACTTCGGAATCGAGCGCCGAGGTGGCCTCGTCCAGCACCAGAATCGGCGCGTCCTTCAGGATCACCCGCGCCAGCGCCACCCGCTGGCGCTGGCCACCCGACAATTTCACGCCGCGCTCCCCCACATGGGCGTCGTAGCCGCGGCGGCCATGCCAGTCCTCCAGGCCCAGGATGAAGTCGTGCGCGTGGGCCTGTTTGGCGGCGGCGATGACCTGCGCGTCGGTCGCCTGCGGCTGGCCGTAGCGGATGTTTTCCGCGATCGAGCGGTGCAGCAGCGAAGTATCCTGCGTCACCATCGCGATATGGCGGCGCAGGCTTTCCTGGGTGACGCCGGCGATGTCCTGGCCGTCGATCAGGATGCGGCCGGCGGCGGGGTCGTAGAAATGCAGCAGCAGGTTCACCAGGGTGGATTTGCCGGCACCCGATGGGCCGATCAGCCCGACCCGTTCCCCGGGCGCGATCGTCAGGTTGATGCCGTGCAGCACCGCCGGGTATCGGATGCCGATGGTGTCGCGCACCCGCCCGTAGTCGAAATGCAGGTTCTCAATGCGGATCTCGCCGCCGGTCACGTGCAGTTCGCCGGCGCCCGGCGGGTCCGGCATCTGCCGCTTCACGTCGATCGAGCGCATGCCGTCCTGCACGGTGCCGATATTCTCGAAGATCGAGGTGACGCTGCGGGCGACCCAGCCGGCGATGTTATTGAGCTGCCAGGCGAGCGGGATGGCGGTGGCGACGGCACCGATGGCGATGACGCCGGCGGTCCACTGCCACAGCGCGACCGTCGCCATGGAGACGATCAGTGCCGCGTTCATCAGCGCCAGGGTGACGGTGTAGGCGGTGGTCATCCGGGTCTGGTCGCGGAACGCATCGGTATGATCGTCGATCGCATCGCGCACGAACTGGTCCTCATCCGCCGCTCGGGCGAACAGCTTCACCGTCAGGATGTTGGTGTAGCTGTCCACGACGCGCCCGGTCAGATTCGAGCGCATTTCCGAGACGTGCCGGGAGCGGTCGCGCAGGCGGGGGACGAAATAGCGCAGCATGACGGCGTAACAGGCAAACCACAGCAGCAGCGGCAGGGTCAGGCGCCAGTCCAGCCGGCCGAGCAGCACCAGGGCGCTGGAGCCATAAACGAGGATATACCAGGCGGCGTCGAACGCCATGACCAGGCTTTCGCGCAGGGCCGGGCCGGTCTGCAGCACCCGGTTGGCGATGCGGCCGGCGAAATCGTTCTGGAAGAAGGTCCAGCTTTGCCGGACGACGTGCCAGTGGTTCTGCCAGCGGATCATATTGGAGAAGCCGGGATTGACGATCTGGTTCACCAGCACGTTGTGGGCGAGCATCGCCAGGGGCCGCAGCAGCAGGATCACCGCTCCCATGCCGAGCAGGATGGGGGTGTGGTCGCGGAACAGGCTGGCGGGGGTGCTGGCGGAGACCAGGCTGACGACGCGACCGATGAAGGCCGGAATCATGGTGTCGAGCACGGCGGCCAGTCCGCCGAAGACGAACAGAGACGCCGTCAGGCCGCGGACCTGGCGGATGTAGAACCAGTAGAAACCGACCAGTCCGGCATTCGGCGGCGGGGCCGGTGTGCCGGCGGTGGGATCGAGCAGAGCTTCAAAGCGACGCAACATGGGGTGAAGCGGTGGACCCTGTTGGCCGCTTCGTCAATCGCGGATCGCCGGAACGTCACTGTCTCGCCGGCAACTGGCGGCCCGGTCGCTCGCCCCAATCGCCCGATGCCGGCGCCTGTGTTCGGATCAGGACCAGTGGCCGCGGATCCAGTACGGGCCTTCCCAGTGCGGCGGAATCCACACCCGGCGCGGCGCCGGGTAGTAAGCGACGGGCGGCGGCGTGTAGTAGACTGGCGGCGGCGCGTAATAGACCGGCGGCGGGGCCACGACGACGGGCGGGATCCAGACCCCGACCCCCCAGCCGCCGCGCCACCAGGCTTTCGCCTCATGCGGCGTGGCGGCCACGCCGATTGCGGCCAGGCCGGCGATGGCGGCCACAGTGCCAAGACGCTTCAAAATCGCCATTTGATGCTCCTGCATGGAGGTCTCGATGACATCGGATATAGCGCAGCACTGTGACGAATCTGTGTCCCGATTGTTTCTGATGCCTTCAAACAATCGCGTGCGGGACGCCGTAAACCCGAACGGCGGTGTTGGCGAAGAGGTCGGCCTTCTCGGTCGGGGTGGCATCGGCGGCGAGGCGTTTGAAGGCGTTCCAGGTCACCTGGTACGAACTCCAGCGCTTGTGCACCGGGAAGTTGCTTTCGAACATGCAGCGACCGGCGCCGAACAACTCGATGCTGGTGTGCATCCAGGGGCGCCAGGCGGCGGCGACTTCCTCCGACGTGGGCGGCAGGTCGCGGTTGGCGGGGGATCCGGGCAATCGGATCGGTAACGCACCCAATTTGACGGTGACGTTGGCGCGGCGGGCGAGATCGGTCATGCCGGTTTTCCAGTCGGTGAACACCTGCCCCCGGTCAGCCGCATATGGCCCGCCGAGGATCGGGCTGCCGACGTGGTTCAGCACGATCTGGGTGTGCGGGAAGGCGTCGGCGAGGGCGGCGACCTCGGACAGTTGCGGATGATAGACCCAGGCGTCGAAGGTCAGGTCCAGCGCGGCGAGGGCGGCGAAACCGGCGCGGAAGGTGGGGTCGGCGAGCATCTGCGGCTGCGGCACAACCTTGTGGATGCGCTCGGAGGAGTCCCAGGCGGTGGACTGGCGGATGCCGGCGAAACGGCCGCCGCTGGCGATCAGGTGGCGCTCGAGGAGGTCTCGTGCTTTACGGCCGGTCATCAGATCGACGGCGCCGACCATGCGGGCGCAGGGCCGCGACGGCCCGAACGCACCGCTGGCGCCCATCGCCGCCACACCAGTAACGAATTCCGTTTCGCCCAGCGATTTTTCCTCCGCGGGGCCGTCGGCGCGGTACATCGCGTGACATTCCTCGAACACCGTTGCGATGATGTTATGGCCGCTGTTCAGGTCGGTCAGCAGTTCGGGCAGCAGATAGTGGTTGCCGTCGCGCAGCCAGAGGTGATGGTGCGGGTCGATGATCTTCAGGTCGGGTTCGAGTACGGGTTCGATGACGCGATCGAGCCAGGCCTGGTCGATGGCGCCAGCAAAGCGGCCTCCGGACATCGTTGCTACTCCGCCGCGGCGGCGTGTTCGGGGGCGCCGAGTTCAAGCAGGCGGGGCGCGACCTCCTTGCCAAACAACGAAATATTGGATTTGGCGTCCTGGTGGTTGAGCAGGCCGCCCTGGCCGAAGAACAGCAGGTGGCCGACGCCGCCCATGCGCTGGTTGAACGCTTTCAACTGGTTGAACACGTCGTCGGGAGTGCCGGCGAAGACGGTTTCGGTGTCCATGAACTGCTCGACAGTGGCGGTGCGGTGGTCGATCGGCACGCCGTTGCGGTCGGTGACCATGCGGTGGGCCCGGGGGCCGGCCTTCAGCATCGCAACGTTCGCGCCGATCGAGTTGTAGCCCGGCGGATTGGTGAACGGTTCGGCAACAACTGGTGCAGTGCGGACGTAATCCGCAATGATGTCGGCGCGGCGCAGGCCTTCCTCACGGGTGGTGCCGACGCCGATGATGGCGGCGTAGGCCATGCGGTCGGGACCGGCCTCCCAGCCCAGTTCGCGGGCGCGCTTGCGGTAGGCTTCGTACATCGGCTTGGCGAGGCCGCCGGACAGCAGGGTGCCGACGACATGGCCTTTCTCGGCGGCGGCTTTACCGGTATCGACGCTCATGCCTGTCATCCAGATCGGCGGCGTCGGCTGCTGGATCGGGCGCGGCCAGATGTTGACGGCGCGGTACTGGTAGAACTCGCCTTCCCAGGAGAACGGGCCGGTGGTGGTGGACAGCGCCTTGATGATCAGATCGTGCGCCTCCCAGTAGCGGCGCATCAGGCGGCCGGGGTTGGAATTGGCCGGCGCGATCTCGTACGGTGCGCCCTTGACCAGGCCCATTTCGATGCGGCCGCCGGAAAGGCAGTCCAGCCAGGCCATTTCTTCAGCGACACGGACCGGGTCGGGCCGGTTGGCGATCGGGTTGCCGAGGCTGAGCAGACGCGCTTTATTGGTTTCGCGTGCAATGATCGCCAGCGCCATCGGCACCGAAACGGTCATGCAGGTCGCGGTGCTGTGGTGCTCGTTCACCATGATGTCGAGGCCGACCTCGTCGCACAGGGCGAACTCGTCGAGGTAGCGGTTCAGCAGGGTGCCGGCTTCCTGCGGGTCCAGGTTTTCACTGGGAAAATTGACCCGCAGCGAGCCGCGGGCGAGGCCCTTTTCCCAGGCCGGGTGGTAGGCCATTTCGGAGAAATACCAGGTGCGCATGGCGGGTGCTCCTAGACGAGACGGCGGGTGAAGGCGCTGGTTAGGGCGGCAAATTGTTCGGGAAATTCCCAGTGCGGGAAGTGGCCGGTGTCGGGCATCGTTTCCATGGTGGCGCCGGGAATTTCGGCTTTCCACGCCTCGCCATAGGCGGTGGAGACGATGCCGTCCTGCTCGCCCCAGATCAGGTGCGTCGGGATGTCGATACGGTGCAGCCAGCGTTTCAGCCTCGGATTGTGCATATAGGGTTTCCAGCCGAACACCGCGAGGGCCTCGCGGCCGCGGGCGATGGCACCCAGTTCAGTGTCGGGCAGTTTCGTGTAATCGATCTCGGCTTTGGCCGGGTCGGCCCAGGCGCGGCGGAGGAACTCGGCGCGCGGGATGCCGTGCATGTCGGTGATGTCGCGATCCAGCACGCCGCCGACCTTGATACCGAGCGGGGCGGCGAGCAACAGGCCGGCGAAGCGGGCGGTGTTGCGGACGGCGATTTCGGCGGCGATCCAGCCGCCGAAGCAGTTGCCGGCGAGCACGGCGTTTTCGAGGTTCAGCTGGGCGGCGAGGTCGAGATACAGGTAGGCCAGGTCGTCCACTGTGCCGATCCAGTCGGGCAGCGCGGAACCGCCGAATCCGGGATGGTGCGGGGCGATGACGCGGTGGTTGCGTGCCAACGCGTCGAGCCAGGGGCGGTTCGCCTGGAGGCCCTCCCCGGGATGGAGGAAGAGGATCGGACGCCCCTGCCCTTTCTCCTCGATCTCCAGGCTGACGCCGGCGATGCTGATCGGACGGCCCATGCCGTTTCCCCTGTTCGTGTTGTTGCGGCGAGTTTACGCGGTTGGGAGGCGGGGGCAACCTTGCACCGGGCGGACGGGCATGATCCCTTCCGCCGGCTGACAAGGAAACCGGATCATGACCCTGCCGCTTTCTGGCCTGCTCGTCGTTTCCCTCGAACAGGCCGTTGCTGCACCGTATTGTTCCGCCAGGCTTGCGGATGCCGGCGCGCGGGTGATCAAGATCGAGCGCGCGGAGGGCGATTTCGCCCGCGGATACGACAGCGCGGTGGCGGGCCTGTCGAGTTATTTCGTCTGGTTGAACCGCGGCAAGCAAAGCCTGGTCGCCGATATCAAGCAGCCCGAGGACGCGGCCCTGCTGCACCGTCTGCTGGCTCGGGCGGACGTGTTCATCCAGAACCTGGCGCCGGGTGCGGCGGCGCGGTCCGGGTTCGGGCCGGATTCGTTGCGAGAACAGCATGAGCAGCTGATTACCGTGGATATCTCGGGGTACGGCGATACCGGCGACTATGCGACGATGAAGGCGTACGACCTGCTGGTGCAGGCGGAAGCGGGGCTGGCGATGGTGACGGGCCGGCCGGAGGGACCGGGGCGCGTGGGCGTGTCGATCGCCGATGTGGGCTGCGGGATGAACGCCTATACCGGCGTGCTGGAGGCGCTGATCGAGCGCGGGCAGACCGGCCGCGGCAAGGGACTGAAGGTGAGTCTGTTCGATGCGGTCGCAGACTGGATGAACGTGCCGCTGCTGTATTTCGAGGGCACCGGGCAGTCGCCTTTGCGTCTCGGGCTGGCGCATCCGTCGATCTGTCCGTACGGGGCGTTTGGGACGCGGGACGGCGCGCTGGTGCTGATCTCGATCCAGAACGAACGGGAGTGGGCGACGTTCTGTGCGGCGTTCCTGGACGCGCCTTCGTTGGCGCTGGCGCCGGGGTTCGAGAGCAATACGATACGGGTGGCAAACCGAGCGGTGGTGGATGCGCGGGTGGGGGCGATGTTCGCGACGCTGACGCGGGAGGCGGCGGCGGCGAAATTGCGGGCGGCAAACACGGCCTACGGATTCGTCAACGATCTGGCGGCGCTGGGGCGTCATCCGGCGCTGCGGCGGACTCCGGTGGGGTTGCCGGGTGGCGGGGTGGCGGAGATCGTTGCGCCAGCGGTGATCCGGGTGGGGGAGATACTGGCGCTGGGCGCGGTGCCGGCTGTGGGTGCGGATAGCGCGGCGATTCGGGCGGAGTTCGGGGGGTAGCGTGGGGTTTGTGAGCGGGGCAGCGGTGGGGGGAACCAGCCTGCTCTGGTGGTGCCCGGCGACGGCGGCTACAACGCGCCCTATCCAAGGAGATGCTGTCTGCATGAAACGGCGTATGTTGCTGGCGTTTGGTGCCGGTCTTCCGTTCGCGGCGCGGGCGCAGGCGCCGGACCCGACCGGGCCGCAACCCGAGTTGCCCAAGGAAAAACTGGTGATCGTCACGCGTGATGGCGCCCAGCACGTGTTCAACGTCGAGATGGCGCTGAAGCCCGACCAGCAGATTACCGGCGAGATGTTCCGCACGGCGATCCCCGAGGACGGCGGCATGCTGTTCGATTGGGGTTTCCCACGCGCTGTGCCGATGTGGATGCGAAACACGCTGGTGCCGCTCGACATGGTGTTCATCAACGCTGACGGGACGATCCGCTCGATCGCCGAGGATACGGTCCCGCGCAGCCTGGCCCCGATCGACAGCCGCGGGCCGGTGCGCGCGACGCTGGAACTCGGGGCCGGAGTGACGGCCAAACTCGACATCCGCGTCGGCGACACCGTGAGGCAGCGCATTTTCAACAATATCGGGTAGGGCGGGAGGCCGTTGATGGCGCAGGCGATCGTGTTGCGGGCGTATGGCGGGCCTGAGGTGCTGGTCGCCGAGGAGGTGGCGGTGGGGCAGCCCGGTCCGGGTGAACTGCTTGTGCGGCAAACTGCCATCGGGGTGAATTTTCACGACATCTATGTCCGTAGCGGGTTGTACAAAACGCTTGCCCTGCCGGGCATTCCGGGGATCGAGGCGGCCGGCGTGGTGGAGGCGGTCGGGTCGGGCGTTGAGGGATTTTCCCCCGGCGACCGGGTTGGTTGCGTCACGGCCGAGTACGGCGCGTACGCGTCGGAGCGCATCGTGCCGGCGGACCGAGCGTTTCGGCTGCCGGGGTCGGTGGACGACCGGACGGCGGCGGCGGGGTTGGTCAGGGGCCTGACCGTGGCCATGCTGACCGGGCCGGTGCACCGGGTGAAGTCCGGCGACCGGGTGCTGGTGCATGCCGCGGCCGGTGGGGTCGGGCGAATGCTGTGCCAGCGGCTGAAATCGATCGGCGCGGTGGTGACTGGCACGGCCGGCAGCGTGGCGAAGGCGGAGATCGCCCGGGAAGCCGGCTGTGACGACGTGATCCTGTACCGGGAGGAGGATTTTGTCGCGCGGGTTCGGCAGGCGACCGGCGGGCGCGGCGTTGATGTGGTGTTTGATTCGGTCGGCCGGGACACCTTCATGGGATCTCTGGACTGCCTGGCGGTGCGCGGGCATCTGGTGAATTTCGGCCAGTCGTCCGGCAGCGTGCCGCCGTTCGACGTTTCCCGGCTGGCGGCGGGGTCGAACAGCGTGTCGCGGCCGATCCTGTTCCATTACCTGACCGATCCGGGCGAACGCGCGGCGCTGGCGGCGGGGCTGTTCGACGCGCTGGCGGACGGCTCGCTGAGTGTGCGAATTGACAAGATCATGAAGCTGGCACAAGCGGGTGCGGCGCACGAGGAACTGGAATCACGACGTGCGACCGGAGCGGTTATTCTGGAGCCGTGACCGACCTGGGGGTCGCTGCGCAACAACGAACGGGAGTGAGCCGTCATGGAAATCCGCAATCTCGGCCAGTCCGGCCTTCGCGTGTCGTCGATCGGCCTGGGCTGCAACAATTTCGGCGGCCGGATCGATGAGGCGGCGACGAAGCTGGTGATCCACAAGGCGCTCGACCTGGGGATCACGCTGTTCGACACCGCCGATGTGTATGG
>Ga0302320_10013611_pt1 | contig 16971 bp, 15 predicted proteins | sample Bog_T0_3_FD_202130 | JGI IMG/M metagenome (GOLD analysis project Ga0302320, IMG submission 202130) | Peat permafrost microbial communities from Stordalen Mire near Abisko, Sweden - Bog_T0_3 | ecosystem: Environmental > Terrestrial > Soil > Wetlands > Peat | place: Sweden: Abisko, Stordalen Mire... | reverse complement strand
GCGACGCCGGCGCCCGAGAGGCCGGATTGGATCACGCCGTAACCACCGAGGAAATAGCCTTCGGTCGCCTTCGCGCCGTCGCTGACGATCACACCCGCCACGAGAACCGCGGCGCCCACGCCGGCCACGAGCTTGCTGTTCATGGTGTCCCCCTCGTTCCCGGCCGCTTCGGGAACAGTTTGGCGGTCAAACGTGCGGGGTAAATAAATGCTTAATCTATGGATTTAGTCAATACTATGGCGACACTTGACCCCGGTCCGCGCCGGAGCCCGCCCCTCATTCCGTCGCTATTCCCGGCCTCGTTGCAGAAATGTGACAGCGGCGCCGTCGGCGGCGGGGACGCCGCCGCCCCGCTCTCGCCCAACGTCTCAACCGGCCAATTCGCGCAGATAGTCCCAGGTGTACAACCCGGTGCTGTGGCCGTCGTCGAACACGATTTTCACTGCGTAATTGCCGATCGGCTCGAGGCCGACGATCCTGACGTTTTCCTTGCCCGTCAACGTCTTCTTCTGTCCGGGGCCGTGGCCCTGGACTTCGGCGCTCGGCGATTCCACCCGCAGTTTCTCAGCGCTCACCCGCGCGGTGACGCCGTCGTCATAGACGACTTCAAGTAAGGTTCCGCCGTCGAGGGCGGCGATGTCGGTCGGCCAGGCCATGGCGTCCTCGCTCAACCGATGCGCATGCGCGGGGCGGGCTTGGCCCCCGGCGCGCCGGTTTCCAGGGTCGCAGCGACCGCGCGCGCGATTTCCATATACGCCTCCGCCTGCGGGCTCCCCGCCATCGAGGCGACGACCGGCTTGCCGTCGTCGGAATGGGCGCGGATCTCCGCGTCGAGCGGGATTTCGCCCAGGAAGGGAACGCCGAGCTGCTCCGCCTCCTTCCTCGCCCCGGCATGGGCGAAGATCTCGGTGCGGCCGCCGCAATGTGGGCAGACGAAATAGCTCATGTTCTCGACGATCCCCAGGATCGGCACATGAACCTGCTTGAACATCGCGATGCCGCGGCGCGCGTCGATCAGCGCGAGATCCTGCGGCGTCGAGACGATCACCGCGCCGGCCAGCGGCACGTTCTGCGCCATGGTGAGCTGGGTGTCGCCGGTGCCGGGGGGCATATCGACAACGAGCACGTCGAGGGGGGCCCAGGCGACCTCGCGCAACAACTGGGTGATCGCCGACATCACCATCGGTCCGCGCCAGACGATCGGCGCGCCTTCCTCGACGAGGAAGCCGATCGACATCACCTTGACCCCCTCGCTGCGCATCGGCTCGAGCTTTTCGGCGCCCTCAGCCATGTTGGGGCGACCTGAGAGGCCGAACAGTCTCGGCGCCGAGGGCCCGAACAGGTCGGCGTCGAGCAGGCCCACTTTCAGGCCGAGCTTACCCAACGCGACGGCGAGATTGCAGGCCACCGTCGACTTGCCGACGCCGCCCTTGCCCGAAGCGACGGCGACGATGTGTTTTACGCCCGGCAGCGCCGTGGCCGTCGAAGCCCGCCCGGCCGGCGTCGTCTCCTTCGCCGACGCCGGGCCGGCGGCGCGCTCGGCTTGCGCCGTCAGCGTCACCACCGCGCCGATCACGCCCGGCAGCGCCTTGATCGCCGCTTCGGCCTTGGCGCGCATCGGCTCCAGTTCGCGGGCACGCTTGGGGTCGATGGAGATCGCCGCAAACACTTTGCCGTCGCGCAGGGTGACGCCGGAAATCGAGTCGCTCTCGGTGAGCGGCGTCTTGCCGTCGGGTCCGAGCACCGTGGAGAGGGCCTTGATTACGTCTTCTCGCGTCGCCATCGAACAACAGTCTCCGATTCGTGGGTTCAGGATACAGGATTCCGCGCCGTCGCCTCAGCGCCCTGCCAGACGATTACGAACGCGTGCGCGCCAGAGATCTTCGGCTTTCGCCTGAGCGTTCCCCATATTGGCGGCGCCGAGCGCGTGGAGCGCGATAGCCAGCGTGCCCGTAACCGCCGCTTCGGCGTATATATCCACGATCTCGCCGCGCCACAGGGCGCCGAGGCGGGAAAGATCCATCGTCTCGTCGACTTCCGCGCGGGGATCGTCGAGCAGCGCCGGCCAGCGGTCTTCGCCGCTCTCGCCGTTGCGCAGGGTCAACACCTCGCAGGGCTTGTTCGGCCGGCGTTCGATCTCCCCGCCCTCGCCGCGAAACACGCTGAGGCTGGGCTGCCCGAGCAGCCGCCCGGCGTCGCGATGCAAGCTGATATATCCCGGATGGAACACGCTCTGCAGCATCGTCGGCGCGGCGAACGGGTTCAACATGCGCGCGAAACTGTGCACCGGCGAGCGCAGGCCGAGGATCGGCCTGAGACCCAGCAGGTCCGAGAGTTTCGGGCTCAATTCGTCGAGCGTCAGATAGGCGAAATGGTTTGCCGCCAATTGCTGCGCGGCGTCGGCGAGGTTTTTCGCCGGCGCGAGACCGAGGGCGGCGAGCGCTGTCGACGTATAGATGCGGCCGGGCGTGTGGCCCTCGCCGCCATGCATGAACACTTTCCACCCCTGCCCCGCCAACGCCAGCGCGGAGAGCAGATACCACGGCAACTGCCGGCGCTTGCCGGCGTAGGACGACCAGTCGAGATCGACCTTCGCCGCCGACAGGACGAAGGTCTTGCGCGCGGCGCGCACGAAGCCGGCGATTTCCTCCGGGCTCTCCTCCTTCAGGCGCAGCAGCATCAGGAAGGCGCCGATCTGCTCCGGCAGCGCGTCGCCGGCCAGGATCATCGCCATCGCCTGTTCGGCCTCCGCCTCGGTCAGGGAGCGGATCAGCGATTTGCCGCGCCCGAGGATTCGCACGAACGGGGCGAAGGGATGGGGTTCTCGCATCACGTTGCGCCTCCCGGCTTTGCGCTCTCGGCGCGGCTTTAGGCGCGAAGCCCGACGAAGACAACCTTGCGGCGCCCCCTTAACAGGACAATCGGGTGAAGGAGCGGCAAAGGACTGAAAGCTGGCGGATTCCCTCCCCCCTCGTGGGGGAGGGTTAGGGCGGGGGGCGGGTCGGCTTGGACGGCGATCAACATTTAGCGGTCACCGCGGCAAGTATCTCTCCGGTACGTACCCACGGCTGCCCCCCACCCCGGCCCTCCCCCACAAGCGGGGAGGGAGGACTCCAACCGTCTGCCTCCATCTATTTCCGTTCACCCGATTGCCCTGGCCCCTCGAGCTCAACTCGTGATTCCCGCCTCGTCGTCGACATCGCGACCCATGCGCGAACATTCGCGAAAGATGCGCAGTTCGCAGCGCGCGCAGATGTCGTAGTCGAGACGCTTGTATATTTGGCTCAACGCCGGCCCCTTGTTGAGGAAGATGTTCTCTCGCCCGATCTCGTCGACATAGCCGCCCTTCTCCAGGAATTCGAGCGGACGCTCCTTGATGTTGATGAGATAGAGTCCGCCACCCTCGGCTTTGAGCCGTCGCGCCTCGATCGCCAGCGCCTCGGCGCCGGCGAGATCGATGAAGTTGACGCCGCGCATGATGATTCCGAAGCGCTTGCATTCGGGCCGCTCGCGCTCGAGGGCGTCGAGCGCGTCGCGGAACGCGGCTACCGCGCCGAAATACAGGGAACCGTCGAGCCGGGCGAGGCGGAACTGCGGACACTCGGGCGCTTGCGGTCCCGCGTCGACGAATTTGCGCGCGTCGTCGCAGGGATCGGGCGCACGCGGGCGAAGCTGCGGATTGGAGGTGCGGTAGAGATAGACGACCAGCGAGAGCACGACGCCGGCGAGAATCGCGGCCTGGATCTGGAAGAACAAGGCGACGCCGATCGTCGCCGCCAACACGCCGCGCTCGCTCCAGCCCGAGCGCCAGATGCGCTTCAAACTCTTGAAGTCGATGAGGCTCCAGCCGACGAGTTCGAGCGACGCGCCCATCGCGGCCTGCGGCAGATAGGCCGCGAGCCGCGCCGCGAACAGCAGGATCGCGGCGAGCATGAGCCCGCCGAACAGCGCGGCGAACGGCGTGCGCGCGCCCGACTCGTAATTGAGCGCGCTGCGGTTGAACGAGCCCGAGACCACGTAGCCGGAAAAGAAACTGCCGACCAAATTGGCGAGCCCCTGGCCGATGAACTCCTGATTGATGTCGAGCCGCTGCTCGGAGCGGATCGCCAAGGCGCGTTCGATCGACACGACTTCGTTGAGCGCGGAAACGGCGATGGCGAGCGCGGTCGGCAACAGCATTTCCCAGACCGCCGGATCGAAGCTCGGCGCCGAGAGCGGCGGCAGGCTCGCCGGCAGGGCGCCGATCGTGGAAACCGAACCGGGCGCCAGCCGATCCGCCACGACGCCGGCGAGGCCGCCCGCAATCACGGCGGGGATCATATAGGGGACTTTCGAGTAGAAACGCCGAAAGGCGATCCCGGCGCCAAGCGTGACCAGCGCCGTCGCGGTCACGGCGACCGACAGCGATGGCGCCGCCATGACGCTGTCGACCAGCGCGCGCCAGAATACGCTGGCGCGCGGCAGATTCAGCCCAAACACGTTCCGCGCCTGCGTCGCCATGATGAGGACGCCGACGGCCGCCGTGTAGCCGACGACCACCGTATGAGAGATGAAATTGACCAGTGCGCCGAGTCGGAACACGCCCAGCGCCAGTTCCATGACGCCCGCCATCGCCGCCAGCGTCAGCGCCAGTTCGATATAACGCGGCGTGCCCGCCGGCTCGAATGCGCTGAGCGAGGCGAACAGCACCAGTGAAGCGGTCGTGCTCGGCCCCGCCACCAGATGCCACGACGACCCGAACAGCGCGGCGACGATCGTCGGCACGATGCTGGCATAGAGCCCGTATTGCGGCGGCAGGCCGGCGATGACGGCGAAAGCGACGCCCTGCGGCAGCACCACGAGCGCGCCGACGAAACCCGCCAGCAGGTCGGCGCGCATCTGATCGCGCGAGACCAAGCGCCGCCAGGCGAGAAACGGCAAGAATTTCGTCAGCGGGAAGCGATGCTGGCGTAGGGAAGAAGCCGCGTTCGTCATCTCCGCGTACGATTTCCTTCTCTGAGGGGGCGTCGGCGCCGTAACTACAACGCGGAGCGAGGTCCGGGCTGTCGCACGGCGTTTGGCAATTCCCTACGACATATTCGTATGTTTTTGGCCAACGAGTTCGCGCGCCGTTTGGAGCGGCGGAGTCCCCGCCGCCGAATTTTTAAGTGCGCCTCGTCACGGCCATCGGCGGCGAGGACGCCGCCGCTCCGAGTTGGCCCTACGCGTCCGAAGCTCCACGAACCTCGCTCGCGCCGTCTCCGCCCAACAGCTTGTCGCGAAGCCGCACGACCGTGCCGACGATCACGATCGCCGGCCCGCGCAGCTCGGCGGTTCGGGTTCGCGCCGCCAGGGTTTCCAGCGTCGCCACCACCACCTTCTGGTTGGGGCGCGTGGCGTTTTCGACGATCGCCGCCGGCATGTCCGGCGCGACGCCGCGGGCGATGAATTCCTGGGTGAGCAATTCCAGATTGCGCAGCCCCATGTAGATGGCGACCGTCTGGTGGGGCTGGATCAGCGCCTGCCATTCGAGATCGACATGGCCGTCGCGGCCGTGGCCAGTCACGAATACGCAGGCCTGGGCGTGGTCGCGATGGGTGAGCGGGATGCCCGCATAGGCCGCCGCGCCTGCCGCCGCGGTGACGCCGGGGCAGACTTCGAACGGCAGCCCCGCCTCGGCGAGCGCCACGATCTCCTCGCCGCCACGACCGAACATGAAGGGATCGCCGCCTTTGAGGCGCAGCACGCGCTTGCCCGCGCGCACCAGTTCGATCATCAGCGCGATGATTTCCGCTTGCGACAATTCGTGGTCGTTGGGCCGCTTGCCGACATAGATGCGCTCGACGTGTTCGGGCACGCGCTGCATCACCGCGGAGCCGGCGAGCCGGTCGTAGAGCACGACGTCGGAGTCCTGCATCAGCCGCAACGCGCGCAAGGTCAGCAACTCGGGATCGCCCGGCCCGGCGCCGACAATATAGGCCCTGCCGACGGGTCGAGGCGGCGGGGCGATGGGCGTCGTTGCGGCCCGCGCCGGCGCCGATCGTTGCGGCGTGACGGCCAGCACGGGCGCGCGCGCCGCGATCGCCAGCAGCGCGTCGAGATCGACATCGCCGCGCACCGCGGCGGCGGCGGCGGCGACGAACGTCGATGGCGCCCGCCCGAGGCGGTTCTCACGCGGCCCCAGCGCCTCGGAGCGGCCTAGGGCGCCGAGCAGGGGAATGTCGGTGTACCGCTCCAGCGCCTGCCGCATCGCAGCGACCTCTCGCTCGGAGCCAACGCGGTTGAGGATGACCCCGGCGATGGGCGCCCTGCGATCGAACCGCGCATAGCCCTGCACCAGCGCCGCGACGCCGCGCCCCAAACTGAGCGCGTCGACGACGAGGATCGCCGGGGATCGCGTCAGTTTAGCGAGCGCCGCGCTGGAGTCGCGTCCCGCTGGGTCGGCGCCGTCGTGAAAACCTTTGTCGCCCACGATCAGCGCGAGGTCGCCGCCGCGCGCGCGGGTTTCCAGGGTCGCCAGCATCTCGCGCTTGCCCTGCGTGGCAAAGTCGAGCGGGTGACAGGGTCGGCCGCTCGCCTGCGCCAGCCAGAGCGCATCGAGGTCGTCGGGCCCCAACTCGAACGTGCGGACGTCAAGCCCGCGCTCGGCGAGCGTGGCGGCGAGGCCGATGGCGACGGTCGTTTTGCCCGACGAAAGCTGCGCCGCGGTAATGAAGAGCCTGGACATTCTCGCGCCTCGCGGACGGGTCGCGGCGCGCGGGTCACGGATTCGACTGCGCGCCCGCTTCGACGCCAACGCCCTTAGGCAGGAACGGCGGCGGACGCAACGCTATGGCGGTCGGCGACACGGCGACGCCAACGCCGAGGCGCGTCCACGAGCGCGAGAGCCGCCGCTTCGGGACTGTCAGCGTCGCGACCGGCGGACCGCGTCGCAGCGTCAGACAAAGCAGCCGATTTCCGAGAACACGGCGACGGGATAGCCGGTCACTTCGACGCCTGCGGCGTCGAGCCAGGCGTGGGCGTCGAAGGGCTTTTCGCTCAGCTTCGCGGCGCCGAAATGGATCACGCTGGCGACGCCGCGCCGCTCCAGCATCATGCGCGCCGCGAGCGCCCGGGGCAGGCACACCGCCTCGAACGGCGCGTGTCCAGCCGCGCGCGCGACCGCCCGCGAGACTTCCAGCGCCAGCCCCGCGTCAGCATCGCTGCGCGGGATCGCCGCGCTGACGCGCCGGGCTTCGTCGGGAGGAACGAACCTGCCGAGCCGCCGCGCCAGCCGCGGAAACGGGATCAGGATCAGCGCCAGCCGCGCCAGCGCGAGCCAGCACACGGCCTCGATCAGCAGGCGGCGCTCGCGTCCATTGATTTCCGCAAACCGCCGAAGCCCCCGCATGACCATCCTCAATGCCCTCATCGCTCGACGCCGGCCGATGCGCGCGACCTCTATTATCTGAAAACGCGCATCTTCACAGCTTCCGCGACGATATTTTGCCGACAACCGTCAGGGCTCGGCGCGTGGGTTTCGAGGCGATCGGAACTCGTCTAAGGTCAAACGTCCGCAGGAGACGGGCGGCGGTCGGACGGATCGAGGGCCTGAATGACCGACGAATTGGACAAGTTTCGCGGCGCGTCGATCGAAGAGGCGCGCCACTTCAAACCGGGAACCCGGCATTACCGCGCCTTCGTCGGCGGCCCGGCGCTATATGACGTCAACGGCGCGGCGCAGTTTTCGATGATGACGGCGTTGGGCTTGCGCGAGAGCCACACGTTGCTGGACATCGGCTGCGGCTCGTTGTCCGCCGGGCGGCTGTTCATCCCCTATCTGGCGCCCGACCGCTATTGCGGGATCGAGCCCAACTCCTGGCTGATCGAGGATGCGATCCGATACGAGATCACGTCCGAAATGTCGCATCTGAAACGGCCGCGTTTTCTCTTCGCCGACGATTTCCCGATCGCCGATTTCGGCGTGGCGTTCGACTTCATGTTGGCGCATTCGGTGCTGACGCACACCTCGCCCCGGCAACTCGACTCCTGCCTGTCGCGGGCCAAACTCGCGCTGGCGCCGAACGGAATCTTCGTGGCGACATTCTGGAGCAACGGAGCCGCGGATTACGACGGCGAGGAATGGGTTTATCCAGGTTTCGTTTCCTGCGCTCCCGGAACCGTGGCGGCGCGAGCGGCCGAGCACGGTCTGGTCGCCCATCCCTTCTTCTGGCACACCCGGAATCGAGGACAATATTGGATCGTATTCACGCATCGCGGCGACGAAAAACACGCGCCATGGCTGGAGAGGATCAACCAAGAGCCGAGTATGTTCCGCGTCCTCGAGCTGGAGAGACTGGTGAACGGGAATAACAAGAAACTGCGCCACGCCGAAGCGCGGCTCCAGCGCGCGCAAGCCGAGTTGGCGGCGTTACGAGGCGAAGCTCGGTCGGAAGTCTGAGGCCGAGGCTCGACAGAGCCCGGAGGGCGCCCCAGCGATGTCGTCAGCGTGGCGAAGGGCGAGGGCGAGCTCGACAGGCAAGCCACATGGCCTAATCCGGCAACGCCGTATATGGCCGAAAACGAAAGGAAGACGGCGGCTCAGGAAGCTTCGTAGGTTGGATATTCAGGGCTTCCATCGGCTCCGGGCCCCTCGATATAATTCTCCGAGGCCTCTACCGTCGAGGAGATCACGCGAGGGCTCGACCACCGGCGCTTGTGAGGAGACGAGATTGCTGGAGCGACGGACCCGTCCGACCGCGGACGGAAAGGCGAAGATACGACCCCGGAGTTGTCTTCGAATGGCGCCGGCTTCACAGGCATCTCCGTCGAGACCGGGACACCCTCTCAACGAGTTATTCAACCGGTCCACGGCTCTTGAATACCTGAGAGGCTCGGATCGAGCAAGCGTCAGGCCCGAAAAAGCGACGGGCCTGCCCCAATCCATTGCCAAGAAACGCCATCAACTGTTACCCCGTTCGACCCATCTGACGAACTGGCCCAGATGCACCGCACGGTCCAGACCGTAACGGTATTCTAAGGCGCGCCCTTCCGCCTCGTGCGCGTCGGCCGGCCAATCGGCGATCAAGCGTTTCAATCGCGGCAAATCGATCAGCCGGCTGGCGAGCGGGGAAGATTCGATGCGTTCGACCTCTTCCGCGATGATGGATTTGCGCGCATCGAGCGATTCGAACCAGTTGAGCGCCTGTTCCCCTCGTCGCGTTTCGTCGAGGATTTCCTGCGGCAGCCGGTCGGCGAAGACTTTTCGGGCGAACCAACGGCGCACGCCGCCGCGGCGGTAGAGCGTCTCCGGCGCCGATAGGCAAAATTCCACGAGCTCCCTGTCCGCATAGGGGTCGCGAAAGTCGCAGCCGGCGCTCGAGCGAAACATAGCGCCGAGGTCGCGGCCGTACTGCATATGATCGAAAATCAGGCGGGCGCGAAGTCGGACGCCGGTTCCGTTCAGCGGATAGGTCGGATCGAATCCGTCGTCCCGCCATTGGCGGCGTATGTCGAACGCTTCGATCGCATCGGGGTTGAGCAGGCTGAAGGCGGAGACGTCTTCGACTGCAAATCCGCGCATCCGGGTCACCGCGCGCCGCGCCGCGGCCGGCAGCAGCAACATCGCAGCTTCGCTCCAAAGGACTCGCGGCAGGCTCTGGCGCGTCGTGCGCGAAATTGCGCGCGCTTCGGAAAGGAGTTTGAAAAGGCGGCCATGACGGGCGAGGACCGCGAGCGAAAACCTTCCCTCCCAGCTCAACGTCAGGTTGCCCATGGCGCCGTTCAGTACGAGCTTCTGACGGTCGGCGGCGATGGCGTCGTGAACAGGGCCGAACCAGCCGAGATTGCTGACGTCGCGGTGGGGCAGCGGCACATCGGCGAACAAGCGGACGGGGTTGGTCACTCGCGAATGCGCGCCGCGCGGCGCGACGAAGTTCAGACGCAGCGCCGGATACATCCGCCCCAACGCCTCGACCTTTGAGCGCTCGTCCGCGTACTTTCCGGCCGCAACGGGCCGATCGAATCCGTCCGGCGGCACGCCGGTGTAGCCGGTGATCTCCGCCGTTCCGAGCCGGGCGGCGGTCGCCGCCACAGCGCTGGAGTCGAAGCCGCCGCTGAGCTGGAGCGCGGCCCGGTTGACGCCGCGCAGGGTTCGCGCCACCGCGGCGTCGAACAGCTCGCGCGCGCGTTCGATGTAATCGGCGTCGCGGTTGTAAGGCGGCGGCGCATCGAGGTTTGGGCTCCAGTAGTTGCGGCGTTCGACGCCGCGCGGCCCGATGCGCACGACCGAGCGCGACGAAACTCGGGTGACGCCGCGATAGAACGTGGCTTCGCTTTCGCGATGATTGAGGGCGAGAAAGTTGGCGAGCCTACGCTCGTCGAGCTCTTTGGGCACGTCGGGCAGCGCCAGCAGATCCGCCAGATGCGAGGCGAAGGCCACGAAGCCCTGGCCGACGTGATAAAACAGCGACCGGCGGCCCAAATAGTCGCGAGCCAACGTCAGCGTGGCGCTGTCCTCATTCCAATGCGCGAAAGCGAATTCACCCAGTAGCCTGGCGATGCCGACGTCGCCGCGCGCCTCGAACATGCGTTGGATGCATTCGGGCTCGCTGGCGTGCGGCGCGGCGCCGCAAGCGGCGGCGATCTCTTCGCGATTGTCGAGCCGGCTCGACGAGGCGAACAGCACTTTGGGCAGACGCCGCGCCTTGAGGTTCAACGCGGCCACGACCGCATGTCCCGTGCTCTGATCCGAAACGCGTCGCGCCGTCCCATGGCGCGCGATGACGGCATGAACGCGGTCCTGGTATTGCCGGGCGACGGCGCCCCCGTCAAAACTCACAACGCCAGCAAACATCCCTGTCCCGCGTCCATCCGCGCCATAGCCTACCAGTCTTGCCGCATGACCGTCGAGGCGGCGAAGTTGTCGCGTCGAGCCGCGCTAGACTTCACGCCGCCTGCAACTCGGCCGCCCCGTGCTTCACCAGATCGTCGACGAAGGCCAAAACCTCGGCATGGCAGACATCCGGCGCCACTTCGAATTCGCCGGCGAGTTGGCCGCAGATCGCGTCGAGTTCGCTAGGCGTCTCGATCAATTCCCAGACGCGGGCGCCGACTTCGCTGAGGCCCAGGTAATTGCCCTTGGCGGCGCTCATCATGACGAGTTCGTCGCCGACCCTCGCTGCGAGCCAATCGCCTTTTCTTCCGACCTTCATGACGACTCCCCCGCCTCGTTCCCGCCCACGGGTTCATAACCCAACCTACGCATCATATCAGCATGTTTCGCCTCGATGCGAGCGACCTGTTCGGCGCTGAGTTCGTCGCGCCAGCCGCCGGCTCGGCCGCGGCGGAAGAACGGGCGAGGATTAGTCTTGCCGGCCGCCTCGACAAAACCCTTTTCGGCCTCCTGGCTGCGCAAGGCGTCGAAATCGGCGGTGGCGACGGCGCGCGCCAGCTCGGCCTCCGGAAGGGTCAGGCCGGCAAACGCCAGCGCCTCGGCAAAATGCCGGACAGGATCGCGCCGCATGTCCTCGTAGCGCATCCAATGGACGGGAAGGTCGGGCTGATCGAGCCAACTCGCGACGTGGGAGCTCCAATCGAGCAGGCTATGTCGTAATTGCAGGTCCTGCTGCTTGGTCCCGCTCGCCAGCGCCGCCTTGGCGTTGCCGATCTGACCGATCGCCCGATCGATCGAAACTCCATTGTGATTGGCGACGGAGGCGGCGAGGTCGCGTGGGTCGCGCACGATGACGATAGCGCCTTCGGCCGCCTCGCGCCCGCCCAGCAGCGGCTCGCCGTCGGGCAGGCGCGTATAGGCGTCGTGAACCTTGACGAAGCGAACGCCCGAGAGCGAATCGTCGTCCTCGTCCTCGTCCCAATTCTCATGGGCTTGCGCCCGGTAAAACGCCGGACGCAGGCGGTCGGCCTCCTCGAAGGTCAGCAGACCGGACTCGACGAGGGTCAAGTGGTCGAACGGCGCGCGGCCGCTGGCGATGCCGTCGCGCCTGCGCAGGGCGTTGATGTCGAAGCTTTCGCCGTCTTTGAGCGCCAGCGCGTTGAGCAGCATCCGGAACCACGTGTTGCCGGATTTGGGATAGGAGGCGAGCCAGAAGGTTCGGCTCATCCGAGCAATCCGATCTCTCGCCAATGCGCCTCCAGGGCGTCGAGGCCGCCCGGCAGGAAGGCGAAGTCGAGCGGGCGGGTGAGCCAGAAGATTCCCGCCGCATTGGCCATCTTCGCCGCCGCCAGGAAATAATCGGACTTCTGCCCGAGGCGGTGGACGAGCAGCGGGCGATACGCATTGCGGCGCAGCAGCTTCGCCGCATCGACGACATTGGGTCGCTCGATCCCGTCTGTCAGCCCCGGGCGCGCCTCCCGCAAACCATAGATGGCGCCCAGCGGCATCGGTTCGGGCCGCGAAGCCGGGGGTTCGACGTAGAACTTTTCGAGCCGGGCGCGCACGGCGCCGGCGCGCTGCTCGGCGAGTGCGAGTTCGTCGATCGATCGCGCCCAAAGCTTCAATTGCCGCCCGTCGGGATGGACGATCGGCGCCCCGTCCGCCGCCACGACGCAGAAGTCGTCGGTTACCACCGGATATCCGCGTTGCGTGAGCGCGGCGGCCAGCGTCGACTTGCCGGCGCCCGAGGGCCCGCAGAACAGGACTGCCTTTTTCCCGACCCGAACCCCGCTCGCATGCATGACGATGCGGCCGCGCTGGTGCAGGAGAATGCCGAGCGCCGTGCCAGCGACGAAGATCGCGACATCGGCGATGTCGACGCCCGGCGCCGGATCGACGAGGATCTCCACGCCGCCAATGATGAGGAACCGCGCGACGTCGGGGATGCGCAGCAGGAACCGGTCGCCGGCCAGCGACCAGTTCGGCCCTTCGGTCGTCGCGCCCTCGACGCTATCCGGCGTCGCAGCGCGACGCACGCGGGCGTCAGGCGCCTCAGGCTCAGCGACGACGAGCGCGCCGGGCAGTTCGATCTCGCTGGCGACCGACAGTCCGGCCACTCGATAGGAAAACACTCGGAGGCCTCGGGGCGATGCGCGATTGCGCGACAAATATTGAAACTGTGCGGGGGAGGCAAACCCCAATTTTCCGCCGCTCATTTGGGCGGATCGACCCCGAGCGTCACCCGTGTGTCCCGAGGGTTCAATCCCAACCCCAGCGCTGCGTCGGCCAGGGCGCGCAGCCGGGCGCCGACCTCGCGCACCGGCGTCCAATCGCCCAGCCGCCATTCGGCGTCCGGCGCGGCAAGCCCCTGGAAATCCAGGCCATGCCAGTCGGCGATGAACAGCGCGCGGGCGACGTGGAAGCGCTGGGAGACCACGATGGCGCGCTGCAGGCCGAACACCTGCTTGGCCCGAACGATCGAGTCGAGAGTGCGAAAGCCCGCGCCGTCGCGATAGATGCGCTCAGCCGGAACGCCGGCGGCGATCAGCGCCTCGCGCATGTCGCTCGGCTCGTCGTAGGGACCGCTGTGGTTGCCGCTGACGATGAGGTATTCGACCTTGCCCGCGGCCCACAGATGCGCGGCGGTGGCGATGCGATTGTCGAAATACGGATTCGGCCAACGCCCGGGCAGCCGGGGCGACGTGCCGAGCACCAGCCCCGCCTCGGCCGGGGCGAGGGCGGCGACATCGTCGGCGACGCGCCCGGCGGCGTCCAGGTCGATCACGATCCAGGCGGCGGCGCACAGGCCGACACAGACGAGCGCTACGAGAACGAGCGCTCGCCAAGTGCGTTTCACCGTGGCAGCACCGTCGCGCCCATCAGCGCCTCGTCGATCGCCGCCGCACACTGGCGACCCTCGCGAATCGCCCAAACAACGAGCGACTGACCGCGCCGCATATCGCCGCACGCCCAAATTTTCGGCAGCGAGGTCGCATAGGCTTTGGTGTCGGCGGCGACATTGCCGCGATTGTCGAGGGCGACGCCGAGCTCGGCGAGCATGCCGTCCTTCACCGGCGACACGAAGCCCATCGCCAGCAGCACGAGGTCGGCCTTGATCGAGAATTCCGTGCCGGGGATCGGCTTGAACTTCTCGTCGACGCGCGTGCAGTCGATGCCGGTCACAGCGCCGTTCTCGCCGGCATAGCGCACCGTCGACACCGCGAATTCGCGCTCGGCGCCTTCTTCGTGGCTCGACGACGTCCGCAATTTCAGCGGCCAGTTCGGCCAGGTCGCCTGCTTGTCCTCGATCTTGGGCGGAGTCGGCATGATTTCGAGCTGCGTCACCTTCAGCGCGCCCTGGCGGATCGAGGTGCCGATACAGTCCGAACCGGTGTCGCCGCCGCCGATGACGACGACATGCTTGCCCGCGGCGTGTATCGGCTCGTTGGAGCCGATCGACTCGGCTGACACCCGCTTGTTCTGCTGGCGCAGGAAATCCATGGCGAAATACACGCCGGTGAGATCGCGCCCCGGGGCCGGCAGATCGCGCGGCGATTCCGAGCCGCCGGCGAGCGCGACGGCGTCGTAATCTTCGCTGAGCTTCGCCGCGGCGATGTCCTTGCCGACTTCGACGTTGCAGTGGAACACCACGCCCTCGGCCTTCATCTGCTCGACGCGGCGCGCGACGACGCGCTTCTCCAACTTGAAGTCGGGGATGCCGTAGCGCAGCAACCCGCCGGGTTGAGCCTGCTTCTCGTAGACATGAACCTCATGGCCGGCGCGCGCGAGCTGCTGCGCGCAGGCGAGGCCCGCCGGGCCGGAGCCGACGACGGCGACACGCTTGCCGGTCCTGGCTTCCGCCGGCTCCGGCTTCAGCCAGCCGTTCTCCCAGGCGCGGTCGACGATCGCGCATTCGATCGTCTTGATGGTGACGGGCGTATCCTGGATGTTGAGCGTGCAGGAGGCTTCGCACGGCGCGGGACAGACGCGGCCGGTGAATTCGGGGAAATTGTTGGTGGAGTGCAGGTTGCGCGACGCCTCCTGCCAGTCGCCGTGATAGGCCAGATCGTTCCAGTCGGGGATCTGGTTGTTCACCGGGCAGCCGTTGTGGCAATAGGGGATGCCGCAATTCATGCAGCGCGCGGCCTGATCGCGCGCAGCCTCTTCGCTGAGCGGCAGCACGAATTCGCGGTAATGACGGATGCGGTCGGACGCCGGGGCGTAGCGCCGGTCGACGCGCTCGATCTCCATGAAACCCGTAACCTTGCCCATCGTCATCTTTCCGCTGGTCTGACTCGGCGTTCCGCCCAGCAATTTGTGAGCCGCCCGCTCGCGCGCCGCCTATAGGACAGCAGCGCGGTTTCGGCAATATGGACGAAAAAAAAGCCCCCTGCTCGTCGCGGGGGGCTCTTTCGGCTTTAGGCGGGAGCGGCGATCAGGCCGCGTTCTTCTGGGCGGCGAGATCGATGGTCTTGGCGACGCCGCCCTGGATCGTGATCACCCGGGGCTTCTGCGCCTCCGGCACTTCGCGCACGAGGTCGATGTGCAGCAGACCGTTCTCAGTCGCGGCCTTCACCGCGCTCACGTGGTCGGCGAGGTGGAACCGGCGCTCGAAAGCGCGCGCGGCGATCCCCTGGTAGAGCACTTCGCGCGTCTCGCCGTCGGTCTTCTGCGGATCGCCCTTGCCGCCGCGCACCGTCAGCACGTTCTCGCGCGTTTCGACGCTCAGTTCGTTGTCGGCAAAGCCCGCGACGGCCAAGGTGATGCGATAGGCGTTGTCGCCCGTGCGCTCGATGTTATAGGGCGGGTAGCTCTGGCCGTTGGCGTCGGCGCCCGCGTGTTTGTCGAGCAGCGAAAGCAGACGGTCGAAACCGATGGTGGAGCGGTAGAACGGCGCGAAATCATAGTTCAACATGACATATCCTCCAGATGAAGCGACATGGTACGCTGGCGGCGCCCCGACTTCGGCGGCGGCGCTTCAGCGGCGCGTCCTCGATGAGGCCCGCGCAGCACAGATTTAGGGAGCATCCAGCGCGCTTCAAGGGGCGGCGGCGAAGACTCTTCTCTCGGGCCGTTGCGCTGTTCGGCCCGCATGGCTATACGGCCTGTTCACGCTCGTTTGACTGAGGTCACGCCATGTGGACTTCCCACGCCCGCCTCGCCGCAGCCGCGCTCCTGCTCATCGGCGGATGCGCGCTCGCCGCCGCCGCCGACGACGAACCCAAGCAGCCGTTGCCGCCGCTGCAGCAGATGTTCCCTTTCGATCAGGTGTTCTCGCTGCGCGACCTCAACGGCAAGCCGGTGCCCGACGGCCTCGACATCTCCATCAAGATCGACGGCGCGATGCACGGCTCGGGCTTCGCCGGCTGCAATTCCTATTCGGCGGTGATGTATCCGGTCAAAGACCAGCACCTGCTGGTCGGCCAATTTGCGCTGACGCACAAGCCCTGCAACAAGGACACGCAGGCGATCGAGAACGGCTTCCTGTCGTCGCTGCTCGGCTCGCCTCGCTGGGACCTCGTCAACGGCGATCTCGTCATCAAGGGGCCGCGAGGGGCCGTGCGGCTGGCGCGGTCGCTGTGAGGGTTTAGGGGGCGGCGCAGGATCGCTCCCGGCTTTCGCCGGCGCAAGTTGGCGACCCCGGCGGCCTGCCGCCGTCGCGTCGTCACGTTCGTCGACGGCGGTGTCGGGGTTGTCTCAACTTGAATTTCAGCTTGCGACTCATTGCCGACATGGGCTCGGTGGTGCAGAAATCAAGACTTTTGCACCGCGAGTTGGCGTACGCAAAATCAATGGGTTAGAGCGTGCAGAAATCAGGGGCAGAATGTCCCCTACCCGCCCGAAGGCGAAGTACAAACAGCGACCCACAGCGAGCGGCGACCCGCTTATGCGCGGCCTCGCGAATGTCGGCCATCGTGGTGGATGAGATGCGTTGCGTATCCGGAGCTTGCAGGGCTTCGCGATAGCGCGCGATTTGGTCCTCGCGAGACAGCGCCCGCCAAGCTGCCAACTCCTCCTCGGTCGGGGGGAGCGCAGAAGGAATGACATCGGTGATCGTGTCGCTCATGCAGCTATCATAAACAGTTTTGCGCGACGCCGCCAACACTTGGAGCGGCGGC
>Ga0302320_10013610_pt1 | contig 16973 bp, 10 predicted proteins | sample Bog_T0_3_FD_202130 | JGI IMG/M metagenome (GOLD analysis project Ga0302320, IMG submission 202130) | Peat permafrost microbial communities from Stordalen Mire near Abisko, Sweden - Bog_T0_3 | ecosystem: Environmental > Terrestrial > Soil > Wetlands > Peat | place: Sweden: Abisko, Stordalen Mire... | reverse complement strand
AAGAACTTTATCAGTGGCAGTGTTGATGATTGGACGGATGACTGCGCCTGCGGCGCAGATGATGTTGTCGCGCTTCGCTATACCGGCAAAAGTTCAGAAAACGACGATTTCAGATGATCGATGACAAATAGCGCGAGGCACAGAGCGGCCCGCTGGATCGCGTACCGGAATTTCAAGATTCGCTCAGCGCGAGCACGTCGGGGCGCTAGCTAGATGGAGGCGATCTGACTGGCAAATGTATTGCGGTAATCGGAAAGTCCTCTCGTCAGGGGTGTTTGGGCCGCCATGAGACAGGGCGAACGACGATTCCGGAACTCCGGACACTGTTCGGAGCTGCACCCGGGACGCTTAACTGCTAGTGCGCGTCGGACGAGAGCACTCGCCGTTTTCGCGAAATCGCATGATACGGTACAGATCGCTCAGGGAGGGCTTGACCCAGGCGATGCCGAGGGCATACTGTTCGCTTCGCTTGGCGAGGGACAAATGGCGGCGCTCTCCAAGCGCGCGCGCTGGAAAGCAGTACCGTGAAGCCGGGCTCCTGGTCGCCGACCAGCACGTTGACGAATCGCGATGTGGCACTCAGACACGGTCCCCTGGCCCGCACAGGGAACGGAGCGCTTATCCGTGTCCGTTCCCGTCCATCCGTGGCCAGTAAATCTTTTTTTCAGGAATCACACTAATCAAATCAATAACTTACCTGAAATCTACCCCAGCCGGGCTTGACACTGGAAGAAGATGGGATTGAAACCATGACATTCGAACTTCCGAGAGCTGCCGCCCACGCCAGGATCAGGCTTCGCCTGAACCAGCCTCATCGCCGAAAAACTAGCGAAAATTAGGGAACGAACCTAACTCCTCGCTACCCGAACCCCATATATTGTGGCCAATCCTACGGAGCTACATCATAGAGTGCCATTGCTACTTTACTTTTGTCTGAATCGACGGTAGTATGGGTCTGCTCTCCCCCGAGCGTCCAAAGGTATGAGGTAGCCCAGTGCTGAAGCTCAGGAAAGTCGAACTGCAGGGTTTTAAGTCGTTCTGCGACCGGACGGAACTCCGGTTTAACGGGGGTGGTATAGCGGCTGTCGTCGGCCCCAATGGGTGCGGCAAGTCGAATTTGAGCGACGCCATCAGCTGGGTCCTCGGTGAGCAGTCGGCCCGCAGTCTGCGCGGCGCCCGCATGGAGGACGTGATCTTCGCGGGGACCAAATCCCGCAAGCCGCTGGGCATGGCGTCGGTGACCATGGTGCTGGTAGACCCGCTGGCTCAGCAAGCGCCTCTGCTGGCCGCCGCGGCTGTGGAGGAAACGCCCGCGCCGGTAGAGGAAACCGCTCCCAAGGTTCACGAAATCCACTCGGCCAGCGGCCATTCCATGGTTCATCATCCCGGTGCGAAACCCGGCGAGATCACCATCACTCGGCGCCTGTTCCGGTCGGGCGAGAGCGAGTATCTGATCGACGGTCGCCAGGCGCGTCTGCGCGACATTCAGGATATTTTCATGGGCAGCGGCCTGGGTCCGGAGAGCTACGCCATTATCGAGCAGGGCCGCATCGGGCAGATTCTTTCCTCGAAGCCTCAGGACCGGCGCGCGGTTATCGAAGAGGCTGCGGGCATCACCAAGTACAAGAGCCGCCGGCGCCTGGCGGAAGCGAAGCTTGAAAGCTCCAAGCAGAATCTATCGCGCGTTTTCGACATCCTTGAGGAAGTCACCCGTCAGGTGAATTCGCTGAAGCGCCAGGCGTCGAAGGCCAAGCGCTATCAGGAGCTGAAGGGCGAACTCGAAGGGCAGCTGCGCACCGTGCTGGCGGGTCGTTTCGTCACGCTGAATGCGGAGGCGGAGCGGGCGGCCGCGGCGCTCGAAGCGGCATCGGCGGAACTGCGCGACGCCACCGTGCAGGCGGCCGATAAGGATGCCGAGCGGCAGAAAGCGCAGGAGGTTTTCTACGGCCTCGAAGCACAGCTTACCGAAGCGCGCCGTCAGCTTGCGGAGATGAACGTGGAGGCCGAGCGCACCAAAGGCCGCCTCGAATCGCAGGTCCGCGAGGCCGCGTCAATCGAGCAGCGGATGGCGCGCGCCGAGCAGGAAACCGGGGAGCTCGAAAGCCGCCTGGTTCACAACGATACGGAGCGCGCCGCGCTGGTTCAGTCCGTCACCGAACTCGAAGCCGAGATGCAGGAGGTGCGCACCGGCCTGATGGAAAAGAACCGCGTGCGCGATGAAATTCAGGGGCGCGTCAGGGAAGCCGAGCGCGTGATCGAGCAATCGCGCTCGGTGATTCTGCGGCTGCTGGGCGATGCGTCCGCTATCCGGAATCAGCTGGCCCAGGCCGATACGTACCTGGCCGGCATCGAACGCGAGCGCACACGGGTGCAGAAGGAAGAGGAGAGCGCGTCAGCGGAGATTGCGCGCCTCGCCACGCTGAAGCAGCAGCTTTCCGAAAGCTCGGCGCAGCGCCAACTTGAAATTCAGGCAGTGGCCGGGGATCGGCGCCAAACCGAGGAAGGCCTCGCTGGAAAGCGGCGTCAGGCAGCCGAACTGCGCCAGCAGATGGATCAGTTGCGGGCGGAATGTTCGCGGCTGCGCGCCAAGCGGGAATCGCTCGAGAACATCCTTTCGCACCACACTTACACGACCGAGTCGACTAAGAAACTGCTGGTGGCGATTGAGAATGGGCGTGCCGGAGAGTTTCGTCCCGAGGGAGTGCTGGCCGATTTCGTGGAAGTGGATCCGGCCTGGGAGCGCGCGGCGGAAGAATTTCTGCACGACGAGTTGGAATATGTGGTGGTCGAGGATTGGTCGCAAGCGGAGCGCAGCATGAACCTGTTGCGGGGCGAACTGGAAGGCCGCGCGACTTTCCTTGTGGAGCAGGCGCTGCCGCCTGCTCCATCTGAGCGCGGCGAGGACCCTGTCAACCTCCCGCGTCTCACTGAGTTCGTAAACTTCACCAACGGCCTCTCCGGCCAGACGCGCAATCTGCTGCCGCGTCTGGCCGGCTGCTATCTGGCGAGCGATCGCGATGAGGCGCGCGCCATGGCGGATGCGCATCCGGATCGCTTCTTCCTTCTTTCTGACGGTCAGTGCTATCACGGGCGCATGCTCACCGGCGGGCGCAAGAAATCCAGTGGTCCGCTGGTGCTGAAGCGCGAGCTCCGGGAATATGCGGCGCAGTTGAAGGAGCAGGAACGCCTGCTGGCCGAGAGGACTACGGGTCTCGAAGCATTGCAGCGTGAGACCTCGGCGCTTGAGGTTGAGCTTGAGCGTCTCCGCCAGTTGCAGCAGGCGCGCGAGAAGGACGCGGTATCGCTCGATCACGATCTGCGTCGCGCTACCGAAGAGATCAATCGCGCCAACTCGCGCATCTCGGTGGCGCGCCTGGAACTCGAGCGATTAAAACGCGAAGAAGAGCGGGCGCATGAGAAGCGTACGCAAAATCAACTGGCGGTGGAGCAGAAAGATTCCGAACGCGGCGAGCGCGAGCAGGCTCTCGAAGCCATGCGCGAGCAGCTTGAAGCGGCGCAGACCGATGCGCAGCGGATCGGCGAAGAGCATGCCGTGCTGCGCGCCAAACTGGCGGCTCTCGAAGAGCGGCATCGTGGCGAACGGACGGCATTGGCTCGCCTCGAGAATCAGTTCCGCGAGATGTCGAATCGCCGCCAGCAGATTACATCGGAAGTGCAGCGCTGGGGTGAAAACCGGGCGCGCATTCTCAACGAAAACATCGAGCTCGATCAGAAGCTGACCGGCCTTACCGAGCAGATCGCCGCCGCTGAGCGGACCGTGCTTGAAATGTCGGAGCAGGAAGCGCTGCATCGCGCGGCCTTGGCCGAAACGGACGAAGTTCTGCGCGAACTGCGCACGCGCATCGAAGATGGTCACGCACGCCGCTCGGGGATCGAAGTGGATCTGACGCGACGCCAGTCCGAATTGCAATTCCTCGATGAGACCAGCCGCAAGGAACTCGGCGTCGCTGTAGCCGAACTGGAGACGCCGCCCGATACTTCGTTCGAAGTCCTGCAGGCGGCCGAGCAGGCTTATCAGGAGACAAAGACGAAGATCGAAAACCTGGGCGCTGTCAATCCCACGGCGTATGAGGAGCACCAGGAAGCGCAATTGCGCATGGACTTTTTAACCGCGCAGCGCCAGGATCTGCTCGATTCCATCCGCGATACCGAGAAGGCCATTCACGAAATCGACGAGTTCTCGAAGAACCGTTTTTCGGAAGCGTTCAAAGTGGTCAACGAGAATTTCAAGCAGTGCTTCCAGACGCTGTTCGGCGGCGGGACGGGCGAGATGCGCCTCACCGACGAAACCAACATCAATGAGAGCGGCATCGACATCATCGCCTCGCCTCCCGGCAAGAAGCTGCAGAACGTGCTGTTGCTGTCAGGCGGCGAGAAGGCGCTGACGGCGCTCAGTCTGCTGATGGCGATTTTCAAATATCAGCCGAGCCCGTTCTGCGTGCTGGATGAGGTTGATGCTCCCCTCGATGAGGCTAATATCGGGCGTCTCACGCGCCTGCTGGCAGAGATGGCGGTGGATACGCAATTCATCGTGATCACACACTCGAAGAAGACCATGGAATCGGCGCAGGCGATGTATGGAGTGACGATGCAGGAAGCGGGCGTGTCGAAGCTGGTCTCGGTGAAGTTCCACCACAACGACAGGACCGCAGGCGCCGCCGCGTAAGGGATATGCGGCGACAGCCGCGTTCTGCTCAGTGCCGAACGACGCGGCTATCGCCGCATGTCCCGCGATTCTTCGTACAAATCGAGCACTTCGCGCGCAGTCCTGGCCCAACTGAAGCCGGCCGCCTGCTTGCGCCCCTTCACAATCAAATCCGCGCGCAAGTCGTCGTTCAACAGCACCTCGGTAATGCCGCGCGCTATATCGAAGACGTTCTCCGGATTCACCAGCATGGCCGCGCCGCCCACCACCTCGGGCAGTGAACTGACCGCGGAGGCGATCACCGGTGTGCCTGATGCCATGGCTTCAAGCGGCGGCAAGCCGAAGCCTTCGTAAAGCGACGGAAATACGAACGCCGTCGCCAGTTCATGAAAGATGCGCAGCGTATCGAACGGGATAAAGCCGAGGAAACGCACGCAGCTCTCCACGCGGCTGTGCATCACGGCCCGCCGGACGTCGGGATGGCGCGAGATCTCGTCGCCGATGATGATCAGACGCAGGTCCTTGTAATTGCGGTGCCCTTCGAGCGACGCGCGCGCCACGGCGAAAGCTTCGATCAGCCTCGGCAGGTTCTTCTGCGGGCGAATGGAACCGGCATAGAGCAGGAACGGGTAGCGGATCTGATAGCGCTCGAGAATGCGGTGCCGCTCGCGCGCCCCGGCATCGGGTCCGGCTGCGCGCGCATCGGAGGGCAGGCGGTGGTGTTCCATGAACTGCGGATCGGGTGCGTTGTAAATCAGCCGAATGCGCTGAGCCGCCGACGGCACCAGATTGGTGACGTCACGCTGCGTGGCTCCGGAGACGGCGATGATGCGATGGGCCCGTTCCAGGCCGCGCCGCAGGCGGAAGGCGCGCGCCGCATGGAGCATGCCCGAGGCCTCGTCGAAGAACAGACTGCTGAGGTCGTGAATGGTCACCAAGTACGGCTTCGGCATGAGCAGCGGTACGCGATGAAATGGGATATGCGTGATATCCGGAGCGAGCTTGTGCAGCAGACGTGGCAAATCCAGGTGGTCGAGCCGCGAAGAATCGCGCCGATTGTAGATTGCGGTGCGGAAGTTCTTCGGCAGGGCGGAAAACTGAGGCTTGTCTTCCTGGCAGCAGATCAGATCGTACTGGTGCTCGCTCCCGATAGAGGACAGGGACTGGAGCAGATTGCGGATGTAGGTGCCGACCCCGAAGTCGCGTATACGCCGCACGTCGACCGCGATCTTCACGTGGTCAGCGCTTCCATGCGTAGAGCGGAAAGCGCGAGGTCAGGGCTTCCACGCGATTGCGCACGTCGGCGATTCCCGATTCTGAGTTGACCTCTTTAAGGACTTCCGAAATACAGGATGCCACCTCGCGCATCTCTTCGACGCCGAAGCCGCGGGTGGTTACGGCGGGGCTGCCCAGGCGAACGCCGCTGGGATTGAGCGGAGGATTCACGTCGAATGGAATGGCGTTCTTGTTGACTGTGATGCGTGCGCGGTCGAGGGCGGCTTCGGCTTCCTTGCCGCGAACGCCTTTCGAGAAGACGTCAACGAGCAGGAGGTGCGTATCGGTGCCGCCAGAGACCACGCGGAAACCTTCGGACATCATGCCTGCGGCGAGCGCCTGGGCGTTGGCGATCACACGCTCCTGGTAGGTGACAAAATCCGGCTGCAGAGCTTCGAGGAAGCACACCGCTTTGGCGGCGATGACATGCACGAGCGGGCCGCCCTGCACACCCGGGAACAGGCTTTTATCGATGGCGGGGCCGTATTTCTCGCGCGCGAGGATGAGGCCGGAGCGCGGTCCGCGCAGAGTCTTGTGGGTGGTGGAGGTGACGATGTCGGCGTATTCGCAGGGGTTGGGATGCAGACCGGCCGCCACCAGGCCGGAGAAGTGGGCCATATCGACGAGCAGGATGGCGCCCACGGAGTCGGCGATTTCGCGGAATTTCTGGAAATCCCAAGTCCGCGGATAGGCGCTGCCGCCGGCAATAATCATCTTCGGCTTATGTTCGTCGGCGAGTTGAGCCACATGGTCGAAGTCGACGGTCTCGGTTTCACGGCTGACCTGATAGCCGACCACGTGGTAAGTCTTGCCTGAAAAATTCAGCTTGTGCCCGTGTGTCAGGTGGCCGCCGTGGGCCAGATCGAGGCCCATGATGGTATCGCCCGGTTGAATGACGGCGGAGTAGGCGGCTTGATTGGCCTGCGAGCCGGAGTGCGGCTGTACGTTAACGTACTCGGCGCCGAACAGTTTTTTAGCGCGCTCGCGGGCGAGGTTCTCTACCTCATCGGTGAATTCACAGCCGCCGTAATAACGCCGGCCAGGGTAGCCTTCGGCGTATTTGTTGGTGAAAACGCTGCCGGTGGCTTCGAGAACGGCTTCCGACGTAAAATTCTCACTGGCAATCAGTTCGAGTTGGCCATTCTGCCGCTCTGCCTCCTTGAGGATCAACCGATGAATGGCGGGATCGACTTCGGCAAGCGGACGAGCCATGGAATTATTCATATGTGGGGAAACCGATTTTATCATTCGACTGCGATAGTCTGTTACGGGGCAGTGAGGAACTTTGGGGCATGGAAACGCAATACGGGGTGGGGCCGTACGTTCAGATAGTGAAACCTATGCGATTGGCGCTTTTAATCTTGATAATTTCCATAGCAGTGGTTGGGCCCGCCGCGGCGCAGACGCCTGTCGCCGACACGAGCGGTAATGCCCTATTGAGCGGGACTTACTATTTCCGCGACGTCGTTTATGGGCTTGCCGACAGCAGCGGCGATATCGGGGTAGCCGGAGTCACCTACGGCAACATCACATTCAGTGGAACCGGCACCTGGACCATTTCCAGCGGGACTGAGTTGGATTCACAGAATAATCAGCTCCAGACTCTGAATGAATCGGGGACCTACGCCATCGGGGCCAGCGGCTACGGTTACATTACCCATCCGCTGCTGGGAACCGCATACAAGATCTATGGCATGGTGTCAAACGGCATCTTCATCGGCAGCGCAACGGAGAACACGCAATACAACGATTTTTTCGTATCCGCTCAGGTTTCTTCGCCGTTGGCTACGAACTCCTCTTTTCAGGGGACGTATTCCATGGCTGGTTTCTTCCCGTCAGGGACTGCCACGAGTATTGAAGACGCTTCCTTCACGTTGAACCCGAATGGCGTGGGCAGCCTGGGAAATTTCAGCGTTACCGGGTACTCAGTTGGCGGAGGCACCGCGACGGTTACACAGAACCTTTCAAATATCAAATATTCGTTCAGTAACGGCGGCGCCAATCTGGCGTTTCCCAACTCAACTTCATCGACCGCTTACTTCTTTTTCGAGAACGAATACCTGTACATTTCGGCGGACGGCAATTTCGTTTTCGGAGGGGATCCAAAGGGCTATGACTTCTTTGTGGGAGTCAAGACCTCGGGCGGTGGGCCGCAGAATCTTAGTGGCCTTTATTATCAGGCCGGTCTCGACGATATCGGTGGGGAACTCGATACCTATTGGGGTGCGTTCAATGCCACATCGAGCGGCAATATTATCGGGCATCAGCGCTTCTTTGACCCTCTCAATACTTCCAATGCCTATAGCTTCACGTATCCGGATACGTTTCCGTCAAGCATAACGGGCACCTATACGGGAGGTGACGGCACCACGCAATACACCGTCGGCAGGAACGGGACTATCCGGATCGGTTTCGGCACAGCTTCCGCCACGTCTTCCGCGCTGGGCATCAGTGTGGCTGTGAGTGCTCCCGTGCTCAGCGGTTCCGGCGTATATTTGAATCCGCAAGGTGTAGTTGACGCGGCCAACGAAGCGCCGTTCACGGCAGGGGTGTCGCCGGGTGAGTTCGTTACGCTCTACGGCTCGGGGCTGGCCCCGAGTTTGCAGGTCAACAACTCGTTCCCGACCACGCTGAACGGCGTGCAGGTACTGGTGGACGGGATTCCGGCGCCCATTTATTATGTGAGCCCGACGCAGATCGCCATCATCGTGCCCTACAGTGCAAACACGTTTGCTTTGGCGCGATTTCAGGTGGTCAACAACGGAAGTACGTCCAACAGCGTGATCGAAAACGTGAATCTGACGACGCCCGGGGTTTTCACATTCTCCGCTAACGGACTGGGCGACGGCGCCATCGAACACGCCAACGGCGCATTCGTAACGGAATCCAACCCCGCTCAGCCTGGTGAGACGGTGGCGGCTTTCATGTCAGGCCTGGGCGCGGTTTTTCCTCCGGTCACGGCGGGCACGATTGCGCCGGCCAGCCCGCTCAGCTACACGACCAACACGATCAATGGCTACATCGGCGGGAACGCGGCGACTGTATACAGTAACGAGGGCATCCTGGCTCCCTATCTCACCGGGTTGTATCAGGTGAACATTACGATCCCGACGAACGCAACCGCCGGCGACAATGCCTTCGAGATACTTGGACCGGATTCCGACACCGTCGAGGCTACGATTCCGGTTGGCGGGGCCACGGCAGCCGAGCGTCCGGCCCTCAAACCCGAAGCGCAGAAGAGGCCTCAGCGCTCATCGGCCCCGTTCGTGCCGCCGCCGGCACCGTGCTTTGTCACGAATCCGGCTTGCCAGTCATCTAACTAACTCACGGAGCGCGTCGGCTGCAATCCAGCGAGCTGCCCGTGTACCCTGCGCGCGGATGCGTTGCGCGCAGGCGATGGCCGGCGGGCGCAGAGCAGCGTTGCGCTTGCCTATATTGCGCAGTGCCCAGTTAACGCTCTTGCGCACAAAATTGCGATCGTCGAAGGCGTATTTTTCGATCAGCGGCAGGGCGTCGAGAAACAAGCGATCTTCGGCCGCCTTGTCATGGACGGCGAGCCCGGCGAGAGTGGCGAACGCGGCTCGGCGCACGAATTCTCCCTGGTTCCTCGCCCACTTGCGGACCTTCTGCCAGCGGTATGGGGTGCGATCGAACAGGTTGCAGCAACAAGCGTCGCAGATGTCCCATGAAGCGAAGTCCCCGGTCCACCGGTCCATCGTTGTGCGGGTGATTTTCCGCGGATCGCCGACCAGACTGGCGAGAATGCGCGCATCGTGTATGCCGGTTGCCCAGAGCTGCCCGGCGAGTTCCTGGTCGGGTCCCACACGGCGCGCGATGGCGCGGATCTGTGGGACGCTTAAGCCGATTACGTTGGTGGCGTGAATACCGAAGCGCGCCATCTCCTGCGAGGCGTTGGGATCGCCCAGACTGCGCAGCTCATCGAGAATCGCTTCGAGCATCAGGAGGGCACCGTCGCCTGTGCCAGTTTGGCGGCACTGATAGCCTGGCCGACGTGGCGCTGGCCGTGTTCCGGAATGTGGATGGCGAGGGCGATGGCAGTCGTTTGCAGCCTTTTGCGGCCGACTTCGCGGAGGGCGCCGAAGTCTTGCGGAGTGAGCTGACGTACGATGCGGTCATAGCGGCCGAAGGCTGCGTGCACGCGGGCGACCAGCTCGGTGGCTGGCTCCGAACCGGCCCGCTCGCCCGGGATGGCGGCAAGCTGCTCCTCCGACAACTGGCGGCCTTCCAGATAGGTACAGAGCCTTTCGGTACTGCCGGCCAGGTGTTTGGCGTGGAAGCCCGCCGAGGTCATTTCTTCGGGCATAGCCCAAAGCTGCACGGTCGAGAGCGGCTTGATCGCTCGCTCAACATCCTCGCGGATCTGCTGGCTGGCGCGCAGCAGGTGGCTTACGACCGGATCGGCACCCGCGGTGACACCGCGCAGCCAGGGTTCTGGAAGTTGATCGGACATGCTGGTCGCAGGCGCTACGGCCTGTCCCTAACTGGCAATTTTAGCTGAGAGCGAAGGCGAGGGTGATCGGGAGAAGACAGCCGCGGCCTGACTCTGGTCGGAAGCGGTCGCGGCCAAGGTATGCCTTCCGTCTCGTTTCGACTGGTACATAGCGGCATCGGCTTCCCGGACTACCGCTTCGGCAGTGCGGCCGTCAGCGGGGAAAAGCGCCATCCCGCAACTGACGCGGAAAACCGCGCTCCAACCACCAATGAGGGTTTCCGATTCGACGACGGATTTGAGCCGATCCGTCACCGAGACAACATCCTGCCGGGAACGTATGCCCTCGAGGAGCACGACGAACTCGTCACCACCGATTCTGGCCAGGCAATCTCCGGCGCTGAGGACGGTCGAAAGGCGCGCCGCGACCGTCTTGAGGACTTCATCTCCGGCTTGGTGCCCCATGGTGTCGTTGACTGCTTTGAAGTCATCGAGATCGAGGTAAATGACGGCGAGTTGGCCCCTGGTGGCGAGCGCCCGCTGCTCGGCCTGCCGGAGCCGATCGAGGAAGAGACGGCGATTGGGCAAATGGGTCAAAGGATCGTAAAGGGCCAGTTCTTCAGCTTCCCGCCTCAGCCTCAGGCTGCTGGCTGTCATCAGCGAAAGCGCGGAACTCACTACCACCATGTTCAGGGATACGAGGCAGGCGATCTGCACCGGGACCGGAGAGAAGGCATTGTCTCCAAAGCCGCCAGTGAGGGCCACTTCGGTACGCATCAGCATCAGCAGGCCGTGGACAGCAAGGAAGATCCCGGCAGGCCAGTAGACCAGTCGATCGGAACGGGGGACGTCCCTCAACATAGCCCAGGCGGCAAAGAAGCAGAAGAACGCGTAGAAGGAAGAGATAGCCGCTACGCGTCCGGCGAGGATGTTGTGGACGAAAAGGAAGTAACAGAAGATGCCGAGGAAACCCGCGTAACTGGAGGCTACGAAGGGCAGCGAAAACGGCTTTGCGCCGCGGAAGCGCCGCAGGCCCTGCACGATCAGAATGGTGGCCGAGAATGTCATGGCATTGGCGACCAGAATGACCTCCGCGCCTGGAACGGCGTGGCGGAATATGCTGACCAGGGAACCGATGCAGAGGATGAACATGCCGCCTGAGAATGCCAGAATACCCGCAATCGGGCGATTCACAATCCACGTGAACAGGGTGGCAAGGGTGACCAGCGCCAGGTTCGCGAGCGTCATTACACCCAAGGTGTAAACATCAAGCCTGAAAGCGCCTGCGAGCATCTGTGAGTACCAGTACCCAGAATAGTATAGATGCCGGAGCGCGTGCTACTTACCTTTGGTTACTAGCGTACAAGTGCGTTGAGGAGGGTCTGGATGCTAGAATAGCTGAGTCGCGGGCGCGTAGCTCAACTGGCAGAGCAACTGACTCTTAATCAGTAGGTTGTAGGTTCGATTCCTACCGCGCTCACCAATCCTTTCAATGACTTACAAGTTGGTGGATTGGGGCGACACGCATGCCGTCACGACCCCGCGGGTCGCGGAAAGTGACGAAACATACAAGCGGAGGTATTTTTCGAGTGTGCTCGGCAATGCGCGCTATGGTCGTCCGGTCACAATCGGCTCAAGTACCAACTCGCCAGTCCATCAGGCGTGGCTCCAGGTTAACGTCCCGCCGTGGGCCCGCGGCGGGTGTCTGGGCCCGACTCAAACCCGCCGAAACCAATCAGCTCAGTACTATAATTGCATTCTGGAAATAATCTCGGACGCCCGTCGGTAGGGGAGGCCACGGCATTATATGTGATATCCTCACAGTTCGCGCCAAAATATGGAAGCACAGCCGGATATCCCCTGCCGACATTGTTCCCGAGATCACCGGCAGCGTCCCACTACTCCGAGGGCGACAAGGCAGTGAATTTTCTCCCGCTCCTTCGGACGGTTGTCCCTGTCTTTGCAATCCAGGGCCGGAACGATTTTCCGGTGGAAGGTGCGACAGGCGTGTTCACTTTGCCTGCGAGTGGACCCGGTGGAACTTTCGCTTGATGATGCGCCTCCTTCACAACGAGATCCGACCCTCGCGGCCAAGCCGCGGCTTCAGCAATTGTGCCCCGGCTCGTGTAGTAAGCTCGGAATCAAAGTGTCAGGCACCCTCGGTACACGAACCGGTGAAGCCGTGACAACGCAGACTCATTGCGCGCAGGCCCATCCAGACCACAGCCAGCGCGGCCGGTACAAGAACAGGCGGGTGCGGCCAGCCGCCGGAGGTGGGGCGGCGGCGGTGGTGATCGCCGCAGTCCTTTTGACGAGACAGAGCGGCTCCGGCACCACGTTCATCATCACTCCGGGGCTGCCCGTATTTCAATGAGGATCATCTCGTTCATCCGTTCTCCCCAACTTTGGGCCACAGTTGCAACGTTTTTCGCCTTCCTGAGCGTTCAGAGTTGTATTTCCATGGCTCAGACAGTGACGTGGAGCGCACCGGCAAGCGGTTTCATTTTCGATGCTGTCGACGGCGTAATTCGCCCGATATCCGGGTTCGTGGGATCGGCTGTTGCAGGCCCAGCCATAATGAGCGGAATCCAGTGGGCCGCCGTGGCCCCCGATCAGAACTCAGCGCTCGTCTACCGCGACTCGGCTCTACTGTGGGTCCCAAATCTGAATCAGCCCAGTCAGTCACAGACGCTGAGTTCGATCCCGGAAGCGAAGCAGGCGCTATGGGCTGTCGATTCCAGCCGCGCCGTCGTGTTGGCAAGGGATGAGGTTGTCTGGCTGGACTTTGCGAATTCCATACCTTCAATACAGGGAACCTGGCGCCTGACGCTGCACTCGACGGAGGCCTTGCACGGCAGGCCGTCCATCGCCATTTGGTCCCTCCTCGCCACCGACAAGCCCGCCGGCACCGTTCTGCTGACAAGCGGTACCGGAGCCGGATCCCAGACCTGGATCGCATCGACTACCGTTCCGCCAATCGCCATCCCGTTTCCCGGGCTTGCTGCGGCGGCCGCTTTCGCGGCTGCCAGTCCGGCCGTTTTCATAGCCGATGCTGCCAGTAATCAAATTGTCCGGGTCGATGACCCAACGGGGATCGCAACTATCACGCCGATCATGACGTCGCCGGCATATTTCGGCGATCCGGCTGGAATCGTTCTGTCGCCAGACGACACCCACGTCTTCGGCATTGATCGCGCGGCTTTGGTGATTCGCGAATTCGACGCCGTGACCGGAGCTCTGCTCAATACCCTCGAAGCGGATGCGGCCACCAGGTATCTCAGATTGTTCACCCCAGGTCTTTTTGTGCTTGACCCTGCCGCGACGGGCGAGCCTTTCCTTTTTCTCGGCACGAGTGAACCCGCGCAAGTGACCTTCATGCCCAGGCCCCAATGATGCCATCGATTCGATTACCGCTGGCGTTTTGCATTGCGCTCTGCGCGGTGCTTCCCCTTCAGGCACAGTTCAACCTCACGGTCGTGACGAACGGACAGGGTACGCAGGTGTCCGATGGCGGGGCTATAACCATGAATGCCCCAGCGGTTGGTCAGAGCGTTACAGCCACATTGACGATCACTTATCTCGACCAGGGATCTGTTATGTTTCCGTCGCAGGCGCAGTTGGCGGGATCGACGAGCTTCAGCGATGGCAACAGCGCCGGACCGCAGTCGCTTAGTACATTTCAATCGGCAACGGTTACTTTCGTCTACACAGCTGCGGATACTTCGGCCGATACCGCCGTTTTCACCTGGCCTTTCAACGTGGTTGTTGGCGGTATGACAACGGCAACCGGCTCCCTGAACTTGACATTGGTCGGGACCGCGCCGAACCTGGTCGTTGGTCAGGTAATTTCAGGAAGCTTTACGCCGGTTTCCGCGGGAGGCACCGTTCAGTTCCCGAACACGATCGTTAACTCATCCTCTCAGATCAACATTTCGATCAGTAATCCCGGCAGTGGGAGCGCCGCCATCAACTCGGTGGCCGTAACTGGTTCCGGATATTCGGTGCAGAACCTGCCCGTGTTGCCTGTGACATTGAACGGCGGTGGGCAACTCAACTTCACGATTCAGTTTATGCCCGTAGCAGCGGGAGCGAGCCAGGGCGCTCTCCAGATAAACTACGCAAACGGAAGCGCGTCCGCGGTGCTTATGGGAACTGGAACAGCATCGATTCCAGTCTTAGGCCAGATAAACTCTTCGGGGAGCTTTTCGCCAATTCCAGCCGGCGGGACTGTTCAGTTCATGAACACAGTTGTGAACAGCACTTCTTCGGTCACTATTGCGATCAACAATTCCAGCAGCTTACCGGCCACTCTCAATTCGGTCACCGTAACGGGCGCCGCGTACTCGGCGCAAGGCCTGCCCCTGTTCCCCCTAACGCTGCCAGCGGGAAGCCAGTTCACCTTTACGGTCCAGTTTCTGCCCACTGCGGCCGGCGTAAGCCAAGGCTCGCTCCAGGTCAACTTCGCTACCGGCAGCGCATCGGCCGTCTTGATGGGGACCGGGCTTGCTTCGTTCTTCACGTACCAGATCACTCAAACCGGCCAGACTTCGCCGCTGCTTCCCAATCAGACAATCGCTTTCGCAGGCGCGACGATCGGTGCCACCTCGACGGCAACAATACAGTTTCAGAATACCGACAACCTCGCCCTGACTTTGAGCGGCATCGGAATAAGCGGCGCAGGTTTCACAATCACAGACGCGCCATTCTTTCCGGTGACGCTTCAGCCGCAGCAAAGCGCTTCCATCACGGTTACGTTTGCGCCCACTCAGCCTGGGACGTTTACAGGTCGTTTGGAGATCGGCGCAGACACTTTTTTTCTTTCCGGAGTCGGCCTTGGCTCGGCCCTTCAATTCTCTTCGCAGGCCGGAGGCGCCACGGTAATGGTCAGTCCGGGCGGCGCGGTCACATTCCCGCTACTGCAGATCGGAGAGCAGGAGTCCGTTCAATTCTCGATGCAGAACACGGGGACGACCACGACTACCATTCCCAGTATCGGAACCTCCAGTACTGCAAGCGGATTTCAGCTTTCTGGACTGCCCGCGCTCCCCCTCCAACTGGCGCCGAATGCGACAGCCGCATTCACCATCAACTTTGCGCCTCTCTCGACGGGTCAATCGACCGCCACGCTCTTTGTTGGAGGCCAGAGCTTTACACTGACGGGCTTTGCATCTGCGCCTGCGCTGCCTTCTTTCCAGTTCACCGGGGCGTCGGGCGTTCAGCAGCCGTTTCAACAGCCCGCCATCGGCCTGACCCTGGCTTCGCCGTATCCGGTTAATCTGAGCGGCTCGCTAACCATGGCGGTGACATCGAACAGCTTCTTCATCGATCCAACGGTCCAGTTCTCCTCCGGCGGCCAGCATGTCGGATTCACGATTCCCGCTAACACGCTCCAGGCGGTATTCCCTGGCGGAGCCTCGCAGATTCGCCTCCAAACCGGAACAGTGGCTGGCACCATCGTTATCAGTCCCGATTTCACGGTGGGGATACCGGCAACAGACATCACCCCGTCCAATGCACCCTCACTTCAGCTGGCCGTGCCCTCCCTGGCGCCAGTCCTGTTGACCGCGTCGATCGGCTCCACGAGTGCCACAAGCCTTTCTGTTGTTGTAACTGGCTATACGACGACCCGATCACTGAACCAACTAAATTTTCAATTTGTGGCGGCGAGCGGAGTTTCGATCGGCGCAAGCACGGCGACTGTCAACGTATCGACCGCATCGCAGTTATGGTTTGAAAGTGCCGCTTCGCAAAGCGTGGGTGGCGAGTTTACGGTCGAAATCCCCTTTACGGTTACTTCCAGTGCGAGCATAACTGCTATCGCGAACCTCAACGCGATTTCAGTGACTGCGACAAACGCCATCGGCACGTCGAACTCGTTAACAGTTTCTGTTCCGTAGTGTCTGGGCTAGCTTCGTGCGCTCCTCATTTCGATTTTATTCCGAGGGAGGGTGCTCCGGAAACCGACAAGCCTCTCTGACTGGCGTGGAGGAGCGACTGTCCGCGACTATTGACCATTGAGCAGGTACGGGGGGGAACCTATTTCGGCTCCAGCGGGCGCAACAGGCGCTCTTTGCGTACGTGGACCGTCACCCGCAGGCGTAACGCTCGATAATCCGTGCTAGAGTCGCATCGTTGCATCGTGGGGGCCCAATAAAGAGAACGGGACCTCTCTCCGCAGGGATTCCATAGGTCTTGCTCGGCACCACAGGAGCGACGGTATCGTTCCGCTGGGTCACGAGGCCGATATGGCAGGATGCCAGAAAGCGGGAGGAACTCCGCCTCTATCACACTATTGCGCTCGAAGAACTTCTGCATCCACGCGTATAGCGGCCCTCCGCCGGCGAACAGGGGCGCACTGATCTTCGATCCAGTTGAGCCATTGCCGAAGCCACAGTTTCGGCATCATGGGCCAGTCCGAGATTTCCCGGAGTAAACAATCGAGGACGGAAACGCGCGCGGCGGCGCGTGTCAACACTTTTGAGACACCCAGAAGCGTAATTTACTGAGTTTTATTCTCTGACGGTTGTGGCTTGTTGATCCAGACCTCGTTTGGCGCTGGAAGCGGTTTAGGTGGTTTGCGAA
>Ga0302320_10013609_pt1 | contig 16975 bp, 10 predicted proteins | sample Bog_T0_3_FD_202130 | JGI IMG/M metagenome (GOLD analysis project Ga0302320, IMG submission 202130) | Peat permafrost microbial communities from Stordalen Mire near Abisko, Sweden - Bog_T0_3 | ecosystem: Environmental > Terrestrial > Soil > Wetlands > Peat | place: Sweden: Abisko, Stordalen Mire... | reverse complement strand
CGGCGCATTTCACCAGGAACGGCCGCAACCTGTGGGCATCTCTCCACAAGAACGACAACTTCGACATTCGTGTGGCCGACGCCGGCGCTGCGAACAAAGACATGGGCAGCGATCTTAAGACCAACTGTCACGTAGCGATCTACGGCGTGCTCTTCGACTTCAACAAGTCCACGCTTCAACCTGCCAGCGATCCGGTGTTGCAGCAAATTCTGCAATTGTTGAAGAACAGTCCCACGCTCAAGATCCAGGTCCAGGGACACACCGACAACGTGGGCGGCGATGCCTACAATCAAACGCTTTCTGAAGCGCGCGCCAAGGCTATCGTCACCTGGCTCACCCAGCATGGCATCGCCGGCGCCAGGCTGACAGCCAAGGGCTTTGGCAAGACCAGGCCGATTGCGGATAACGCAACCGACGCCGGCAGGGCGAAGAATCGCCGCGTTGAGATTGCCGACCCGAATTGCGCGGCGGCCGGGAAATAGCTCCGGAAGGTGGCCCGCTCATCACGGCATTGGGAACTGTGCCCCGTTCATCGCGGCACTATCGCGATGAGCGGGTCTTCGCACAAGGCCGCAGGGGAATTACGATGGCAAAACTGGGTGCCCCAGAGCCTGCCCTGAGCCTGTCGAATGGGTCCGGATTCTCGGACCTGGGAAACCTCGAACCTCAACCGGCGGGTGGCCCAGGTCCACGGGGTCATGGACGAATGACAAAACTGGGTGCCCAGGTCCGGATTTTCGGACCTGGGCGGGACCACTCCCGGCAGGAGTATCCTCTTCCCATGCCAGCGGGACTCGTTCGTAATTAGCACCTGAAAATGGCGGCTAGCTCTCTGACCGGCAAGAGATGTGTCTCCAGCGGATAGTAGCGCCGGTCTCCAGACCGGCTGTACTGGCGGCGTCCGCGCCGCCAGTAGTCATACAACCCCAAAGAACATCTCCTCCCGGTCACAGACTTAGTGCTGAGATTCCCTAGCGGAGACGTAAATGCTGACGCGAGTTTTCATTTGTATATTGGCCGCGGTCATTCTGTTCGGGAATATTGCACATTTCCGAGCTATGGCCATCTTGGCCCAATATGGCATTCGCGTTAGATACTATGCCAGCTTATCTGACCTTCTTTATATGCACAGAACCTACATGACTCTAGCGCGGCAAAACGGCTTGCCTTCATGGCCCATCTATGGGATTTACGTCGGTATCACTGGAATAATTGTGGGAGGTATCTTAATCATTTTGAATTTCCTGTTTCACCTTTAATCGTGTCAGCTGGGCACCTACCTGGCCCAGGTGCCCCACAATCTGCGGCGTTTTAGGGCGGGTGGTCCAGATCCCCAAGGCAGCGGACGAAACACAAACCTGGGTGCCCCAGGTCTCGAATGCGCTCTAAGTGCCATAGCATGAACGCGCTGAGAAACACGCTTAAGTTTTTGTGCTAGTTTTGCGCTATGCCTACTCGGCAACTCCGGTTTAACACTAAGGAATTGCCGAGTAGGCGACAACACGGCAGCGATGTGCAGTTCTAACGTGATTAACGAAGCTCACCGACCTTCTACGACTCAATCCGGCGCGTATAATCCGTCGTGACTGTTCGAGGAAAACCAAATGCAGTCCAAAACGGTGCTTGGACATCTGGTGCATCGCATTGGCGTTCATCAGCAAGAGAACTTGGCCACAGAGGCGTTGGGATTTATTCTTGCGAACTCTCTTGCTGCATCGCGCGCATTCACAAAATTTGCCTGCCAGATCGGTTTTTCCTGTCCGGGAGACCTACGCTTTGAAACACAGCGCGGCGGATTGGAAGATTGCATCCCGGACATGAAGTGTTACGACGCCCAGGGTAGGCTCCGAGTAACCGTCGAGAACAAGTTTTGGGCGGAACTGACCAAAAACCAGCCAGTAACCTACCTTCGTGAATTTCAAGATGAATGCCCCGCCGCTTTGCTGTTTGTAGCTCCAGAAGCCCGATTACCCTTAGTCTGGAAAGAGGTTGTTCAGCGATGTGAGGAGCAGAACATCCCAGTCAAGGACGCTCGATCGACTCCTGCGATGACATACGCTCACATCTGCGGAGAGCATTTTATGGCAGCGACATCGTGGAGGTGTCTGCTGGATGCGCTGTACTCAGAGGTTCCACTACCCGAAGAGACCGATTGCCGAAACGACATTATTCAGCTTCGAGGGCTGTGCGACATGATGGACCAAGAGGAAATACTGCCACTCGGGAAAAATGAAATAAGCGATCAGCAAACGGCGCTCAGGATCGTGAATTTCATCGATCTCGCGCATGCCATCGTGGACCAGGCCACGGGGCAACCATGCGCTCGATCGCATCTCAAATACGGGTCAGGTGCTTACCTAGACATTGCAAACTACCGTGCATGGGTGGGGTTCGGTGCTTGGACATGGCACCAGAATGGCATTTCGCCAATATGGGTACAATTCCTTTCCCGCACTCAGATGGATGAAATTCGCGAAAAGCTAACCCCATTGCGTAGGACTTCGCCGCGACGTTACTTCGAATCTCAAAACGGACGGATTGTGATGGTGCCGATTCTTCTAAAGACCGAAGTCGAGAAATATCACATTATTCAGAATCCAGTAGATCAGATTCACGAACTGGCTAAGTTGCTCGGCGGGGAGGAACAATCTGCGACCGTCGTCGCCGCCAGCTCCACGTCGGATGCTGGTACAAATGGTGAAGACTTGACAATCGATGAGGACGAAACGCCTGGGCAGACCATTCTGGAGGCGGGGACCAGCGGGGGAGACGGTAGCTCTTTTCGGAACTAGGAACGCTGCTAGCGGCAGTGGCTTGGTTCCGGATAACCGTAGCGCCCCGCACCTCTCCGGGCGGATTAATTTGAATGGATGGCCCGAATGGACTACAAACTGAGAAACCAGCCGGAGGAGCGATCCGAGGATTTTGTGCTAATTTGTGCTACTGCTTTGGAGTTTGTGGACCTTCTGGATATTTAGGACTTTGTAGAATCTGTAACTTGCGTGTTATCAACACAGCTCATTGTGGGTGCCCCATCCTTGGCGCAGCTTCATCGCGGCAAGGGTGGCAGGCCTCGAACCCCAACCGCCCGCCCTCAGTCTCCGGACCGAATATCGCATCCTGATCAATGCTTACGCGCAGGACGCCCCCATCCTTGACGCAGTTTTTTGCGGCAAGAATGGGCAAGCGTTCCCACCCGAATATTTCTTTCGCCACTTTTGCAGATTAATTCCCCCGTTGGCGCACAATTCTAAATAGAGAACAAATAAAGTACCTCATTACCCTCAGCGTCTCTGCTCTTGTTCTTGAAAAAGCCCGTAACTCCAATGTGCTCACGTATCTGCAATCGATCTCCAGCAGAATGAGGTAGATGCGGCGACGCGAATCTTGCATTCCACTGAAAACAAACGGCTTCTTTGCAGAGATGGGAGGGGGGGGCACCCCCAGGAGAAAGACCATGTACATGGAATGTCGTCACATCAAGCCCAACGGAGCCAAGTGCCACGCGCCGGCTCTTCGCGGTATGCCTTACTGTTACTTCCACAAGCGCTTGCACCGCCACATCGTGCCGGAGCCTGAACGTCCCAGGGAGGGGTATGAAACGCTCGAATTAGGGATCCTGGAAGATCGCTGCGCCGTTCAGCTCGCGCTCTCCAAGGTCCTCGACGCCATCGGCTCAGCGCGGCTCGATCCCCGCCGTGCCGGGCTCCTGCTCTACGGCCTCCAGGTGGCCTCTAATAATGCCGTTAACCACCGCGCCATCGCCTACATCGACTCCGTGGAATCACTTACCTATTCCGCCGACGGCGAGGAGCTTGCGCCCGAAAGCTTTGATTGCGATCCTCCCGGCGAATGCTCCGAATGTCCTCGCTTTGACCAGTGCGACAATCCCGACCGCAGCAGGACAAAGAAGAAGGCCCCTAAAGCGCTGCTCGATTCCAGCGTCCGTCAGAACACAGAAAGGTAGCCGCGCCGGAGGCGGCCCGAAAAATCCTGGGCTTTATTGATGGCTGCATATGGAATGTCCTGATAGCCGCGCCGGAGGCGCAGTGTTCGTTAGCCCCGCGCTTCACCGGGGTCCCCAAGAAACGGTCTTTGTTTCTTGGGGTGGAAGAGTGGAGAAAGATTGCACATGGAACTTCGTAGTCCCGTAGGGACGGTGCCGGGACTCCGGTTCCGATCTACATCTCCCACCAGTCGAATCTCAACATGCGGGGATAATAGAGGCCGCAGCGGATCGCCGCGTCCGCGCCATGCAAATTGCGTAGGACCCGCGCGTAGGCCTCAACCTGCGGCGCAAACCTCCGGCGCAGCTCCGGCAGCGCTGCATCCGGGTCTGCGCCATCTTCATGCGCGGTCTTGTAATCGACAATCCACCACGCAACGACGCCGTCGGCCAGCGGCTCGGCGCCGCCGCGGAAGACGCGGTCCACCTGCACCGTGCGCAAGCCGCCCGCAACCACGCCCGCCCATCGAACCTCGCTTCCGGCCTCGGGATGCGGCGACAGAATCCACTCGCCGGCCGGATCGCGAGTGGCCTGGATTGCAATTTCAAGCGCCCTGGCGGCAATGCGGCCGGCCTCGGCTCGCTCCACGCCCGCGGCGCGAATCCGGGCCGCAATCCGCGGAGTCATATCTGAGAGTGCCGCGCGCGCAGCCTCCCACTCTTCCGTCACGCGCAACCGTGCAACCTCTTGCAGCAACGCGTGCACCGCAGTTCCGAGGGCGCGCGACAGCAAGCCGCCCTCGTGCCGTTCGTAAAGCTGCCCCATGCCGAGGATCGCCGGTTCCACGGCCTGCGCTGCGCCCGTGTCTTCAGCGTCACGATAGTCCGGCGGCAATCGCCGCAGCAACGCGCCGCGTTCCGGCGAAGGCATGACGCGTAGATTGTCTTCCGCCGCGGCGATCGATTCCACTTCTGCTTCGGCAGGCACGCGCCAGGCGTCAAAACGCTCTTGGATTTTCAGCTCCAACGCCGGCCACGCAGTTCGAAGCAGACTGTCCTTTGGCTCCACAAGGCTCAGGGATCCATCTCTCTCGGTCTTGTATTCCGGCCGGGCAAAAAAATGCAGCTCATCGCGCGCCCGCGTCGCTGCCACATACAGAATCCGCCGCATCTCCTGCGTCTCGCGGGCACGATATACGCGATCGACCCACAGCTTGGCCGCGCCGCTATCGGCGCCCTTCGACTTGATCGGCGCTACCAGGAACTCGGTCAGCTCTCCCGAATCGTCGGGCTCGGCCAGCCCGCGTTCGACCCAGGAGAGCAGCTTGACTCCGCTGTGATTGGTTCCAGCCTGCAGATCGGGCACGATGACCACTTCGAACTCCAGGCCCTTCGATTTGTGGATGGTCATCAACTGCACGCCGCAGTCGCTGTCCGCATCCGGATCGGGCAGCGCCTTCAGCCCTTCGAGAGCCGCATCGAGAGCGGGCCCCAGGAAATCCTGCTCACCTTCGGGCAGGCTGTCGAGAGCGCGCCAAAGCAGGTCGAGGTTGGCCCTGGCCGTCGCATCCACGCACTGCGCGCCGCCCAGCCGCAGCCACGCTTCTTCAAGCCAGGTCCCGAGCGATCTGGCCGGTTGCGCGAACCGCAAGCCAGGCGCGGCTTCCGCGACTCTCAGCACGCGAGCCGCGGCCGTGCGCCCCTGCTCGCTGAGAAGCTGCAGCCGCTCGGCCAGCAACTCCGGCACCGGCCGATTGATCAGTTCCTCGTCGTCGGCGCTGACCAGCGTATGCAGATCGGAGAGCGCGAGCCCGCACCACGGCGCGCGCAACACGCCCAGCCACGCCACCCGGTCTTGCGGGTTGAGCAGCGCGCGCCCCAGCGCCAGTGCATCCAGCACTTCAGGGCGTTCTTTCAGCGTCTCGAGGTCGACAGCGCGAAAGGGAATCGCTGCCTTGCGCAGCGCTTCCGCGATGGGCGCGAGAGCACTACGAGTTCGTCCCAGCACGGCGATCCGGTACTTTTTTTTCTCTGCTCGCGCCTGCTCCATTGGCGCCAGATGTTTTCTGATCAGCTCTATGATTTCCTGCGTCTGGGTCTCGCGCGCATTCGTTCGCTCCTCGGCAATTCTCTCTTTCTCCTCGGCCGCATCTGGATTATTGGAGCGGCCGCGCCTGGTTTGAGGAATGAATTCGAGATGCAACTCGAGCCGCGGTCCTTGTTCTTCCAGTTGCGCGCTCGCGGGTTCTTCGCGATTCGGCACAGCGGCCGAAAACGTCACGCCGCTTCCGTCATTTGCTTCAAAGACGCTTGCAAATACGTCATTCAGTTGCCGCACCAGCGGCGCGGCACTGCGGAAGTTGGCAAAGAGCCTCACCGAGTCGAACGCGAGCGGTTCATCGCCGGGAATCTCAAGTCCGACCTGCTCGACGCGAGGAAACAGCTCCGCATCCGCGTCGCGGAAGAAGTAGATCGACTGCATCGGGTCGCCGACCACAAAGCAGGTGCGTCCCTCGCGCTCGGGCCACGCTGCGATGAGATGAGCGAGCAGTTGATGCTGGCGGCGGCTGGTGTCCTGGAACTCGTCAACCAGCAGGTGGTGGATGCCGTCGGCAACGGACAGCGCGGAGTCGCTCGGATATTCGTTCTCGTCCTTCAACACGCTCCCAGCAATCTGCGCCACTTCGATGTAGTCGACCGCCGCGTCCTCGGCGAAAACTACTTGCAATTCGGCAACCGCGCGCCGTAGCAGCAAAAAGCACGCGCGGACGATGCGCCAGTCCTCTTCCGCATAGCGGGTGGGAGGCACCGCGCGGATTGCGGCAAGCGCGGTGTCGAGACCTGGAACTTCTCCAAGCTCCGCAATCAATCCCGTCATGCGGGCTTTTTCTAGTTTTCGGTCGAGAGGGAATCCATGATTCTTATTGATCTGCTTGCGAAAGCCGCCATCTTTGGTCAGTAATAAATCAGACAGGCAAACGCACGCTTGCCGAGCCTCTTCAAGCTCTTCGAGGCTATCGAACGGAGCAATCGGAAACTCGGCCAATTCCGCCAACTCCTGGTGCAGCTCGCCCGCACTCTGCTCGCATGCATATCGTGCCAATACTAGAGCCTGCTCGCGCGCACGGGGGACCTGATCGAGGAGTGGGCTCAATTCGGCGAGCGCCTGTGCCACACACTTCTGGAACGGCCGCTCCAGTCGTTCGCGCAGCGCCTGCCAATCCGTTTCGCGCCTCAGCACAAAATCGTGCATCCAGCGGTCGCGCTTGGCGAGCATCTCTACAAGCTGGTTTTCTATATCCTGCCAGCCGTTGTCGCGCCACAAGAGAAGCGCTTCGACGGCCTCGCCGAGTTGAGGATCTCCGCTGCCAATCTCCTCGAGAGTGCGCCGTGCGGCACGACGATACAAATCATTCGGCTGCTCACCGATCTCCAATCCACCACCAAGTCCTGAAAGCAGGGGCTTCTGCAGGGCCAGATCTCGGCAGAATGAGTCGATGGTGGAAATACGCAGTTGCGCAGGCAGGTCAATCAGATTCCAGCCCATCGCTCGCGAGCGCTCAAGCGCGCGTTGCGACAGCGCCTTCAGTGAGAATTCGCCCGCATCTGAAGATTCGTCCGCGTCGTTTTCCGCCGACTCTCGCACCGCTGCCTCTTCGAGTTTCTCCAGAATTCTGTGCCGCATCTCCGCGGCGGCGGCCTTGGTGAATGTGATTGCGACGATCTCGCCCGGCTCGTTTACCTCGCCGAGGAGCAGAAGGAATCGACGCGTGAGCAGATCGGTCTTTCCCGAACCTGCCGGAGCCTGCACCAGAACGCTTCGTTTCGCGTCGAGCGCCCGCTCGCGCTCGCCCTGATCGGGAGGCAACGTTCTGGTCGCTGCGCTATGCATCGCCGGCCTCCTCGCTGTTCTCTTCGTCGTCCTCGGGTTGCGGCTGATTCTCCGAAATGCGGCACAGAGTTTGAAGTCCACACCGCTCGCATGTCTTGGGCGGCTCGCGCGGATCCACTTCGGCGCGTCCGCGAAGAAAATCACGCGCCATTTTCTCGATATACTCCCGCCAAGCGATGAGGTCTTCGGCCTCCAGCTTATTCTGCACCAGGGCGCTGGTGGCGCCGAGTCCTGGCATCAACAACCCCTTTGCGTCGCCAACGCGCCCGGCAAAGGAAAGTTCGCCCGTTCTCACCTTTGCAAAAACGAGGCCGCCAAGCGTCTCCGTCTCCTGATCCAGCGCGAAGCCGGCGTAGAGCGGCAGTTGCACGTCGTCGGGCCGCGGCAAATCCCACAAACTCGGCTTCACGTCGCCGGTCTTGTAATCGACTACCAGCAACGAGTCGTCAATGAGCCGGTCGATGCGATCGAGGCGCAGACGCAGCGCGAGGCCGACGATGGACGTGCTCTCGTCCGCTTCCGTTTCGACAACGGTGAAGGGAACCCGCGTGATCTCGTACTCCAGCCACTCGGTCACCAGGTCAATCAGGCGCGTCTCTTCAAGCTCCAGATACCGCTGCGGCATTTGTTCGCGCGCGCCGGCGGGCATCTTGTCGCGCAGGACCCTGCGCACATGTTCTTCGACGAACCCGTGAAGGCCTTTTATCGCGACCAGTTCGGCGTGACTGCCGATTCCCGTTGGCGGCCCGTCCCACACCGAATGAAGCACCGCGTGCAGCAGTTGCCCGCGCTGCGTGGCCGTGAGGCCGGCTTCGGCGGGCTCCCAATCCTGCGCGCCCAGCCGCGCATTCGCAAATGCCTTGAAGGCGCACTGCGACTGCGCAGTCAGCACGCTTGCCCCGCCTGCAATTTCGCCGTAAGGGAAGGGGACCTGGCTCTGGTCTTCAATGGGAACTGTCAGCGGCTTTGGAATTGGCGGCGCGATCAACTCCGCCGGCAAATCAATTGGTGTTCCAGCGGCTTTCGCAATCAAGCGCGACGGCCGCGCCTCCACTCCTTCGCTTTGCCGCGCGTAACTGAAGTGCGCTTCGGGCGCGGAAGCCAGCAGCCTTTCCGTCATGGCCGTGGCCAGTTCCCAATCGAGGCGCGGCGATGCGTGCGGCATTGCTGTTTCGCGCTGCATCTCGGGGGGCAAAAAGGGATGCGTCGCCCCACCCGCCGGCCACGCATCCTCACCTGCGCCCATGAACCACAAAGCATCGGCCTCCAGGCCAGCCGACTCGGCTGGCCCCGCAATCAGGATGGGCGCATCCTGCGACTCGGGCGCAAACAGCGTTTCGTTCACCGTCCGCTCCAGCGAAGCCAGAAACTCTGCCCACCGCAAGCGCCGCCCACTAAATCCGAGCGAAGCGCAATCGTCGACTGCGCGTTGCCAGCGCCGCATCCCCTGAAACTCCGCACTGGTGAACGCGCGCGCTCCGGGCCAGCCTGCCATCTGAAGCAATTGTGGAACCAGTTCGGCCCAGGCAATCGCACTGTTTGAGCGGCGAGCAGACTCGTCCAGTTTCCGCCGGGCCTGTGCCATGCGCGCAACCCATGCGGCGGGCAATTCCACACGCGGCCTCTGGACGATGAACGAGTCGAAAGTCCATCGCGGCCGCTCGAGCCCGCGACGCCTGAGGGCCCGCATGACCGCGGTCAGCGCCTGCGACTCTTGCTCGTTTGCGGCCGTCTGTCCGGTCGAGAGCAGCCAATCCAACTCATGCTCTTCAATCGCTCCGGCGAGCCAGCGCAACAACATGTGGGCACCGCGTGCCAGCGCGATCTGACGCAGCGGGACTCCCAACGAGAATTCCAATCGCGGCGCAACGCCAGGCGCGCCCGCAAACCGGAGGAAGGCCCGCTCCATTTCACCGCGGCGCCGGGCCACGTCCTGGGTGACAATCAGCAGGCGCGCATCGGGGTTGGCCGCAAGCTGACGCCGGCACCAGAGAACGCATGCAGCCAGCTCTGCCTGCTCGTCGCGAGCCTGGTGGGAGAAAATCCGCGTGGACGAATCATTGCGAGGTGCCTCGCGCCACTCACTCCAGGCTTCAAGCAACCTGCGTTGGGTGGGCAAAATCCTGTCAAAACCTGCGAGCAGGAGCGGGGGGCGCGGGCCGGATTCGGATTCAATTGCATCAATCAGTTCCAGCGGAAGTTGCGCCGCGCTGACCAAATTCTGCACGCGGCAGGCGTCGTCAAATGCCGCCAGCCAGCCACTGAATGCTTCCGGGTCCTGCTGCCAACCGGCTCGCGAAGCGGCGCGCAGCAACCGCGGCGCATAAAGGCAGAGCAGGCGATGCGCCTCGGCTGCCAGCCCAGCCACGCGCTGCCGCGGCCCTTCCAGCAGCGCAGCCTGTTTGCCGTCCGCTGCCACAATCTCCGCCCACAGAGACTGTTCCTGAAGCGGGTTCAGCACCAGCCGCCCGTCGAGGCTGCGCTGGTCCCACTGAGCGCGCACGAAACCCTGCCAGTCCTGGATCATCGGCGCCGGCCACGCAGTCAATCCTTCGGCTCGGCGGGCGCGATGGTAGGCCGCCGCAAGCGCCCTTGCGGCTCGCTCGCTGGCCGCAACCACCAGCCCGCCGCCGCTCAGCCACGCATCGATCTCAGCCTCAGACCTGGTCCCCATTCCAGCGTTATACGCTGTCCGGCAGGCCGGCAGCGGAAAAACTATCGCACGCGGAAGCGACTTGTGGTCAGTCCACCAGTTGTACACTAGAACTTGTGATGCGCACATTCCTGGCAAGCATTCTGTTTACATTTGTCGCCCTGGCCGGATGCCATTCAAGGCCGCAAGCCGGTCCGCAAACCCCCGCCAGTCCATCCTTCAAGGTGTACAAGCTGCGCGGCAAGGTAGTTTCATCCAACGCCGCTACCGGCGAGGTCACGCTGGATCATGGGGCCATCCCCGGCTTCATGGATGCGATGACGATGCCTTACAAGCTGAAGGACCCGAGCATTTTGAGCGAATTGCATCCCGGCGACGTGATCACGGCCGACGTTCTTGCGCCGCTGGACCCTAACGCCGACGTGCTGCTGGATCATATCGTGGTGGTGGCGCAGGCCAAACCGGATTATCGCCCCACTGTCTTCTACCATGTGCCGGCGCCGGGCGACGCGGTGCCCGATTTCAAGTTGCGCAATCAGGACGGGCGCGCGATTCATCTCGACCAATTCCGCGGCAAGGCGCTGCTGGTGACGTTTATTTATACACGCTGCCCGCTGCCCAATTTCTGCCCGCTGGTTACCCATAATTTTGCGGTAATCAACAACCGGCTGGCCTCCGATCCGGCGCTCTACTCGAAGACGCACCTGGTCTGCGTGAGCTTCGATCCGGAACACGACACGCCGGCGCGGCTGCGCGCCTATGGAGCAACGTACATCGGCAGCGACTCGAAAAATGCCTTTGTCCACTGGGATTTCGCGGTGCCAACCCAGCCCGAGTTGCTGGAGATGGCGAAGTACTTTGACGTAGGCGTCACTCACGGCGCAGACGACAGCATCACGCACACGCTGTCGACTACGCTCATCGATATGCATGGCAAGGTCGCGCAGTTTTATCCGGGCAACGAATGGACCCCGGAGCAGGTGTTGGCTGACGTGAAGCAATTGGCTGCGAACGCGAGTTGAATTCGACAACTGCCGGCCGGCTCAGCCCGGTCATCACAAATTTCAAGCTTGAATAAGGGGCAAGGAGTGAAGCGATGAGTTATGGATTGAATATCCGCAAGGACGCAGAGTTGGATTTTCTCGCACTGGGGGCTTTGATCCATCGGCTTGATCCCGGAATTATCCCCTTTCGCAAGGCCACGGAGTGCAAGATTCACGTCAGCGGCGGCGAGTTCAACGTGGCCGCCAATCTTTCCGACTGTTTTCGTATGAGAACGGCGCTGGTTTCGGCCATGGTGGACTATCCCATCGGCGACCTGATCGCTGAGCGGGTGCGGGCCATGGGCGTGAGGCCAATTTACAAGCACTTTGAACACAACGGCGCCACCGGTCCCAACATGGCTACCGTTTACAGCGATCGCGGCTTTGGCGTACGTCCTCCGGTGGTGTTTTACAATCGCTCGAACGAAGCCGCGGCCGAACTCAAGCCGGGCGACTTCGACTGGAAGGCAATCTTTGCCGGCGGCGTGCGCTGGGTTCACTGCGGCGGCCTCTTCGCGGCGCTATCGCCGACCACGGCGCCGCTGGCTGCCGAGATGATGAGAGAGGCCAAGGCAGCCGGCGCGGTTACCTCATTCGATCTAAACTTCCGCGAAAAGCTTTGGAAGATCTCCGGCGGCATCGATCACGCTGTGGAGACCATCGGCACCATCGTCGAAAACGTAGACGTTCTGGTGGGCAACGAAGAGGACCTGCAGAAAGGGCTCGGCATTCCCGGCCCGGAGATCGCTGCCAAGTCCAAGCTCGACCCCAGCGTCTTCTTCGGCATGATGGACCAGGTGATCAAGAAGCTGCCCCACGCCAAGGTCGTGGCCACCACGTTGCGCGAGGTGCATTCAACGAATCACCACAGCTGGAGCGCCGTGGCCTGGATTGACGGCAAGACGTATTCCGCGCCCACCGCGGAACTGGATGTGGTGGACCGCGTCGGCGGCGGAGACGGTTTTGCAGCCGGATTTATCTATGGGTTGCTGAGCGGTGAAACTCCCGAGGAAGCGCTGAAGCTTGGCTGGGCGCATGGCGCGTTGCTGACCACATTCCCCGGCGACACCACCATGTCCACGTTGGAACAGGTGCGGGCCTTTGCCAAGGGCGGATCGGCGCGCATCCAGCGGTAGTGCCTGATTGCGCATCTGTGGGGGTTAGAGTAGTTGATCGCGGCGAGGCATATCGCCTATGGCGCCTTCAACCCCAGAGCTTTGACCACTGCGTTATCGACCGTTGCTGGTTCGCCGTCCTGCTTATAGACCACTCCGAAGCCGCTGCGATAGTCCCACATGTTCCAGCCGATGTGGTCGGCTTCAAGAGCGGTGCGCACGTCGTGCAGCCAATTCATTCGAGAAGTGGCGTCGACGTTGTCCCGGAAGACTCCAAACTCGTTGCAGATCACCGGCACCTTGTTCTTGCGCGCCCAGGATGCCGCGCCGTCGATCAAATACCGGATGTGATGAGCGTCCCAACCCACTTGCCAATAATTCATTAGTTCGTAGCGGCCGGCCTGGTCGGGAGCCTCATCGAGAATCTGTGCTGGCGGGTAGGTAATCCCGTGCGTGTACCGGTAGATCGGCTTTGACCAGTTTGCGCCCTGAAAGGTGAAAATAGGTGGCTCGTAAAAGTGGAAAGTGTAAATCACATTGCCATCGTCGACCGGGTGAATGGTGCGCAAATCCACCACGCTGGAATAATTCGGTCCGGTGGCGATGATGGTGCTCAGCGGCGCGGATTCTCGAATGGCCGCGACCAGCTGTGCCTGGATTTTGTTCCAGCGGCGGGAGTTGTATACGTCCGGTTCGTTCATGATCTCAAAGAAAATATGTTCGGGATCGCGCGTGGCGTAGTGCGCGGCCAGACGCTGCCAGAGATTCGCCATTCGATCCACGGCTTCGTCACTGTCAGTCAGCTGCTTTTTGTAATCTTCCTTGGGGAGCAGGTTGAATTGAACGGCGAGACCGTCGGCCAGCATGGTGTCGACGGCGCGATCGAGGCGGGAAAGAAAATCCGCATTCAGCACATCGGGCCCGAGCGGCGGCTGTTCCAGCGGCGCGGGGTCCACGCACAGCCGAACGTTATCGAAGCCCAGCCGCGCCATGAGCGCAATGTCGGCTGCATCCGTAAAGCGATCGGTACGCGCGGCCGAGTAGTCGTTAACCTGTGCGAACCACAGCGAGACGTCGATTCCGTGCTGAAGGTGCCGCGCGCGGGCGAAGGCGGTGTTGAGGGCGGAGGCGCGATCCTGCGCCAAAGCCGGTAAAGCCAGGAAAAGCAGGACAATTAAACAGCGAAAACAAAAACGCACAACGGTTGCTCCTCAGGCCGGGCAAGAATCCGCAACCACCATATCACAACACTTCATCCGGCTTGATTCTTCACAGGCTTGCCGGCCGGGAGGCATGGCAGGCAACTGATATTCTGGCCATGCAGCAGTACGGAGGAGTCGCATGGCGAAAGTAACACTGGTATTTGCAATTTTGCTGGTTGCCCTGGGCATTGGCGGTTATGTCTACACCGGTAGCGTGCACCCCACGGCGCTGATTCCCATGTGGTTCGGACTGGCGTTGGGCCTATTCGGATTCCTGGCCATCAGCCGCAATGAGCGGAGGCGCAAGGTGTTCATGCACATCAACGTGACCATCGGCCTGCTGGGTATGATTGGCGCCGCGGTTGAGGCGCTGCGCAGTTACGGCGCCGCCCGGGCAGCCGGCATAGACCAGAACACGATCGCGCTGACCTCGAAGCTCACCATGGCCGGGCTGCTGCTGATTTATGTGAACCTGTGCGTGCGGTCGTTTATTGCCGCGCGCCGCTCCGGGAAGGTTTAGCGCATGGGAGCAATGCGAGGCGGTGGATTGGGCATGGGGATGCGCGCCGAGCGCTCGCCCCGGGGCCAGGGCGGTCGTGCCGGTCAGGCCGATGCGGGCAAGCCCAAGCCCAAACTGACAAGGTTGTGGCCGGAGATTCGGTCGCTCATTGCGCCACGCAAGGGACTCATCTTCGGCGGGCTCTGCCTGATGATTGTCAATCGCCTGGCAGGCCTGGTATTGCCCTATTCCTCAAAGCCGCTGCTCGACGGGGCGCTCTCGCCGCAGCACCCGCACCCTGAACTGCTGCCGCGCATTATCGCACTGGTCTTCACGGCCATGGTGCTGCAGGCGATTACGTCGTTCTCGCTGACGCAACTGCTCTCCAAGGCCGGTCAGCGGCTGATCGCCGAGATGCGCCGCCATGTGCAGCGCCACGTGGGACTGCTGTCTGTCGCCTACTACGACGAAAACCGCACCGGCACGCTGGTGGCGCGCATCATGACTGACGTGGAAGGCGTGCGCAACCTGGTGGGAACCGGCCTGGTTGAATTTCTGGGCAGTTCGCTCACCGCGGTGCTCACATTCTTCTACCTGATGTACCTCAGTCCCAAGGTCACGCTCACCGTGTTCTCGGTGATGGGCGTCTTTGTTTTCATTCTGCAATACGGTTTCAAAACCATTCGTCCCATCTTCAGAGAGCGTGGAAAGATCAACGCGGAGGTGACGGGCCGGCTAACCGAATCTCTGGGCGGCGTGCGGGTCATCAAGGGCTATCACGCCGAGGAACGCGAGGCGCAGGTCTTCTCGGGCGGCGTCGATCGTCTTCTGGCCAATGTCATGAAGTCGCTTACCATGACCAGCGTTCTGGGCGCGGCCTCCACTACCGTGCTCGGGTTGGTTTCGGCACTGGTCATGTGGCTTGGAGGCCACAAAGTCCTCAGCCACACGTGGACCGTGGGAGCCTACTTTCAATACAACATGTTTCTGGCCTTCATGATTGCGCCGGTCTTCCAGATTGTGAACATCGGCACGCAGCTGACTGAGGCCTTCGCGGGCCTCGATCGCACGCACGAAATTATGTCGGAACTGGAGGAAAATCAGAGCCCCGGGCGCACGGTGAAGATGGCGTCGATCCAGGGCAGGGTGCGCTTTGAAGATGTCGAGTTCGCCTATACGCCGGAGAAGCCCGTGCTGCACGGGATCAGCTTTCGCGCCGAACCCGGCACCGTCACCGCGCTGGTTGGTTCATCCGGTTCCGGCAAGTCCACCATCATCAGCCTGATCTGCGCCTTCCACACCCCATCGAAGGGCCAGGTGGCTGTGGATGATGCCGACCTGGCCCACGTCGACCTCAACACCTTCCGCTCGCAGCTGGGCGTGGTGCTTCAGGATTCATTTCTATTTGACGGCACCATCCGGGAGAACGTGATGTTCTCGCGCCCCGAAGCCACCGAGGAACAGTTTCTCTCCGCCTGCCGGACGGCGCGCGTTGACGAGTTCGCGGAGCGCTTCCCCGAGACTTACGAAACCATCGTGGGCGAGCGCGGCGTGAAGCTCTCAGGAGGCCAGCGCCAGCGGCTCTCCATCGCCCGCGCTCTTCTGGCCGAGCCGCGGATTCTCATCCTAGACGAGGCCACCAGTTCGCTCGATTCCGAATCCGAGGCGATGATTCAGGCCGGGCTGAACCAGCTCATGCAAGGCCGCACCACCTTCGTCATCGCCCACCGGCTCTCCACCATTCGCCGTGCCGACCAGATTCTGGTGGTCGAAGAGGGGCGGATTGTCGAACGCGGCAACCATGCGGAACTCTTCGCTCTCGGCGGTCGCTACTACGATCTGTACACGCGCCAGCATGGCCTTGAAGCGAATCTCTTTCTCGCGCCAGGCGAAGGCGATTCGGTAGCGGAGTAGTTTCAAGGGCAGCGCAAACCTGGAGAGAAGGGTAAGCCGACCCCATATCATTCCTTGACGAGAATCCCATATTTTGAGATGCTGATGATGAGATCAGTAAGCGGAATAGGGGACCAGAATGCGAGACGCTGCTCCGCACGGTACTTATAAAGTTCAGGCTCTTGATAGAGCCTTTGCCGTACTCGACTTGCTTGGTGAAAGCGAGACGCCGCTGGGACTGGCGCAAGTGGCCTCATCGCTGCAATTGCACAAGAGCACGGCGCATCGCTTTCTCATGGTTCTGGAGCGTCACCGCATGGTGGAGCGCACTGCGACTGGCAAGTTCCGTCTCGGCCTTCGCCTGTTCGACTTCGGAAATCGGGCGATCGAGCAGTACGATCTGCGCGACCGTGCCCAGCCCCACCTGCGCCGCCTGGTGGCGGAGACCGAAGAGACCGCTCACTTGTGCATTCTTGAGGCTGCGCGGGTTGTTTACATCGACAAAATCGAGCCGGCCCGCTCGGTTCGCATGATTACGCGAATCGGCGCCAGCAACCCCGTGCACTGCACCTCCGTGGGTAAGGCGATGCTGGCATTTCTGCCGCTGGAGCGGGCCAATGAAGTGATTCGCCGCATTCGTTTCGAGCGCCTGACCCACCGCACCATTGCCACTCCCGAGGCCCTGCGCACGGAGATGGAGAAGACGCGCCGCCGTGGCTACGCGGTGGACGA
>Ga0302320_10013608_pt1 | contig 16975 bp, 17 predicted proteins | sample Bog_T0_3_FD_202130 | JGI IMG/M metagenome (GOLD analysis project Ga0302320, IMG submission 202130) | Peat permafrost microbial communities from Stordalen Mire near Abisko, Sweden - Bog_T0_3 | ecosystem: Environmental > Terrestrial > Soil > Wetlands > Peat | place: Sweden: Abisko, Stordalen Mire... | reverse complement strand
CGTGAGCGGCGAGCTCACGCTGACCGCCCGGCTGACCACCTCGCCCGTCGACTCCCGTCGCGGCGTCATCCGGTTGCACCCCAGTGCCGTTGCCGCCCTTGGTATCCGGGAGTGGGATGCGGTGTCGCTGACCGGGTCGCGGAGCACGGCGGCGGTGGCGGCGCTGGCCGACCGGGACATCCCGGTTGGGACTGTGTTGCTCGACGACGTGACGATGTCCAACGCCGGTCTGCGCGAGGGCACCGCGGTGATCGTCAGCACGGTCACGGTCTACGGAGCGCGGTCGGTAACCCTGAGCGGGTCGGCGTTGACCACCCAGTCGATTTCGTCCGGCACGCTGCGGCAGGCGTTGCTCGGCAAGGTGATGACCGTCGGCGATGCCGTGTCGCTGCTGCCCCGCGATCTGGGCCCCGGAACATCGACGTCGGCCGCCAGCCGCGCGCTGGCGTCCGCGGTCGGGATCAGCTGGACCTCCGAGCTGCTGACCGTCACCGGTGTGGACCCCGAGGGACCGGTCAGCGTGCAACCGAACTCGCTGGTCAGCTGGGGTGTCGGGGTGCCGTCCAGCACCGAGGCCGGGGCCAGGGCCGGCAAGCACGAGCCGATCGGCGTGTCGAACCCCAAGATCGGGGTGGCCGATCTCAAGGGCTCGCAGGTGCAGGCCGGCAAGCTCACCGAATGGCTCAAGCTCGCACTCGACGAGCCGCATCTGCTGAAGACTTTGGGCGCCGAAGCCAATCTGGGGGTATTGGTGTCGGGCCCGGCGGGCGTCGGCAAGACGACGATGGTGCGCGCGGTGTGCGCCGGGCGCAGGCTGGTGGAGCTGGACGGCCCGGAAGTGGGCGCCTTGGCCGCTGAAGACCGGCTCAAGACCGTGGCCTCGGCAGTGACGGCGGTCCGAGACGGCGGCGGCGTGCTGCTAATCACCGATATCGACGCGCTGCTGCCGGCAACCTCGGAGCCGGTGGCCGCGCTGCTCCTCGCCGAGCTGCGCACCGCGGTGGCAACCGACGGAGTGGCGTTGGTCGTCACCTCCGCGCGACCCGACCAGCTTGATCCACGGCTGCGCGCTCCGGAGCTGTGCGACCGGGAGCTGGGCCTGCCGCTGCCCGACGCCGCCACCCGCAAAGCGCTGCTGGAGACGCTACTGAAGCCGGTGCCCGTCGGCGAGCTCACTCTTGATGAGATTTCCAGCCGCACACCGGGTTTCGTTGCGGCCGACCTGGCCGCGCTGATACGCGAGGCGGCGCTGCGGGCCGCGTCACGGGCCAGCTCTGACGGCCAACCGCCGAAGCTGAACCAGGAGGATCTCGTCGGCGCGCTGTCGGTTATCCGGCCGCTGTCCCGGTCGGCCAGCGAAGAACTGACCGTCGGCAACATCACGCTCGACGATGTCGGTGACATGGTCGAGGCTAAGCAGGCCCTCACCGAAGCGGTGCTGTGGCCGTTGCAGCACCCGGACACCTTCGCGCGGTTGGGTGTCGATCCACCGCGCGGGGTGTTGCTCTACGGCCCACCCGGCTGCGGCAAGACGTTCGTGGTGCGCGCGCTGGCCAGCACCGGGCAATTGAGCGTGCATACCGTCAAAGGCTCTGAACTGATGGACAAGTGGGTGGGGTCCTCTGAGAAGGCAGTGCGCGAGCTCTTCCGGCGGGCCCGAGATTCCGCTCCGTCGCTGGTGTTCCTCGACGAAGTGGACGCGCTGGCGCCCCGGCGCGGCCAGAGCTTCGACTCGGGCGTGACGGATCGTGTGGTCGCCGCGCTGCTGACCGAGCTCGACGGCATCGACCCGCTTCGGGACGTCGTGGTGCTGGGGGCGACCAACCGGCCCGATCTGATCGACCCGGCGTTGCTGCGACCGGGCCGGCTGGAGCGGCTGGTGTTCGTCGAACCGCCCGACGCCGCGGCGCGCCGCGAAATCCTGCGCACCGCCGGGAAATCGATCCCGCTGAGCGCGGATGTCAACCTGGACGAAGTGGCCGCCGGACTCGACGGCTACAGCGCGGCCGACTGCGTGGCGCTGCTGCGGGAGGCCGCCCTGACCGCGATGCGGCGTTCCATCGATGCCGCCGACGTGACCGCCGCCGACCTCGAAGCGGCCCGCAAGACGGTGCGCCCCTCGCTGGATCCCCTACAGCTGGAGTCCCTACGCGCGTTCGCCAAAGTTGTCTAAATTATTCGGACAGCTGGAACTCCACCATTTCGGCAACCGCGTCGACCGCCTCGCGCAGCGCTACCAGTCGATCGGCGGCCGAAGGCGCCGACAGCACGGCGTAGCGATCGGCGGCTCCCATCGGAATGCGCGACGCCAGGGTGAACAACCGCCCGGCAGCTTCGTCGGCCCCGGCTTGGTCATATCCCGGGTCATAACCCAGCACAACGTCGCGGTCCGGCAGCTGCGCGCCGCGGGCCTCGGCGATTCGCTCGAACAACGCCATCACCCGGTCTGCAACCGCACGCAGCTGGGCCCCGGTCACCGGATCCCCGGGCTCGTCGGGCCAGACGTGCACCGTCGCTCGCGGGAAGGGATCGTCGGGCAGCCACTCGCATACCCGAATCCGCTCGCCCGCCCGGCAAAGCAGCGCGTATCGGCCCGAGCCCTGATCGACGCATTCGGTGATCCTGGCCGCGACGCCGATGTCACAACGCGAATCGCCGCCGCCGACCTCGCGCCCGCGGGCGATCAGCACGACGCCGAAGGGTTCGCCGCTGTCGAGGCAGTGCCGTACCAGCGCACCATAGCGGGGCTCGAAGATGCGCAACGGCAGATCCTGGCCGGGCAGCAAAGCCGACTCCAGCGGGAACATCGCCCATTCAACGGTTTTGGGATCGGGCATTGACTCCAACCTAGATGTCGAGCTCGCCTACGAGCGCATCGACGACCGCGCGCAGATCACCGTCGTTCTCTTCGGCGACGCGGCGCTGCCGCTGATACGAGGCGCCCAGGCGCCAAATGTCGGCCACCGCGGCCAGTTCATCAGTACAACCCAGCGACTTCGCGACCGGCTCCAGCCGGGTCAGGACGTCAACGAGATCCTCGGTGACCAGTCGTTCGTTGCTGTCGGCGTCAAGGATGATCACCGCGTCCAGCCCGTAGCGAGCGGCGCGCCACTTGTTCTCCTGGACATGCCAGGGCGGCATTGTCGGCAGCGACTCGTCGGCATCCAGCCTGCGGTCCAGGTCGACCACCAGGCAATGCGTCAAAGCGACCAGCGCACCCAGCTCACGCAGGTTGGAAACGCCGTCAAAGATGCGCACCTCGAGGGTGCCCAGATGCGGTGATGGTCTTATGTCCCAACGTACTTCGTTGACATGGTCGATGATTCCGGTCTTCTTCTGGTCGTAGACGAAGCCTTCGAACTCCGCCCAGGTCTGGAAGTGGAACGGCAGCCCGGCGGTGGGCAACTGCTGAAACATCATCGCCCGATTGCTGGCGTACCCGGTGTCCTCGCCACTCCACCACGGGGACGAGGCCGAGAGCGCCAACAGATGCGGGTAATACTGCAGCAGCGACGAGATGATCGGCATCACCTTGTGTGCTGAAGAGATCCCGATGTGGACATGCACCCCCCAGATCAACATCTGCCGGCCCCACCACTGAGTGCGTTTGATCAGCTCCGCGTAGCGGGGTCCGTCAGTGAGCTTCTGGGAAGACCACTGCGCGAACGGGTGCGTGCCCGCGCAGAACAACTCCATGCCGCGGTTGCGGACAATCCGCCGGGCCGGACCCAACGTCTCGCGCAGATCCTCCATCGCCTCACCGGCGGACCGGCAGATCCCGGTGACCACTTCCACGGTGTTGCGCAGCATTTCCTTGTGTACGCGTGGGTTTTCGCCGATCTCGGCGATGACCGCGGTGGCTTCGTTGATCAGGTCGCGGGTCTGCGCGTCGACAAGCGCAAACTCCCACTCCACTCCTATGGTCGGCCGCGGAGACCTGGCGAAATCGATGCGGGCGCTGGCCCTGTTAGCCGGGGGGCTAGCCGGCACCGATGACACCGCACGCCACCCGCTTGCCGGCGTCACCAGTCGTCATCGTCATCTCATCGGGACCGGGAGCGCCGCCGTTGACCTGGTTGTAGCGCTCCGGCGGGATGTTCATGAAATTGTCGGCACCCGCATGAATGACGATTGCGGTCTTCTCGCCGGCCAGCAGGTCGGCCAGCGTGAAGGCGTCAGTGGTGGTCACCAGCGTCCCGACGCCGTCCTTGCGCACCTGCAGAGACGTCAGGTCACCACTCTCGGGCTCGCCGGAATGCCCGCCCACCTGGAAGTGCCCGCCGGCGGACAGAAAGTCGCCGGGTGCCCCACCGGTTGGGCCGACCGAGTTGGGTTCACACTTGCCCACCTTGTGGATGTGCACTCCGTGAAACCCAGGTGCCAGCACGCCGACGCCGCTCGTCGCGATCGTGATGGTGGCGTAACCGTTGCTGAAATCGAACTTCGCGGTCGCGACCGCAGTGCCGTCGGCCGCCTTCAAATGAGCGGTCACGCTCTGCCCCGCGGACGCTCGGGGCGCCCCGCCCTCGGCATCCGCGGTTCCCGACGGTGCGGGCGCCCCGGTCCAGACGGCCGGTGTGGTACCCGGGACTGTCGATGCATGTTGGGGTGACGAGCACGCGCTCAGCAGCGCGACGGAAGTGGCCAGCAGCACTGGGGACAGTGCGGACATGGTGGCGGCAGCGACATTCCGGTGACCGGCGAGCTTAGGCATAGCGAGAGCCTAACCTGGCGACCCGAAAGCTATCGAGTGGACTCAGCCCACCGCCAAGACGATCACGCCGGCCGGCTGGTTCTTGATCGCGTCGATCCGCGGTTCGACCTGTGCTCCCAGTTTTTCGCCCACGGCGTCCGCGGTCGCCTTCTCGCCGTCACCATCGGTGTAGTACACGGTGGTGGCGGAGACCTCAGGCACCGACAGATTCTCGGCGGTGGTGACTTTAAAACCGGCGGCGACCAGCTGGTCCTTAGTGCGAGCGGCGACGCCGGATGTCGACGAGATGTTGTAAACGCGTACCTCTGCCTGGTTTGCTTCGGGCTTGGCGCTCGCCGACGTCGCCGGGGGAGCGCTGGTAGAGCTGCTCACACCGCTGGACACCGGCGACGCCGAGTCATCGTCGGAGTTCCCGGAAGAACCGATGGCCTGCCACCCGAGCAGCAGGAATATGACGCCGAGGAACAACAGCACCATCACCATGGCCCGCAGGGGAAGCCCCGTGGAGTCGGGGACGCGCTCATTCATCGAGCCCACTGTAGCCAGGAAAGTGCCGGAACCTGCAACGGCTCTTGCTAAGCCGGGCGGGTGTCAGGTCACCTGGAACCCGAGGCGCCGCGCCGCGCGTGCCTTCTGACGGCTGGCACGCAACCGTCGCAGCCGTTTCACCAGCATTGGGTCCGCGGCAAGCGCCTCGGGCCGATCGACTAACGCGTTGAGTACCTGGTAATAACGCGTGGCCGACATCGAGAACAACTCCTTGATGGCATCTTCCTTGACACCGGCAAATTTCCACCACTGCCGTTCGAATGCGAGAATGTCGTGTTCGCGGCGAGTAAGCCCATCGGCGATTTCAGAGTCGTCCCCCGATCGATTTGCCCGCGCCATGGCGCTGTCCATATCGCTTCCCCTGGACCCTTCCGGCGGATTCTCGAATAGCTCTGATGACTTGACTTACATAGAGGCACGTTTCGGCGAATATTGAACCACGCCGCGAACCGCTGAGGCGGCACCCAGACCCGCGAGTCGGCGGATTCGCGCAGATTGGCCGGTTCTTCCTCGGGCCGTTCCGGCCCGCATCGTCGCCGCGTTTAAGCTAGCCGGTCATGGCAGTCGTACCCATTCGCATCGTGGGCGATCCGGTCTTGCACACCCAGACGACGCCGGTACCGGTCGGCGCCGACGGTTCGCTGCCCGCGGAGCTGGCCGAATTGATCGGCTCCATGTACGACACCATGGACGCCGCGCACGGGGTCGGCCTTGCCGCCAACCAGATCGGATACGGCCTACGGCTGTTCGTCTACGACTGTGCCGACGACCGCGCAAGGGCCGACCGTCGCCGCGGCGTGGTGATCAACCCAATCTTGGAAACCTCCGAAATCCCCGAGACCATGCCCGACCCGGGCGACGACGACGAAGGATGCTTGTCGGTTCCGGGCGAGTCTTTCCCCACCGGGCGTGCGACGTGGGCCCGGGTGACCGGGCTAGACGCAGACGGCAGTCCGATCGCCGTCGAAGGCACCGGCCTGTTTGCCCGCATGCTGCAACACGAAACCGGGCACCTGGATGGGTTCCTGTACCTGGACCGCCTCATCGGCCGGCACGCCCGCGCCGCCAAACGGAGCGTCAAGTCACACAGCTGGGGCGTTCCCGGACTCTCCTGGATGCCGGGCGAGGTGCCGGACCCGTTCGGCAACTGATGATGTCGTGGCCGGCCCTGGGAACACGGGTGACGGTTCGCTATCGACGGCCCCCCGGATCCGTGCCGCCGCTCACCGACGCCGTGGGTCACCTGCTGGCGCTCGATCCGATGGTGCGGGTGCAAACCAAGACGGGCGCGGTCGCCGAGTTCGCGCCGGCCGATGTGGTGGCGTTGCGGGTGCTGAGCGACGCACCGGTGCGCACCTCCGAGATCCGGGCACTCGAGCATGCCGCCGCCACAGCGTGGCCCGGTATCGAACAAGCCTGGCTGGACGGGTGGTTGCTGCGAGCCGGGAACAGCGCCACCTGGGCAGCCAATTCGGCAGTGCCGCTGGATATTTCAGCCAACACCGACACGATACCGTCGATCGTCGCCTGGTACACCCGCCGTAACCTGACACCACGACTGGCGATCCCCGATCGCCTACTGCAACTGCCGGCCGGACTGAGCGACGACGGTGGCGAGCAGGTGCTGGTGCGCGACGTGCCTGAACCCGATGGCTCACCCGAGCTCGACATATTCGGCGCCCACCCAGACGCGGCCGTCGCACGTGCCGCGGTGACCGATGCGCCCGACGGCACCCGGTGGCTGGGTCTCTCAGCACTGCACGCAGCCGGCGAAACGTCGGCTCGCCGATCGTACGAAGCCTTGTTGGCCTGGGGTGCGCGTCATGGCGCGACCCGCGCCTACTTGCGGATTGAGGACCGTGACTCCGGCACGGCCGCACTGGCCCAGTCCTTAGGCTTCCGGCTGCACCATCGCACCCGCTACCTCGTGGCCCGACCGGGCGGCTGGGATAACGTCTAGCCATGCCCGACGGCACCCTGCGACTGGCCACCTGGAACGTAAATTCCATCCGCAGCCGCCTGGACCGCGTCCTGGACTGGCTGGCCCGCGCCGAGGTCGACGTACTCGCCATGCAGGAGACCAAGTGCTCGGACAGCCAATTCCCCACCCTGCCATTCCTCGAACTCGGCTACGAGGTAGCGCACGCCGGCTTCAATCAGTGGAACGGCGTGGCGATCGCCTCCCGCGTCGGCCTCGATGATGTGCAGGTCGGCTTTGACGGCCAACCCCACTGGAGCAGCAAGCCAGAGCTGGCAGCCAGCGCGGAAGCCCGCGCCCTCGGCGCCACCTGCGGCGGCCTGCGGGTGTGGAGCCTGTACGTGCCCAACGGGCGCACCCTTGACGATCCGCACTACGCCTACAAGCTGAATTGGCTTGGTGCGCTGCATGACACAGCTGCGGGTTGGCTGCGCGACGATCCCACCACACCGATCGCACTGGTCGGCGATTGGAATATCGCCCCGACCGATGACGACGTCTGGAGCACCGAATTCTTCGCCGGCTGCACGCATGTCTCCGAGCCGGAGCGTAAAGCATTCAACGCGATGGTCGACGCGCAATTCACAGATGTGGTCCGGCCGTTCACTCCGGGGCCCGGGGTCTACACCTACTGGGATTACACGCAGCTGAGGTTTCCCAAGAAGCAGGGTATGCGGATCGACTTCATCCTCGCCTCACCCGCGTTGGCCGCCCGGGTGATCGACGCGCAGATCGTCCGCGAAGAGCGCAAAGGCAAGGCTCCCAGTGATCACGCGCCGGTTCTCGTCGACGTGAGGCAAAAGTAATTCCAGCCCGCTGCGCGTTGTCTGCGCGTTTGTAACGTGGCAGCATTTCGCTTGTCAGACGCTGTGAGCCATTTCGTTCTTGCTGTTAACTTCGCGTTTGACGAGTATAAATATTGGCAATTCGTTTTGCAACGAGAGCGACCGAAAGCCAGGGAGTCATCATGGGTGTCGTCGAAGGCGCAGTCCGCAACGTGGGGAAGACGGTGAATCGCGCGGCGGGCGCTGCCACCGCGGCCGCGGGCGCCGTGGGCGGCGCGGCGGTGAATGGAGTTGTCGGCGGCGTAACCGGTGCCGCAGAAGGCGTGAAGCGCGGAATCACCTCGGGCAGCCATTCGACCCCGGCGGCCGCGTTGGCGTTGAGCGCCCTCGGCGTCGCCGGGCTGGTCGAATGGCCGGTCCTGCTGGCCGTCGGCGGCGGCGCATTGTTACTGCGCAGGCTGACCCAGCAATCCGAGGCCCGGGCGCCGAAAGCCACCCTCAAGCCGGTGCCCACACAGCCGGCGCCGGAAAAGGCCAAGGCACAGAAACCCGCCAGCCGGCCGGCAGCCAAGAAGGCGGGCGGCCGTCGGGCGGGCACCACCGCGTTGCGCAGCACCAACTGACAGCGCGCCGGCAACCTCCGGGACAACTCTCGCTACGCGGCCTTTTGGGGTGTCGTCGAATCAGCCGCCACAATCCGCACCACCCCGGCGCGCCACAACAACGCATAGAGTTCCACCAACGGCACGCTCAGCACACGGGCAATCGGCGAAATTATCGGATCGGCCAGGGAGTCGGTCCTCGACATAAGTCCGACGTTGGCCGAACGACCGGGCGCTGTGGCAAACCCTTCGTTACTGAAAGGCAAATGATGGCGGAAAAGAAAACACGTCACGCAACGTCCCAGGCCGAGGCTGTGGAGAAAGTTCGCGCAGGTGAAACCTTCGTAATCAACCTCCCCCTGGTGGGACAGGTTGAGATTCCGCGGCCCGAGCAGCTGGCCTATTACGGCGGGGTGGCCGCCCTGGCCGCGTTCGAACTGATCGACTGGCCGGTTGCCGTGGTCATCGCTGCCGGGCACCTCATGGCAGCCAACCACCACAACCGGCTGCTCGAGGAGATCGGCGAGGCGATGGAAGAGGTCTAGAGCTAATGCTTGCGCTGCAGCGCATCGGACAGCGTCGGGTACACCTCTAGGATCTGATCCAACTCGGTCACCTCAATCGGCCGAAGGACGGCGTCATGATCGGCTACCAAACGGACCGAGGTACCGGTTTGCTTCCCTCCCTCATGGCAGTTGAGCATCGCGTTCAACCCTGCGCTTCCGAAAAAGGTCACCGCTTGCAGGGCGATGACGAGCAGCCGGGCCGGGTGCTGCGCGGCCAGCTTCAACGCGGCGGTCAGCTGGGCGGTCAACTCGTCGACGGTGCTGGAGTCGACGGCTCCTTTGACGCGCACGACTACAGCGTCCCCACTGGCCGCGTGGTCGACCGCCAACAATGCCATGTTTTCACCGCCTCGAATCCGTCCCCGATACGCGGCGCGCGTCGGCCAAGACGCCTGGAAGCCTAGCCCCCGGCGGACTCGGCAGGAATCCGTTCGTGGGCCGTCAGCAACAGATGGTCGATCTGACTTTGCACGGCAGCCGACTGGGGCGGCAGGGTTGCGACCTCGGCGAGCAGTTGCGTAGCCAACGAGCGCACCTTCGTATTGGTCTCCTGCGATCTCCACTGCAAGACGCGGAAGGCCTGGTCAGCGCTCACCCGGTAGACATACATCAGCACGCCCTTGGCCTGCTCGATCGCCGCTCGATTCTCGAATAGATCCGGCAACGCCTCGTCGAGGAGTTCCTGTCGAGTCTCGTCGAAGGTGTCGGTGAGGTCGATGTAATAACCGGCGGTGCCCAACACCGCCCCGCTCTCGTTCAGCATGCGATCGGCCACGACGATCGCGTCGTGCACGTTCCCGGCGGTGTCGACAAACCGGTGCCGACTCGAAAAGGACTCCTCCGACCGTAACGCGTAATCCAGCAGATCCTGGACGTGCGCGCGGTCGTCGGGATGCTTGTGCGACATCAGCAGTTTTGTCGTCGGCACCACGGCCCCCGGTTCGTAGCCGTGCATCCGCGCCACCTCGTCGGACCACTCCCACCGTTGACCCACGAACCAGAACCGGAAGCTGCCGATGTTCAAGTAGGGAGCAGAGGACGCCTCAGTCCCGCCGACCCCCTGCGTGGGCTTCGCGGTGGGTGCCGCCGCATCGGGTCGCCTGGCCTGTCGCACGTCTGCATCATCTCACCAGGCCGATTGACGGGCGACCGGTCCCGACAGAAAAGCGGCAGGTGCCCCAGCCAGCGGGCTGGATTGGGGGTAACGTCGCCTGAATCACGTCCACAAAACGCGGGAGCGCACGCCCAGTGCGCTGAGAGGACGGCTTGGGGCCGTCGACCGTACGAACCTGACCGGGTAATGCCGGCGTAGGGAGATGACAAAAATGACCGTTACCGTCGAGCCAGCCGTCACCACCGGACCCATCGCGGGAAGCTGCAAGGCCTATCGCGAAGTAGCGGCCCCGGGCGGGGGGCCCAGTCTGAAAGTCCCGTTCCGCCGGGTGAACCTGTCCAACGGAGATCACTTCGACCTCTACGACACCTCCGGGCCCTACACCGATTCGGATGCGGTGATCGACCTGATGGCGGGCCTGCCGGCACGGCCCGGCGTGGTCCGCGACCGCGGCACACAGCTGCAGCGTGCCCGCGCCGGTGAGATCACCGCCGAGATGGCGTTCATCGCCGCCCGCGAGGACATGCCCGCCGAACTGGTGCGCGACGAGGTCGCCCGCGGCCGCGCGGTCATCCCGGCCAATCACAACCACCCCGAGAGCGAGCCGATGATCATCGGCAAGGCGTTCTTGGTCAAGGTCAACGCCAACATCGGCAACTCCGCGGTGTCGTCCTCGATCGCCGAGGAGGTCGACAAGATGGTGTGGGCCACCCGCTGGGGTGCCGACAACATCATGGACTTGTCCACCGGCAAGAACATCCACGAAACCCGCGAGTGGATCCTGCGTAACTCGCCGGTGCCGGTCGGCACCGTGCCGATCTACCAGGCGCTGGAGAAGGTCAACGGCGATCCGACCGAGCTGACCTGGGAGATCTACCGCGAGACCGTGCTCGAGCAGTGCGAGCAGGGCGTGGACTACATGACCGTGCACGCCGGCGTGCTGCTGCGATATGTGCCGCTGACCGCCAAGCGGGTCACCGGCATCGTCAGCCGCGGCGGCTCGATCATGGCGGCCTGGTGCCTGGCACACCATCGGGAGTCGTTCCTGTACACCAACTTTGCGGAACTGTGCGACATCCTGGCGCGCTACGACGTCACGTTCTCACTCGGCGACGGGCTGCGGCCGGGTTCGATCGCCGACGCGAACGATGCCGCGCAGTTCGCCGAGCTGCGCACCCTGGGCGAGCTCACCAAGATTGCGAAAGCCCATGGCGTGCAGGTGATGATCGAGGGCCCGGGACACGTCCCCATGCACAAGATCGTCGAGAACGTGCGGCTCGAAGAGGAGCTGTGCGAGGAGGCTCCGTTCTACACACTGGGCCCGCTGACCACCGACATCGCGCCGGCCTATGACCACATCACGTCGGCGATCGGGGCGGCCATCATCGCGCAGGCCGGCACCGCGATGCTGTGCTACGTCACTCCGAAGGAACACCTGGGGTTGCCGGACCGCAAAGACGTCAAGGACGGCGTGATCGCTTACAAGATCGCCGCGCACGCAGGGGATCTGGCCAAAGGCCATCCCGGGGCGCAGGACCGTGACAACGCACTGTCGACCGCGCGTTTCGAATTCCGTTGGCACGACCAGTTCGCGCTGTCGCTGGATCCCGACACCGCGCGCGAGTTCCACGACGAGACACTGCCTGCCGAACCGGCCAAGACCGCGCACTTCTGCTCGATGTGCGGGCCCAAGTTCTGCTCGATGCGGATCACCGCGGACGTGCGGGCCTACGCCGCCGAACACGGACTCGACACCGAGGAAGCCATCGAGGCGGCGCTGCAAGAGGGCATGGCGGAGAAGTCGGCCGAGTTCGCCGAGCACGGCAACCGGGTGTATCTGCCGATCACCCAGTGAAATACCTGCCGCTGGCGCCAGCGGGCAGCACGCCGCTGCGGGTGCTGTCCATCGCCGGATCGGACTCCGGCGGAGGAGCGGGAATCCAGGCAGATATGCGCACCATTGCGCTACTGGGTGTGCACGCATGCGTGGCCGTCACCGCCGTTACCGTGCAGAACACGTTGGGAGTCAAAGACTTTCATGAAGTTCCCGACGACGTCGTCGCCGGTCAGATCGAAGCCGTGGTCACCGATATCGGGATCCAGGCCGCCAAGACCGGAATGCTGGCATCGTCGAGCATCATCGCCGCGGTGGCCGCAACCTGGCGCCGCCTCGACCTGACGGTTCCGCTCGTCGTCGACCCGGTGTGCGCATCTATGCACGGCGACGCGCTGCTGCCGCGCAATGCCCTGGATTCGCTTCGCGATCAACTCTTTCCGTTGGCCACGCTGGTGACGCCGAACCTCGACGAAGTCCGACTGCTGACAGATATCGACGTCATCGACTCGGCATCCCAGCGCGCAGCGGCCAAGGCCCTACACGCGCTGGGCCCAAGGTGGGTGTTGGTCAAGGGTGGACACCTGCGGTCGTCGGACCGCAGTTGCGACCTGCTCTACGGCGGCCCTTCTGCAGGCACGGAATTCTACGAGTTCGACGCACCGCGGGTGCCCACCGGCAACGACCACGGCGGCGGCGACACCCTGGCGGCCGCCGTGGCCTGCGCGCTGGCGCACGGGTTCACCATGCCCGACGCGGTCGGCTTCGGGAAGCGCTGGGTCACCGAGTGCCTGCGCGCCGCCTATCCGCTTGGCGGCGGACACGGCCCCGTCTCCCCCCTGTTCCGGCTGTCATGATTGCCCGCTTCTCCCCCGCAAGCGGGTGGTGCCCCCACCTCAGTCCGTTCCGGACCGCATCGTCAGCGGGCGCATGAACCTTGAGCAGATCGCCGGCGTCGCGCACCAACCTGACGGCGCCCCGAAAGGGGTGGTGGCATTGACCCACGGCGCCGGAGGCAGCCGAGATTCCCCGCTGTTGCAACAGGTTTGCGAAGAGTGGGCACGGCGTGGCTGGCTGGCGGTGCGTTACAACCTGCCCTTTCGCCGGCGCCGGCCGAAGGGCCCGCCGTCCGGTTCGGGGACAGGCGATCGGGCCGGAATCGTCGAGGCGATCACGCTGTGTCGCGACCTCGTCGACGGGCCGCTGATCGCCGGCGGCCATTCCTACGGTGGTCGGCAGACATCCATGGTGGTTGCGGCGCTCGACGAAGCGGCCTCGAATGAGGTGGCCGTGCTGACGCTGTTTTCCTATCCGGTGCATCCACCCGGCAAGCCGGAGCGCACCCGCACCGAGCACCTGCCGGACATCACCGTGCCCACCGTCTTCACCCATGGAACGTCGGACCCGTTCGGCACGCCGGCGGAAGTGCGTGAGGCCGCCGCGCTGATCGACGCACGGACCGCCGTCGTCGAGATCGCCGGTGCGCGACACGATTTGGTCTCAAAGAGCCTCGATGTGCCCGTCCTGGCGGTCGATGCGGCACTGGGGCTGCTGCGCTGACCGGAGCCTTATCGCACGACCATCCAGATGGCGACGTAGTGGCACGCGGCGGCTGCCGCGGTCAGCAGATGAAAGAACTCGTGATATCCGAACGTCCGTGGCCACGGGTTGGGCCAACTGAAACCGTAGAGGATGGCGCCGACGTTGTAGAGCACGGCTCCGGCGACGAGTAAGACCAGCGCAACCGGACCCACACCCTCGAGAAGTGGCCTGGCGAACCAAATCGCCACGTAGCCGAGCAGTAGGTAAAGCGGCACGCCGACCCGCCTGGGCGCCGATGGCCACAGCATCTTGAGCATCACCCCGGCGGCCGCGCCCGCGTACACGATCATCAGGACCTGCGGCCCGATCCGCGGCGGCATGGCCAATAGCGCGATCGGGGTGTAGCAGCCGGCGATGAAGATGAAAATCATCGAATGATCGATGCGCTTCATCCACTTCTGGGCGGCGGCCGAGCGCCACTTCACCCGGTGGTAGACCGCGCTGATGCTGAACATGGCGACGATCGTGGTGGCATAGGTCAGCGTGGCCCAGCCGGCCATCGGGGACGACGTGATTGCCGCAACCGACACCAGTGCGGCACCGGCCACCACGGCGGTGGCGGCCGAAAACAGGTGAATCCAGCCGCGTGCGCGAGGCTTGCCGAGGAGGTCGGTCACGATCTCGGCGAGAACCTGGGGCAGGTCCTCGTCAACCCCCGCGGCCGCAATCACGTTGCTATTGTCGCCGACAAGTGGTCGCGGCGGAGTTCTCCATGCCGATTGGCGGGATAACGAAGCTGCATCACCTCACCCGCTCAAATCGGCTGAGCCGGCCCGGTCCGGTCACCCCGGATAGCGCGAGTAACACGGGTCCATATTGCCGACCACGCCCGCGCGGAACGCCGCTATCCGGGTGAAACCGGCCGGCACACTGGTGCCGTCCGCGTCGCTGGCGACCATGCGGTTGGTCAGTAGCCCGGAAACGGCTTCGTCGAGATCGCCGGCGGTGAGCGTCAGATGGTTTCCGGAGGGCAGGTCGATGGGTTCGGCCATCTTGCGGTGCGCAACACCGGTCAGGCACGCGGTCCGCAGGGCGGTCCACGGACTTTGCATGGGCAGGCCGCGTTCATGCTGTTCCGCCAGTGCGTATCTCGACATCACGACCGAAAGGGCGGTGTCGTCACCTTGCGGCAGGGTGTGTTCCTTTTCGTCCGCGGTTTTCCCCAGCGCAGCCAGGCCCGGCAAATCGACCACGATGGTATTGGTGGCCGGACAGTAGGACGCCGGTGGGCTGGCCTTGGCATCGGGGCAATTGGCCGGCGTGTAGGACAGCGTCGGCGGTTGCTTGGGCGAGAAGACCTTTGCCATCAGCTCCGTCAGGGTGGACAAGGTGTCTTCGTCGATCGGAACCTCACCGGTCTCCGGGTCTCCGTTCGGATCGACACGCAAGGTCGTCGGCAGGTCGCCGCGACGCTGCTCGATTTCCTGCTTGTTGATCCCAGCGCATGCCGGGGTGCCGTCGATGAACCCCTTCTGGAAGGCACTGATCCGATCCAGCGCCGACCCATGTTCGTTGTCGTTTTCGGCGTCGGATTCCATCACCGGGTCGCGGGTGGTGATGAGCCCCGCGAGCACGTGGTCGAGCCCGTCAGCTGTGCTCAGAGTGAAGCGCGGCGACTTGCCGTCGGCCACCCAGTACATATAGACGCCCGCGAAGCAATCCGCCTGCTGCTCACGGACGATCGTGGGGTCTTTCTTGGTCGCCAGCTTGGCCATGGACTGCAGAGCGTGCCCGAACTCGTGTGCGAGCACGGCATTAACCGACATGTCGCCGAAGTATTTCTGCGCGACAGCCATGAACACCCCCCGATCCCACGCGATCAAGTTGCACCGCGAGGTGAAAAAGGCGTTGACGAGCTTGTAGGTCCCGCTGTGGCAGATGACCGGACTGCTCGGCTGATTGGAGTCGTAGGATTCCAGTTTGCCAACGGGAAGGAAGGTTCCCTTCAGCGATTGGCTGTACACCCCCTCCCAGTACTCCTCGATGTCATTGACCGACAACAACGACAACTTGTCGATGGCCCCATTGTTGGTATTGAGCACCGTGCCGGACAGGCTGGGCGCATTCGAGCGGACTCCGCTCGGACCGTTGGTCGCGGGCAGGCCCCCCACCCGGAACGGGTCGTTGAGCGTCGCGAGCGCCCGCCCATCGACGTACGTGGCACACCCCGCCACCGCCAGCACCGCTGCTGCCACGGCAATCGCGGCCCTCAGCGGCGCGATCGCCCCGCGAGACGCGCGGTTCCACGACTGACGCATGCGGCTCATTCTAGATTGGTTGGTTTACGGCATCCGGGTGCGATGCCGCTTGTCGTGCGGCAGGACACCGTTGACGCCCCCGATCGATTCCGCGTAACTACCCACTGCGAATGCGGCCGCAGAACCCATGACAGCCAATGCGTCCCGGTTGATGTTGTTGACCGTGTCCCTGGGGCTCTGGAAATTGGGATCGAACGCGATGCCGGCCTGTCCGCCCCAGAGTCGGGCTTGCACAGTGGTCTTCAACTGCGAGGCACCGGCGGTGATACCACCGATCGGCACACCCGCGACCATGAAGGGGTGGTAGTCGTTGGTGGGATTCAACGGCATATCGGCGGGCCGTTTCCCCGCCAGGTAAAGATACCCGGCCAGGGTGCGCTCGATGCCTGCCGAACCTTCCGGCACATCTGAAAATGCGACACCGGGCCCGGGCGGTCCGGATTGGTCGCCGTCGTCGGTGAAGAAGCCGGCGTTAGGTGAACCCAGCATCGTGAAGTCCAGGTACATCGCGATTTCGTTGAGTTGATCGCGATCCATCCCGAAGACGTAATCCATGGCGCCGTTAAGCCCATTCTCTTCGGCTCCCCAGAACACGAACCGCACCGCGTTGTTCAGTGCCGGCAGGGGGCCGAGTTGCAGCGCCGTTTCCAGCACCGCGGCCACCCCGGACCCGTTGTCGTTGATGCCCGGGCTGTCCCGCGGACTGTCGAGATGTGCACCGACCATCACCACGTCGTTCGATGAGCCGGTCTTGGTCTGCGCCAGCACGTTTCGTGATGTGATCTTGATGTTCTCGGCGTCCAGCACGAGGCGGACCGGCGAGGTGGTGCGCACCAGCGCAGCACCGCCATTAGCGCCGACAACAGCGACCGGCACGGTCAGCTCCTTGAAATAGCCGGGATTGAACAACGTAGCCGGAGCTCCGTTGCCGTTGGGCGCACTGATCACGATCAGCGCCGCGGCTCCCCTGGCC
>Ga0302320_10013607_pt1 | contig 16977 bp, 21 predicted proteins | sample Bog_T0_3_FD_202130 | JGI IMG/M metagenome (GOLD analysis project Ga0302320, IMG submission 202130) | Peat permafrost microbial communities from Stordalen Mire near Abisko, Sweden - Bog_T0_3 | ecosystem: Environmental > Terrestrial > Soil > Wetlands > Peat | place: Sweden: Abisko, Stordalen Mire... | reverse complement strand
TGGTGAAAAATGCCATTCACGAATGGCGAAAAGTCAAATAGAGAAAACCCGCTAAACCTTTCGATTTAGCGGGCTGACAAACAACATTATGACTTACAACAGACTGAACTATACGCCATTAGAGGTAGGTTTGTCAAACAAAATTTAGACCTTTCGGATATGTGTTCGTCCTCCGACTGACTAGTGCCGGACTGTTAATTGTGCTATCGCCGCAGTCACGCGGACTGACCCAACTCTTAGCCGCAAGCGTCTTTGCATTCCGCCACGCGCTCGTTAAATCATGAAACCAAATCAGATTGCAATTTGATCTTGTACCACTCCGGCAATCCAGAAACTACTCCGCGTTTGATTTGGCCTATGAAATGGGTGTAAAGCTTTTCCTTCGCCGATTAAATGCTGAACGAAATCGGTTGGCGTCGGGTGTGGTTGTTTCCATTCGTGCCGATGCTTTTCTTGGAAATCAGGCGCAACAAATTTGGCAATGGCAATCTTTTTGTCTGCCGTAAACATGTTGTAGTTCTTGACCACAACTCCCTCAATCTTCGTTCCACCAAGCACTGAATCCTCGGCAAGGAACATCGCCATATCAACCTTGCCTTGATCGCCCATGTAGAAGCACCGAACGCATTCAATGCCGATTCTAGACGCCTCACGCGCCTTTTCAGACGGCGAAAGGTAAACTTCCGGCCCTGTCATCACGTCGAACACCATCAAGTGATTCAACGGAATGCGCGAATACGCCAGCGTGTTATGCTTCGGAGATTTCAAATACTCACATCGGTAAACCCACCCGTCATGCAAGTCCAATGATTTAGCAGTCGCCACCGCAGCCTCAAACATTTTGTTCGGCGCGTCAACAATGACTTGCTGACCCTTTGACCGGCAGAGCAATTCGCCATTGACGCGAGCCATTGACCACTGCGACCCGTCAACCTTTTCTTCGATGACGACAGGGCCGGAGAAAATGTCTTGAATTGCGCGATGTCCAACAGCGTAAATTGACGGATAGGCCGATATTCTTTCGATGTCCATAATGTTGTTTTAAATTGTGCTGACGGTTGCAATTAGGCGACAACTATTAAATGTCCCACGCCATTCCATCGCATCCATTTATAATCCGCATTGTCAGCTATGCGGTAAGGTTGGGACTTAAATTGATACCGTTCGCAATTCATACTTTTTCGGACAATCGTCGGGAACTACATCCGATACTATTTGAATCACTACTTTCCCCCGACCAAGACCACGGCTAAATCTTGGAGTGAAAGAAACCATACCAACAACGTCACAACATGTCAACCGTTTTCGAAAACAAAATCACGAAACATTTATGCCAAGGACTTTCAATGCCGCGCTTTCGTCAATCCAACCCTGTTTCGCCGCGTATTCCATCTTCGTTTGAAACTCGCGATCAATCGAAGATTGCAAAATCGGCTGCAAAATCGTGTGAATGGCTGCATTGTATTTGAACCCTAGCGCGGCGGTGGCCGGGGCCATGCCAAGGGTGTTCGACACCACGCACCGGCAGACCGAGCTACCCGGCTGCGCTGGCACCACAGTGCCGGAGTTCAGTCCGGCATGCAAATCCCGCTCCGGCATCGTAAAGCCTGCCCTGAACCGCGTGGGGACGTGCGGCAATAGCTGGTCAAGGATTGATGTCCATGAATGCTTCAAGAACCCGGTTGACGAATGGCGCGAACGAACCATCCTTTCCGCCGCCTGCTTTACCCATGCCCAAAACAGGGTGCCGCTATCGGATGCGCGCTGGCGACCTCGCCCGACATCCGGAGGCGTCAGCGCCCACCGGCTACCCGTTTCGATATTGAACCGCGAGCCAGGATGCATACGCGCCAGCACGATTCTTTGCGCGGTGTTGATTGCGGAAACATCTTCTACGGTCGGGGTTCGGTTCAGGAATGTCACCACGTCGTTTTGCTTCTTCTTATCCTTGGAAAGCTTCCCACTATTCAACACCGCTGGCGACGTGACAACGTTCATATCGGTATTGATTCGACCCTGCGACACGACCGGCGTCCGCGCCTGCGCATCACGAATCACAAACAACGCAGTCTTGTTAATTGACTGCGCTGGAACGTTTTTGGAATAACGCATCAAAATCGCCTGCGCCTGACTCAAGTTTCGCGTATCCAATGTGCATTTAAGGTCCATCACAAATGGACAACAGTCAAGGCTTTCCGTCGCAAACAACAAACCCGACACCCGAAACCGAAACGGGATGACCATCCGATGCCGCGCCATGAAGTGTAGCCTCATGCTGAGACTTTGATGTACTCACAACAACCCACCGCAACCATTGTGCTTGCGTTTGGAACGACGCCTTGATGGCTTTTGACACCGCCTTGTATTCACTTGAATCAAGACGGAATGCGAGTGTATGACTTCTCGCCTTACCTTTCGCCAGCTTAGGGCGACCGACTTTATTTTTTGTGGGCATAATTAGTTTTCAAATTTTAAAGTATTCAAGGATTCGCGCAAGAATTGATTTGGCTGGCTTGCCACGAAAGCAACCAGTGATTCCTTTGACATCCGGCCCTTCGACAACCGGCCACGATGTCATAAGCAAATCGCCGCTGCTATTCATCACAAGAAACGGAGGATTCAACATGCAAAGATTCTTCTTTCGGAACCTGCAATCGTAGCATCGAGTAAACTTCACGCCGCCTCCAATTGTGCAAGTTCAGCCCTGAGCGATGCGATCTTCGCCATCTTGGGATTGTGATTTCGCACCGCTTGAGGCAACCCTTCCAGCGTTTCAGCCGCGACCAAATCGCCCTTCACGTAGGCTGAAAAAGTCAATGCTCCGGACGTATTCAGGGTAATGTAAATGGAACTGAAATCGTAATCCGCCGATTTCGCGGCCTTGACGACCCCGTCAAGCACAGGTTGCAATATTTGTTTGAATTCTTCGTTTGTTGGTGTTTGCATAAATGTTGTAAATTGCTGTTGACATATATTTACCACTAGACTACATTTTACGCAAGCACAATTTATGAATATTTCTGAAATGAACATCAAACACCCTAAAAAGGTGGTCGTTCCGATTGAAGCCGGATTGGCATGGGGCGAGGATGGCGCGATTTATCAGCAGAAGTACGATGGCGAGTTCCGCGTAATGTCTTTGCCTGATTGCAGCATTCTGGTTGGCGAGCAAATCGGCACCCGGTTTATTGCCTTTGATTGCGTCTCGTTTGTCGGCCTGGATGTCCGTAACTGCCCGCTGACCCAACGCATTAAATACCGCGATGAACTTTGCTACCGGAACCACATTGATCACGCTGTGGAATTCGCAAACGGCAGCGCATTGCTGGCCGAAGTCCTTTTAGCTGGCGGTGAAGGCGTGGTGCGGAAAACTAAGGATTCCACCTACTACGAAACGATGATTGCTTGCAAGCGTTCACAAATCTTCATCTGTCGCATTACAACCAGCAGCCCAAAGCAATCCGCTTCAATCACGGACGTTCAAACTGGCGTATACCTTGGCCATGTCCCAATGCTCGGCGGAAAAGCCGATCAAGTCCGCGTGGGGTCCATTATCCGAGTCGAGGCCGAAACAGTTCACTCAAGCGGTAAACTTCGCGGTGCCAAATTGTGCCGCGAGTGGTTGGTTAAATACTGAAACAAAAAACATTATGATTCCAAAAACAATCATTCACCTCCTTTCTGGCGGGCTGGATTCCGTTACAATGCTTTACGATTTAAAAGCGCAAGGGCACTTCGTCCATTGCCTGCTTTTTGACTACAAGCAAAAGCACGTTCGGGAATTAACGTTTGCAAAGGCGCATTGTCATCGGCTTGGGGTTCTTTTCACAACGATGGAGCTTCCTGCCCTGAATGGGCTAACCGATGAAAATTGGGTTGTTCCAAATCGCAACGCCATTATGCTTTCGCTGGCGGTCAATGTAGCCGTTCAGGCTGGCGCGGACACAATCACTTACGGATGCAATAAAGATGACGCGGACTATCCGTTTCCAGATTGCACGCTTCCATTTATTCAGGCCATGAATAAGGCCGTGGAATCGGCTGGATACAAGATCGAGATTTGCGCTCCATATCTCAATAAATCAAAAGCATGGATTGGCGGATTTGCTCAAGAAATCGGAGTGCCAATCCATGAGATTTGGTCCTGCTATAGGGGTGGGCCTATCCCATGTGGAACGTGCCCTGCATGCATTAAGTTGCAATCCGCAAGAAAATGAGGCTGTACATGGGGCAATCCAACCGCATTTGGCATTACTGGTCTGGGAAATACCCCGGTTCAGTTGGTGTTTTGATCGGGCCAAGCTATGGCAAGAAAGTTCCGATTGACGAATGGATGCCGTTCGTTTTGGATAACGACGCATTTACTTGCTGGACCCAGAAAAAGCCGTGGCCAATTGCACCCTGGCAGGAAATGTTTTCTTGGGTTAAGATGCGAGGAATAAAGCCGGAATGGGCGGCGGTGCCAGACGTTGTCGCAGACCGCGAACGCACGATTGAAAATTGGCCTATTTACTCTCCAATTGTAAAGCGAATGGGTTGGAGTACAGCTTTTTGCGTTCAAGACGGAATGACACCATCGGATGTTCCAAAAGATGCCGATGTTGTTTTTGTAGGTGGAACCGATGGGTGGAAGTTCCGCTATCTAAAAACTTGGACAGATAATTTCCAACGTGTTCACTGCGCCCGCGTCAACGCAATACGATCAATCGAAATGTGCGAGCAACTTGGATGTGAATCAGTTGACGGAACTGGATGGTTTCGCGATCCGTCACGAATAGACAAAATACCAGCAATTAAAGCATTTATTGAAGGCAAAAGATCAAGCCAATTAACGCTCATATGAATGATTTCGAGAAATTCCCATCGGTTGCTTTGATGACTGGAACCGCATCTATCGCAATTGCCTTCTGGCTGGCTGGTCTTTATCCGCTCGCCGCATTTGCTGCTGGCCTGACCCTTTTGATGGTCATCTGCCACCTGAAATAAAAAGCGCCTCCCGCAAACAACAACGGGAGGCGCTCGGAGGTGACGGACTGGGCGACTAAGTCTTATTCTGGGACGCAAGAGCGGCCTGAACCGCCTGGCCAACCAGTTCCGGCAAAACCTTCAACACATCGGACATGGACACTCCGCGAGCAGCTACGGCAGTCGCTTCGTCCCGGTCGGCGCGTTCCTTGTCGAACTTCACTTCGGCGTCGATCTTGGCGATGGTCTTGGGGCTGGCCTCGGCGATCTTCTTGGATACCATCAACTGGGAAACCAACGTCCGCTCTGCGGGCGACAATTCCTTGAATTCAGTGGCGGTGCCGATGCTGAACACAACGCCCTTGTGAATGTGCGCCTGAATGGTCTTGCCATCCTTGACAATGGTCCCGTTCTTAACCGGCTTCTGTTCGCGGATCACCTTGCCGTTGTCATCCTTCAAGTCGGCGATGACAATCGGATTACCCGGCGGATTGGCGAAGTCGTGTGTGGCAATGTATTGCATATGATTTACAGATTTTCAGAGTTGCGTGTTGTTGTTTTACGGCTGGATGTTCGAAACCGGCGTAGTGATGGCCGAGAAACATGTCACGTTGGTCGTGCCAGCGCCAGACGCCGTCCAAATAATCTGGAGATAACGCGGCTGGTCAATCGTTCGGAATCCGACTTCCGTCATGCCGTTGCCGGTCAGCGTAAACGTTCCGCTATTGGTAAACTGATTTTCAAGCGGATAGGGGGCGGCCCATCCAGCAATAAAAGCCTGAGGCGTGGTGATGGCAAACGGGTACAGATAATTGTCGGTTACAATCGCGTTGGTGCCGAAATACCAAGTACCATTCTGGACAATGGCGGTATTCGTGATATTCAGCGTGCTGGCGGTGGCGAGCGAAAAGTTGGTCAGCGCAACCCAGTTGGTTGAATCAGGCGACCCCTGCACCGTGGCCACGACCGTATTGACTTGGGCGTTCGTCCAAGAAAAGAAGTCGATCTTGGCATCGCCAACCCAATTGAACTTGTCGATAGGGCCGTTGGTTTTGCTACCATTCGAAACCGCCAAAACCGTTGGCGTAGTCGAGGGCAACACCGTGCGCATACCGGCGTAAGCGTCGATGCCATACTGGCCAGCCGTAGCACTGACCGCAGCGGCCAAAACCGCAAGAGCGAGGAGAATTTTATTCGTGATGAATTTCATATTGTATTCGGTTAATTTTGCGATTTGTGGTCGTCGTGTTTGTTTATTGATTGCACGAATCCAGCGATTTGCAGAACGCCTGGGCATGGCGAACGGCGATATCGAAATACGTGTTGAACGTGATGGCCACTTCATCATTCGCCGCACGGGTGTAGTTGTCCAAGATGGTGAAAATACCACCCCAAGAGGCGAGGATCAAATTCTCCCACACGCCAGCCAAGAGGATGTCGCCGGGAATCTGCTGGGTAGCGACCGCTTTGGAACCCAAGATTTGACCATCGATCTCGTCACCCGCCCAGATGGCGTCTTTTTCGCCTTGGGTGATGACCGTGGAACCATTCAACGCGGCGGGCAAGAACGCCAACCGGCCTTGACCGACGCTGGTCGTCGCAAACGCAAGCGGCCCATTGATATTGAACTTGCGAATGGACGTGCGGAAATTGATGATCTGCGAATACGTGGGGGTGCCGCCGAAAATCAACTGAGTAATGCCCGACTGATTCAGAATGCCCAAGGGCTGGTCTGCGGCACCGGTGCCGATGATACCCATTTCATCCTGATACAAGGCCAACACATTGGCGTGATCGTTCCAAACCATGGACTCGAAATCCGGCGGGGCTTGAATCAAGGCCAGACGGCTATAATACTGGCGAGAACCAACCCGGTGCGGGGACATTTTGATCTGACCCAAGGTCTGATCGTATGTAGCCAAAGCGCCACCTTCGGGCACGCTCTGGGCAACCGTAGCCGCTTCTTGGCGAGGGAAAACCTGCTCACCAGCACACCCGCCGATGTACGTACAGCCAAGCAAATTCAGCAAAATCTTGTTGCGAAGCAACTGGATGTAGGGCTGGAATTGCGGTGCAATCATCGCGCCAGCACTGGCGAAGTCGCCAGCCAAAGCATCGCGTTGCAACCGGCTGCGACCCATGCGGTCGGACACTGCGCGGCCCTTATTGGGCGGTGTGAAGAACCCGCCAAAATCGGCGAGATGGCCAGAACCGGGCATATTGCGGTAAAACGACTTGCGCTCGTCGGTGTATTCCAGTTCGGCACCATCCGGCATGAGCGCCGTGGAGCGTTCGCCCTTGGCGTGGGCGCGGGCGAGAACCTTCTTGTTGACCTCGAACATGTCGCCGCACTTGCCGGAAAGACCATCTTCCGCCGAATCCATGGCGCGCTTGATGTTCTCCTCTTTCACCGCGTCCCGCTTCAGGTCGTCAACCTTGGAACGGAAAATCTGGCGGACTTCGCTATCCGGCTTGCCATCCGTTGCACACGCCTCCAATGCGGCCAACGCGATGCCGTCGCGGACATACAATGCCTCTTTCTTTCCGCCATCCAGCTTGCGGTACGTGATAAGCGCGCCGTGCTCCTTGGCGAAGTCAGCCGCGAGAGCGCGAATTTCAGTATTGCGCGCAGCGAGCTTGTCGTCGCGATCCTTGATCTGGGCTTCGGTTTCAAGTGATGCACGAAAACCTTTGTCCTTGATGGCGCGCTGAATACGAGGATCGTTCAGTCCATCAATGACGAGTTCCGGCGTCGCGGTGGGAGTATTGGCTTCGGGCATAATTTTTGATCGTGTTAAAATTTGTGGCGCGTGAACGCTCGTTGCTAATTTTGTGGAGTCAACTGTTTTACGGAAAGTCTTTGCGTCGAACGGTAAAGACCGGTCAACTGCCTCAAATGTCAGCTTGGGTTCAACTTCGGTATGATCGCCAAGCTGAACGGATGTTCCGTCGTAGGTGAAATCAATAGCGTAATGCTTTGCGTCCGATTTCCACGCAGGATGCTGAACGATGGCTTGAAAATTCTTCGCATCCGCACTGGTCTGGTGAATGTCGTGAAGATAATAATCAGAGTGTTTATTTCCCTTGTCGTCCTCGATCTTGAGAACCTTGTCCCCATCAAGTTCCTGGCGAACCTTTTCGCGCATGGCGTTGTGTGAAATGCAAAACTCAGAATCCTTGCCATCCGCATCTTTCGATTTCATGCGGAACATGCGCTCGCCAGCGCCACGACTTGAATCGTCGCCAGAATCCTCGGCATCGGCACAATCGGAGCATACAAAATCCTCGTTTAGCGATTTGCGGGTGTAAGGATCACCGCATCGGATGCAATGGCAATCAGATCCACCACTGCGACCCTTGCGCGCCGTTGGGTCCATCGGCACCGAAACATTTGAAAGTTCCAACCCCGCCCATGCGAACCGATGACCGATTTTGCCGTCTCCCATGTCTTGGGGTCCGAGATATTTGGTGTGCTGATAACCGATGGAGAAATTGGGGCGACTTTCGGCGCGGACCTCTTTGCATCGAGTCTTGGAAAGCTTTGAAATGTTGTCGAACACTACAACCCCGCGAGTGCATTTGTCCTCAGACAACGCGGCGGTTTTGATGTACCCAAGGTGCCGGTGGTCCATGTGTTCGTCCAGCAACGCGGCCCGGTTGTCGCCAACGAAACGGGATAGATCAACGTCCCCTTGTTCATGGCTCAAAATCTCAGTGTACTTTTCGCCTTCCTTGGCGATTCCGAGCTTTTCGTGTTCCTTTGTGGCCCGCTGTTCGCCCGGAAACTCAGACGACATTTTGACTTGAAACGTGTTGTCATCCTGAAAGTCCTCTTTTGCAACCCGGACTTGACGATAAATCTTTAGCGATTCATCGCGGGACATTTCAATCGGATCGTGCTTTGCCATTTGAAACACGACCGAGTCAAACAAATGGACTAGAATCCGTCTTTTGTAATGCCCTAAACCGAAATGCCCATATTTGATTAAAATTATCCATGGTAATCGGCTGAAACGAGCATGAACCGGAAAATATACGCGCCCGGCATGTACCCGCCTAACCAAAGTTGCATTTTGATTTTTGGCGATCGCGGGTTGATTTGAAGATCAACTGGCAATCCCTTTTTAATCAGTTCTGGATGGCCAATTAACTCCGCCCTGAACTCGCATTTTTCGACAAAACTGGTGTTTGATTGGCCATTATCAAGCCGGAAATCGCTGACAAGTCGGCTATGAGTCAATGGCACCTGGGATTGACCTGGAATGGTCGGAAACGAAAGCGTGGCCATCCCATCCTTGCCGCCAATCATTAGCTCAAGTTCCTTTTGGCCCTCAAGATGCTCTTCCCATGCGTTCATTTTTTGATTTTTGACTCGGCAGTCTGTGCGTTTTTCAATTCACGCTTCCACGCCTTGACGAGATTCCTTTTCGATTTGGCTTCTGCCGCCATGAATCGCAAATCAATTTCCATGCCTCTGATGCTGGTTTGCATCATATCCTGCCAGATTGTAAATGATTTTCTCATTAATGTTGTCCGTTAACTGACATCGAAAGCAGTGATGCGGGCGGAATCACCAGCCGCGTTTGACGCCGAACAGGGTTTGATGTCTTGGTTTTCGCTGGCGGTTGCACGGAATCTGCCGCACTTGGCTCGGGGTCCGCCTTTCCGGGGTCGCCATTCTGCATGGCCGGACGGGTGGCATCCGCGCCATCCTCGCCGACAAGGCCAATCCCGTGCTTCTCGCCCTCCGCCTTGGCCTCTGCAATCCGCGTGTACAAATCCTCAATCGAGATGCCATCCTCAAGCTGGTCCTGAACCTGCTGCGGCGACATGATTTGCGCTTCCATGAGTAGGATAAGCGTTTGCGCTTGCACCAACGGGTTGACAAATGCCCAACGCTTGCCCTTGAAGTTTGCGGCCTCGCAATATTCATCCAAGCGCGAAAGCTTCAAGTCATACCCGCGCCGGTCAAACCAACCGCTCTTTATCGCCGCACGCAATGCCTCGCGAAACACCTTAGCAACCCATGTGCCAATATGATGCTTCTGGCGAATCTTGCACCAATCTTGAAACGGGATTTGACACATCAACCCGGCGATGAACCCAAGATTTTGGTAATCGCCGCTCGCGTGCTGGTATGAAACTCCGGTAGCGATTGCGACCTCGCGATGGCAATCCAGACCGAATTCATGCGTGTGCTCTCCTGGAAATGGCGGGGCGAGCATCTTGGCTTCGACGCCATACGGCAGTTCACGCTCTTGGCCGGGCCTCAGCGAATCAACCGGCGTACCGGATGACTGTTGGCCTTGAACTGGATTTGGCCCGCCAATTCCGCCAGCCGCCCCGTTGGATGCGAAATTGAGCATCGCATTTTCCAGCGTTTCCTGCATCTCATGCGGGATCGTTAACCCGGTCGGGAATTTCTTCTCCAGAACGAAAGCGCGAATGTGCGAGGCGATGGCACACAGCGTCAGCGCCTTCGTGAATTGCGAGTTGCGCCAAATCGGCTGAACAGCGGCATCCATTTCGGTCTGCCCCCGGTCCTGTTCGGCGCGGTCCCGCAAGTTGTTGATAAAAATGATATCATTCGCGGGAACCTGCTCGCGGAAATTGGTTTGGCCATTCGGATTTCCGCCCAACGGATAATCGCTTGCGCCATACAGCGAATCGCCGGGGTGCCGGATCAAAATCCAATACGCTAACGGAAATCCCCACTTGGGGTGGTATTCAACGCTGCCACGAATCGGGTTTTCTTTGCCAAACCTGCCATCCTTGCCAGAAAATCCCTGATACGTTTCCTGCAAGCGGTCAGATTCAAGAAAATCAATGGCGAAACCAATCTCGTTTGTCTCGACATTTGGGTCAGTAAAATCGCGGTGGAGTCGGCAAATCAATGAACCATGCGCCCGGCCTCCATCCCTGACCACGACTTGCGGATGGTGAAGTTTTCCTGTTTGGTGTACCACTCCCAGAACTTTTCAATCGCCGTGTTTGTTTCCTCTTCTTCGATGAATGCGGTTTCCATCGCGCCCGTCGTCTTGTTCGCCTTTTGCTGGTATTCACCAACCCGCATATCCAGCTTGAACAGTTTATCGCCGATGACATTGTTTTGCATCGTCCGCTGAACCGCTTTGCCCTGAGGGGTATCCTTAACCAGCGTGCGCGTACGTGCGCGCACCGTGTACAGTCCCGGCATCACCTCGGAATTAGCAGAACCGAGCGTACCCTTGAAATCAGCGTTGTATTCGTCGAATTGGCCAGCGTTATACGACCGGAGCAACCGGGTGAACCCCATTATGTTTCGGCTCAATTCATCCTGCGACGGGGGATTAGAATTCCACCCTCGCACGCTGGTCAAAATGGCTTGTTCATCAAGAAGATGAGGCTCTGACTTGACTGGCGGGAGGGTGGCAAGATTGATCTTATCCGGTTCAACGGATTTGGATTTGAAAAATTTCATGCCACTTCGATTTTGATTTCTTGCGGCAACTGAATCGCCGGGTTGTCAAGATTTGGGTCGTCGTATTCGACGCAGAATTCGCCAGTTCTTTCGTTGTGCCACGACTTCACAACCTTGGCCGATGATGTCACCATCCCCATTTCCTTTACGGCCCGACCTTTAGCCAATTCCATCATGGTAAACGGGGTTATTGAAATGCACTTTTTCATAATCAACACCCGATCATGAATAGCGGCCTAACGACGTTTCCTGGATTCTGACCGTTGCGGATTTTCTCAGCCTGAATTTCGTGCTGCCGAACTTCTTTCCAATATTTCATGGACTCCAAAACAGCTTCTTCGTCCGCAACCTTGAATCGGTTTCTGTCTGACTCTGTTTCTGAAAACTTTAACTCGTACAACCCATCAAGGCGTTTGTTCAGAAGATTCAAGAATCGTTGCGCCTGCGTCCAGTTTGATTTGACCGGATTTGCGGAGTCAACTGAATCCAAAAGCTGAAAATCCGGCACGTAATAAATTTGATGTTTCTCACCAGCGGCTACGTTTATGCCTGCATTTCCGGCGACGTTGATCACCTCCTCTACGAGTGTGTAGATTCCCCCTGAAGACTGCGCGAGGAATCCGGGTTGATTAAAAACGTGGTATTTGTTCGATGAATCCGGCGCGGAAACAATCTGCGCTACTGGGACATTTGCCTCCCCGCCGTTTTTGGCCACAGTCAAACGCACCGACCACCCATCAGACGGCAGATGGTTCGGCAGGTTTAACTGGAAAAGAAGCGTATCCCCGCACGTAAAGCGTTCGGGTGTCCGCCAAATGATCTTTTCGATAGCCACATGAACAAGTCAAAGTCAAACGACTCATATACCACAATAGGCTCCAAGCCCGTTTGATAGACAGTCTTCAATCTTCATTTCAATGCTCCAATAATATTGTCATCCGCTATTCCGACAAGTTGCTCAAGCTCGCAATCCCTGAACTCTGTAGGGCGAGAATGCTTGTCGTAATCCGCGTAACAGTTTTTCTCAGATGAATAATAACGCGAGTTCAATTGACTTGAGTAATCCCGGTTCTTTTCCGACATCCGAGCCAAGCTTTTTGCGGTCAATTCAGCCGATGGTTTGCCATCAACGTCAACAATCACCGATTTGTCACGCGGCAGAACTTCCCACTTCACATTTATCCCGCCGCCAATGATGCCATCAAGTTGCTGCTCAAACCAGAGATTTTGCCATGTGATTTTCTTGATATTGAACCGCCAGATCCGCCCATCCTTGTCCCTGGCTGACCGTGGCGCGCCCGGAAGGGAAGATTGGATGGACGGCACCCCTTTGCCGCCAATGGACAGCCTGCGGTTCTGCCCGGCCCCAAGCAATAGGTGCCACGCCTTTGGCACCATGTATTTTGTCTGGCCTCCGGGGGCCTGAACTTCAACCAATTCAAAGTATTTAACCGCCGCCGCCTCAATTTGCGATGGCATCCAAGCCGAATCAATTAAAACACGAGGTGCAGGCACTTTCCAATATCGCTGCTGTGCCGCCAGCAATTCCCATGAACTCACGTAGCCGATTGCGACTTGGCGAGAATCCCCGGTCTTTGACCAGTCCTTCACAATAAACCAGAATGTACCAACAACATGATCTTTTAAATTGTCATCCTCGTCGCCACCGCAGTCCACGGTCATTTGACGGCAATGGAATTGATCGCCGAAACTGATTTTGCTGGGGTCAGTCTCGTACGTGCCCGGCGTGACATTCCATTTCTGAGACTTTTCCGCATATTCCTTATTCCATGTGCGGGCCGCTGTTTTCTGCCACCAGATTTTAATCGGCTCGAAGTTGCCCTGTTGCTCGGCCTGCTTTTGACATTTCAGCTTGTCGAGCATCATGTGACCCCAACCGCTTTGATTGTTGATGTTCAACCGGCGATTAATCCACTGAGGAAAGTTGAACCCGATCTTGCTAGCCAACGCATCGGGACGGGCAGAAACGTAATGCGAGCTTTCATCTAACGCAATTCGCGTTGAACCAAATTCACCATCATCTAACCATATCCCGTCACAGTGAAAGCAGCGAAAATGAGTCTCTTTAATTATCGCCTCTTCGATATATTCCTCGCCGTTTTTTATCTTTTCATCCGGCCCACGCTGAAACCCGGCAACCCGGTTGCCATCGGCCAACATCAAAGGCCGATAGTGTTCAATCCATGCGTTGTGGTCCAGCGATGAAACCGATAACGGCGGGCGCGGCATAAAGTCAGCGCCACGGGTCATAGACTTCTCATCAAATGCCTGCCAGTTGAAAATATGAGGCACGCCACAAACCGGACATGCCACATATAATTCTCCTTGATTCGTATTCTGATAATGCCGGTCAAAATCAAAATCACTTTCGCCTCCCTGGCTTTCAAGAAACACAATCGCATCCTCATATTGCGTTGTGCGCGCAATCATTTCCTCAATAACCCCTGTCTTTCCGGTAACGAAAGCGTCTTGCATCCCGGCGAATCCAAGGTTTTTCTGTTGAAGCGTGGAAATGTTAGCCGGCAAAAGGAAAAACGTCTTGTCGGGGAACTTGATCGCCCCCTTGGTCACACGATGGCGACCGCGCCCGAATTCATTTGGTATTGTCGCCAGCTTTGAACGAAATCTACCATACCCCATGAAGTCGTCCATGATGCGCGTGGTCGAAACAGTGCCCGCAACCGCCTCGGTGCCAAAGAAGATCCCAGAATCACCGCTTCGATTGCAAATGTGGTCCGCCGCGCAAACCTCAAGCGTGAAACTCTTCAACGTCTTCACACCAGCCAGCAAGTTTATTTCAGTCCTGCTGCTACGCCTAACCGCATCATCATACGCCGCATAAACCGGCTTCAAATAGCACGTCGTATTAATGTCATACGGCATCCCTCCATTCTTGTGCCCCTTGCCCATCGGCGCATCACCGCGATTATCCAACGCACCGCCCCGAAATCTTTCAGAGCAAGCGGCACGCCGATGAATGTTGATGAAGTCTGCAATCATTTACAATCGTCTTGATTTTCTGAAATCTTTCGGCCAGTGTTCATTTCGACTTGGATTGCGCGATCATCCCAAAGTTCAATCAGTCCGTAATCCTTTGAATTTGTGATTTCCAACTCAGTTCCGAACACGTCCCAGCACCACTTTTTAATAGGAGTCAATGCGTCATACGTTCCGCCACCAATTAACGGCGAGCCATGGCCATGCAATCGCGCAGTGAATATCCGAACCTCTTGCCCATCAGCTATCCACTTCTTCACACGGTCAACCATTGGCTTAATCGGTTTTCCAATGTGGTCTGGACCATTCCAACCGTCGTAATGCGCCAATGTGCCATCTAGGTCAACTCCAATCCATCCTGATTTGCTCATATTTTTGCGCCTGTTCTTCCGCATCTAGTTCTAAGTATGTTCTGGAGTCCATATTATTTTACCTTCATGTCGTTTTTCTTTTCGTCCGAAATCTGTTCGCACTTTTGTAACAAATCTTCCATCTTGTCCGCGTAATCTTTTTGCCACTGATCAAACGCATCCTTCGCAAGTTGGGTCATGGCTTCGATGAGTTCGACGCGAAATTTTGCACTCACTACAATTCCATCCGCCGCAAGTTGCCGGATTAAATTTGTGAACGACGCGACAGCCTTTTTCTCCATAGCATCGGAAACGGAGGACATCGTCATCGCTCCCGTGGCCTCAGCCGTGTATCTGACCGCGCTGGACAGCATCCATGCATCGTCAAACTTGCGGCGGGCGGTTTCCTCCAGCCGTTCCGCAGTCTTGGCAAGGGAGATAGCCCGGCGACGTTCCGCATCCTCTTTGGTGGCAACCTCGGGATTTCCTTCCGCCGTTTCGTTCTCCTCGTATCTGCGCAAGAATTCGCGCACGCAAATTTTATCATCACTCCGTATAACTTCTTTTATCCATTCCTGCTCAGAATCGCGCCACTTGTTAACCAACCGCGATACCCGCTTCTTTGACCATGTGCCAACACCAAACTTTTCGCAGAGAATTTCAGCAAGCTCCGTTTGATTAACCAAATCTTTACCACTATGCGCCATGCGGTCGTTAACCGTTTCCTTTTTGATAATCCCCATGCGCTCAAGCTCGGAGTTCTCAAACTTGTTCGACTTTCCGCCAAGGTATTTGACACACAAACTCTGCGCCCGCTGCCGTTCAGCCGGAGATTGCATGTACGATACCTTGCCAATCATCTCGGCCAATGCATCGCTCATCGCTTCACCGGCTGAATGCGAATTTCCGTCCTGATTGTCGGAGTCGTCGCTCATTTTACTTCAAGCTGTTCGTAAAGTTCATCCAGCTTTTTCTTGAACGGTTCGATTTGCAAACGTACACGCTCCTTGCGTTCGTCCGTCCAATCTAACAGCGGCCCAAACGCATCATCGTTCATCAGTTCAGCCAGCGGCTTCTCCAATTTTCGAGGATCAAGGTTGGAAAGCAGCTTGTTGTAGTAATTCGTATGATGCGCGACCAGTCCAACCGTTCCGCCTTCAACCGACATGCCGCCAGCCTCAAACAACTCATTGCGCCATGCCAACGCCTCTTGAGGCTTCACCACGTCCGCCGCATTCTTCGCAATCCTCACAAAAAACCGCAACTGACGAAACGTTATTTCGTGGCCATTCGCATCCTTGAACAACTTGCCCATCTGCTGCCAGAAATCAACGGTCATCTCCTTTCCTGGCAACCGCTGGCACAAATCAATAATGTTCTGGCCAATCCGAACCGCGTCGCCAATCAACTTGACGCTTTTGCATCCGAAATCCTCAACCTCCCGCTTGAACGCCGAAACATCGACTCCGATCAACGCCAATTTCTCGGCCTGATACTCGGCCTCTTTCGGGTTGGCGAGCAAAAACTTTTCGCGTGGATTTTCTTGATTCATTTGAGTTGTGACTTTCGTTTAGATGACATCCGATTTCTTGACTCCTCGTCCCGCTGACCGTGGCGCGGTTTAAGATTCAGCGCGCCCTGAATTTCGGTTAGCAACTTAGTCGCATCGTATTTGGTCAGCCCCACTTCGCGGGCGATCTCAGCCGGGCACCGATGGCCAAGGACATCGTCAAGGGCTGACGAATTCAACGCATACAGAAGCATTCGAATGCCAAGCCATGGGTTTTTGAACCCCATCAACGTGCGACCTAGTTTCTCTAGACCAACTTGGTCCCTGATAATGATGCCAGAACCCGCTTCGTCAATCGAACCATTCCCCTCGTTGTCAATGTACCATGATACGACATCTTCGACCACCGGCTCGCTGACGCCGCAATCAGCCGCGCATCGCTGCGTCCATCCGCGACCATCGGTTTCTTGAGATTGAAAATCTTCTGTCATTGTATTTGATTTGTTACGACCGCGACCCCGCCCCCGACCCCGACCGCGACCCCGACCGCGACCACGACCGCGACCCCGACCGCGACCCCGACCCCGCCCCCGACCCCGCCCCCGACCCCGACCGCGACCCCGACCGCGACCACGACCGCGACCACGACCGCGACCCCGACCGCGACCCCGACC
>Ga0302320_10013604_pt1 | contig 16980 bp, 21 predicted proteins | sample Bog_T0_3_FD_202130 | JGI IMG/M metagenome (GOLD analysis project Ga0302320, IMG submission 202130) | Peat permafrost microbial communities from Stordalen Mire near Abisko, Sweden - Bog_T0_3 | ecosystem: Environmental > Terrestrial > Soil > Wetlands > Peat | place: Sweden: Abisko, Stordalen Mire... | reverse complement strand
CTAGGCTTTATCGCGATCTGGTTGCTGAGCCCCATCACGCCAAGCAGCTTGCGGACGTCCATCTCGGCGGCATGCTTTTGATAGTACCAGTTCACGTCGCCACTCAGCGTGACCCACCCCTTGTCGACCTTGACCTTCACTTTGTCCTTTGGGACAGAGAGATCCCATGCGAGAACGTTCAGCGCTTGCTTGGCAATATCTTCGTCACCGTGCCCGACGCCGTATAAATATCGAATCTCAAGTTCCTCGGCGATTGCCTTGACGCCGGATACGCGGCCAACGGCGTGCTCTGCCGCACATTTCTCCGAATAGCTACCGACATGACCGGTAAGCGTCACCACGCCGCCGCGCGCAGTCACACCGATGTGAGCCTCGGCAACACTGGGATCCCAGGCGAGTTCGTCAAGTACGCTTTGTTTGAGGCTTTGGTCGGTCATTGGGTCGCTCCAGTTGCACACTTTGACCCGGGGATTTTGGCTTCGCGCCCCCCAAGCCATCGCATAAAAGGGCTCGTTTAACTTCAGGGCTTCTTCGAATCCTTCTTGCTGAAGGCAGCATCGACTTCGTTCGACCTGATGCGGAGTGCCGGATCGCCCTTCTCATCCAGATTCTGCTCTTCGGTGCCATCACCCATCATTCCGGGATGGCTGATCTTAACTGAATTGCTGGGGACGCTGATGTTTGGCTTGTTGGTCATGTGAAACTCCTGCTGTGCAGATGCGACGCCGCGGTATCCAGCAGTTAAGGATAGCAGGCACGCGGGACGCGCGGTCAGGGTCGGAAACTACTTAGTCCGCTTGACAGCTGCGCTCGCGCCGGCAGCCGGCCCTCTGGCACCCGCGTTTCAATCGACCGTCAGCAGCTCGTGGACCTGGGTGACGCCGGGCGCCGACCATGCGGTTTCCGCCGCAAGCGTTCGCTCGTAATAACTGCTCACCTGCCCGGTCAGCGTTACCGTGCGGCCATCCGCTGTGACGACGATATTCTCAGCCTCAAATTCGGCGTTACGACGGAATGCCGACTTGATCTGCCTTTCGACACAGCAAACCTGGATCTTTGGCCTGATCTCGATGGCGTTGCTGACACCCATCACACCACATAGATTCCGTATGTCGGCTTCAGCCGCCTGCCTCTGAAAGCGCCAGTCGACGTCGCCCGCCAAAGTCACCCATCCCTTTTCGATCTTGATCCGCACTCTGTCCCTCGGGACCGAAAGATCCCAAGAAATAACGTCCACAGCTCGCCTGGCGATATCTTCATCTTCCAGGCGGGTGCCGGGCGCATAACGGATTTCCAGTTCTTCGGCGATCGCCCTGACGCCGGTCACCCGGCCTGCGGCGCGTTCGGCGAAACATTTTTCAGCATAACTTCCGACGTGCCCGGTCAAGGTCACTACGCCGCCACGCACCGTCACACTGATATGCGCTTCGTCGAATCCCGGTTGCCACGCGAGTTCGTCGAGCACCCGCTGCTTCAGGGCCTGATCGATCATAGCGCCCTCCAAGGTCGTTTTTGGGCCCGGGTGAACGCCCGAACTGGACGTAGCCATGAACCAGACGGAGCAAGCGGGATAGCGTCGGAAAGTACTCAGAAGGGGAATTACTCCCGGTCACAATGCTCCGAACTCGACAACATGATGTATAACCATGGCGTGTCCAAAGGTAGCGGAAAGGCTACGAGGTGAGCGCCTCGGATATCGTCGCGAGAGGTTGGTCAGTCATCAGAGCCCCCGCCGCCGCAAGTGCCAGCCGAGCCAACGCAGGAAGCGATCTCACCCCGGCCTTTTTCATGATCGAAGCCCGGTGATTCTCGACAGTGCGTTGACTGATTCCAAGATCCGCAGCGATATTCTTGCTGGGTTGACCGGCAAGAACCCTCTCCATTATCTCGCGTTGTCTTCGAGTGAGGCGAGCCAGGTGTTCGGCTGCGTCCTTGCACCACTCCGAGCGTTTTTCGGAGTCATGGGATGACTCCAGGGCGCGCCTGACGCCGGCGAGCAACTCAACGCCGTGGATCGGCTTCTCGAGGAAATCCGCCGCGCCGGCTTTCATAGCTTCTACCGCCATCGGAACGTCGCTTTGTCCGGTAATCATGATGGCGGGAAGCGCATGGCTTTCGTTCTTCAGCTGCCTCAGCAAATTCAATCCGCTGATTCCTGGCAAATTGGCGTCGACCAGCAAGCAGGCATGCCGCTCAGGACGGTAGGCACCGAGGAAGGTTTCGCCGTCCTCATAGTCTTCCACCAGATGGCCGTCTTGCTCCAGCATGCCGCGTATCGCCTGACGCACGTCGCCGTCGTCGTCGACGACGTAAATGACGGGCGCCGTCGGTAACGCCGCGCCGACCAGCGCCGCGGGCTCGCGCAGGTGGAATGCCGCCGCCGGAACCAGGCGTTCGATCGCGACAATCAATTCCTTCAGGCTCGCCGGCTTGTTGAGATGTTCGCACTTTTGCACCGCGATGTCGCGCAAGGTCTTTGTCGAAATATCGCCGGTCAAAATGATGACCGGCACGGAGCGGCGCAGCGCCGCGCGAAGTTTTCCTGCCACGCACAGTCCATCCATGCCGCTCGGCAGATTGAAGTCCGAGATGACCAGGTCCGGCTGAAGTGCGTCTTGCTCAACCAAGCTCAGGGCCTCAACCCCGTCGCTCGCTGTCACAACGTGATGACCTTCGGCAGCGAGGCCGATTTCGAGGAGATCCCGCACTTCCGAATCGTCCTCGACGATCAAAACGATCCTAGCCGGTCCTATACAAGGATGTTTGCGTCCAAAGCCGGGCACGTTTTTGTTACGAACCGGCGTCACGCCAGCCACTTGCTTGACTTCAATTGAGAAGACCGACCCCTTCCCGAGCTGCGAGCTCACCTTCACCGGATGGCCCAGCAAAATTCCGAGCCGCCTTACGATCGAGAGACCAAGGCCTAGGCCAAGATTCCGGTCGCGCGCCGAATTGTCGAGCTGGTGATACTCTTCGAAAATGTCCTGAAGCTGCCCTTCGGGAATCCCTACACCGGTATCCCAAACCTGGATACTGACACCTCCGTTCCGGCGACGGCATCCAACCAGCACCCGACCTTGCTTGGTATATTTGAGGGCATTCGATACGAGGTTCCGGATCATTTGCTCGAGCAGACGAGGATCGCTGCAAACCGAAAGCGTACAGGGAAGCACAAGCAGGCCGATACGCTGCGCCTCCGCCTGATAAGCCAGTTCTGCCGTTACCCGGTCGAGGACGGTATCGATCCGGAACGTTTCCAGCTCCGCGCGAACGGTGCCAGCTTCAATCTGATTGATGTCGAGCAGCGCGTTCAGCATTCCGGCCATGCCGCCCAAGGTTTGGTCGAGCCTGCCAACCAGTTTTCGGGCTTTCTCGCCGACGACAACTTTTGCGAGAAGCTCCTGTAGCAGCACCAGCGTCTGCAGCGGCTGTCGAAGATCGTGGCTCGCGGCGGCGAGAAAGCGCGATTTAGAGATATTGGCCGAATCTGCTTGCATTCTTGCGTATTCCAGCGCGGCTGCCGCATCCTTCTGATGGCTAATGTCTGCAAAGGTTACGACAATGCCTTCGATACTTTTGCCCTCGTTGCGATAAGGCAATATGCGGCGAAGATACCAGGCCCCGCTTCGGGCTTCGATCTCCCGCTCGATCGGCTCCAGACTATGCAGCACGTTCCTGGCATCGCCGAGAAGCGTACCGTCGGGAGCCAACGAACTCAAATCCGTCAGTGGTCGACCGATATCGTCAGGTAGGACATTGAAAAGAAGCTTGGTCGCCGGCGTGAAAAAGCGAATATTCAGATCAGCGTCGAGCAGGATGGTAGCGACGTCGGTACAGAACAGCACCTTTTGCAGGTCGGCAGCCGAGAGACGCCGCCACTTTGACGATGCCTGGGGTTGCCTGGCGCCAGCCGCCAACTCATCATGTCGCTTCCCGGCATCGAACCGCGGGGCCGACACTGCTCGTCGAGTTTTACGGACGCCTTTAGCTTCGCTTGTCTTGGATAGCTTCGCTGCGGCCACATCCAAAGAGACGACCTGTGCGGAAGTGGCGGAATTGGACGCGCCTGCCCGCTCGGACAGAGCGTATCTTCGCGGTCGCATCGCAGCACTCTCTTTTTTCCACCTTCATCCGGAATTGCTCTCCCGCACCACTACCGTGCCAATGAGCCACCGATGAATATTCTACACGGCTACCGCTGCTCGATGGAAACTCGCCTAGCAGAGGCACCCGAAAGGTGTCGACCGCGGTTCAGAACCGGCCGGCCAGCATCCTAATTCAACGCTATCCCGTTCCTTGGGCGGAAGCTGAGCAATACTGCTCAGTCCTCGCCGTCGTTTGTCGAGAAAGGCTGATATTCCCTGCATCAGCTGGAGTTTGCGGCCGTTTCACTTCCCAACTATCGGCATAAGCCTTATCGTGTCCCGGTGCCGTAGGAGGCCGGGAGATCAACTGATCCTGGATCCGGCAAATCCCCGTCAGTCGCTGGAGACATCGTGACAAAGAAAACCGAATCCCGGAAAATCAAGCTGGTGGCCCCGTTCGATCCGGTGGCTTTCCTGAAGGCCGAGGGCGCCGGTCGCACCATCCCGCGATACAAAAAGAACCAGAGGGTTTTTTCGCAGGACGACGCTTCCGACTCGGTCTTTTACGTCATTAAAGGCAAGGTAAAAATCATCGTGCTCTCCGAACAGGGCAAGGAGGCAGTGATAGCGATATTGGGACCGGACGAGTTTTTTGGCGAAGGCTGCCTGACCGGACAGCCACGGCGGCTGTCGACGGCATCGGCGATGACGGAATGCGAAATCATGAGGATCAGCAAGCCAACAATGTTGGCCGCCCTGCGCGACGAGCCGAAACTCTCCGAGATGTTTGTTGCGCATGTCCTGGCGCGCACCATCCGCGTCGAAGCCGATCTTGTCGATCAATTGTTCAATTCGAGTGAGAAGCGATTGGCGCGCGCGCTCCTGCTATTGGCGAATTTCGGCAATGACAGCAAACCAAAGAAGGTGATCGCCAAAGTCAGCCAGGAAACGCTCGCGGAAATGGTCGGCACCACTCGCTCGCGCGTAAGTCATTTCATGAACAAATTTCGCAAGATGGGCTTCATCAACTACAACGGCCACCTTGAGATTCACAACTCTCTGCTCAATGTCGTATTGCACGATCAGCCGCATATTTTTGGTGTCAGTTCGGTCACAGGCAAGCCTGATCCGAAACCCGACTGATCTTGCGCCTCCGCGGATAATCCGACGGCCGACGGCAGGCCGAGTGCCGGCCTTCAATCCAGATGATTTTTCACTGCTGTCGAAGGTGGCGTTAGGAAGGCGTCAAATCGCTCCCTGACGATGGCATAGCATTCGCACGACGCCTGCTCCAGGGCGGCGCGGTCGAGCACCTGGATCGTGCCGCGATGGTAGCTGATGAGGCCGGCCGCTTGCATCGATTGAGCTGCGAGCGTTACCGATTTCCGGTTGGCGCCCAGGATTTGCGACAGGAATTCATGCGTGTAGGGCAGCGCTTCTCCTTCGGCCCGGTCATGCATCATCAATAGCCATCGGCACATTCTCTCTTCCGTCGTATGCATCGAATTGCAGGCGACCGTCTGCTGAACCTGCGACAGCAGGGTTTCGGAGTAGCTCACGAACAAATTGCGTACGTGCTCGCTGGTTTGGAATTCATTTTGCAGCAGCTCGATCGGACACCGGACCGTATGCCCCTCGAGCTGAACGATGCATCGGTTGAAGGATACCCGGCTGTACATCGCGGCGAACAGGCCGAAGGCGCCTTCGCGGCCGATGTTGGCGGTCTCGATGGCCGCGCCGTTCTCCAGTACGGTAAGCAGCGACAGGACGGATCCCCGCGGAAAATAGGCATGCTTGAGCAAGCCGCCGGCATCACAAACCATGGCACCGAGCTTGAACGCGACGGGCTCAAGATGGGGGTCAATTCGCTGGCGGCTGTCCGGCGCCAGCGCGTCGAGCAGCTGATTGCTCCGTAGATCGTTGTCGGTTTGCACCCTGGACATTTGCGTTGTGCCAATCGTCCATGTCGGGGCAGCCCTGCCCAAAAGACGGCCGCGCGGTACTTGAGCGCTTTTCGAAGACGAGTCTGAGCAAAATAGCTCACAACCGCCGCTACGCTCGGAAACTGGAACCTGCCATGGTTCGGGCCGGATCGACCAGCGAACGTAAATGGGTGATCACCGCCTCCCCGCGATACGGCTTTTCCAGAAAGGCACCGTTCGACGGAAGATCAGACGACCGCAACCGGACCTGCCCCGAAGCAACAAGGATCTTGATCAGTGGCCAGCGGTCGCGCACGGTACTTGCGAGCTTCAGTCCATCCATGCTTCCGGGCATATTGATGTCCGTGAAAACCACCGCGATATCCGATCGGGTCTCCAGCGGATAACAGCCTGATCGGCATTAGCTGCTTGCAATGCCACGAAACCTGCGTCCTCGATGATTTCGACGGCAAGCTCGCGCAACAGCGGTTCGTCCTCCACGATCAGAACGACTGTCGCCGTGTTTGATTCCCGGACTGTCATCGCAAATATCCGGAGCCTGCCGACGCGGCAAGACCCGATTTCGGCTCGCCGGTCGCCTGATCGGACCAGTATTTCGCCATCCGAATGCAATGGTCGCGCAGCTCTGGATTCAGGGCAGCGTCCGATAGCTGCATGAAATCCGCGGCTAGGCGCAGGCACTCGATATCACGCTTCAGCTCACTGTCGAGTTCCGACACGACGCATCTCCTCGGTAGAGATGCGTGGTCGCATACTTCATGCCGCCCTGTCGGTGGTGCACACCACAAAGCAGCTCCAAAACTGGACGATCAGCGGATTTTATCAGATCCGGACTGGATTACTAAATGTGGCCGCCACGACAGATCGTCGGACCAGACATAAATCATGATGGCTGATAGGCAGAGCACGATGCCGATCCAGAATACCGGCGAATGATGAATTCGCCTCCAGTCACGTCCTGTAGTAGCGGGAACATCTCGATCGCAATTTTGGCTATTCATGAGTCCATTCCTAGTGACACGATAGACCTGTCGAGATCCGCTCCCGCTCCAACAGAGTCAGGGTGAGCGTACTGGAACTAAAGGCGTCCAGAGTGTGGACTGAGTAGTTTCCGACTCTAGCCTGAGTGGATGCTCCAACCTAACGTCGGTTGGAAGATTGACGCCGATGAGGACTGCAACTGCCAAGTTGCACCTTTGGCATATCCCCGATGGCAATAAGGGCACCCGTTGCCACGACCCAAACCACCCCTCAAGGAGAATTCCGATGGACAATACCGACACTGTGATTGCGGTCTTCGCTGACCATCCTGCGGCCGAAGCTGCTATCAAGAAACTGAACGTCGCCGGCTTCGACATGAGGCACTTGAGCGTTGTCGGCAAGGGTTATCATACGGACGAAAAGGTCGTCGGTTTCTACAATAGCGGGGACCGGATCAAGTTCTGGGGCACGCGCGGGGCATTCTGGGGCGCTTTCTGGGGTCTGTTCCTCGGGGGACTTTTCGTGACCGTCCCCGTTGTCGGACAAGTCGTCGTGCTTGGCTATCTCGCGGCCATCGTGGTCGGCGCGATCGAGAACGCGGTCATCGTCGGCGGGGTAAGCGCACTTGCCGCGGCGCTGTACAGCATTGGCGTACCGAAGGACAGCGTGATCCAATACGAAACCGCGCTGAAAACCGACAACTTTCTGGTGATGGCCCATGGCCCTGCGTCGGAAATTTCGCGGGCCAAGACAATCCTGAGCACCGTCAACCCTACTCGCCTTGACGTGCATACGGGTGTGCAAACAGCGGCGCCCGCTGCCGCTGCGGTCGGCTGACCCGGCCACCCAATGCGCGTGTCACACCCGTTTTCGGCAAACACAAGGAATTGAACCCCATGAGACTCTTTATCGCTCCGATCGTGATCGGAATGCTCACCTTGGCGAGCACCTTGCCCGCCGCCGCCCAATCGAAACCCGCATCCGACCAGGGCACGTCGGTCGGAATGTCCACGACGCGCGATGCAGCCACCGAAAGAAACAGCTACACGCGACAGGCGCAGGATGAGGTCCGCGTGTGGGAACGAAAGCTGCATGACTTCGACGCCAAGGCGCAGGTCAAGGCTACAGACGCGAAAGCGAGTGCCTCGAAAGATATCGACGACGCCTGGGCTCAGACCAAAACGGCGTTTGCAGGGTTGGAGGCGGCCGGCGAGAAGGACTGGGACAGCTCCAAGGCCTCTTACAAAACGGCATCCGACAAGCTTGCCGCGACCTGGAAGAGAGTCAATCCTGCGGACAAATAGCCGAACTCGCGCAGGCGCCTGACCGTTTTGGAAGGCAGCCTCCGCGCCACCCGTCCGAATCAAAATCTTCCGACAATTTGATTCAGAGTCATTTCCATCATCCTGAAACGAGTGACATCATGTCGTTCTCCGATTCATATCTACTGTATCTAACCCCGGCCGTTCTGCTCGTGGCCCTCATCCTGATCGGAGCGAGCGTGAGGATACTGCGCGAATACGAGCGCGCCGTCGTCTTCACACTGGGTCGGTTCCAGAGGGTCAAGGGGCCAGGCCTCGTGCTGTTGATACCGTTCTTTCAGGAAATGGTGAGGGTGGATCTGCGCATTCAGGTCATCGAAATACCGACGCAGGACGTGATCTCACGCGACAACGTTTCAATGAAGGTCGACGCGGTACTCTACTTCAACGTGGTCAACCCGGAGCGGGCCATCATTCAGGTTCAGAACTACCTTCCCGCGACCAACATGCTCGCTCAGACGACCTTGCGCGCCGTGCTGGGACAGCACGAGCTCGACGAAATGCTGTCCGAGCGGAAAAAACTCAGCGCCGACGTGCAAAGCATCATCGACAGCCAGACCGAGACGTGGGGGATCAAGGTCAGCAATGTCGAGATCAGAACTGTCGAGCTAACGGAAAACATGATACGCGCCATCGCCAAGCAGGCGGAAGCGGAGCGTGATCGCCGCGCCAAGATCATTCATGCCGAGGCGGAGTTCCAGGCTTCGCAGACGCTCGTCAATGCCGCCAAGATACTCTCAAGTATCCCGGCCGCCATGCAACTGCGCTACCTGCAAACTCTGACCGAAATCGGCGCCGAGCGGAATTCCACTGTCGTCTTTCCGATGCCCATCGACATCATCAAGCCTTTCCTTGAGCTCATCGAGAAACCCGGCAGAGCCCCCACTACCAATGGCTCGATCCTAGACCCGCTTGCGGGCGAAGCGCCGGGACGCTTGATGGAGAAGCACTGACAGTACGACGGGCCGCGCTCGACTCGATAATCCGGAGGGTACCTTTCTTCCGTAGCAAGCGAAATGAGCTCCCAGTGACAGACTCCGTATCAAAGCCGCCGCTTCCTGTTAGCAAGCGGTCTTCCGCACGCTGCAACAGGAGTTAGACGCCATGAGAATTGTTATTGTCCCCATCGTGATCGGATTGCTCGTCCTCGCCGGCGCGGCACCCGCGGTTGCCCAGTCGAAACCCGACAAGACCATATCGGTCGGGTCGGTCACCACCAATGACGCCGCGGCCGAGAGGAACAGTTTCACCAACCATGCGCAGGATGAGATGCGAGTGTGGGAGCAAAAGCTGCATGACTTCAACGCCAAGCAAACGACCAATGCTTCGGAGGCGCAAACAAGCGCATCGAAGGATCTGGATACCTCCTGGACCGAGACCCAGGCGGCATGGACCCAATTGGTGAAGGTTGGGTTGAACGTGGGTACCGCCGGGGCCAATGCCTGGGCCAGCGCCCAAGCCGACTTCCAGGCCGCATCCCAAAAACTTGCCTCGACCTGGCAAAAGGCCAATCCGGAAGGCAAATAGGTTAGAGAACCCGCAAACGCTTTTGAGACCGCGTACGGCTCGCACGACCGTGCCGTCGCTTTCCTGACGATTTGCATGGCGGTGCCACGACATTGTTTCGGGGCCCGCGGCTTCATCATCAAAGAGGTTGGGCACCCATGCAAAAGCATTGGACGCTTGAAATGCATCACCCCGGCGGCGGCAGGGATTCGCCGATCACCATCGACAATTTCAATGATTTTGCCGAGGTTGAGCTGAAGATGAAGCAGAACAGGGAAATGGTATTTGTCGTCAAACCGCCAGCCGATCCCCTGACGCAGGACTTGCTGATCCTGGACGAACTGAAGAGGTCGGGATTGAAAATAGAGTAATCATAGAAGAGGGCCATGCATTTTTGCGAAAGCAGGGGATTCGCCGCACCCTCGCCGGCACGTCCCGAGCCCGCTGCCCCTGACCTTCCTGAGGCCCGCTCCCTGGACCGCCAATTGCTTCCACTTGATTGCCGGTGGCTTTTTGGAGGCGGCTATAATTCGTCGCGAAGCGATCGGACCGTGACGATCGGGAGCGCGGGAACTTGGGCGTTCCGCGCACCGCCCCGCCGGGATTAACGCGCGCTTGAGCCGCAAGATTTCCACGTGCCGACCACCATGAGCCGGGCAAGCAGGAATGGGCAAGCTTATTTTGTCGTTCGAACCACTTCGCGCAATTCCATCAGTGTCCTGCGCATGCCGTGAAGTTGGTCGACGAGATTCAGAATCACCCCGACTCCTTCATCATTCACGCCAAGGTCCATTTTGAGATCGCGGATAAAGCGCGCCCGCGCGATATCAATTTCCGAGAAACTCATTTCGGCGAACGAACCGCCGGGGATCAGCCACTCTTCCTCGATCCATGCCACAAGCGTTTCATGGCCCAGACCGGAGAGCGATAGAAATTCCTGCTTGCTAAGCTTCATGTCGCCACCTCCTCGCGGGGGTTGTACGTTTTCCCGTTTTCCCAGCCCGAGACGAATGCCTCAAGCTCCGGGTCGGGCTCCTTCGGGAGTATGACTTTCAGCTTCACCAACTGATCGCCATGACCGCCGGCATGTCTGGGCGCACCCTTTCCTCTCAGCCGCAAGACCGTCCCGGTATTTGACCCCTTCGGTACCGCCATCGTTACCGCACCGGTCGGGGTAGGAACCTTGATCCGGCCGCCAAGAACAGCTTCCGTGAGAGTGACGGGCAGTTCCAGATGGATGTCGTCGCCCTCGCGCGTGAAGAAACGATCGGGCTTGATTTCGACCTCGATGAGAGCATCTCCGAAGCCTCCCTTGCCCGATCCCGGCGCACCTTTGCCGCGCAGTCGCAGGACCTGCCCCTCGACGATCCCAGGCGGGATAGTGACATCGAGCGTACCGCCGTCGGGAAGCGTCAGCCGCTTGTTCGCGCCGGCAATTGAGTCGATGAATTCGATCGGGAGCCTGAATTCGAGATCATGCCCGCGCCGGTTGGCCTGCGCCCGCGCGCTACGCCTCAATAGCTCGGCGAAGCCGTCTTCCGAATCCATGAAATCCGCGAAACCGGAATTGTCAGCATAAGGATGATCGCGCTCCGAGGATGCATAGTCTTTGTAATAGCTATGCGGAGGCCGCTCGGCGCCACCTGCGTCAATCTCACCGTTGTCGAACTTCTTGCGCTTTTCAGCGTCCCCGACCAGGCCATAGGCGGATGCGATCTCTTTGAATTTCTCTTCGGCTTCGGCATTGCCTGGATTAAGATCGGGATGAAGCTTTTTCGCAAGTTTGCGATAGGCCTTTTGAATTTCCTCCGCCGGGGCCGTGGGGGCGACTCCCAGTATTTCGTAGGGATCTCTCTGCTGCATGTCTGGGCGTTACCCTGCCGTTGTCCGCGCACCTCGCGATCGATAGTTAGCGCAACGTTCTGCGCTCAGCCAGCTCTTAGGAAGCCGAGAATTCATGGCCCCAATCGGTAAAGCGGCTATTTCGCCTTTGGTGGTCAAAATTGCTCAGACTTGGTTTGGAAAGCCAACGAGCATGCATCCATGAAATGCATCTGAACTTTCACTCGGCCGGAAAATAGCCGCTGTCCTATACTAGCCGCTCGTTCGCAAGAATCTCTGACGAGGGCCGCGCGCGACGATGCACATTGCCTTGGACCCGCAAGAACAATCTTTTAGGATTAATTGCATGAACATGGAAATACGGGTGCCACCAATCCCAAATGCGGGGGTAAAATCATCGATCGGGCGTTGGTTCAAACGCACCGGCGATGCCGTCACCCTCGACGAGCCATTGGTCGAGATCAACACCGATAACGTCACGCACGAGATCCGTGCACCAGCCACCGGTGTGTTGTCCGAGATATTGTTCAGGGATGGCGCTTTCATCGAAACCGGCAGCTTGCTCGGAACGATCAGTCAGTTATGAAAGGGCAGGCTAGCGCTGTCGTCGACGGCAGGTCTATATCGCTTGCTCTTTAAGGTGCTGTTGAAAACAGCATTTCCCAAAGCCAGCAGGAGCTTCGCTGCGCGACCCGCCGCGGGCTAAGAACTTTTGCCAAGCAACGTCTGCGCCGTCCATTTCTGATCCACCTGCGGCCGCCGCCGATCAGGCCACGCGATCTCCGCCGCGACGATTCTGAGCACCACCGCCGCGATCGCCCGAGATTTGGCGGGTGTTTGCTCGAATTTCGTTTTTAGACCAAATTGCTTCAAAGGAATTCTGGGCCAGGGAAGGCTCCAGTTGCTTGGGAAACCTATGCCAAGAGAACCGGCCCCAGCACGGGGGATGCTGAGGCCGTTATTCATCGGACGCCATGGGGTGATGGGCGTCCGGTAGCGCCATGATAAGCTTCGCTGACGGCGATGGTTCCGTCCCGGCCCGAGACGACATCAGGTCGTTATCCGTGAAATTTTCGTGACAGAGCAATATTGACCATCAATTCTGGAACTTGAATTGCATTCTGGTTCCATCACCGCTCCGCGTTCGGCATCTACCGGTGACTGAGAGTCTTGCGCTCCCGCCTATTCCACGGGTGGAATGCAGTGACCGATCCTAAAAGCACAGCGACAATACCGCGGGTCGCGGTTGCGAGCGATCCATGTCCCAAATGCCAAGGCTCGATGATGCTCGTCCGTATAAGGCCGGGACGCCTGAATTTCGATCTCCGCACGTTTGAGTGCGTCAAGTGCAATCATATTGAGAAAACCCTGGTGGCGACCGACCCTATGAGATCACCCGATGCCCTAGGGTGGTTCTTGGGCGAACTCAGGTCGCCGACATAAGTGCGCGGATGACTGCCGTCGCCTCAAAGGAAAGGCCTATTGTCTGGAAGCCCGGCCTCAAGGAATGAGCGCCCCCTTCGAGCGGCCCGCGCGGAGATCAGCGAGGGCCTCGCAACGCTTCGAAATCCCGCAATCCGTCAAAACTGCGAACGATCACGTTGACCAGCGACGTCGCGTAGATGCTCCAGACCCTGGCGGGCGCGGCTAACGTCACCGTACCGGCCCCCGCCCGCGGCGCAGCCTCGGCGGTCATCCGACTGGCGCCGGTGATGGCCTCGCCGCCAAGGATGAGGACTTCACCACGCTTGTATTTGTAGCGTCCGGCCAGCACAGCACGGTAACCGGCCGCATCGGCCATCGCGCGCGCCGACCGCTACCGCGACCGTGCTACCTGCCGCTTCCATCAGGCCAAATCCGTCAACGCCACTCGCCTTGGCTTTGCGGTCGGCGTCACCCATCTGGATCGGGGTCAGGAGGGCAACCTTGCCCTCCTGCAATGTCTGTCCAGCGGCCACATCCCTCGCCTGCAACTAAACCACGTTTGCCGGCTCAACCATCTTCAATTTAGGGACTTTCGATCGCTTGTCGTCCGACTTGCTGCCGACGAAATCGAGGACCACGCGACCAGCGACTTTTCCGTGCTCAAGTCTGTCGAAGATGTCGTTGATCGCCGAAAGCGGCTGCAACTCGATGTCAGCCTTGATCTTGCCTTCGGCGGCGAAGGCCAGCGCTTCGGCCATATCCTCGCGGTTGCCGACGAACGAGCCACGAATAGTGATGCAGTTCGCGACCACGTCAAATAACGGAACAGGGAAATCGCCCGGCGGCAGCCCCACCAGAACACAGGTACCGCGCTTGCGCGTCATGCCTACGCCTTGCTTGAAAGCACCGAGCGATGGAGCGGTTATCAGAACGCCGTGCGCGCCGCCACTGGTGCCCTTCCTGACCGCCTCTTCCGGCTCGCCGTGCTTTGCATTGACGACGAAATCGGCGCCCAGTTGCTTGGCCAACGCAAGTTTTCCGTCGTCGATATCGACGGCGCAGACCCGAAGGCCCATGACCTTTGCATATTGGATCCCAAGATGACCGAGCCCGCCGGCCCCGGAGATCACGATCCACTCGCCCGCCCTCGCCTTGGTCTCCTTGATTCCCTTGTAGGTGGTGATGCCGGCACAGATCAACGGCGCCGCCAGCTTTGGGTCGAGGCCCGCGGGGATATGGGCGACATAGTTCGGATCGGCGATGAGATACTCGGCAAAACCGCCGTTCCTGGTATAGCCGCCGAATTCCGCATCCGCGCAGACCGTCTCCCAAGCCGAGAGGCAGTGCTCGCAGTGGCCGCAGGCCGAATAGAGCCACGGCACTCCGACCCGATCTCCTTCTTTGACAATCTTTACACCTGCCCCGACTGCGGTAATGCGGCCAATGGCTTCGTGCCCCGGAATAAACGGCAGCTTCGGCTTCAACGGCCAATCGCCAGTCGCGGCGTGGAGGTCGGTGTGGCACACGCCGCAGGCTTCGGTCTTGACCAATATCTGGCCCGGGCCGGGTGTGGGAATTTCCCACTCCTGCGACACCAGCGGTTTGCCAAAGTGCTCAACGACGGCGACCTGCATTTTACCGGCCATTGGGTTGCTCCTTTTTGTGGTTGAAATCGATCGATATCGAGTTTTGGCGCCCGCTTACGCGGCGGCTTTCGTCCCCAAGGCGCGAACCGCCTCGATCATCTTCGTCAGCACGGCTGCGGCATCACCATAGACCATGTCGCAATTGTCGCCGTAGAACAGCGCGTTGACGATGCCGGCGTAGCCTTTGCCCTGGCCTCGTTTGACGACATAGACTTTCCTGGCCTTGTCGGCGTTGAGGATCGGCATACCGAAGATCGGCGAAGATTTGTCGGTACGCGCCGCCGGATTCACCACGTCGTTGGCGCCGATCACCAGTGCGACATCGGTGTTGGCGAATTCGTCGTTGATGTCCTCAAGCTGGAAAATCATATCATAGGGAACGCCAGCCTCGGCCAGCAGCACATCCATCTGACCAGGCATACGTCCCGCCACCGGATGGATAGCGAACTTGACCACAACACCCGCCGCCTGCAGCAGCTTCACGAATTCGTAGAGTTTCCCTTGTCCCTGCGCCACGGCGAGACCATAGCCCGGCACGATAATGACCGAGGCGGCATAGCGCATGAAGATCCCGGCATCGCTTGCCTCGACCGGCTTTAGGCTGCCCTTGATTTCGCCCTGCTTCTGCTGAACTACCGTACCGAAGTTCGTGAAAAGGATATTGCTGATCGAGCGATTCATCGCCTTCGCCATCAGGAGTGTCAGCAGCGTGCCGGCTGCGCCGACCACCATGCCGGCGATCATCAGCGCCGGATTCTGCAGCACGAAACCCTCAAGGCCGACCGCCAGGCCGGTAAACGCGTTATAGATGGAAATCACCACCGGCATATCGGCACCGCCGATTGGCAACGTCATCAGCACGCCGAACAGCAGGGCGACGCCAAAGAAGATGTAAATCAGGTTGGTTGTTGCGATCGGCGATGTGATGAAGCCGTGCGTTACGGCAACGATATACCCGCCAATTGCCAGCATCACCAGCGCGACCAGGCCATTGAAGACCTGCTGACCTGGGAACCGCAGAGGCTTCTTGAGCACCTCATCAAGCTTGGCCCAAGCGATCAGCGAACCCGACAACGATACCGCGCCGATCAGCGCGCCAATCAAGGTGACGACCGGCTGGGTCACGCCGTCGGCCCTGTTGCCGAAAAGTTCGACCGCCGCGATTGCGGCGGCAGCGCCGCCACCCATGCCGTTGTAGATGGCGACCATTTGTGGCATCGCCGTCATGGCGACTTTCCTGCCGGCCCACCAGGCGATCCCGCCGCCGATGACCAGAGCAACGATGGTCAGCCCGATGTTGACCATCAGGAACGGCTTCGCTGCACCGACGTCGAAGGCGTACAGGAAGCTTGCGAGTATGGCGACCGCCATGCCGAACCCGGCGACCTTGATCCCCGAGGGGGCGGTAACCGGAGAGGACATCCGCTTGAGGCCGTACATGAAGAGAAAGGCCGCAACCAGATCGACCGCGCCGATGGTGAGCTGCGGAATGATTTTCAAGAGGTCGGTCATCATGCTTTCCGGGTTTGACTGGCTTTGCGATCGACGGCGACGGCTTGGACCGGCTTATGTTCACTTGGTTGAAACATGGCGAGCATGCGGTCGGTGACGGCAAATCCCCCGGCGGCGTTGCCCGCACCGAGCAGGACCGCGATGAACCCGATGGCCTGCTCCTGAACAGTGCTGGCGTTGAGCAGCGCAAAGATTCCGCCGACCACGACAATGCCGTGCACAAAATTGGAGCCCGACATCAGCGGCGTGTGAAGGATCGCCGGGACATGCCCGATGATGACCCAACCGGCAAAGCCGGCCAGCATGAAGATATAGAGCCCGACAAATCCACTTATTTCCACTGAGAATTGCATATCGATTTCCTGCTCCGGCTTACGCCACTTTGGCCGCTGGCGTGGTCACTTCGGGTTTGCCGTTGCCGGAGGCGACAGTTGACTTGGCCGCGGCATCCTTCAACTCGCCGGCACGAGTCAGGACCGTCTTGGACAGAATCTCGTCGCTCCAATCGAGCTCGACGATATTGTCCTTCACGAACAGGGCGAGCAGATTGTACTGGTTCTTCGAATAGAGTTCGCTCGCGTCCTCGCCAAGCAGGGACGGAACGTTCAACGGCGCGACAATCGTCACCAGCCCTATATGCGTGGTCTCGCCGGGACGGGTATCCTCGCAATTTCCGCCGCCGTCGGCCGAAAGGTCGACGATCACCGCGCCGGCTTTC
>Ga0302320_10013603_pt1 | contig 16980 bp, 18 predicted proteins | sample Bog_T0_3_FD_202130 | JGI IMG/M metagenome (GOLD analysis project Ga0302320, IMG submission 202130) | Peat permafrost microbial communities from Stordalen Mire near Abisko, Sweden - Bog_T0_3 | ecosystem: Environmental > Terrestrial > Soil > Wetlands > Peat | place: Sweden: Abisko, Stordalen Mire... | reverse complement strand
TGCTGCACCGTCATCATTTTGCCGCGCTTGCTCGCCAGTCTTTTCGCCATGACGATATAGTATCGCTATTTGTTCGCCTGAGCAAGATTGATATTCATCTTCCTCAAATTCATCTTACTCTTCGCGCGGCAGCCTCATGCCACAGCCAGCACTTCATCGCGTACCAACCGCAGACGGATCGAAGCCGGAGGAACGGAATCGAAATAGGACGCCTGCACCGCCTCCCGGACGTTGGTCTTCAGCTCGTCCCAGCTATCGGCCTGCGTAAAGATGCCCTCGCCGATTGCTTCGGCAACAAACCCGCCGTCCGCCTCCTGGGTGACCTCAAAGATGAGTTCCGTCATGCCGATCCCGCCTCCGCAAACTCGATTCTAGCGAAGAGTCCCAGGCTCCGCCAAAAGCGGCCTCCAACCTCGGGGCTTAGGAAACCGCGCGGGCTTTATCCCTCCTTGACGCATGAGGCGCTACGCGCTACAGTGTGGTCATGATCCGGTCTTTCAGGCACGCGGGGCTGGAGAGGTTCTTTTCGACGGGAAGCAAAGCGGGCATTCAGCCCGCCCACGCGAAAAAGTTGAGCATTCAACTCGGTACTCTGAACATCGCCAAAGACGCGACGCGCATGAATGTTCCCGGATGGAATTTGCACCCCCTCAAGGGAGATTTGCTCAATCATTGGTCAGTGAAGGTGAACGGAAACTGGCGAATGACCTTCACCTTTGACGGAGAAGACGCAACTCTCGTGGATTACCAGGACTATCACGGCCGATAGGAGGTGCCCGATGGCTATCATGTATAACCCGCCCCACCCCGGCGAATTGCTGCGCGAGTATCTCGGCTCCATGGCGGTAGGCGAGGCCGCGAAGCGGCTGCGCGTGGCTCGTTCCACGCTCTCGCGCCTGCTGAACGCCCGCGCCTCCTTCACCGCACCCATGGCGCTACGCCTCTCCGACGCCTTTGGAACCGAGCCGGGCGTGTGGCTTGACCTGCAACAGCAATACGATCTCTGGCACGCCTCGCGTCGCAGACGCCCCAAAATCGCGGCATTCCCCCGGGCAGCGTAGTCGCCCAGCGAATCCAAATCACCACTCCCTGTCAACAAAAGCACGAAAAAACTAACTTGTTTTCAGTGCCTTACGCCATAAACCCGCTGCATTTGTGCGCATTTTGCAAAAAGCGGTTCTATTGTTGGCAACCCTTTGCCCAATATCCGCAACCTTTCGCGGTGCAGATTCTCAAAATCCGGCACCTGGAAAGGTTAAGAACGACGGAAATCGCAACCTTCTTTGCGCACGTTTCCGCACCAAACATAACTTTCTTTGCGCACGTTTGGCGCCTTCGACGCACCTTGTCTGCCCACGTTTGGCGGTCCACAGCCAGCCCGGCGCCCAGGTCTCGTCCGCGAGATCTGGGTGCCTCAGGTACGCCCCGCGCTAGCGGCTGAAACTCACATACTTCCGCCCGCCATAGATCCGGTGACCACCCGCCGGATCGGGCGTGATCTGCAACGGCAGGGGCCGCTTGAGACCCGCGTCCTCGGCCACCTTCGCCGTCAGCACGTCGTGCCCGCCCACATCCGTCACCACAAACTTGTCGCTCACAAACCCAATGCCGTAAACGCCTGCCGCCAGGTTCTGCCCGTCCAGCTTGATGGGCACCTCGGCGATAAAGTAGGCCTGGTACTTGGCGGCAATCTCGCTGGAATAACCGCTGGTGTCGGCCATGGTCGCCAGCACGTAGTAGCCATCGGCAAACTTCACGCCGCCGGAGTTCCTCAGTTGCGTAGTCGCCGTCTGTCCGCGGTAATACACGCTGGCCGGGAGAAGCTTCTGCAAGTCCGCCGGCTTCAGAACCGTATCGCCTGCTGCCTGCGCGTTCATCGTCGCCGGAACCGCCAGCATCGCCACGGCCAGCATTCCCGCCGCCGCCATCTTGCCCATCGCTTTCAAATCCATCGTGAATCCTCCTTTTTTCTGTTGTTGCGTCCGGAGTATACCGCATCCGATGCGGTGTTTTCCGTCTCCTCCGCGCCGCTGCCAGTCCAGCCGATGCCGCGCCCGGGCAGGAATCAATTTCCCAAGCGGGCCGGGCGGTGCGACAATCGGTGCGGCAGAGCCAGCCTGTTTTTGGTGCGGGCTCTGCACAGAGGAGAATTCAAGCCATGAAGCGTCTCTTAATCTGTACGGGTCTTCTTGTTGCCGCCACCGCTATGTTTGCTCAGCAGGGCCCGCCCAAGAGCCCTCCCGCCACTGAGTCGGCAACGATCGGCGGCAAGGCCATCACCATCACCTACAGCTCCCCCAGGGTCAACGGCCGCGAAGGCAAAATCTTCGGTAAAGATGGCCTGATCAGCCACAACCCCAACTATCCCGTCTGGCGCGCCGGCGCCAATTCGGCCACTGCGCTGCATACCGAAGCCGACATCAACTTCGGCGACGTAAAAGTGCCCAAGGGAGACTACACCCTGTATGTCGACATCGGCGCCCCCGACGCCTGGGTGCTCATCGTCAACAAGCAGACCGGCCAATGGGGCCTTACCTATGACAGCGCTCAGAACCTGGGCCAGGTCAAGATGACCATGTCCAAGCCCAAGGCGATGGTTGAGAACCTTACCTACGCCCTCAAGGATTTGGGCGGCGGCAAGGGAAAGCTCATCCTGTGCTGGGAAAATCACGTCGCCACCGTTCCCGTCACGGTCCAGTAAGAGCCGGCATTTGCCGTGCGCTGCTTCCCAGGTCCTGCCGCCCAAGTCCGGCGGGGCCTGGGAATCTGCGGGCATTGCGTAAAATTGCCGCGCTCCCGGTACAATAGGCACAGTGGGTAGTTTCGTCCCGGAGGGGTGAACTTTGCCTTTGTATGCTTATCGCTGCACCCAGTGCGGCCACAAATTTGAAAAAATACAAAAATTCTCAGCCGCGCCTGAGCTGGAATGTCCCAAGTGTCACGGCGTGCTGGAGCGCCCGCTGACCGCGCCAGGCCTGAGCTTCAAAGGCAAGGGCTGGTACGTCAACGACTACGCGGCCAAAAGCCCCGCGCCAGCCGCCGAAACTGCCCCGGCCGAGACCAAAGCTGCCTGTGCCGGAGACTGCGCTGCCTGCCCCGCCGCAGCGCCTGCGGCCGCTACCGCCAGCAGCTAGCACGTCTCCATCCCGCACGGGGCCGCAAGCAGCCTCGGTGCCGCACGTAAGATAATGGTCCCCTTGAACCCTCAAGGCCCGTCCATGACCGCTGAACCAGCGCCCCCTCTTCCGCAGTTCGTCCGCGCAAGCGCCGCGGCCGGCCTGATCCTGTTTGCCGCCGCCCTCATCGGAGCCTTCGTTCCCGCTCATCCCGGAATGGCCACCCTCCTGCGCTGGGCCGGATTCGCCGCATTTCTCCCCATCGCCTTCCGCCGGCGCTCGCTGCTGGTATGGACCTTTCTCGCCATGCTCGCCGGCGCCGAACTGGGCGTGGACGCACCCGGCTTTGCCACCCAAACCCACTTCCTCAGCGACATTTTCCTCCGCCTCATCCGCATGATCGTCGCCCCGCTCATCTTCGGCGGAATCGTCACCGGCATCGCCGGCCACAACCAACTGCGCGGCGTGGGTCGCGTGGCGCTCAAGGCCATCCTCTTTTTTGAGGTAGCCACCACGCTCGGTCTCATCCTCGGCGCCGTTGCCATCAACCTCTCGCAGGCCGGAGCCGGCATCACGCTCCCAGCCGCCGTGCTCCCTGCCGCGCCCGCCGTACGGCCTGAAGGCTGGCAGCAAATTCTCCTCAACATCTTTCCTGAGAACATTGCCCAGGCCGTCGCCCAGAATCAGATTCTTGAGGTCGCCATCTTTGCCCTGCTCTTTGGCACGGCCCTAGCCACGCTGCCCGAACCCAGGCGCGCCCCGCTTGTCTCGGTTCTCCAATCGCTCACTGAGACCATGTTCCGCCTGACGCGGATCATCATGGTGATGGCCCCCATCGCCGCCGGCGCAGCGCTGGCTTACACCGTGGGCAGCATGGGCCTGCTCACATTGCTGCCGCTGGCCAAACTCGCCGTCATCTGCTACGCAACGCTCATCGGGTTTCTGCTACTCGTGCTTGCGCCCATCCTCCTCGCTTTCCGCATCCCGTTGCGCCGTTTCGCCGCCGCCGTCGCCGAGCCCGCCGCCCTCGGCTTTGCCACCACGTCGTCCGAGGCCGCGCTGCCCCTGGCCATGGAGCGCATGGAAGAGTTCGGCGTGCCCCGCTGGATTGTCTCCTTCGTCATCCCTACCGGCTACAGCTTCAACATGACCGGCTCCAGCATCTATCTCTCCATGGCCGCCCTCTTCGCCGCGCAGGCCGCTGGCATCCACCTCTCCGTTATGCAGCAGATCGTGCTCCTCGCCACACTCATGCTCACCAGCAAGGGAGTTGCCGGCGTACCCCGCGCGGTCATGGTCATCCTGCTGGCTGTCGCTGGCTCCTTCCACATTCCCGCCGCCGCCGTGCTCATGCTGCTCGGCGTTGACACCCTGATGGACATGGGCCGCACCGCCATGAACGTTATAGGCAACTGCATGGCCGCCGCCGTGGTGGCAAGTTGGGAAGGGGAACTCTCGCCTTCCCATTGCCAGCCAACCTGAGCAGAGAGGCCTTGGCGCGTGAGCGCCGTCCGCCGCACCGCAGGTTCCCGCTAAGATAAACCTGTACATGCCCCTCCTCGATCCCATCCCGTCCCCGGTAGAACACGCCGACTACACCGCCCTCGAGTGGGAGCCGCTCCTCGCCCTCGTGGCAGGTTTCTCTTCGTCGTCCGTCGGCCGCACCGCCATCCTCTCGCTGATTCCCTCCACCGATGAGTTCTGGATCAACAGCCAGCACCAGCTCACCGCCGAACTTCGCCTGCTCCTCGAAGAGCAGCTCTCCATCCCCCTCGGCGGACTCTTCGACCCGACGCAACTGGCGGCCAAAGCACAGATCTCCGGCGCGGCTCTCGAGGCCGCCGAGTTCCAATCCATCGCCCGCCTCGCCAACGATGTGGCCTCGTGGCAATCGCTGCTCCACCAGCCGCCCGCGCGCCTCGCCGGTAAACTGCCCGGCCTCTCCGAGCTCTCGTCGGCGCTCACCCAGAGCCTTCGTCCGCTGGCCGAGTCCATTGAGCGCACCATCCAGCCCGACGGCACACTGGCCGACAACGCATCGCCTGAACTGCACCGCATCCGCCGCGACCAGGAACGCCAGCAGCGCGCGATCGAAGAAAGCCTCCGCGCCGCGCTGCGCAAGCTCTCCTCTGACGGCGCAACGCAGGAAGAACTCATCACCATCCGCGGCGACCGCTTCGTCATTCCCGTCCGCGCCGAGCTCAAGCGCCGCGTCTCGGGCGTCGTCCACGGCGCCAGTTCGTCAGGCCAGACGGTCTACATCGAACCCCTGGAAACCATCGAGCAGAACAACGAGCTCGTCCGTCTCATCGAAGAAGAGCAGGCCGAGATTCACCGCATCTTTGTCGCTCTCACCCGCCAGGTCGGCGGCTACGCGCAAGGGCTCGTGGAAGGCGCGCGCGTCCTCGCCCTGGTCGACAGCCTGCAGGCGCGCGCCCGATTCGCCCGCGCCTACAACTGCATTGCGCCAACCCTTGGACCAGATCGGTTGTTGATCGAAGACGCCCGCCATCCCCTCCTCGAAAAACGTCTTCGCGCAACTGGCGGGACCGTTGTTCCACTCGCCCTGGAACTGAGCGCTGCCCATCGCCAGATGATCATCAGCGGACCCAACACCGGTGGCAAGACCGTCACCCTCAAAACCATTGCCCTGCTGGCCATGATGGCCCAGGCCGGGTTGCCCATCCCGGCGACCGCCGCCATCTTTCCCATCTTTACTGCTTTTTTGGCCGACATCGGCGACGCGCAATCCATTGAGGCCGCGCTCTCCACCTTCTCCGCGCACATCACCAACCTCGACCGCCTCGCCCACCTGGCGGACGCGCGCTCCCTCGTCCTGCTCGACGAGCTCGGGTCCTCGACCGATCCCGAAGAAGGCTCGGCCCTTGCCGTCGCCATCGCCAGCCACTTCCTCACCGCCGGCGCATGGTCGCTCATCTCTACTCACCACACCTCGCTCAAGGTCTACGCCGCCAACACCCCCGGCGTGCTCAACGCCGCCGCCGGCGTGGATGCACACACCCTCGCGCCCAACTATCAACTGCGCCTCGGCGTCCCCGGCGCGTCAGCCGGCATCCAAACCGCCGAGCGTCTTGGCCTCAACGCCTCGATCATCACCGCCGCCCGACAGAGATTGGGCTCGCAGCAGGTCGACATCGCCCGCTTCCTCGACAAGCTCCATGCCGAAGTCACCCAGCTCGAAGCCGAGCGCAAGGCCGCACGCGCCGAACAGTACGCCCTCAACCAGGAGCGTGCGAAGCTCGCTCGCGAAGGCGACATCGAGCTCCGCAACCGCACCCGGGATCTCGAAACCAAGCTCGCCTCGCTCCTCAAGGATTTCGAATTCCAGATGCGCGAAACCGTTCGCGCCATTGAAGACCGCGCCTCGCAGCAGAAGCTCAGCAAAGAGGCCGAACGCCGCATCCAGCGCCTGCGCCGCGAGTTTCAGGAGAGCTTCAACCAGACCGTCGTCGCCCACCGCACGGGCGCCGATGTCGGCGACGTAAACGCCCAGCCCCACATCCTGCGCCACGTCGCTGCCGGCGATCAGGTCCTCATCAAATCCATGAACAAGGTCGCCACCGTCCAGCGCGAAGTCGAGAAAGATCTTTTCGAAGTCGCCCTGGGCACGCTCAAAATGCGCGTAAAGCGTGACGAGCTCAGCGAACCGCAAACCCCCGCCATCACCACAACGCAAAAGCCTGATCCCTTAGCTGCGGCCCGCCGTCAGAAGAACATCCACGTCACCGTAACCAGCGCCAACACCGACGACATGCGCATGGAGATCAACCTCATCGGCCGCACCGTGGACGAAGCCACCGGGGAGTTGGAAAAGTATCTGGACCGCGCCTTCCTCGCCGGCCTGCCGCGCGTCCGCATCATTCACGGCCACGGGGCCGGCATCCTCCGCCGCGGCGTCCGCGAGTTCTTGAAGAGCCATCCGCATGTGGCCGGAATCGAAGAAGCTCCGCAAAACGAAGGCGGCCAGGGGGCAACGCTCGTTGAACTCCGTCAGTAGTTGCAACATACCTACAATACAGCAACATTCGTGGAACTTCGCCGGTAACCGCGCTGGGCATTCATTCACATGGCTGCCTCGCTCATGCGGTATCATCACAATCAGCTTTTGGAGGTTTTCCCGTGCGTAAATTCGCTTCGATTCTGATGCTCTTCCTCGCTTGCGGCGCCCTTGGCGCGCAGGCAAAAACCATCTACGACTTCACCATGAAGTCCATTGACGGCGACCCCGTCAGCCTGAAGAGTTACAAAGGGAAGGTCGTGCTGCTGGTCAACGTGGCCAGCAAGTGCGGCTATACGCCGCAGTACACGGCTCTCGAAGCGATCTACGAAAAGTACAAGGACCGCGGCCTGGTCATCGTCGGCATTCCCGCGAACAACTTCATGGCGCAGGAGCCGGGCACAAACGAGGAGATCAAGAAGTTCTGCTCGAACAAGTACAATGTGACCTTTCCCATGATGGCCAAGGTCTCTGTCAAGGGTGACGACAAGGCGCCGCTCTACCAGTTCCTCACCGACACGGCGGAAGACCCGCAATTCGGCGGCGATATCAAGTGGAACTTTACCAAGTTTCTCTTCGATCGCCACGGCAAGGCGCTCGCGCGCTTTGAACCTGCCGTAAAGCCTGATTCACCGGAAGTGACAGCAGCCATCGAGTCCGCGCTCGGCAAATAGCCCGCGCCTCCCAACGCCGCGCAGCCGTCAGCGGCAACGGCTAGTTTGTTGCCGCTGACGCAGGCATCGCACCGTCGTGGCAGATGACGCCCGCCTTCTCAGCCTTCGTCGCGGTGGTTGAGTCTCCGCCGCCGATGCTCGCCATGGCCGGGCTCTTCAGCTCCTTCAGCAACTTCACCAGCCTCGCAAACGCCTGCTCCCGCGCTTTCCTATTGCCGGGAACCGAATTGCCCGGGTCCTCGCCCGCGCGCATGAAGCCGTGGCCCGCGCCTTCGTAGGTCACTGGCTCATATTTCTTGCCCGCGGCCTTCATCGCATCTACGGTCGCGGGCACGGTGGCGCCGATCCGTGCATCGTTGCCCGCGTAAAACCCATACACCGGAGCGGTAATCGACGAAACTTCCGCCGGTCCTGGTCCATAAAAGACAAATGCCGCCGACAGATCTTTGCGATGCGCCGCAAAGGCGAACGACTTGCCGCCGCCCCAGCAGAAGCCGGCCACGGCAATCTTTCCATTCGCGGCCGGCAGATGCTTTCCATAGTCCGCCGCGGCGTCCAGGTCCGCCAGCACAATCTCCGGATCAAGCCCTGAAACCGCCTTCACGGTCGCATCCTGGCTGGGGAACTCACTGGAGCCGCCGCCGCCCGGGCCGAACCCGGTCAGCAGGTCGGGAGCGATCACGATGAATCCCTCCGCAGCCAACTCGTCGGCCATCTCTTTGGCCCAATCGCTCAGGCCGAATATCTCGTGGACCAGAACCACCACCGAGGCCTTGTTCTTCACCTCGGGGTAAACCACGAGCGCCTGCACCGTGCGGCTCCCGTGCTTCAATGCGACGTACTCGCGGTGCCTCGTGGATGCTTCGAGGCGTGTTTTCGCCCAGTCCTGGGCGGAAAGAGTGGGGACGGCCAGGGGAAGAAGCACGCTGGCGACGAGGGGGAGAATGCGAAGCGTCATCCGTTGCATGGCCACGAGTTTAGTCCGGGCAGTACGGCGGTTGCAAGACTATCTTTTCTGCCCGGTCCCATCGCGGCATCGCCCGCCGCATACAATATTCCCTACCCCTCAGCCGTCTAGCTAGGTGGATGGGTAAACCGTGAACGCAGCCGCCATGATCGAGCAGGACCGACAGATCGCCGAAGTCATCGCGGAACAGCGAGCGCGGCTGCGCAACTTCATCCGCAAGCGCGTGCCCAACGAAGCCGACGTGGAAGACCTGCTCCAGGAAGTCTTCTACGAGCTGGTCGTCGCCAATCGCCTGTTGATGCCCATTGAATATGTAACCGGCTGGCTTTACCGCGTGGCGCGCAATCGCATCACCGACCTCTTCCGCAAGAAGAGGCCGGAAAACTTCAGCGACACGGCCATCGAATGCGAAGAAGGCGAACTCTTTCAGATTGAAGACCTGCTGCCTTCGCCCGACGCCGGGCCGGACGCGCTCTACCTGCGCACCGTTCTGCTCGATGAGTTGGAGTCTGCGCTGGGCGAGTTACCTGTCGAGCAGCGGGAAGTCTTTGTCGCCCACGAGTTCGAAGGGCGCAGCTTCAAGGAATTGGCCGCGGAGAGCGGTGCCAACATGAACACGCTGCTCACGCGCAAGCGCTACGCGGTGCTCCATCTCCGCCGGCGATTGCAGAACCTGCATGACGAGTTTACGAAGAAATGAGGGATTGAATATGAAGAGGAAGATCTGGTTGTTCTTTCTGATTCCACCGGCGATCGTGCTTATGATCTGGGTGGGCGGCGAGCTGGTGATGCACCTGTGGAACTGGCTTGCGCCGGCGATCTTCGGATGGAAGGCGATTACTTTCTGGCAGGCCTTCGGGCTGCTGGCTCTCTGCCGCATTCTCTTCGGTGGCTGGGGCGGCCATGGCAACCACAACCGAGGTTGGAACCACAACAAAGGCGAACGCTGGGGCGGCAGAACGCCCGAGGAGCGCGAGAAGTTTCGCCAGGAGATGCGCGCCCGCTGGTGCGGCCAGCCAGCCGCGACCAACGAACCTTCCAACCCAGCCTAGAAAGCCAAGCGTCCCTGGCGGGGCAGAGAATGGATCTCCTCCTTCTCTGTCCCGCTCACGTTGTTTGCGGGTAAAACGGCGAGACGCGAAGCCGGATTACGCCATCGCCTCGCGGCTCATCGGCTCAAATGTCAACTGATTCGTCTTGCGGTCCACGCCGATGCGCACATGCGCGCCGTGCAACACATCGCCGTTGAGAATCTTGATCGCCAACGGGTCCTGCACCATGCGCTGCAAGGCACGCTTCAACGGCCGCGCGCCATACGCCGCATCCGAGCCCGCAGCCAAGATCAGTTGCCGCGCCGGTTCGGTGAGTTCAAGCGAAATCTGCCGGTCTTCCAGCATCTTGCTCACTTCATCCAGCCGCAGGTCGAGAATCTGCGCCATCTGCGCGTTGCCCAGCGGCTTGAAGATCACGATGTCGTCCACGCGGTTCAAAAACTCCGGCCGGAAGTGCTCGCGCAACACACGCATCACGCTCTCGCGAGCCATGTCAAAGTCGCGCTCGGTTTTCAGCGTGTCGCCAACCAGCGCGCTCGCGCCCAGGTTCGAGGTCATGATGAGCACCGTGTTCTGAAAGTTCACCGTGCGGCCCTTGGCGTCGGTCAAGCGCCCATCGTCCATCACCTGGAGCAGAATGTTGAAGACATCGGGATGCGCTTTTTCAATTTCGTCAAACAGGATCACCGCATACGGGCGGCGATGAATGGCCTCGGTCAACTGGCCGCCCTCGTCGTAGCCCACGTAACCCGGCGGCGCGCCGATCAGCCGCGCCACGGCGTGCTTCTCCATGTACTCGCTCATGTCGATGCGCACCAACGCCTGCTCATCGTCAAAGAGGAACTCGGCCAGTGCGCGTGCGGTCTCCGTCTTGCCCACGCCCGTCGGTCCAAGAAAGATGAAAGAACCGATCGGCCGCTTGGGATCGCTCAACCCGGCACGCGAACGCCGAATCGCATTCGCCACCACGGTCAGCGCCGCATCCTGGCCGATCACGCGCTCCTTGAGCCGCTGCTCCATCTGGACGAGCTTCTTCACTTCGCCTTCCAGCATCCGCGTTACAGGAATTCCCGTCCACTTGCTCACGATGCTGGCGATGTCTTCCTCGTCGACCTCTTCCTTCAGCATGCGCGCAACACCGGCGTTCCCGTCTTGAACCGCGCTCAGCGTCTTCAACTCGGCTTCCAGCTTGGGGAGTTCGCCATACTGGATCTGAGCGGCGCGGTCCAGTTGTCCTTTACGCGTCTGTTCTTCAGCCTCGAAGCGCAACGCCTCAATCTTCTTTTTCAACTCGCTGATGCGGCTGATGGCGTCGCGCTCTTTTGTCCAGCGCGAGCGTAATGCCGTGATCTTCTCTTTCAGCGTGGCCAAAGTGCTCTCGACCGCGTCCCGCCGTTCCAGGCTGTTCGCATCCGTCTCGCGCTTCAGCGCGGCGCGCTCAATCTCCAGCGACGTGGCCTCACGCTCCAGTTGGTCGATCTCCGTCGGCACCGAGCCGATCTGAATCGCCAGCGAGGCCGCTGCCTCATCGACCAGGTCGATGGCCTTGTCCGGCAAAAAGCGGTCGCTGATGTAGCGATGGGAGAGCGTGGCCGCGGCCACAATGGCTGCGTCCTTGATTCGCACGTTGTGGTGCGCCTCGTAGCGCTCCTTCAGCCCGCGCAAGATGGCGATGGTGTCCTCCACGTTCGGCTCGCCGACGTAGACAATCTGAAAGCGGCGCTCGAGAGCTGCATCCTTCTCAATGTATTTGCGGTATTCGTTCAGCGTGGTTGCGCCGATGGCCCGCAGTTCGCCGCGCGCAAGGGCGGGCTTGAGCATGTTGCTGGCGTCAATGGCGCCCTCGGCCGCGCCCGCGCCGACCAGCGTGTGCAACTCGTCGATAAACAGCACAATCTCGCCGTTCGACTCTTCGATCTCTTTGAGGACGGCCTTGAGCCGGTCTTCAAACTCGCCGCGAAATTTTGCGCCGGCCAGCATCGAGCCCAGGTCGAGCGAGATGACCCGTTTGTCTTTAAGGCTCTCCGGGACGTCGCCGGAGACGATGCGCCGCGCAAGGCCCTCGACAATGGCCGTCTTGCCCACACCCGGTTCGCCGATGAGCACAGGGTTGTTTTTGGTGCGCCGGCTGAGCACCTGGATGACGCGGCGAATCTCCTCGTCGCGGCCGATGACCGGATCGAGCTTGCCGCGCCGGGCGAGCTCGGTCAGGTCCTTGGCGTATTTTTCCAGCGCCTGGAATTTGCCTTCGGGGTTCTGGTCGGTCACGCGTTGCGAGCCGCGCACCGCGGTGAGCGCCTTGAGGATGGCTTCGTGGGTTGCGCCCAGCGCCAGCAACGCAGCGCCCGCCGGGTCGCTCTTGCCATGGGCCACGCCAAGCAACAAGTGTTCAGTAGACACGTACTCGTCCTTGAAGTTGGAAGCCTCAACGAAGGCCTGGTTCAAAACCTTCGTCAACGCCTGGCCCACGCCCGGAGCGACGGCCTGGCCGGCGACGCGCGGCAGTTTTTCCGCGAGTGCGTTCAGGTCGTGCTCCAGCCGTTCGGTGGGAACGCCAATCTTCTCGAGGACCGCGGGAATCACGCCCTCGCGGTCATCCACTAGCGCCAGCAGCAGGTGAACGGGCTGCACCTCGGGGTTGCCCTGCTCGGCGGCCTGCGCCTGTGCCTGCTCCATCGCCTTCTGCGACTTGACTGTCAGTTTGTCCCAACGAATTGCCATGGTTCCTCAGTTCTCAGCTGACAGCAGCAGGCAGCTTACAGTTGTACCCCTGCCGCTGTAAGCTGGCTGCTGTTCGCTGTCTGCTGCCGTTACGCCGCCACGTTGATCTTGATCTGCTTGGGCTGGGCTTCGGGCTTCTTGGTCAGCTCCAGCTTCAGCACGCCTGCATTGTAGCTGGCCGCCACGTTCTCCGTATCCACGGTGGACGGCAGCGTGAAGGCGCGGAAGAAGCTGCCATAGCGCCGCTCGATGCGATGGAAGTTCTCTTCCTTCTCTTCCTGCGCGAACTTGCGCTCGCCCCTGACGGTCAGGGTGTGGTTCTCGACGCGGACGTCGAGGTCCTTCTCTTCGATTCCCGGCACTTCGAGCTTGAGCACGACCTTCTGCGCGTCTTCATAGATATCGACCGCCGGCACAAAGCTGGCAGTGGTCATGGGGCCTTCGCCGCCTTGATTTAGTTCGCGAAACAGCGAGTTCACACGATCCTGCAGCGAAACAACTTCACGGAACGGATCCCAACGATTGATTGCCATAATCTTTTCCTCCAGATGCGTTTGATGGTGGGCTGGAGCTGACTCCCGGCTGCTCAACCTATCTGATGATACTATAGCACAACAGATTCATAAAACCTGCGCGACTTAGACTAATATTCAGAAGAATAAAGCATAATCGATTGTATTTCAATGAGTTAGTGGGGGAAGGAGTTGAAGTGCGTAGGCCTTGAACCGCGCACCGACGCCGAAATGGAACTCCGGGCGGTTACATAATCGCAGCTTTTTGCGAAATTCTATTTTTCGACGTCTATCTGCGGGAACTTCTGTTTCACGGCCGCGATCACGGCGGCGTGCTCGGGCTTTCCGCTGGAGCGGGCCAGCGCATCGCGGGCATGGGCCGCGTCTTCGATGGGGTAGCGCCGGGTTTTTGGAAACACAAAGTCGCCCTTGGGGAGATTTTCCCGCGCTGCGTACGTGAGTTTTGTCATTTTCAACCACCTAGCCTCTCGATGTCCTTTCCAGGTATTCTCGGCGGGGAGGGGTGGTGCGCGTCTGGCCAAAGTTGCACGTAACGTGGAGGGTTTTCAGTCGGGGGCTCAGCAACTTGCCGGCTCGGTGGCATCGCGACTTTCTCATCTGCTGCCTGCTCTCACGGCGGTTCGGTCGCCCTCTACAATAAGGCCAGATGGCTTCTTTTTTCGGCATGATGTCGCCTGTGGACTGGCATTGGGCCTGGTTGACGGTGGCTGCCTTTTTGGCCGGGCTGCTGAACGCGGTGGCCGGGGGCGGGTCGTTTCTGCTGTTTCCGGCGATGCTGAGCATGAAGCTGCTGCCGATCCAGGCCAACGCGACCAACACCGTGGCTCTGTGGCCCGGACAACTCACTTCGGTTGCGGCCTACCGCGACGATATTCGCAAGCATCGGAGTCTGGCCTGGCTGATGGCCCTGGCCGGGCTGCTGGGCGGAGCGGCTGGGGCCGTGGTGCTGCTGAATACGCCGCAGATGACGTTTCTGCACCTGGTGCCGTGGCTGCTGCTCACGGCTGCGAGCATCTTTGCGGTGAGCGGGCCGGTGACGCGCTGGCTGGCGCGGCGCAAAGGAGCCATTGTCGGAAATACGTACGCGCCGCATCGGGTGGGCGTGTTTCTGGCGACGATTTTTGTATGCGGGTATATCGGCTACTTTGGCGCGGGGGCGGGGTTTCTGCTGATCACGGCGCTGTCGCTGTTCGGCATGGAGGATCTGCACGAGATCAACGCGCTGAAGGTGGCCGCGACCACGCCGGCCAATGGGATTGCGTGCGTGATCTTCTCAGTGAGCGGCAAGGTGGAGTGGCACTATTGCCTGCTGGCGATGGTGATCTGCGCGATCGGCGGCTACGTTTCGGCAAGCCTGGCGCGGCGGGTTCCGCAGCCGGTGCTGCGCGGGCTGGTGGTGGTCATCGGGCTGTCGATGGCGGCGTGGTTCTTTCTGCACCAGTAGACAGATGACAGGTTACAGATGACAGCAGCCCGTTGATCTCTGGCTGGAACGGACTGTCATCTGTCACCTGTCATCTGTAAACTGTGGGTATGAGCCACGAAGGCATTCGCTTTGTTGACAAGGGTGAGGCGGCGCGGGAGGCGGAGGAGAATCGTCCTCTGACGAAGATCATGGTGACGCCGGAAAAGGTACGGGTGCTGCTGACGGAGGGCAAGGGGCTGGAGATCGACTGGGTGGATGGGCACCGCAGCGCGTGGGGTTTTGCGTGGCTGCGGGATGCCTGCCCGTGCGCTACCTGCGTGGAAGAGAGGAAGTTAGAAGGCCGCAAGGTGGGGCAGCCCAAGCCCAAGGCGGCCGCGCTGCTGCCCGTGTATACGCCGCCGGCAAGGCCGGCGAGCGCTCACGCGGTGGGGCGGTACGCACTGCAGTTCAACTGGGAGGACGGGCACTCGGGCGGGATCTACTCGTGGGAGTATCTGCGGCGGGTTTGCCAGTGCCGCGAGTGTACGTTTGCCGCCGAAGAGACGACGGGCGCGCCGAACTAGGGCATTTCTCAACCACACATTTTGCGTTGGGCTTTTGTGACTCGCTACTGAGGCGCAAGTGGCTGATTTGCGGGCTGAAACGTTGGCCTGCAAGGTTCGTCGAAAGCCCCAAACGTGCGCAAAGAAGGTTATGTTTGGTGGCCAAAGGTTGGTCTAGAAGGTTGTGATTTTGTACAAAAACAACCTTTCCAGGTGCCGGATTCGGCAAATTGGCACCGCGCAAGGTTCCGGATTTGAGCAAAAGGTTGCCAGAAATTGAACCCCGCAATGCGCTGTGGGGTTGAGATGAGAGGAGAAGCGGGGCGGATTGGCGGATTTTCTGTACAGGCTGACTCGAATTCCGCACGGTCTGTACAGGGGTCAGGGGTCAGGGGACAGGGAAGAGAGATCAGGGAACAGGGATCAGTTTTCAGGGATCGGCCCTGAGGACGGGAAATTCCAGATTGACATCGCGCGGGCTGGTGCCGCGGCGGGGCGCCGCTGAAAAAAAAGGAAAGCCACGGTCACGGGTGGTGTGACCGTGGCTGCCTGCTATTGAATCTGCGCGATGTCGAGATGTGCTGAGACGGGGTTGGTGCCGCCCGCGAGGGGCGTGATGGTTAATGCAGTGCTATTGCCCGCGGGATTACGAACCGTGAGTATTGAATCGATCGATGTGGTTTGCACCAGGGCCATTCCGACGATCTGGCTGGTGCCGGTGGCCCGCCCAACGACGGTATAGGCGATCGCACTCCCATTGAGGGTCAACTCGAGTTGTCCCGCCTCGGTGACGCTGACCTGGAACATGACCTGATAGGTACCTATGGCAGCCAGAGAAAACTCTGACGCACTGGCGCGGGTGATGCCGCTGCTTGCCATCGTCGGCCCATCTTGCGGGAAAGACACATCCCCACCGACCGCGACCGTCGCGGCGTTATCGCCGGGCATCAATGCGTAGAAGTCGGCGAAGTCCAGGGCGCCTCCGGGGCCGGTGGCTCCCGTCGCTCCCTTCGCGCCGGCAGGGCCGGTTGCGCCGGTGGCTCCCGATGCGCCCTTCGCACCGGCAGGGCCGGTTGCGCCGGTGGCTCCCGATGCGCCCTTCGCACCGGCAGGGCCGGTTGCGCCGGTGGCTCCCGTTGCGCCCTTCGCACCGGCAGGGCCGGTTGCGCCGGTGGCTCCGATCGCGCCCTTCGCGCCGGAGGGGCCGGTTGGGCCGGTGAGACCGATGGGTCCAGCGGGGCCGATGGCTCCTGTGGCGCCCTTGGCACCGGTGGCTCCGGTCGCGCCCTTGGCGCCGGCAGGTCCGGTTGCGCCGGTGAGGCCGATGGGTCCAGCGGGGCCGGTTGCGCCGGCTGCTCCCGTTGCGCCGGTCGCGCCCTTGGCACCGGCAGGGCCGGTTGCGCCAACGGCGCCAGTCAATCCGATGGGACCTTGTGGGCCGTCGGCGCCTATGGTCAAGTGGAACTGGCCGCCGTAATAACCGTCTTGCACGATCAAAAGGTAGGTTCCGGGAGCGGGCATGGAGGCGAGCTGGGCCACAATCGTCGAGTTGTTAAAGGACTTGACGGTCAGGTTAACTCCATTCAGGTTGACTGTCGGCGTAACGGAATTGCAACACGGCGGTGCGAGGATGGTAATTGTGTTCGCAGCGTAATTCACCGTGGCGCTCACGATAGAGAGTGGCTCGTTCGATTGAGCGGAGACCGTGGAGGCAAGGGGGATGAACAGCAGGGCGGCTAGGGAGAGCCGGGCGAGTTCCCTGGCAAAGCGATTGTGCATATAGTCCTTTCGGGTGCGATGATCTGTAAGCGTGACGTTCTGGCCGTCTTGATCGGGGTTGCGGTTTTGTGATGGATAGGGCCGTATGTGTCCACGATCAATTCAAGTGGACACGACCGGTCACAGGAAGTGTGTCTTCAGCCTTGCGGAGT
>Ga0302320_10013601_pt1 | contig 16981 bp, 13 predicted proteins | sample Bog_T0_3_FD_202130 | JGI IMG/M metagenome (GOLD analysis project Ga0302320, IMG submission 202130) | Peat permafrost microbial communities from Stordalen Mire near Abisko, Sweden - Bog_T0_3 | ecosystem: Environmental > Terrestrial > Soil > Wetlands > Peat | place: Sweden: Abisko, Stordalen Mire... | reverse complement strand
GGCCACACCTTTGCTTAAAGGGAAAAAGACCTTGATCACCACCACCCACCGCCTATGAACCCAACACCCTCAGAGTGGCTGGTTTTGAACTGACCATCACTGGCTGGTTTTGAAGTGACCGGTGACACCCAAGTCCGAGCGCGACCAAAACTCCGCAGCGCTCGCATAGGCACATCCCGAGTTGCACCCCGGTGTCATCATTGTGAAGGGGCCGAATACACGTAGGCGTATAACCCTTCATGCCCAGGCAGCGTAAACATATCATCTTGGAATCCTGAGATCCGCACCGCCCATGTGCCGTTCGGTAGATGCACCAATTGTGCGCCTGCCCTCTGCGCTGGAGACTGCCTGAGGATCTCAATCTCTTTGTTGAGGGCGTTCACTTCGGCGGACGGACCGTGGGGCGTAAGCCCCACAGAGCATGCCAGTACAAGGGCCAACTGTGGCGGCATCTGTCCAATACCGTGTACGTAGGCTTCAAAATCCTTCGGATTATCGAGCGGGTCATCGAGGCTATCGCCGGGAAGAGGGTGCCGAGCGAAGGCCTCAGCGAATGCCCGAACAATTGCTGGGGCATTGCTCGTAGCGAGGACGCGTTCCAAGCGGTAATATTGAGAGTACCCAATAGAGGCGAATACCATCGAGAAACCAAAGGCGACGAGCGTCACCCACCCCCAGAACCACATGTAGCGGCGCTTCTCTACCACCCCTTTCGTATCCTTGAGGGCGGTCGACAGATCCCCGACAAATTCCTTCATCTCGCCGACGAATTCACGCATCAGGATCGTAGCGTCCGTCACCATTCCGGCGGAAGCCGAGATGCGCGAGATTACTCCAGGCTCCCCCTCGGCCCCATCGTAAATCCGACTGACGGTGGCAACGGCAGTGTCCCCCATCGCCTGTACCTCACCCTTGACGACATTGCCTACGTCACGAAGCTCCCGCGGCAGGCCTTCGAAATGCTCGTCTATGGCCTTTACGAGATCGGCCGCCGAAACCCCGGTCGCAGCCATCATATTCACAAGCAAGAAGAACGGATCGTTGGGCCTCACGTCGTGCTTCCGCATTTCCTCGGCCAACTCGGGTGGAATGTTGTTCAGGTGTTTCATTTGAAGAGCCCCCGGATAATTGGCCGAAAAGCCTCTTCAAAGCGCCTGGCCGCCATGGCGCTGCGTTGGCGCTCCGCGATGTCCAGGTTGGAGTCCGCGGCCAACTTCAAGAACGGTTGGGCTCGGCGCTTCGACAGTTCCATGGTGTCAGACCAGATACTGGGCATCGCGATGACGGTGGCCTTTGACTTGGCCACGATCTCGGAAAACATGTCGAAATTATCTCCGGTGTGGGTCGCCTGAAGAGTGTACCAGGTCACATCGTCACCGGCGTAATCGTAGAGCTTGTTAGCAAATTCCAAAGTGTCCCGATCGAAGGCAGCAACGACCACGCCGAACGAGACTCGGATGCCCTCCTCTGCGCACAGATCAAGGAAGCCGACTCCTTCCATCCATTCGAGTATCCCGCGTCCAACGTTAGCACCTGTGTCGACCACCAAGTGCGACCGCTCCTTCAGCAATACCTCGAGAATCTTATCAAGCGGCGACCTGCCCGTGTTCACCGCCACCTCGCTCATCGTTAGATCGAGGGCATCCGGGTAGAACCGCACGAGTTCCTGCCCATGAACCTCGACGTTTGCCAAGGCATGCGGGATTTTTAGCGCCCGCAGAAGGCTGCTGAGAACTATAGCTCCAAAAGTTTTTCCAACGCCTCCCTTACCAGAGCATAGAAAAATTGCTGATGTTAGCTTTTTCATGGCTTCGGTACTTGGGCTGCGACCTCAGCCGAGTTTACGGGCACACGGCGTAAGCCGGCGCACCGGATTTCGACAGTTACAATGCTTGGGAATCCTTCAGTCGTCCGTGACGGCACTGATCCGTGCTTGGCGATGTAATCCGGACCAGAAAACTGGTCCCTTTTGTTCTTGTGGTGCATATAATAAACATCGTTTGTTGCACTTCGCCTTCAATTAGATGATCGCGCCCCAAAAATCATGCTTTCTTATCCTATTCTTCTGAAGCCATATCCGTAACACAAATCTGGTGTTGTCCGAGTTTTTCCAACAATAGCCTAGCTGTTTTGTCATTTATCATATGTCGCTTTTATGTCCTCCCGTTCGTGGTACCCGAGAGGTCCTCTCATACATCTCCCGCCATCTTGAGGATCACGGCATAGGACCCTCGATTCCTCAGATTCAGAGAAAATTCGGTTGGAAAAGCCGAAATTCCGTAGTCCAAATTTTAGATCGTTTGAAACGCGAGCGTTTGCTCGTGCCGAGCGCTACCTCGAAATATCAGTACGAGCGGGTGCTTCTAGACCCGCCCTTCCCCGAAACGGAGGCATATTGCCTTGGAATCGAAATCCCGGTCGTCGTTGCGAAATTTGGCGAGCCGCTCCCGATGCCGGATCAAGATGACATGCGAGCTAAACGATACTGGATTGATAGGCGTCTTTTCGGATCGATGCGCGGGCCATTGCCTTTTGTCGTTCAACTGACATTCGACTTGGATGGACCTTTTCCCCTTCGCTCCAACCAGACTCTTGTCTTGCTACCCTGGAAGGAAGCGGCACAGCGGGGGCGGTGCTGGGTCCTCGCAACCATCGATGGCAGGATGGGAGCTTTCTGGGCCTCCCGCAGAAATTTATACACCGTCTTAAAGCGAGTCCCTGGCAACAGAAGGGAGAAGCCCATCGAGGCGACACGAGGCACGATTCATGGCAAGATTCTGGCCGCGCTGTTTGCGGAACCGCATCACGCCAAACAGGCGAGGCTCAAAATTTCCGCCAATCGCGGCAAAAGACGTGTGCGTAGACGACCCAAGATAATCCGAGAAAGGCGTCGATAGTTGGGGAGGCAGCGCATTGACCTCGTTGGCATTTGGAAGGAGTAACCCCTCCTTTCATTACTTGAACGGAATGGAGCGCGACCCGCGGATCGAAGCCTTACCGGGTTTCGGTGTCGGGTCCGCATCCGTCTTCCGGCCTTCCGATGACGTTGATGCCGAACCCCGCTTGCCCTCCTTGTTCCAAAGCTTCCAACGTGCGGCGACCGAATCCTTTGAAACCTTGGTTCCGTTCAGACTAAGAATGGAGGCTATCCCCTCATGTGTGTCGCCGGCATTCTTTCGCTTGATGATCTCGTCCTTAAGGGCGTCCAGCTTTTCCCCTACGCGACCCCGTTTCACCTTCGAAAGCGGGGCCTGCAATAGAGCGGACCGCGTCGCCTTTATCTCCTCCAAAAATGAGGGATCGGCATCCGGTTTCTTCGCCGAGGTCGGGTCATTCATATTTCGTATTATCGATAACTATCGATTGTTATCGATAATTATCTCCAAAGGATTCTGATATCTACGGCCATACACGGGTAATGTGTGCCGCTTTGCTATCGCTTATTGTTGTTTTTGACGCACACTTGCTTTGCCGCCAAATGCCATGATAACGCTCGAAAACCTCCGATCGCCCTCAGCCGCGAAGCGATACTTCCAGGTCCATCTCGCGCATGATAACAGCAGGTTAAACAAGGACATCGTTCTCGGACAATGGATAGGGAATGGGGCGGGAATGCTTGCGCTTTGGGGTGTCGCCGATCGGAACGATTTCTATGACGTCCTTAAGAACAGGTACCCCGGTACTAAGACGACACTGAGGCCACGGGCTTCAAAGAACTGCGCTACGGACCTGTGCTACTCGGCACCCAAGTCGGTATCCGTAATGTCGATGATCGACCCCGCAATCGAACCCTTGGTACTCGAGTCTGTAGTCGCCAACTGGCCGGTTATCGTTTCCCCCCTGGGAGCCCGGGAGCGGAGGGGCATTGCCACAGAGTCAGATTGGACCCGAGCCTCGCCAAACGTCGTTGCCTCCTTGTTTCCACATTCAACGAGCAGGGCTAATGAGCCTAATTTGCACGTTCACTCCATCTTTCAGAACCTATGCTTTGACGATGAACGCCAGGTGTGGCTGGCCCTCGACAATCGGCCGCTTTATAGCCGTCAAAGGTTCATCGACTGGGCTATCCACAACACCCTCGCCGCGAACCTTGGCAAGCTGGGCTACGAGACTCAATCGACGGATCATGGATTCGAGATCCTTGGCGTTTCCGAGGAAATTCGCGAACGGTTTTCTACGCGCCGACGTCATATCTTGGCGACCGTTGAAAGCTTCGACCAAGAGGATCAAACCCTTCGATTACACAAGGTCCGAACCAGCCGAGAAGATAAGCGACTAGCTTCGTGGTCGCGACTCGGGAAGGTGGAGAGAAAGCAGATGGCCAATCTCTTGACCCGTCCCGAGAAGCTGAGCCCCGGAAAGACTGCGCTTCGCAGCAAATTCCTTTCCCGGCTCACTCCCGGCGAGCAAGCCCTCCTAGACGCTACGGCCATCAATGCAGTTCGGCAACGAAACGCTAGGTCTCCCGGTCCCCTCAGGAACAAGGGTGATCTGATCACGGCCATCTCTGAGGCAACCCGGCAAGCATTTGCAAACCGCTGGATAATGTCCGATGTGCAACTTCTGATCGAAGCCATTCGCATTCGGCCAGGGCAATTCACAATCCCAGAGCTTCGATCAGCATTGGAGGGGTCAAATCAGGTCCAAAAAGCGGGAGATCAGAACCACTTTGTCCTTAGGGAAACGGCAAGAGAACTGGATTCGATAAAACGGCTGATCGAAAAGAATCCCTCCGTTAGGAATACGCCGCTCGACCTCTCCCTTCTTGCACAAATTCCCAGCCCTTCCATTGCACGCTCGCTCCGTGCCTCACTCAAGACCCATCCGACGACTGCCATAGGCCTCAGAACCGGCTCGGATGCGATTGCCGGCATGCTTCTTGAAGCAGCTGCGAAATGCTCACAGGTCGCTGTCATTGATTCCCCTGGAGACTTGAAGGCTGCGAGGCCAGCCGTCCCTATGGCGCCCTCGGCGACACTTGCGACACTTGAATACGACTCGATGATGCGGCCAATCGGTTTGATCGTTGTTCCCAAGGCTCATGAATGGCTCCCGGGGGATCTGCTGTTTCTCCTCTCCAAGACTGATCGAATCGGAGCACCCTGTCTTCTCCTCGACCAAGGACGCAGGGACAGCAATGATCGCAATCTCGTTAGGTTCCTGGAGGCGCGATACGGTCTGGACGTCGTCTCGATGCCTCCCGGAGGAAGAGGCGCTCGGTTTCGTCAAGATGGCATATCCAGTTCATTCATCAAAGGCGACGTCTCCAGCGGCGTCGCTGGCATGGACGCACTGGGTACGATTCACGAAGTAGCCTCTCCGGAACAGCGTCATGACACTATTGCCGATGAGTACATCGCATCACTTGAGGCTGGTCGAACGTCAGTAGTAATGACCTCTGCTGAGCCAGAATCTGCGGAGATTTGCAGGGTCGTCCGTAATAAGCTGAGGACTCGAGGCACAAAAGTGGGCTTACCGGTTCTCAGGGGAGCGGACGTCATGGTAACCACACTGGTTCCCCATTTTCTTGACCCAACCCAGCTTCAAGACCCGCGGAATTACAGAACAGACATGGTCGCTCTTTTTGACCAAAACTGCACCGGGATCAACAAGGGGGACCTCCTTGATGTTGTGGAGGCCGGTGACAAAGAGGTCTGGCTTGGCAGTTCCAATGGCAGAATTCGCCTTGAGCCGTCGATGGCATCGAGGATTAGCATCTTTCGGAAACAATCAGTGGCCATGGCTGAAGGGGACCGGGTCATCGCAACCCGAAGCAGGATGGCACACAGGGGAGGTCGCGTGACTCGCGGTCGGTTCTACGAGGTGAAAAAGATACTGACGAACGGCACTCTCGAGTTGAATGGCGGCATCAGCTTCGCACCCGGGCATGCCACGGTCAGTCCTGGCTACGCAGTACCGGTCAATTCCGTCGTCACCGCACTCCGCGTGGACGACGTCATCCTATCTTCGTCAGGTCCAGGATTGAAACGAGCAGGTGGTCACGCGGTCTTTGCAACGGCAATGAAATCCGCAAAGGAGTCTGTATCCGTGTATACCGACAGCCGGCCCTCCCTTCTCAAAGTCCTTGAGGACACCAAACCTCGTCCGGTCGCCAGCAAGCAGGCCAACGCTAATCTCCGTCCAGACTTACCACTGGTTCAAACACCCGCTGAAACGCCCTCCAATGCTCAGCCGATCAAGCGGCCTAAGAGCATTCCGGAGCCAGCAGCAAAGGGACATTCCACGTCTCTGCCGGGACACGCCCGGTAAGAGACACTACAAACAGGTGGAAACCCAAGACCCAATCTTCGCTAGCAAAGCATTTTGGCTGATTCGCTGAGCGTCACTGCTTCGCTCGCCGAATGCCTCAACGTCATGGTAGGCGGCATGGCGACGAATCACCTCCGCCATACCCTTCTTCCGCTCAAGGTACTCCTGATCATCGTATCCAAGTATCTCGATCGCCATAAGCCGCATCCCAGCCTTAAGCAAAACGTCGGGCCTTACGTACCTACGTTCATTTGGGTAGAGAATATCGAGCATTGGCTTATGCAGAACCAATTCTCTCCCTCTCCTCGCGAGCCGCTCCACCAACTGCTTTATCAAAACAAGGTACCGCCGCTCGTGATTGCTTTCGACAGGAAGCCAACAATCGACGCTAAGCACAGGTAGCCTACACTGCAAATGAACTGTGCGAGGAACTCAGCATCTCGCGCGATACGCTCTACAAGCTGGAGATCTCCGGCCGCCTGAACGCCGTGCCCGGCATCAGGCACAAGAGATACAGCCGGTCCGCTGTGGACCGACTGCTGGAAGGTGGCAAAGCAGATTGGAAACGGCGGTAACCCATGCCAGCACAGCAGGCGTTTCAATTGACCGAGACCGAAATCTTGATCCAACCCTGGCGGAGATCTCAATTGATTTTGCCGAAGAGGTCGATTCCGGGATGCCTGGTTTATGCTGGGTATTCCGGACGAATCGGATGACCAAACACGAACCGGCGTCCGATCAGTGCTGTCGTGCTAACCCCTTCCACTCTAGCTTCTTGTGATGGTGCCCGAGGGGAGACTCGAACTCCCATGCATCGCTGCACAGGCTTCTGAGACCTGCGTGTCTACCAATTCCACCACCCGGGCGAGCAGAGCAATCTGACAGAGGGAAGAGGTTAAGAATTCGGGGGTGTCTTCGGCAAGTGAAAATGACGAATTGGAGGATTTCGCGGACACTGCCCCACCCTTCACGTCGGCCCTCAGTCGCCGGTGCGACGTTACGCATATTACGTTGCACCGATGGGGCGCTACTTGCCCAATTCCAGGTAACCCGAGATGAAATCAAATGCAGCGTCGGCCGACTTTGGGGTGAACGCCGGCGACCGGGTCAAGAACACCCAATCATATGGTGCCCCAGGTTGCATAGCTTTCGCTGGAAGGCACGTGAATGGAATTCCCGGCTCCAGCTCATGTGGGATCTTGTCCAACGGAGCACTAACACCAGCTAAGGCAATGTCTTCACTATTGTACCGCTTGAGCTGAATGAACGGAGAATACGCGCTGAAATCCTTCATGAAGACATGCTGAATCTCGTTTTTCCACCCCACGGGATAGTAAAAGTTCACACATTTAAGCCACCGGCACGCGGCGAGGAAGATGATGAAATTCCCACTATTTAAAGCTTTTGGGCCGCGATGAGGGTCTAACCGACCTTCAGGTGGCTGTTGAAGAAGTTCTGTAAAGACATAGCGCCAGGATATTCCCCAACCGCTCCCGGTATCCGAATGGGCATCGACGTGATCCAATTCCAATTTCCCAGCTATGTCTTGTTTCTCGGCCATCAAACGAATGGCTGCGAATACCTCTTCGTGTTCCTCAAAGAGCATTCCCGGTGTTTTTCGCTTCCGGCTCAGATTGCATTGTGTCTCCAAAAAAGTGGAAATCGTGTCAATCGACGCGACTTCTTCCACCTCCGCTTCAGGAAGCCTGTCACTACCCTCTCTCTCATGGGCAATCGGCCTAACAAAAAAATCCAGATCGATGTCGAGAATCCGCATTACAACAGCAAATGATGGAAACCGCTCGTTGGAACCACAAGAATTCGCTAAACTGGCTCCGGTGCTTCAATTCCATTTCTAGTCAGTTTGATTAGTTTACCAATGACGTCGATAACCTCGATTATGGATTCCAGTTGTGGGAGAAATTTCAGTAGGCTTGTAAGCATCGAATTCACGTAATCTAACAGGTCGAGCAGCGCCGGCATCCCTCCGATCCTATGGAATCTTCCGGAGAGTTTATCAAATACCCGCAGCTTTAGCTCTAAGTCCGCACCCGCCATTCCGACCTCCTCCAATTCCTTCGATCCATTTGCGGTGATTCTCAAAAACTCTTCTGGCAGCTTCCTCAATATCTTCTCCTTTCTCCTGATTGCTTGGCTGATTGCGCTGCGCACGTCAGCGGAGAAAAGCACATAATGTGAATTTCTCGTCATCGAGAGTATTTTGCGAACTTTGGCAAAAAAAACGCCGAGGTCCGGGGTCTTGAGAGGCAGGGAATCGGTTTCCATAATTTAGAGCTGTGAGGCAAATCGAGAATGAATTCCCATTCCAACGGGACGAGGAATCGGGTATGGCTTGGCTCGATACACGGTCTTGAAAGCAATCACTATCCTCGATTCTCCGCTTTTTTGCGTAGTCACCCAGTCTTGCCGTGCCGGACCTGTCGTTATCGTAGTCAGTGTCGCTTCCTACATGTCGAGGCCCGAGATCCGTGTTTCTGGTGACAAACTTGGCTTCTTCAGCGAAGACTGATCTACGCGTCGATGGTCCAAAGACGCTCAACTCCCATCGATGGATTCGGTAACCCTAGGCCTTCCCCTTCTCAGTATATATGACCCTGACGGCACAGGTGGCACCAGCATCGACCCTTTGGGACTTACCCCCCTGGGCGAGCAGCTATCGGTTGAATTGATCCCCGGCGTTCGCGAGCGCCAAAGCCACCCAAGATACCTCACGGCGATTGCCGTGTCGCATGCCATTTGCGACGAATTTCCAGCCGACACAGTTGCCGCGGACGGGGTCAGTGAGCCTTGGCAAGTATTCGAGTGGTACTTGGTTGAGGGCTTGGTTCGATCCGCAGCGTCCGCTCCTGAAGCTAATGTTCCTGGATCCCAAAAGGCCGAGAAAGCGTTCCGCCAGGGTTTGCCGCTCTCGGCAAGCCGTTACCTCAAAACGCCCACCATCTTTGGCTTTCACGGGGTCTATCGGCTGCTGGCTCGCACTCTAAGCGTAGAGCAAGCAGACCGGCTCGCCGATTTCGGCTTTGAGCTTCTGGACGTTTGGCAAAAGGAACGTGGCCTCAATGGGTTTTATGGCTCCGGAGTCGGTTACGGCAGGAACATTCGTTCTATCCTCACAGAGGCAGTACGGAAGGGCCTAAATCTAGGCGAAACAACCGGCTCTGACGGATGGTCGGGATGGCGATTCTTCTTCGACCACCTCGATCCTACGAAGGCGGGTCCTAAGGAATCGCAGTTGATTTGGCGGAAACTGGAATCGGGAACGAAGGGATTTCGCAAGGAGGTGCTCGGATTCGTCGTTTCGAAGAACGGGCAAAACCTTTTTCGCACCGAGGGAGTTACCGAGAAAAAGCTCTACTCTGCTCTGAAGCGAATTGCTTCGACGGAACTAAGGACACGCATCGAGACGATCCAACGTTACGAGAATTTTTGCCGCCTCCTCCTAGACGCGTTCGAGGCATGCCGTCACGATATAACCCAAACCCGACGGGGCGTTCAGCCGAGCCGACTGGGAACGATCAGTGCCGTTGCCAAGGCCGCCGAGTTGCTTCCGGAGGCGTTCATCACAGCAGAGGCCGACTTCGGGCAATCCACCCGAGGCGCCCAGTTTCGTCGCACGTTTCTGGAAGTCTCCCAGAAACGTACCGCTACAGATTTCGTAATGGCTCTGTTCGAACACCACAAGCGTGTACAGAAGGCCAAGCCACCAGAGGGAAAGACTTCCTGGCTGGAGCAACACTTTGACGGCTCGCTCCTGGTTCGCCCGGAATTCCGCTTGGATAAGGCTCCGAGAGCCAGCGGAGAATTCGTAAATCCATACAGGCTCAAATCACTGAACAGCTTCGCAGTGGATCTTAAACAAGTTTGAGGATGCCTAGAAAGAAAACACCCGATCCCTTAGGCCAAGGCCGGCTCCTAGATGCCTGGATTCCACCAGGCAACGCCGGCGAGGCGCTAGGATGTTTCGCGACAACGTTTACCTTTCACGCGTCATTCTTCGAATCCGAATGCCTGGGAAGGATGCTTCAGTTGGAATGTGATCCCGATACAAGCGGAGCAGCCTATCTCATCGAGCGAGAGGAGAAGATGGCCCGCCTAAAGTGTGCATGCGTGATGGTCGACCAATCGCATGCTAGAGGGCAAAGGAGTCTACGATGGGACCTAATCCCATTCCGCACGAATACCGGAATCCTGCACGCCAAGCTCACCATCCTCCTCTGGCAATTCCACGCCCGAGTGATCGTGGCTTCGGCCAATCTTACCGAAAATGGCCACCGGCAGAACCTGGAGGTGTTTACTGTTTGGGATTTCCATAAGGAAGGGACGGTACCATCCAAAATCTTTAGAGGCGCTGTCGATTATGCCAACCGGCTTCTCGCTCATTGCCGCGCCCGTAATCCTGGCAGCTCACCAGCCCTGGATCGAAGCACCGTGTTTCTCTCATCGGCACTACAGAGGGTTGCCTCTTGGATCAGCGACGAGACAGAGAATTCGCGATTCCGGAGTGCGCTGGTCCCGATTTCTCCTACCGACAAGAGCCTTTTCGACCAGATTCATGGTCTATGGCCGGATTCGTCATCTGCGGAATCGCTGAGCATATTGAGCCCCTTCTTCGATACTGGTCCAAACAACACACCAGCCAAAACGGCGTGGACCATCTTACGCCAGCGGGGCAGAGCCCAACTTCGTTTTTCTGTCATCGCCGAGACTATTCAGGCGTCGGGGAAGCTGCTCGTCCACGCGCCGGCGTCCCTTTCGAAAGCCTTGCCAACGGGCGGACGCATCGCCGAAGTCGTCTTTGAACGCATTAAGCCTCTCGAGAATCGAGCACTGCACGCCAAGGCGCTGTGGCTCGAAAATGCCGATCACTTTCTCCATTTGATCGGGTCGAGCAATTTCACAAGTGCGGGTCTGGGTATCGGAACTACTAGGAATTGGGAACTAAACGTCGCCTTATGGTCTCGTTTGGAAAACAAGGAGCTCTATCGAGCGCATGTGGCATCGTGGCCGGAGCTCGAGGATGAAGATATCAACACGAACGAAGTCGAGTGGGAGCCGGACTCCAGCCTCGAGGACGAGGCCGACCCGTTGGCTCCCGTCCTCCCGGATTGGTGTGGTTCAGCGATATTTTTTGTAGGACCGGACCAGAAACCGGCACTCGAGGTCCATTTTGTCGGGAATCCGCCCTCGGAATGGTGCATTCTTGAGGATGCTGAGAGTCGCCAAATCCTCGATTCACGCGAATGGAAGGAGTTGGCTGAACCCCCGAGTGTGGAGCTTGTATGGCCGGATTCGCGGCCCCCAATGGAGCTCTTAGTTAGACAGCCCGGCCAATCGAGCGAGGCGCGTTGGCCTGTCGAAGTGCGGTCGTTCGCAGATTTGCCGCCTCCGCAAGGGCTACGGGACCTTAACCTCGATCAACTTCTTCAAATCCTAACTTCGGCACTTCCGCTTCATCGCTGCCTGCAAAAGATATGGAGGCAAAATTCCGACGAGGCTGTCCAGTCGGTGCCCGCCGTTGTCCTCGATCCGCTCCGGCGATTCTCAAGGGATGCGCACTTGCTAGAACGAACCAGGCGGTTCTCGCTGGCATTGGGTGGTGTTCGGCAGCGCTTCGAAAGCCCCATTCCTTCGGAAGAATACCTTCAATGGCGCCTGCGCGGACCCATCGGCGTCACTAAGGTGGCTGCGGCGATTCTTAACGAAGCTGAGTCGGACGGTGAGAGGGCATTCCTGCTTGGCGAACTGGCCTTGGAGTTATCGCAAATTCAACCCAAGGGAGATGAGGGCTATTTGAGCAGCAATAGAATCCGCGAGGCCATTGCCGAGGTCGTGGGCGACTTCAAGCTACAGGCTGGCCCGCTCCTTGATGCGACCGACAAGAACCTGCGCCGCTATGTGCAAGCGGCCTTGAGAAAGGCGCAATCATGAGCGACTTGTGTCCACTGCTGCCGGGGATTGACCTGCATGTACCGGGGCGCATCACTCCCGAAGACGCTTATCGCCAAACAATTACAGCCCGGGAAATCCTCGCCCGTCTCTATCAGCGTCCTGGGGTGATTCTCGCGGATGAGGTGGGCATGGGAAAGACATTCGTCTCGCTCGCCGTTGCGGCGTCGGTGGCCCTCCACGATGAGAAGCACAGACCGGTAGTCGTCATGGTGCCGCCGGGATTAAAGGAGAAATGGCCCAGAGATTTCGCGATGTTCGTTGAACGCTGTCTCGATCCGAGCCTCCAAGGGCGGATCCGGTGCGGGTCGCCGGAGACCGGCGTCGAATTCCTGAAGCTTCTGGATTGTCCAATTCCCCGGAGAAAACAGGTTGTATTCCTCACTCACGGGACAATGGAAAGGGCGATGACCGACAAATGGGTGAGATTGGCTGTTATTCGCAAAGCCATCTATCGGAAGCACGGGAACGAAGACTTCAAACGCACATTGAGCCGCTGCCTTGGAAAGCTCGTTCCGGGACTGCGCAATTTGGACAGGACGAGCAACGACGTGTGGCAGCCGTTACTATCTTCTCGTCCGGATGAATGGACCGGGATTTTAGGCCGCGCTGGGATCACTTTGCCCGACGATGATGATCTCGTTCCAAAACACATTGTTAAAGTGCTCGAAGGGAGCGATACGGAAGACGTTTTCGAAGCACTCCAGTCGATTCCCCAGAGGGACAGTGCTAGCTACGAGGAGCGACTCGCTAATGCGCGCACGATCGTTTCCCGTTCCATAGCTAGACTCTGGTCGGACTGCCTTCGCGACATGCGCCTGCATCTTCCCCTGCTGATCCTCGACGAGGCCCATCATCTCAAAAACGCCCGGACGCGTCTGGCATCCCTTTTCTACGGTGGCGACGACGGCACGGATTCTGACTCCATTAAGCCCAAAGGGATCCTCGGCGGAGTATTTGAGCGGATGCTATTTCTTACGGCGACTCCATTCCAGCTTGGTCACCACGAGCTATGCTCGGTCATCGACCGTTTTGACGGAATTAACTGGAAGTGCTCGGCATCCCCAAAGTTAGAGAGAACCGAATACAAACAGGATCTTGCTGTGCTGCGTACCAATCTCGACCGGGCACAGACCATGGCGATCTCGCTCAGCGAAATGTGGGGGCGACTGACTCGGGACGATCTCAAGGCTGACGGGAACCCTGCGCCCGATACCGATTCATGGTGGAGCCTTGCGGTGGCTGCTTCCGAACTCACGGGTCTTGGGCGGCAGGTAGTGGAAACCGTAGCCCGAACTAGGACCGATTTCGAGACCGCCGAGGCTGCACTCAGGCCGTGGGTTATCCGTCACCTGCGTTCCAAGAAACTTTTGACTCCCGACGGGGAAGTCCCTCGCAGGATAATATTCCCCGGGGCAGGCATCATTAACGACGACACGGCCGCGAAAGACGGCCTCCTGGTCGAAGGGAGGGCCCTATTGCCCTTTCTCCTGGCGGCACGAGCCACGCTTTGTCGCCCCGACGTACGGCCGGTATTCGCCGAGGGGCTCGCTTCATCTTATGAGGCATTCCTGCACACCCGAGAGAACCGCGACGATCCACTCGATTTCGACGATGTGGGACGCCGGGACGGTAACGCCGGCTTGGGGCGGGCCGCGTGGTATCTCGAGCAGCTAAAAGAACACCTTCCGCTCGACACCGATGGGGGCTTTGTCGCCCACCCCAAGATTGCAGCCACAGCGGACCGCGTCGTGGACGCATGGAAGGCTGGAGAGAAGGTTGTCGTTTTCTGTCATTTCGTCCGGACAGGATACGCTCTGAGGAGGGCAATCTCCGGGCGCATACGAGTCACGATTGCCGAAGAGGCCGCGCGAAAGATGAAGACACAACCTAAGAGCGCTTACGATGACCTTGAGAGCATTGGACTGCGCTTCTTTGACAGTGATTCACACGCGCGCAAGGAAATCGCCGCACGTGTCGATCGGCTTGTGAGCGTCCATCCCGAGCTGGCCCCTCACGCACAGGTCGTCCACGAGGTAGTCCGTCGTTTTCTGCGGACGCCCTCGTTCCTCGTCCGTTTCTTTCCAATCGAGGATACACAACGCCTCACCGCGGCGTCCATCGCCGCAGCTTTCGAGGGCAAAGACTCATCCGGCCTGAGCTTCACCGGGCTCCTCAAGAGCTTCTTTGAATTCCTCTCGGTCATGTGCAGCGAGCGGGAGCGCGCTGACATTCTCAGGGCGGTAAACAGCATGCAGACTGGGAGTATCTCAGGTAAGGAGGTGATGGCTACAGTTTCATCGGACGAACTGGACGGCCATGCTGGGACGTTCCTGCCAAACATTCGTTTGGTGAATGGGAAGACCAAGCAGGCGACCAGGCAGCGCCTGATGCTTACCTTCAATAGCCCGTTCTTCCCCGAGGTTCTAATCGCAAGCGCTGTGATGGCGGAAGGCGTGGATCTCCACCGGTATTGCCGGTACGTCGTCCATCACGATCTTTGCTGGAATCCTAGCACGCTTGAGCAGCGTACGGGGCGGATTGACCGGATAGGGGCAAAGGTCGAATCAGCCCTGCGATCGATCCACGTGTACAAGCCTTACTTGGCGGCGACCCAGGACGAGCGTCAATTCCAGGTGGTCTCGGATCGCGAGCGCTGGTTCAACATCGTCATGGGATCTCGGTACCAGGACGCCGCCGGCGCAACCGAAAGGGAGGCGCTCCGCCTGCGGCTGGCGGCGGCCATAAGCGAGGACCTGACTTTCAGGTTGGATGTGCGGCCTTGAGCTTGGCGAGGCACTCCACGGCCTTGCGACAACCCGTCCCCACCCCTCAGCCGCCAGTGCTACGTTACGCGTCATTCGTTGCACCCGTCCGACGAGGTAAATCATGTCTCACCGTTACCGAATGCGTCGCGTTATCTCGCTCATAAAGAGGCCCGCAGTCCGGCGAACCAAAGCGAGCAAGCAAGACGGCTATCAGGAGGCCTGGATTTTCTTCAACGGAATTGGAAGCACTTTGAAGATCAGAAGATGGCTCTTGTGGATTCATCAAGGGAAATTGTTGTTGGGGATCGTCTGATATTCGCTGTGCATACGGCATGCCTGGATTGCCCAAGCGAGGGCTTTCCTAATGGAGTGACTGTTGAATTGGTCATGGCATTAGCCAGAATTTAGCCTAAGACCGAATAAATGAGTTCAACGCCCCCTGAAGGATACCCCACAGCGGAAATCCTCAAATCTGGCCTCATAAATCAGGCTGCAAACCTAGCAGTTCTTCAGGCCGAAATTGCAGTGCTTCGTAGGATAGTCTCCCAATTGGCGACTGAACAGGGTTCCTCCATGGCTCAGGAACTGGTGTCCGGCGTGGCGTTTCAAGCAGGGACAAAGATCGAGCTTGAGAAGATACTGTTGGCCTTCGGCGACGGGAACCCTGACCTAGCTCGGCAGATTTATGAGCGCTTAAAGGGGTTGAAATGGAATCCTGACGACCCTTCCTCAGGATTCGAGGCCTGATCTTCGCATTAACCATACAAAGGAACGTTGCTGTTCTAGCGGACTAGAAGGCCTCCCGTTTCGGAGGGAAGGAAAGGAGTCCCCATTCGTTGCCATTCGCCACCCGTTGGGACATCATTGATGCCAGTCCCACATCAAATGGGGAAGCGGATTGACGGATACTTTATCGGAATGTATCCTACAAGAATAACCGACCCCCACTTCCAAACCAAGGAAGTGAGGGTCGTTACCGGGCAGGAACAGATTTTCGCGAGCTGTTACTTGGGGGAGCAGTTGACGCCTATACGAGGGGCGTGCTGCTCCCCCTCATTTTTTTCATGTAGACCGGAAAAGTATTTGATGCCTCCATCAGAAAGTATCCGAGATTTTAGCGGGCAGGTTTAACGGAGCCCTTTTTCTGGGAATCTGTGAGAGAAGCGAAATCTGCTGCGCTTTCGGGCAAGCTGGAGCCGTCATAATGTATGTTATCGGGTGGGCCATTACCCGGAATCTCATCTTCTGGAAGATCGTCCATCACATTGCCGGCTTCCATTCCCGGGAAAGCCAAACCGACCCAATGCCGATTTGTCGCCAAAACGATCTTGCGATCCTCCTGAAGCTTCTTGAGCGCTCTATAAGCCGACGTGCGGGGGATTTTCAGATCGTTCATGATTTGCTCAATGGGCGCTCCCCATGGCGCCGTGACTGTCATCAAATAGGTGTGAATGGCCTCCAGAGCTTCGCCGTGTCGCAGGCGATCCTCTCCCCTTTCCGGCTTAGGCATGACATCGAAAGCCCTGAGCTGGCGTAGGGCTGCCTCAATGCCTTCCAGTTCGTTCCGTAACTCCTTCCTACGCTCCTCCAGGGTGGTCGTTATTGCGGACGCACTTGTGCCCTTTAGGTCGAGTGTGATTTTCATGTTCGGGTTGGCATATGAGAACTATGGTATGCAAATCCCAAGGCAAGACCATATTATCCATATACACAGAGTGCCGCATATCCCGGGCGTCTCCCGAACCCCGTCAGTACTGTCCAAACACTGTCCCTTTTGACCCTGTCCCTGTCCATCCCAGTCGGTCCCTGTCCGTCCCACCAGAGGGAGGTTAAGTTCTTGAGAGGGAACCATTAGGCTCATAACCTGAAGGTCGCTGGTTCAAATCCAGCCCCTGCACCCAATTTGAGGCCCTTGGATCGGCTTTGTTGCATAAATCAGGTTGATGCCTGAGGCGGTTATGCCGCCTTGGGGAACC
>Ga0302320_10013600_pt1 | contig 16982 bp, 11 predicted proteins | sample Bog_T0_3_FD_202130 | JGI IMG/M metagenome (GOLD analysis project Ga0302320, IMG submission 202130) | Peat permafrost microbial communities from Stordalen Mire near Abisko, Sweden - Bog_T0_3 | ecosystem: Environmental > Terrestrial > Soil > Wetlands > Peat | place: Sweden: Abisko, Stordalen Mire... | reverse complement strand
GTGGCCGCCTGCGTATAGGTCAATGGCGACTGCTTCAGAGTGAATGTCTGGTTGGTTGCGGACGCCGATCCGTTGCCCAGCAGCTCTGTCACCGGACTGCCCCCTGTTGCCGCGCCGACGTTGGCGTTCACCGCGGTGACCGTGCGGTCGTAGCAATACGTGAGCGGGTTCTGCAACACCAGACGTGTGCGCGCGAACGGCCACGGCTCCAGCAACACCTTGACGACCAGCGCAAACTCCTGCACCACAGGATCACTACTTGCGGCCACCGTCAAGGTGAATTGCGAGAGCATCGCCTCCACTGTCCCAGACCTTCCACTGGCATCCGCTATGGTGAGCAATATCTTCCCGGGGAACGTCTGCCAGTTGGGGATAGTACCGTTCTTGCGCTGCACCTTTGCCGGAGGCTGCAACAGAGTTACCGTATCCCCCTGCTTGAGCGGTATCTGTGCGGTCCCGTCGTCCGGCGTAAAGAGTAGTCCGTTGACACCGGTGTTCACCGTCATCTTCTGACTCTTCCCTGTGATGGCGACGGCGGTTACGCCCACCAGATCCTGGCGCACCACTTCGAGGTCCAGCAGTGTCCCATAGAGCGGATGGTCGAGCGGCTGATCAGCGGCAGGCAGCTCCTCACTCTGCGCGAGTGCCGTGGTTGCGCGCGTCAGACCGTAGAAATATTTCAGCTCCCCCCAAACTTCCGCCCATTCCTCAGAAGTGGATGCTGCCACCTGGACCCGCGAGATCTTTGCGCTCATCCCGTAGTCTGATCGCGTCGTCGACACTACGGATTGGATCTCGAACAGGCGAACGTTACCGGACGGCGTCCGTGCCGTAAAGCCGTCTTGCGCGATCAACGCCACCCACCCGCCCGGTACCACCTTCGTATAAACCGCATCCAGATCGATGAGACCCTCGCTGTAGAGAGTGCCACCGTTCACACTATCTTCTCCAAAGGTCCAGTCGCTATTTGGCGGATACTTGAATCCATAGTTGTACAGCGCGTCGTACGACAACATGTTCGGATTGATCGCGTTGTATCCAAACAGCGCCGCCTTCTGGCGCAGAGCATAGAACACGGGGTCCTTCTGTGCCGGCTTTGTGAAGCCGTGCCCCAAGGGCTCCAGCCACGTCACCAGCGTGCGCTGATTGACCGTGTCCGGTTGAACTGTGTTCACGATCCGCACATCCCACTGAAGGCTGAAGGCGTTGTCCAGACGCTCCTGCCCAACGATCAGGAAGGCATCGCCGGGGTTCAACTGCGTTGAGATTCCTGCGAGATATACGCTGGTCTGCCCGCCCCTGGGCCGCCATGGCACGCCTGTCTGCACCGGCAACGCATTCCAGTCCGGCTTGGCGAGGATGGCCGCGGAGGTCTGGAAGTACTGCGGCATCTGCCCCTGTGCCGGGACGCTCTGCACCGTGGTTCCGGCAGGGATGGTGATAGCGGTGGTGTTGGGATTGTCCGGCAGCCCCGGCGCGGCCGACAGCGTGAAGGCCAGATACGTGGACGCCGAGACCCCCGGCAGCGGCTGGTAGCCGATGAGTTGGCTCAGTTGTGTGAGCGAGTACAGTTGCGTCGCTGTGCGCAGGTAGCTCTCATTGGCCAGCCGCTCCTGGTAGAACGTGAGGATATCCAGTACCACAGCGCTAGCGTCCAGCAGTGCGATGCTGTAGTCGTCATCGTCGCGGGTCTTCAAGCCGGCCAGCGCCGGATACTCCGAGCTTGAAAGCCTCGCCAGCATCGAGTCCTTGAAGGTCGCCCACGTCCCGGTGCGGTACGCAATCGCGGAGAGCCCCGGTGGGTTCGTCTCGCCTTGCGGCGTCATCACGCTGATGCCGCCGCAGCAGCCGCAGGTGCAGTTGGTATCGCCTAGGCAGCTCATCGGATCACTTCCCTCCCTTCATCACCAGCCGCAACTGGCCGTGGTCGGGCATGCTGGGGTCGTTGTCCAGCCGCGCTACCTGAAAGGCATTCATCGGCATATACCCTTGTTGCAGGTAGACCTTGGTCTTCTGCCCCTGCGGCTCAAAGACCTTCGCGGTTACGGTTTGCACTCCGGGAACCGTGCGCGCCGCAGCGTAGATGGGGCTCAGGTACACGGTCTCGCCCAACTCAAAGTTCTGCGGTGCAAACAATGCCGGTTGTCCGTTGGGCAGCGTGCCGCTGCCCAGCACCTGGAGCAACGCCTTCTCCACATCGCGCTGGAAAGCGTCCGGTTCCACGCAGATGATCAGCACGAGATCCAGGGATACATACTGCGGCGGCTCGATCAGGATGTCCTGCCCGGCCAGGCGGTAGCGGTTGACCTGTTTGGTGAGCGCGCGCTGCAGCGACTTGCTCAGGTTGCCGTTACCCTGCGGCTCGGCGGTGATGAAGACCGTATACCAGCTTCCGGTCCAGCGCAGCGCGGCCGCAGCATCTTCAATCTGCGGGTTCTGCTCCGTTACGTTCACGTAGTCTGCAAGCGTGACGGCGCGCTCCTGGCTGAGGAACGCCTGCGGCGCGCGGCGGCAGATCTGCGCGTTGGTCTCAGGATCGATGCCTCCGGTTGCTGGCATAGGGTTGGTGCAGCTCTCGATCATCGAGTCCGCCAACACCCCGGCAGCGAAGTTCGTCAGGCTGCCCGCGCCGACGTTGCCGGCTGTCCCGTTGCCGATGCGGTACTTCGCGGTGAAGGTATCCCCACTCTTCGGAAGCTTGCCATTGGTACCGTCGCCGAAGCGCAGATACGCCGTACCGTCGGTGTCCACCTCGACGACGAACTGCGTGTCGTCCGGCCCATCGCCCAATAGATCCGGCGCAACAGTCCATGTCGTCGTGACTGTATTGTCCTTCGTCGTCAACGTCATCACCGGCAGTGCCTGGGTGGCGTCGAAGTTCATCAGGTCATAGGACGAAAGGCTCGGGTTCGGACCTTCTTCAAAAGTCTTCACTGTAATCAGGTTTGAAAGTGTCGCGAACTGCGCCGCGGCAGTCTCCAACCTTACGGAGAGTACTTGCTCCACCAGCACCGGCAGCGTCACGCCCACCGATCCCCCCTTGGGCGAGTACATCACCAGCAGGTTGAAGACATCCGGGTGTTGCAACTCTCCCTGACTGACGATGCCGAAGAGCGGCGGCCAGCTCAGCGGTGGTGTCGTCACCAGTTGCAGGAAAGTACTGCTGCTCGCATCCTCCAGGTTCACCGTTCCGCTGGTGGGCAGCGGCGTGGGCGTGGAAGAGTAGGCGGCTGGAGCTGTGGTGGGCAGAGTGTATCCCGACGCCACCGCGATGAAGTTTGATGCAGACAGCAACGTCGGCGCGAAGTTAGTCGCGCCCTCCGTGAAGGAGAGTCCGACGAACTTCTCCAGCGTCACCGGCCCAGTCACGCCCGCAGGGCCACCTGGAGGATCGAAGAGCACTGTCAGGTCGAACTCCTGGGAGTTGCCCGCATTCACATTCGCCACGACGGCGAAATACTTCGGCCATTCCAGCGGCTTGTCTGCAGCGACCATAAGTGACACAAAGCCATTGCTGTCCTTCAGGCTTACATAGCCGTTCGCCGTCAGCGGCACTGCGCTGGAGGTCGCCGGCGCCCCGGCCAACGGCAACCGCACGGCCTGCGTGAGCGGACTCTGCTGCACCTGTGGCCGGAAGCGCACTGGAAAGTATGTTGGCTGTAGTATCTGGCAGCGGTCCGCGGCCACATTCGGCGGATACTGCAGCGTCGGCTCCGGCACAGGACCATACTGCATGCTCGGCATGGATATGCCCTGGTCGGCGAGCACCACGTTGCCGTAGACCACGCTCACATCGCTCAGCTCCGTTTCCACACCCTTGCCGTCCAGATATACTGAAGAGATACACACCGGAAAAGGCAGCGCATCGTCGCTCGACCACTGAATCTCGGTCACGTGCATCGGCTTCTGCGCGGTTGAGGTAATTGCCTTGCCGTCTCGGTCAAACAGCGGGTCCTCGAGCTTTTTGCCGTTCGCATCGCGCGTGGCCACAGCCGTGAGCCGCACGGCGCAGCGATGCCGAACGTCGGCGTCGGCAGCGAAGCCGGTTTGCGGCCCTAACACCTCCTGGAAGATCAGCACATCGCCCACCTGCAGGTTGTCATGAGTGTGTCGCAGCGTGGCTTCAGTAGCACCTTGCGGCAGGCAGCAGTTGCTGTCGCCCCAGGTATAGAAGTGCATGACATTCTGGTCAGGAAACAGCAGCGCATCCTGCATCGGCTCAAAACAGACCACGCCCGCAATCAGGGCGGCATTCTCTGTGCCCGCGTTCACCTCCAGCGATGCCGGCATCCCTGGAGCAGTGGTGTAGAAGCGCGTCTGCGTTCGATCCAGAAAGACCGGCCCGCCCGCCGCCTTAACATTCAACTGCATCCACACACGCGAATTGCAGCCTTCATGCACGGAGTAGTCCACCAGCAGCGCGTGGCGACGCAGCGAGATGCGGCTGCGCGCGGTCAACAGGTATGCCTCGGTGGAGACCGCATCCTGGCGGTAACTCAACTGGTCGCCCGCGTAGGAGATCAGCTCGGCCATCATCACGCCGATATCGGCCTCGCTGCTCGCGTTCCATGAGGGCAGCAGTTGATTCAAGCGGTCCAGCATCACCTGGCGGAAGGAGCCGTAGTCCTTGGCCAGATAGTTAATCGGCGGCGGCGGCGGCAGCTCAGGTGGGCAATCGGGAGGAACGGGCGCGCAGTCGAACTCCGGCCCGCACTCCACCTTGAAGCTGAAGGTGACCTCGGCGAGCTGCGGATCAAAGCCGCTCAGCGCCTCAGTGATATCGAAAGTGTCCTCGGCGGCGGCAGAAGCGTCGTTGACCAGCCGAAGGGTGTAGGGCGAGAAGTCGCCCCACTCGCTGGTGCGCACCAGCAGCAACTTGTCCGCGTTGGGAAGATTGGTGAAGTACGAAATCTCCGCCGAGCTGGCCTGCTCGGAGGTCAGCGCCGTAGGGGTGAGAATCCACTCCGCCGTAATGCCGGTGATGCTCTCGCCACCCTGGATCAGAACGTTCTTCGGCTTCAGGTCCAAACTAAGGACGCTTTTGAGGCAATAAACCAGCAGCGTCTGTTGTCGCGGACTCGAAATGGCGATCGCAGCATGGTCCAGCACCTCTAGGTAGTCGATCCCATTGATCGGCGTGGGATTGCCCAGAACGGCGGCTCTACGGTTCTCATCGCAGCAGGAGTAGATCATCCGTTGCCTCCGTAGACGAAGGTCTGCACCTGCGTGACGCCGGTATTCAGCGGTGCATAGGTTACGCTCACCGTGAGTGTGCCTTCATCGGCCTGCGCCACCACGGACTGCACCTTGATGTACGCACTCAGCCACTTCTGCAGCGCGCCCTGCACTGTGAACTGCGTGGCCGCGGCCATCTCCGCGCTGTTCGGAGCGAAGGTCAACTGCAACAGCCCGCTACCGAAGTCGGGCAGGTTCACACGCTCTCCCGGCGAGGTGAACAGCACCTGTTCGACCAACTGGCGCACGTAGTCCGCCAATGGATCCTGGGTGCGGCCTCGGCCATCGAACTGGTATGTAAAGTTGACGTTCATCGTCTTGTCCTATGAATTCCTCATCTCTTGCTTGCTGTGGTTTTATGTCGCCACAACAAATGTCTGGGCCCATACAGGAATCAACGGTGTGCCAGTCGGCACGCACTGTGCAACGCCGGTCATCAATGCGAGAGGCTGTCCGTTGGAGGTGACCATCACGGAGCCGACCATCCACATGGCCGTGACGCACGGCCCATTGCCCGCGGGTGGAACGAAGGCACAGCCAGCCACCGCGTAGGGCGCGGCGATGGTCGCCACCGGCATCCCGGAGACCAGCACCTGCGGGCTGGGCACGGTGGGCATCGCCATGCCGCCGTGAGCGCACATCACCACGGCCCCCATATGCAGAACTGGTCCCGGCATCGATGCATCCTCCCTGGAAAAACTTTCTCGCTGCATCAACAGCAACTTTAAGGCCCCATTACCACAAGGGCGGTTTCATTTAGCGCGATGATCGGCGCCGTCATGTAGATACCCGTCGCATTGATCACCAGCAGTGAAGCACCGGATTTCAAGACGATGCCGCCGGTCAGCGGCGTCGGCACCGAGTCGCTGAGCACCAGCGTGGTCTGCATCGGCGTTTGCAACACGATGTTGCCGCCTGGTGGGATGGCGGGGGGCGCGATTGCCAGCGCCGGCACCTCGGCGACGACTCCCCAGAAGCCGCCCGTCCAGATGGGATAGTCCGGGTTGCCCTGCTCGAACTCCATCCACACCTGCGATCCGATGGGTGGCACCATGAACGCGCCCGACTGGATGCCGGCGAACGGTACGCACGGCATCGCCCAGCTTGAGGGGATGAGCCCCAGAACGTCCGGCACCTGCGCAATGATGCGCCCGATCTGCATGGGATCAATGTTTTCGACCACCAGCCCGCGATACTTACCGTAGTACTTGGTGGGGCCGGTTCCATTTGTTGTTGCTGCACTCATGGGCTCACCGTCGAGACTGTGGATACCAAACCGTTGCGCGTCAGCGTGAAGTCCTGCTTGTACTCGCCGCGCTTAATCTTGTGGGTCACGCTCTTTACGTAGTACAGGCCGTCGAAGGCCTGCCCTACGCCGCGCACGCCCACCAGCTTGCGCGCGCTTAGTACGCTGCCGTAGCGCACCACATCTAATGAGCCCTCACAGGTCACACATTCGGAGCTCTCGGCGCCGGCCGCCAGCCCCATCATGATGGCCTGCGGAATTGTGACCTTCGAGAGGTCGTCGCGGAACGACACCAGGTCCGGCGGCAGAAGATTGGTTGGGATTGGCGGGATCAGGCCCAGCGGTGGTTGAAGAGGATCAATCGGTGGTATCGGAATTGGAATGCTGAGGCCGATCTCCGACACGTAGGTGTAGACCAACGGGATCTTACTCTTCTCCTGATCGAAGCTGAAGTGCAGGCTCTCCACGTTGGAATAGGCGTCCATGTCGCCGTTCAGCGCGGGCTGCACCGGGCCCACCTTCACCTGAGGCCCCCAGTACGCTGTGTTGGTGCCTGCCACTGGTCCCGCCGCAATATAGAAGACGTAGCCTACCTCGTCAGCCAACTGCTTAATGTAGGCTAGGTCAGTGCCCTGCTGCGAGGGGATGTTCTCAATCGGCAGCGAGATATCAAAGAGCAGACTGGGGATGATCAACGGGATCATGCCGAAGAAGGCGTACTTGGCCAGCAATAGCGCGATACGCGCCTCGCGCGGACAGGCGGGGAACGGAAATCCGCTCCAGTTGGACTGGTCCATCAAAGCGGTCAGGTCGCGGCCATAGAGCGTGAGGGTGGAGTTCGACCCTTTGTCTCCCGGCGCAATCTCGTTCTTTGTAATCACTCCGTCGATCAGTACGTTGGCCTGTCCGTTCACCGTGGCCACCAGGATGGTGCGCATGAACAGCAGCGGCATGCCGCCGGTGAGCAGGAACAGAATCTGCAGCGGCGATTGCTTGTCGATGCTGAAGCTCAACTTGAAGCCGCTGGGCTCCACGTCATGGATGCTCACCTCTACCGAGGCCAGCGACTCCAAGACGGACGACGGCACCGGCACCGCGATGATCGGGCCCATCATCAGCGTCAGTTGAACGCTACTGAGCAATCGACCCTCCTGGAATTCCCTGCGGTGTCGTGATGTTCAGCACGGTGCCCGGCGTTTTCACCAGGTCATATGGCTTCATGGCGCCGTTGGCGTCGCAGATGAGCCACGCCATGAGCGGGTCGCCGAGATACTTGGCCGCAATCTGGTCCAGTCGGTCGCCCTGCTGCACGGTGACCTGATTGATCGTTGCGTAGTTGGGCGCGCCCGGCTGCGGCACGATGCGCCTTGCCAGGTATGGAACCACCTGTCCGTCGGGCGCTGTGTACTGCTGCACACTGAAGCCGTAGTAGCGGCTGTCAGTCGGGAACGTGACCTGAGGCACCACACCCAGGTTCACCATGGCTGCCAGAGGATAGTTCACAGTTGCCCTCCAAGTCCCAGCGTTGTCAGCGCCGCCGAGGTGGCCTTGCCGGCCAGCGTCTCCTTGTTGGTCAGGTAAGACATAAACATTCGTCCGCCGGGGTGGTCGAAGCCCAGGTCGTCCACGCTGAGTACACGCATCCCCAGCGAGACCTTGGCACGAATCGGATTCAGGTTCGGGTCGAACGCCTCCTCGGTGATGCTGAACTCAGTGAGCCGCACCGGGATGACGCGGCTGCTGCTCCACACGAACAGGGTGAGCGGCTGCTCCAGCGGAATGATCTCCAGCGTGCCGGAGCTGGCCATGGCATCGTCGGCCAGCAGCGTCTCGACGGTGGGATTGACCAGCATTTCCAACTGCGCCAGTTGCGGATGCAGCCCATACTGTCCGGCTAGCGGATATTGATTGGGGAACTCAAGCTGGTCGGTGGCGTCGAGCTCGGCCTCCACCTTGATGGTCTCGATGGCCGGCCCACGCAACCGCAGTGCGTCCACACGCACACCGTCCGCCCCGCCAGGTACCGCCTGAATCTGCAGGCTGCGCGAGAGCGAGTCCGGGTTGTACTGCAGCGCAATCACGCTAATCACCACAGAGGTGTCCGGGTCCATCGTGACGATGCCGCCCTTGATAAGGCGCGGTGATAGGGGTGTGCCGAACGTTGCCATCGATTCCTTTCTCTAACTCGAACTAAGGTGCTGAGGCAGCTACAGTAGCGGTGACGGATGGCGGGGGCGACTTCATCATCGTCCATCCCGACCCCGGAAGCCTCTCGAATCCGATATCGTTAAGCGCCTTGCGTACCGCAATCGCATCTGGACCATTTCCTTCCGTAATGATTCTGCGTGTCTCTTTATTGATTGCCGCTTTCAGTTCGGTCGGACTCATCGTTTGCGGTTCTTTCACTGAAGCCACTGCCTGGTCAAAGATATTTTTCAACTCCACTACTTCGCTGAAACGCTTTGTGACGATGGCACTCGGATCGGCCGTTACGGAGACTTGGGGCTGCGCGGGCCGGTTTTGCTTCAGTTCGCGAGGGTCGATACCCAGGCCTTTCGACGTCCGATTCGTGTGTGGATCTAATAACTGACGGTTAGAAGCATCCAGCGCTCGACTCACAGCACGCTGCGGTTTTATGTCACGCGCTCCCACTGGAAGAACTTCATCAATGTCGAACGTCAGCGCACGATCCAAAACGAAATTCTTTTCGCCGCTTTGTATTTTTTTCAGACGGTCTTTGCCGACACCGAGTTCCATCTTGTCGAGTTGCGCATCCAGTACCTTTCCTTCCCGCGCGGCCGTGCGACGTTCGCCTTCCATCCTCTTCCACTGCTCCTTCCCGGTCGCACGATCCGGATCGGTATGCTCGGGAAAATTCTTCGCCGTCGCCTGCCGTCTGGCGCTCTCGATGTCCGTCACCAGCTTGGCTATCTTCTCCGAGGCCCCCACCGGATCGGTCTGCCCGAGTTTACGGATCTCCTGATATCTCTCCGCAAACCCACGGTTCGCAGCCAGGTCATCGCGGTAGACAATGGGGATTGCTGGGCAAGGCCCTGGACTACAGCGGCCGAATCCGTCCTTGGTGGCGATGACCTCATGTGGTTCGGCCGCATTGGGATCGTTGATCTTCGCCTCGGCCAACGCATCGCTCTTGTTGAATTCCTTTGGCGAGTTTGCGGTCTCCGGCTCCATCACACCGCTCTTGGCACCCACATGCGCGGCAGTCCCCTTACCCACAGCAGCCTTTGCCTCATTCTCCACCGCCGGGACATCAACCGGAGCGGCAGCCTTCGTCTGCTCGACATGCTTGGTTGGCGCCGCCGACTCGAGCGGTGCACCTTCAAGAGGCGGAACCGGCTTCGCCAGGGCAGGCTCATTGCCCTCAACTGCCGGTCGGGCAGCTGGCTCCTGCGTGGTAGCGTTCTCGACTGCTGGAGTCTTCTCCGCGACGCTTCCCCCGGCCTGTGGTTCGGCCGCGCTGGGGCTCTTCTTGGCGCCTGCGTGTTGCACCAGCGTCATAATCAGGTTGCCCAACGCTTTGATGATGCCACCGAAGTCCTGCTTCAGCCGCTTATCCCGCTCCGGTCCTTCGGGCAGCTTCTTGTAATCCTGATATAGCTGCCACACCAGAGGCACGATCGCCACCAGACCCGTACCGGCCATGATGATGCCTACGATCTTCTTCGATGCTCGCGCAGCGCCCAGTCCAAGGATGGTCAGCACCAGCATGATGATCCCCGACCAGAAGTTGATGTTCGTCTTCCAGCCCTTGGGGTCAGCCTCTACGGCGTCGACCACATTTTTAATCGCACCAATCGCCCCAGCCACCTTGAGCGCAAGTTGCGCCTCCTCTGCTCCGACAAAGGCCAGCGCCACCTGCGTACCTACCGCGCCGCTCAGCTCTCCTTCCTCATAGCTTGTGAATAGCAGCGCTTGTTCCGGCTTGCCGTCGCCCAGCGCCTTGTCCACCTTGTCCGCCTGTTCGTCGAACGAATTGCTCACCGTACCAGAGATTGAGAAAGCTCCCGTCGGCTTGCCGGTGATCGGGTCTTTCGCCACATAGCCAGCCTTCACCAGGCTGCTGAGCGCCGCGTAGCCAGTGATACCGTCCGTTGCAGCGATGACCATCTGCGCCGTCGCACCATCTCCCAACGCCTTCTTCTCGAGTTCATGCGCGGCGTGCGGAACCCAGGCCACGGTGTCCACCAGGTTGGTTGCCTCCAACGCCACGCCCTTGATTGTTCCCGCGGCGTTCATCACCTTGTCGTGGATCTCTTTCTTCACCTTGGCTTTGACTATCGGCACGATTTTCGCCGCAACTTTTGCCGCGACCGGCTTGACTGCCTCGACCGTCTCGGCCACGGCATGCGCAGCTTCGACCGGGTGCTCCACCGCATTCACGACCGTGTCTACAGGATGTGTGACGAGGTTCTCTACCGGCTTCGGAATTTCGGTATTCGGCGGCACGATCTTATCCATCTCCGCCGCAGCAGCGCGGGCCGCAGGCCGCACATAGTCCTTTACCGTGTCCGGCACGTACCCCCACATCGCCCGACGCGCCTCGGCAATGCTCATCGCGGCGAAGCCGGGCTGTGTCGCCTGCCGTACGGGCACCAGACCCTCTGGCCGCCGCAGGCTCTCGCCGGCCTGCCGTGCCTCGGCTTCCGCAGCTGCATCCGGCGCTCCGCCGCCCCGGCCCTGTTGCATCACGTGCGCCAGTTCATGCCCCAGCACCACGCGACCGCCTTCGGTCTCCGGCGAATACATCCCTGATGCAAACGCGATATGGTCGCCGAAGGTATACGCCCCCGCGCCTGCAGCCACCGCAGAGCGGGCTGCTTCCCCGTCGGTGTGCACGCGCACGCGACCAAAGTCCGCGCCGAACCGCCTCTCCATCATCGAGCGCACGCCACCATCGAGCGGCTTGCCCGTAGACCGCAGCGCACCCTCACCCTTCGTCTTCGCGGCCTTTTCTTCTGTTGCCTCTCTCTGCACTGGGACGCCACGGCTTGGTACTCCTCGCTGTTGCACCACATGCGTCAGCTCATGCGCCAGAAGCCGCCGGCCGTTGCTTGATACCGGCGCATACTTGCCGCTGTTGAATACAATCTTGTCGCCCACCGTATAGGCGTTGGCTGCAACGGCACGCGCGGAACTCGCAGCCGCGCCATCGTTATAAACACGCACCCCGCTAAAGTCGTACCCGAAGCGCGACTCCATGAAACTGCGCGTGCCGCGATCCAGCGGAGCCCCTGGTCCTCGCAACACATCATGTACAACCGGTGGTGCTATCGGCGGCGCAGAGGAACTCATCGCATCGCGCTGTAGCGTCTCTTCGGCCTTCTTCTTGCACTCGTCGCAGCTCCCACCACAGGAGCACTCACGCTGTAGAGGGGCGACCATACTGATCCTCGAAAGCGACCACGCTGCCTTTTGTGTGCGGCCCGACATCACTTGCTCCGCAACGCTCTCCGCCTCCCGCTCATAGGAGTCGTCAGGCGGGTTTACGCGCAGCCCACTCTCCTTGGCGCGAGTCTTCGGCGCGTGCGTGGACTTCACCTCATGGGCCAATGCTGTAGTGCTCATGGCCACCCCCGGAATGCCTGTTCCTCGGCGTCGCCCACTTCGTGCGCATCGGCCTCTTGCGGCACGGCCCGATACAGCGAATACTGCTTCTCCACCTTCGCGACTTCCTGCTTCAGGGCGGTGCGTTCCTGCCGCGCCTTCGCGATGGTCGAGGGTGTGGCCTTGGCGTCCAGCTTGTCGGCGGCATCGGTCGCCTCAGCTACGGTCTTGTCCAGGGCCTTCACCTCGGCGGACATTCCGTCCTCAATTTTCTGGTTCTTGTCGTGGTCGGGTCCCATCGCCTGGAACATCGTCTCGCCCAGCTTCTTCTCCGTGGTTGGAGCAGCCGACGGATCCATCTTCATGGACACTGCCTCCTTGGCAATGTCCTCATTGATCCCCGTCTGATGATTGATATGTCCCGCATCCAGTCCTTTCACGCCGGCCGCGAAGCGCGCAGCGGTAAACATCTGCTCCGCATGGCGGCACTCGTGCAGCATGGTGTTGGACAGGTCGGCCGCTCCGACCGGCGCCGTCAAAGTGGGCTGATTGACGATCTTCTCCTGCACGTTGAGGATCCAGTTCGATCCGTCCATCTCCCCGCGCGCCGGCATGTCCTTCTTTTTGGCATCCTTCAACTTCGGCACAGAGGCTCCAGTCAGCGCTTTATCCGCCGCGTTGCCGATCCAATGCGCGCGATCATCCGGGCTGGCCGTAGTCTCCGTTGCCCAGCGCGTCTCCACGCTGCGCATATCTGTCGCAAAGCTCTCCAGGCTGCTGATCTTTCCCAGCCCAGTCAAGTCCGTGAGGTTTCCAGCTTTGCGTTCCTTCGCGCGGGCTACGCCCGCGGCGGATTCGCGTGGATAGATGCGTTTACGGACCTCTTTCCACGTCGAAGCGGCAATTACCGCGCGCAGGTCCTTGGCCAACTCGTCGGGCGTCTCCTTCGTGGCGACCGGCGACATGGGAGCCGTGATTGGCTGGCGCTGGATGACCCCGGTGGCCGCGCCCCGCTGTTGCACCACGTGCGTCAGTTCATGGGTCAGCAAACTTCTTCCCTCGGCAGTGCCGGGATCATATCCACCGTTACCGAAGACCACATGGTTCGCCGTGCTGTAGGCCCGCGCGTGAAGCACCTCCGCCGTGCTCGCCGCCAGCGAATCGTCGTGGACACGCACAGAACTGAAGTCGTGCCCAAATCGCGGCTCGAAGTACTCGCGCACATCACGCTCCAGCGGCCTTCCCGAAGACTGCAGCGTCTCGTGGACCGTCGCTGGCACCACTGCGGTCTCAAGCCTCTGCCCGCCTGCCGTGGTACCCGGAGTGGAACCCAGCCGGGCAATCGACCACACCGGCCGGATTGCGCCCGTAAACTCACTCCCACTCGCTACCCGCTCCGCCACCTTCTCATGACTATCGTTGGCGCTGCTGACTCGTAGTCCCGCTGTCGGAGGGACGAGGGACGAGCGCACGCTGACTGGAAGGCCGCTGGGGGATTCCATGCTTCGCAATGCATAGATCATGGCCTCATCCCCTTTCCGATGGCACGCGCCACGCCGCTGCCAAAGGCGCGTGCTCCCGCCTGCCCCGGCTGCATGGCCATCCTGCCCAGCTTCAACACAGGCGTACGCTTCGACTGAGTCATTACTGAGCGCGCGGCAGGCGTACCCAGCACACGTGCCAGCTCCCTCTTCAGACCGTCGGTCAATGCTCTCTGGTCCAAAGGGTCAATGCCCCGCAAAACCAACCGGTCAATATGCAACGTCACGCGCGCATCGTTCATACCCACCCCCGTGTCTCAGCAGCCGCAATGGGACGCTCGGTCTTCACGGCCTCCAGTTGCGTGGCCTGGAGCAGATGCTCCATGCGAACGGCGCTGCCCGCTTCCGCGGCGAGAAAGGCAGCATTCAAAGCAATGTTGCGGATGTTGCCGCCGGACATGTTCAGGCTCGCCAGCTTTGCCGCATCAAGTGCCTCGGTCGGCGTCTGCTCCGGAAACACGCGCGCCCAGATAGCCGCCCGATGCGCCGCGTCAGGGAACGGAAAGTCCACCGAAAAGCGCAACCGGCGTTGAAATGCCTTGTCCAACGACGCCTTGGTGTTAGTCGTCAGCACCGCAATGCCCTGGAAACTCTCCATGCGCTGCAGCAGATAGCCGACTTCGATGTTGGCGTAGCGATCGTGGCTGTCCTTCACTTCGGCGCGCTTGCCGAAGATGGCATCGGCTTCGTCAAAGAGCAGCAGCACTCCGCCGCTCTCCGCCGCGTCAAAGACCTGCTTCAAGTTCTTCTCTGTCTCGCCAATGTACTTGCTCACGACCGCCGACAAGTCAATGCGGAACATATCCAGTTGCAGGTCTGCGGCCAGCACCTCTGCAGCGAGTGTCTTGCCGGTTCCGCTGGGACCGGAGAAGAGTGCGCTCAACCCCAGCCCGCGCCGTCCGCGCGCGGAGAATCCCCACTGCTCATAGACCATCATGCGATTACGCGACTGCGCCGCCAGTTGCCGCAGCGCCGACATCTGCATCTCCGGCAGAATCAAATCCTCCCACACAGCAGCCGGCACGATGCGCTCGGCGAGCATCTCCATCTGCGGTCGCGCCAACGAACGGCAGGCGCTCCACAGCCGCGAAGAGAGGCGTTCGCGGTCGCTGCCCTCGCGTGCGACGACAGACGTTCCCAGCGTCACAATGCTCTCCGCACTCAGACGGAACTGCTCGGCAACCTGATCGACCGCCGCGTGCAACTCCTCCGCAGCCGGCCCCAGCGCGACCTCCCACATCTGCTTCTGCCCCAGCGGACCGGGCTTGTCCACCTCATACGACTGTAGTGTGCGATGCAGACGCAGGGGCTCCCGACTGGCGATGAACAACGGTCCGGGCAGCCGCTCCGCCAACTGCCGCGCCGCAGGCGTCAGCGTCTCACTCTCCCACTGCAGCAACAGGAATGCCGGCAGCAGCAGCGCCTCGCGCGTCCACACCGCCAGAAATTGTTCCATCTCCGCGCCTGTAGCCGGGGTGTCCTCCATACGCAGTACATACAGTGAACGCCCGGCGCGATCAGCCAGCAACGACGCCAAGCCCTCCTGTCCCATGGGGTCATCTCCGAACAGATGCAGCACCGGCGCGGGCGCCAGCTCACCCTCCACCATCGCGATGGTCTCGGTAGCCAACCGGTAGTGCTTCTCGGCCAGCCACTCAGGGCCGTGTTTGGCATGGAGTACACCCTCCAACCGCTGGTCCAGGCCGTTCACGCCTGCCAGGTAGTGCAGCACCCGCTCGTCGATGTGCAGTGGCGCTGCGGTGAAGCCGTGCCCGCTCTCCATCTCAATCAACCGGTAGCGGCGCAACGGCGCGGTCGGCGCCAGCGCACTCCAGTGCGGATTGCGCAGTGTGGCCATCGCCAGCGAGAAGGTCACAAAGCAGCGCTGGGGACGCCCCACCAACTCGCCGCAGCGGTCGGCGAGCGCGGAGTCCATCTCCACGCCCGCGCACAGCAGCAGAAGTTCGCGCTCGAACACACTCAACTCGAAGATCCGGCTCAGCGTGTCGATCGCGCTGGGCGAGTCCGATGATGCGGTGAGCAGATCGTCCCCACTGGTCTGGCCGGTGTCGCCCAAACGACGCCGCAGCGCGGCGAACTCACAGACCAGCGCCCTCTGGTTCTGATCCGTCCACTCCATGGAGGTCTCCATCGTCATAGCGTCACCCACGGGCCGTTGAACACCGGTGGAAACGGAGTCCACTGCACATCCACCTGGCTGGTTACGCCATCCACAGTGAGTCTCGCCAGCAGAGGCGTCGCGGTTGGCAGGCCGGGATCGAACTGGAATTTGAGTGTATCCGTCCTACTTGGGAACGGTTGCGCCAGCGCACTCTTGCTCACGTATGGCGAGGCCTGGGTGCTCAGCGAGAGCGAGACCGTCTGCCCCGGCCACACCCAGGGTGTAATTCCCGAGACTGTTACGGACGTCAGGTCCGTCTTCGGCACCGGGGCCGTGACCGCGGTTTGGGTCGGCAGCGTGGGCGAGATGGCCAGCGGCAGCACGTTGCTGGTCTGCGTCACAATGGGTCCGCCAGGCGATGCCTGCACAAACTGTACGGCCAGATCGTATACCCCAGCCGGATAGTAATGATGCACGGCCTCCAAGGGCAGCGAGAAGGTCACCGCTCCCCCGGGCGACGGCGTCACCGTGGGACTCATCTGGATGCCGTAGCGCTGATTGCTGATAGACACCTGCGCCGCGCCGCCGAGATTCTCGCCGATGACGATCACCCCATCGCCGGGCAGCGCCGCAGTCTGGTTCGGTTTTAATTGGATCTGCGAGATCTGCGCAGCCAGCATTGGCTGCGCACCAAAGACCCGTCGCAGTACAGGCAGCGCCTGGTTGGCGGGCTCCGTCGGCTGCATCAGCACCACAGAGACCAGAAAGGCAAACGTAGGCCTGTAGTCGGCCTTGAGCGCCGTCCACAACCAGGCCATCTCCTCGCGGCCCATGGTCTCCGGCGTGATCTTGATCATCTCAATCTGGTCGGCAAGCCCGATGTCGTTGAGCAGTGGCGTTAGCGGGTTCAACGGGTAGATCGCCGGTGGCCCCACCAGCGTCTGGAAGGCTGTCCGGATGTCCTGGCGCGTGAGCGTCGGTGCCTCATGCAACATCATCACTGCGTAGCCCAGCAGCGCCTCGGCCTGCCATGCATCAGAGCCGTAGGCCGTAAGCAGGTAGTGCAGGTTCAGCGCCAGCGGCGGATTGCTCAATCGCCGGGTCCCATCGGAACTCATCTGTGCCAGGTCGTTGTTGCGCCAAGCGGCATTGTGGGTTACCTGATGCATAAACAAATTCACCTGGTTTTCCACGTCCGCAGCGCCGTGATGCCCAATGGTCACCTGGTCCGGCGCCACGCAGGAGACATTCACCGTGCTGGAGAATCCCTGCG
>Ga0302320_10013599_pt1 | contig 16982 bp, 9 predicted proteins | sample Bog_T0_3_FD_202130 | JGI IMG/M metagenome (GOLD analysis project Ga0302320, IMG submission 202130) | Peat permafrost microbial communities from Stordalen Mire near Abisko, Sweden - Bog_T0_3 | ecosystem: Environmental > Terrestrial > Soil > Wetlands > Peat | place: Sweden: Abisko, Stordalen Mire... | reverse complement strand
GGGCGATAACGTTTCGCTTGAGGTGGAACTGATCACGCCGGTGGCACTGGAAAAGGGCTTGCGGTTTGCAATTCGCGAAGGCGGACGCACGGTAGGCGCGGGCACGGTTGCGGAGATTTTGAAGTAAAAGCATCGAATAAGTGAAGCAAGGCAGTGGAAGCGTGAAGTGGGAGTGAAGAAGTGAGACAGTGAATGCCGCGTTTTCAATTCATCCCTTCACTGATTTGCAAAACCAAGAGTATCCGGCGCGGAGGCAGCAAAGCGTCGAATCGGTTAGGATTTAGGTATGCGGGAAATTGTTACGTTGCAATGCACTGAATGCAAGGAGCGGAACTACTCGACGACAAAGAACAAGAAGACGACCACAGGTCGGCTCGAGTTCAAGAAGTTCTGTAACCGCTGCCGCAAGCACCAGCTGCACAAGGAAACGAAGTAAGGCAGCTTTTAGCTTCTAGCTTTCGTGTCGGCAGAACGGCGATTTCGCCTCTCCGAAGAACTGGCTGGGAACTGGGGTCTAGAGGCTACCAGCTGCATTTAGGGGCGTAAGCTCAACGGCTAAACTGTCGGTCTCCAAAACCGAACTTGGGGGTTCGAATCCCTCCGCCCCTGCCAGTTTGGAAGTAAGCACTGAGCTGCCAGCCTCTCGGTGATGGTTTTGCCGGACCGGTTCGGTATTGAAGACCGCCGGGTCGGGCTGGAAGCTGAAGGCTAGAAGGCTGAAAGCTGTGTTAAGTGTGCGTTCGGCCAGACGCCGGGCGCGAAGGAAACGTGAGTATGGCATCGAAGGCAGCACTTGTGAATGGGGAAGAACGGTCGGCATCCGGCAAGTTGACGCCCGTGAAACGCCCTGCCCCCAAAACAGAGGGCAACATGTTCGACAGAGCCGTGGGCGCATGGAAGGACTTTACACACTTCCTTACCGATGTTCGCGCGGAGATGCGGAAGGTCGTGACGCCATCGCGCAAGGAAGTGGAGGCGACCACAACGGTTGTGATTGTGGCGGTCTTCATCTTTGGTGTTTACTTCTTCGTGGTGGACTGGATTTTTGCGTTCGGCCTGGATCGGTTGCTGAAAAGGCTGAGCGGAATGCCGCAGTAAGTAGAGCCCGGAATCGAGAACATGATGGCAGATGAGTTGGAACAGCCCGCCGAGCAACAAGAAGCCCAGGCACCCCCGCCGGAGCGGAACGAACGCTTCAAGTGGTACATCCTGCATGCCTATTCGGGTTTTGAACGCAAGGTGCGCGAGTCGATTGAGAGTCGCGTGCAGGCGTTCGGCCTGACGGACCGGGTTGGACGGGTGATGATCCCCACCGAACCGGTGACGGAGATTGTCAACGGGAAGAAACGGACAGTGGAGCGGGTTTTTCTGCCCGGCTACGTTCTGGTTGAAATGGAACTGGATAACCATCTCTGGCACGTGTTGAAAGACACGCCGAAGGTGACGGGATTTCTGGGTACGGGCGACAAGCCGGTAGCGCTTTCTGAGGAAGAAGTCAGCTCGATTCTCTTCCGTTCAGAGACGGCCAAAGATAAGCCCCGCATGAAGATCAAGTTTGAAAAGAGCGAGCAGGTCCGCATCACGGACGGCCCGTTTGCCAACTTCAATGGCGTGGTGGATGAGATCAATGAAGATCGCGAGACGCTGAAGGTCATGGTGACCATTTTCGGGCGATCCACGCCGGTCGAACTGGAGTTCGGCAAGGTTGAAAAGATTGAGTAGTTGCAGCTTCTAGCTATTAGCTTCCAGCTTCTAGCCGGTCAGACCCACCTAGCGGGCGCCGGTTGAGAGTGAATGCCTGGGCCGCAACTCCAAAATTGAATGAAGGGAACATCCAGCTGAAAGCTAGAAGCTAGGAGCTAGAAGCTGGTTCCAGAGGAACAGAACAATGGCACCTCCGAAGAAAATTACGGGCTATGTGAAGCTGCAGATTGAAGCCGCCAAAGCAACGCCTGCACCGCCCGTCGGTCCAGCTCTGGGCCAGGCGCAGGTCAACATCATGGAGTTCTGCAAGCAGTTCAACGCACGTACGCAGAACAAGGAGATGGCTGGGCTGACTATCCCGGTCGTCATCACGGTTTACGGTGACCGCACTTTCAGCTTTATCACCAAGACGCCTCCGGCAGCGGTTCTGCTGAAAAAGGCCGCTGGTATTGCCAAAGGGTCTGGTACGCCGAACAAGGAAAAGCTCGGCAAGGTTACTGAGGCGCAGGTGCGCGAAATCGCGACCCAGAAGATGCCTGATTTGAACGCCGCATCGGTGGACGCAGCGGTAAAAAGCATCAAGGGAACGGCACGATCGATGGGTATCGAAGTCGTGGCATAGTTCCAGAAGCGCCGGTTCCGAAACGGAGAAGCCTTCCCTTTTGGGAGGGCTTTCTTCTTTCGAGGCAAGTTCAGTTTGAGATTAGATTCTCAAGAGCAAACAGTCTAAGGCGTTGTTTCCTGCACTTAAGGGTGATTTACAACGTCCGGTTTGCCGATAGAGAATCAGGAACCGGCTTAGTGTAATGTCAGTCCGGTTGGATTCAGGGTGATGAAGAAAACGATTCCCGTGCTCGCCGTCATCCTGGGATGGATTTCCGTTGCGTGGGCGGCTCAGCCAAGCAAATTGACTGATCTGCATGCCATCCACCGAATCACGAATGCCGAAGCCGGGCTGGGCATCCCTGTCGAGTTTGAAGCAACCGTCACCTACTATCGCGCGTATGAGCCAACGATGTTTGTACAGGATGGGGATGTTGCCATCTATGTGCAGCATGAGTCGGACGCCAACGTATTGGCCGGCGATCGTGTGTTTGTGCGCGGAACCCTTTACCCGAGCTTTCGCCCTTTCGTTTTGAGCGACACCATTACGCTGCTCCGACACGGCAACTTACCCAAGCCCGTTCCCGCCACATTCGATCAGCTTATTCGGGCCCAATTCGATTGCATGTTTGTAACTGTGCGCGGGGTGGTTCGCGCGGCCGATCTCGCGGTCAGCTCGAACGTCAGCGAGACAAATCTCCGCGTCCTTACCGAGGGTGGGTACCTGGATGTGCAAGTCGACAGCAACGATTCTGAACCGTTGAAGGACTTGCTGGACGCTGAAGTGGCGATCACAGGGATAGTTTCAGGGCGATTCGATGGGAAGATGCAACAGACCGGCGTTCTGATTCATGTCTCATCCCTCGCCGGTGTCCATGTTGTGAGGGGGGCGCGCGCAAGCCCGTGGTCCCTGCCGGCTACCCCGATGGATGGGATTTTAGCCGCGTACCATGTGAAGGATCTTACAAGTCGAATTCGCGTTCACGGAACAATCACTTACTATCAGCCGGGCACGGCGCTGGTGCTTGAGGAGGGCGATAGGAGTTTGTGGATTCAGACCAACAGCATTGCGCCATTGCGAATCGGCGATATTGCCAACTCGACCGGTTTCCCAGATGTTCACGACGGCTTTCTAACCCTTACCGGTGGCGAGATTCAAGATACCCTCGTGCGATCGGATGTCGTCCCGCGGCCGGTTACCTGGCGACAGCTTACTTCAAGCAAACATGTCTTTGATCTCATCTCGATAGGCGGCGAGGTTGTAACAGATGTTCAGGGCACCTCCCAGGACGAGTATGTACTTTCCAGCGACGGCCATTTGTTTTCGGCCATTTACCGTCATCCTGACACCACGGGGGAGCCTGCAGCTTTACGGACGAAGAACATTTCGGTTGGCTCGCGGGTTAGAGTAAGCGGCATCTGCATCGTGGAGAACTCAAATCCTCTTGATCGCGAAGTTCCTTTCAGCATCCTGATGAGGTCGTTCGACGACATAGACGTCGTCGCTGGGCCGCCATGGTTCAGTCCCCGTAATCTCAAAGTCCTTGCGGCGTTGCTGTTCTTGATCGTCCTGATCATTGGAGTGCGAGAATGGGCAGTGGAACGAAAGGTGCGACAGAAGATCGGTTCGCTGGCGTACATTGAGGTCCGGCGCAGTCGCATTCTTGAAGACATCAACGGTTCTCGCCCGCTGGTAGAGATTATCGAAAAAATCACGGAGTTGATATCGTTCAAGCTTCGTGGGGCTCCCTGCTGGTGTCAGATCGCCAATGGCGCGCGCCTGGGAAATTGTCCGCCAAAGCTTACGTCGCTACGCATCGTGCAAGAGGAGATTCCCGCGCGATCCGGGCCGCCGCTGGGCACAATTTTCGTTGCGCTCGATTCCCGAACCAAGCCTAGCGCCGAGGAAGCCGAAGCACTCTCGATCGGCGCCGGGCTCGCGACGGTTTCAATTGAATCAAGGCGGCTCTATTCGGAACTTCTTCACCGCTCTGAGTTTGATTTGCTTACCGACATCCATAACCGCTTCTCGCTGGATAAGCTGCTGGAGGCACTTATCGTTGAAGCCCGCGAGCGCGCCAGCATTTTCGGCCTGATATACATCGACCTTGACGAGTTCAAGCAAGTCAACGATCGCTTCGGTCACCACGTCGGCGATCTCTATCTCCAAGAGGTTGCGGTGAGGATGAAGCTGCAGCTTCGCACGTTCGATTCGCTTGCCAGGTTGGGCGGGGACGAGTTCGCGGCGCTGGTACCGGTGGTTCGCTCGCGCGCAGATGTCGAAGAGATTGCCGCGCGCATGGAACGGTGCTTCGATGCGCCATTCAGGGTTAATGGGTCCGTCCTGCACGGCTCGGCCAGTGTGGGCGTCGCTCTTTATCCGGAAGACGGTGTGACCAAGGACAGCCTCTTGAATGCCGCGGATGCCGCCATGTATGTGGCGAAGAAACGAGACCTCGGTCGAAGAATACCGACGAGGCGGATTGGCGCCTGAGTAAATTCCTAACGCCTAGAGCTGCATCGACTCAGCGAACGTGCCGTTGACGATCTCGGTCTTGCGCGCCTGCTGCTTTTCTCGTTGAGTGCAACCCAGCGGAGCTCTTCGCTGCGATAGTGCCAAGCCTTGCCGAGCCGGTAATAGCTCATGATGGAGCTCGACTCGAGGATGTTCGTAGATTTCGGGATGCCAAGAACAAACGCAGATCCTTCACAGCGTTCAGGATGGCAGAGCATTGTAATGAGGGGAGTGCCATAACTCCCACGCTGATGCTATATGCTTGCGGCGTGACTGAAGTCATGCCCGGTTACGAACCCTTCGAGAGTCTTGGCCGCAAGGATTTTTAATGCTTTTATGACTGAAAAAGCCCGGCTTGCGCCGGGCATTTTCAAACGAAAGTTGTGACGGTGGGAAAATTATTCGGTGGGCAGACGGCCAAGCCGGTCTGGCGCGTTAGCGCGTCTGCCGCACCGCAGGTGCTACTCGGCTGCCATCTCTTCCGCTTCGCCTTCCTGGCGCATAAGCTCCAGTTCGCGCTCGGCGGCTTCGATCTCGGCGGTGACTTCCTGCTGTACGCGGGCTGCCGCTTCTTCGAGCTCCGGTGAGAGCTGAACGTTGCGGTAGTACTCCAGGCCCGTGCCGGCGGGGATGAGGCGACCGACGATCACGTTCTCCTTCAAGCCGCGCAGGTTGTCGATGGCGCCGTTGATGCTGGCTTCGGTGAGGACGCGCGTCGTCTCCTGGAAGCTGGCTGCGGAGATGAAGCTGTCTGTCGAAAGCGACGCCTTGGTGATGCCGAGAAGCAGCGGACGTCCGGTGCAGGGTCGGCCACCCAGTGCCACCACGCGATCGTTCTCTTCGCGGAAGCGGAAGCGGTCGACCTGCTGTTCGAGCAGGAAGTTGGTGTCGCCCACATCGTCGATCCTGACCCAGCGGAGCATCTGCCGGACGATCACTTCGATGTGCTTGTCGCTGATGGCCACGCCCTGCAGACGGTAGACTTCCTGGATTTCGTTCACCAGGTACGACTGAAGTTCCTTTTCGCCCAGCACGTCGAGAATGTCGTGCGGGTTGAGAGGACCGTCCATCAGCGGATCGCCTGCGCGCAGACGCTCGCCTTCCTGGACGTTGACGTGAATACCGCGCTGAACCGAGTATTCCTTCTCGTCGCCGTTGTCGGCTGTGACGTAGATCTTGCGCTGACCCTTGGCCACTTCACCGAAGCGAACCACACCATCGATCTCGCTGATGATGGCGGTTTCACGCGGCTTGCGGGCTTCAAACAGTTCGACGACGCGAGGCAGACCGCCGGTGATGTCCTTGGTGCGCGTGCTTTCCTTGGGAATCTTGGCTAGCACGTCGCCCGGACCGACATCTTCGCCGTCCTGGATCATGAGGTGAGCGCCGCGAGGCAGCAGGTAACGCTTGTTGGCCTTGGCGTTCTTGACCACAAACGCGGGCTGCCGCTTTTCATCGGGCGAGTCGGCAACCACCCAACGCGAGAGGCCGGTAACTTCGTCGACTTCCTCGTTGAGCGTGATGCCTTCCTGCAGGTCCTTGAACTGCACCGTGCCGCCGATTTCCGTGAGGATGGAGTAGGTGTACGGATCCCACTCAGCCAGCAACTGGCCCAGCTTTACGTGCTCGCCGTCCTTGATCTTGAGGCGGGCGCCATAAACAACCTGGTAGCGCTCCTTTTCACGGCCACGATCGTCGACCACTGCAATCGAACCCGACCGGTTCATGGCGACGAGCAGGCCGTCCTTGGCTTCGACGGTGTTGAGGTTGATGAAGCGCACGAAGCCGTTGTTCTTGGCGTCGAGGCGCGATTTGTCAGAGACGCGGCTGGCCGTTCCGCCGACGTGGAAGGTACGCATGGTCAACTGCGTTCCCGGCTCGCCGATGGACTGTGCAGCGATGACGCCGCAGGTTTCGCCGAGCTCAACCATGCGGCCGGAGCCGAGGTTGCGGCCGTAGCAGAGAGCGCAAACGCCGCGACGTGATTCGCAGGTGAGCACGGAGCGGATCTTCACCTTCTCAACGCCCGCGCCCTGAATGGCCGATGCGCTGTCTTCATCGATGCCCTGGTTCACATCGACGACGATGTTGCCGTCGTAGTCCTTGATGCGTTCCAGCGTAACGCGGCCGATGATGCGGTCGCGAAGCGGCTCGATGATCTCGCCCGATTCAACGATGGCGCCCACGTAGATGCCTTCCACCGTTCCGCAGTCGTACTCGGTAACGATGACGTCCTGGGCCACGTCGACAAGGCGGCGGGTGAGGTAGCCGGAATCGGCAGTCTTGAGCGCCGTATCCGCCAGGCCCTTGCGAGCGCCGTGGGTCGAGATGAAGTACTCAAGCACGGTGAGGCCTTCACGGAAGTTCGCCGTGATGGGCGTCTCAATGACTTCGCCGGAAGGCTTGGCCATCAGTCCGCGCATACCGCTGAGCTGACGAATCTGCTGCTTGGAACCACGAGCGCCGGAGTCCGCCATGATGTAGATCGGGTTCATGGCGCCTTCGTCGTCTGCGCGCTTCATGTTGCCGAACATTTCGTCGGCAACCTGGTCGGTGACGGCGGACCACATCTGGATGACTTTGTTGGAACGCTCGCCGTTGGTGATGGCGCCGTCCATGTACTGCTTCTGGACTTCAATCACCTTCTTGTCGGCGGCGTCGACGGTGGTGTATTTGCTGTCTGGAATGACCATGTCATCCAAGCCAACGGAAAGGCCGGACTTGGTGGCGTAGGTGAATCCAAGCGACTTGATGCGGTCCAGCATGCCGACCGTGACTTCAAGGCCGAGGTTCTGGTTGCAATAGTTCACCAGCTGGCCGATGCCCTTCTTCTTGAGCAGGCCGTTGACGAAGGGCATGCCGGGAGGAAGCGAATCGTTCAGGATCACACGGCCGACGGTGGTGGAGATGTACTCTTTGTTGAAGTCGACGGCTTCGGTGTGGGTCAGATCCTGATCGTCATAGGCGGTGGTCATGTCGAGCACCTTGCCGGTGTAGCGCAGCCGAATCGGCGAAAGTGTCTCCACTTCCTTGGCTTCGAGCGCCATCAGGATCTCTTCGGTGTTGGCGAACACGCGGCCTTCGCCCTTGCCGCCCTTCTTGGCCTTGGTCAGGTAATAGAGGCCGAGCACCATGTCCTGTGTAGGCACGGTGATGGGCTGGCCCGACGCCGGCGACAGAATGTTGTGCGAAGCAAGCATCAGGACGCTGGCTTCAATCTGCGCTTCAGGCGACAGCGGAATGTGCACGGCCATCTGGTCGCCGTCAAAGTCGGCGTTGAAGGCGGTGCAGACCAGCGGGTGAATCTTGATGGCCTTGCCTTCAACGAGGACCGGCTCAAATGCCTGAATGCCGAGGCGGTGAAGGGTAGGAGCGCGGTTCAGCAGCACGGGATGATCCTTGATGACTTCCTCAAGGATGTCCCACACCACCGGCTCCTGCATTTCAACCATTTCCTTGGCCTGCTTGATGGTGGTGCAATGGCCAGTCTGCTCAAGGCGGTGATAGATGAAGGGCTTGAACAGCTCGAGGGCCATCTTCTTGGGCAAACCGCACTGGTGGAGCTTCAGTTCCGGACCGACCACGATGACCGAACGGCCTGAGTAATCAACGCGCTTGCCGAGGAGGTTCTGACGGAAGCGGCCCTGCTTGCCCTTGAGGGTGTCAGAAAGCGACTTGAGCGGGCGATTGTTGGCGCCACGAAGCACGCGGCCACGGCGACCGTTGTCAAACAAGGCGTCGACGGCCTCCTGCAACATGCGCTTCTCATTGCGCACGATCACTTCAGGCGCGTGCAGGTCCATCAGCTTCTTCAACCGGTTGTTGCGGTTGATCACGCGGCGGTAGAGATCGTTAAGGTCCGAGGTGGCAAAGCGGCCGCCATCCAGCGGCACCAGGGGGCGCAACTCGGGAGGAATGACCGGCAGCACATCGAGAATCATCCACTGCGGCTTGTTGGAGCTCTTACGGAAGGCTTCAACAACCTTGAGGCGCTTGGCGAACTTGATCTTCTTCTGCGCCGAGGTCTCGGTCTTCATGCGCTCACGGAGCTCGATGCCGAGTTCCTCGATCTGCACGCGCTTCAGAAGTTCCTTGATGGCTTCCGCACCCATCATTGCCTTGAAGCCAGAGGGGCGGAACTGCTGGTCGAGTTCGCGGAACTTGCCTTCGTCCTTGATGATCTCGCGTTCTTTCACCGGCGCATCGCCGGGATCGACCACGACATAGGATTCGAAGTAGAGAATGCTTTCGAGATCGCGCAGCGAGATGTCGAGCAAATGGCCGATGCGCGAAGGCAGGCCCTTGAAGAACCAGACATGAGAACAAGGAGAGGCCAGCTCGATGTGGCCCATGCGCTCGCGGCGCACTTTGCTGACGGTAACTTCAACGCCGCACTTGTCGCAGATGACGCCGCGATGCTTCATGCGCTTGTACTTGCCGCAGAGGCACTCCCAGTCGGTCACCGGTCCAAAGATGCGGGCGCAGAACAGTCCGTCGCGCTCCGGCTTGAAGGTACGGTAGTTGATGGTCTCCGGCTTGGTGACCTCACCATGCGACCAGCTCCGGATCTTTTCAGGGCTAGCGAGCATGATGCGGATAGCGTCAAAGTCGGTAATAGGGCTGGTAAGTTCAAACGGGTTCGAACGGAACAAGGCGACCCTCCCTGGCAGGCCTTTTGATGCCCGCCTCAGGTATTCCCGGGATTCTCTAAGGGTCCTTCCTTCCCGGGAAGCGGTGTTTGCCGCTTTCAAAAAGGACCCAAAAAACACTGTTACGTCCGACTGGAGTCTCAGGTACCCCATGTCCCAAATTCGGGGCATGGGGCACCCGGAGCTAGTCGGCGACTGCTGCTACTTCAGGCGTTGGAAGCTTTTTGATCAGATCCGCACGCTTGATTAATTCCACGTCCAGGCACAGTGATTGCAATTCGCGAATCAGCACGTTGAACGACTCCGGCACGCCCGGCTCGATGGCCGCCTCACCCTTGACGATGGCCTCGTAAATCTTGGTTCGGCCGTACACGTCGTCGGACTTCGCGGTCAAAAGCTCCTGCAGGATGTATGCGGCGCCATACGCTTCAAGCGCCCACACTTCCATTTCGCCGAAACGCTGTCCGCCGAACTGCGCCTTGCCGCCGAGGGGCTGCTGCGTGATGAGCGAGTACGGTCCGATGGACCTGGCGTGAATCTTGTCGTCCACCAGGTGCGACAGCTTGAGCATGTAAATGTAGCCAACCGTTACCGGCTGCTCAAACTGCTCGCCCGTCATGCCGTCGTAGAGCGCCGTCTTGCCGGAGGAAGGCAGACCAGCCGAAGCCAGCAAAGCCTTGATCTCGCTTTCCTGCGCGCCATCAAACACCGCGGTGCCAAACCAGATGCCGCGTTCCATGCCTGCGGCAACCCGCAGCAGCATCTCGTCGTCCAGCTCCAGCAACTGGCGAAGCGTTGCGGTACCCGCGAACTCCTTCTTCATGAGCTCGCGCGTAAACGCCGCATCGTTATTTGCCTTGACCATGGCGGCGATCCGCTTGCCGAGCGCATGAGCCGCCCATCCCAAGTGGGTTTCAAGAATCTGACCCACGTTCATACGGGAAGGAACGCCGAGCGGGTTGAGCACGATTTCGACTGGAGTGCCATCGGGCAGATACGGCATGTCTTCCTCGGGAAGAATGCGCGCGATCACGCCCTTGTTGCCGTGACGGCCTGCCATCTTGTCGCCAACTGATAGCTTGCGCTTCATGGCCACATAGACCTTGACCAGCTTGATCACGCCGGGAGGAAGCTCGTCGCCCTTTTGCAGCTTGAGGATCTTCTCATTGGTGATCTTGCGCAGCACTTCAATCTGGCGCGAGGTCATCTCTTCGATCTCATCGATCTGCTCGTTGACGCGGGGATCCTTGTCGTTGTAGCGGATGCGCTTGAGGTTCTTCGTCGAGATGCGCTCGATGGTTTCCCGATCGAGCATTGCACCCTTGGTGAGCAGGCGCTTGTTGGTGCGCTCGTCGTGCAGGTCGGCAAGCACTTCTTTATTGCCGAGGATGCCGTCGAGACGCTTCAGGCGCTCATCGGTAAGAATGCGGATTTCGTCGCCCAGGTTCTTTTCGAGCTTGGAAACATATTCGGCTTCAATCAGCTTGGCGCGCTCGTCCTTCTCCTGGCCCTTGCGGCTGAAGATGCGGACGTCAACTACCGTACCCTCGATGCCCGGAGGGCAGGTGAGAGAAGCGTCGCGGACATCGCCGGCCTTTTCACCGAAGATGGCGCGCAGCAGCTTTTCTTCCGGGGTCAACTGGGTTTCGCCCTTCGGCGTTACCTTGCCGACCAGGATGTCGCCATGCTTGATCTGGGCGCCGATGCGGATTACGCCGCTCTCGTCCAGGTCGCGCAGCGCGTGCTCGCTGACGTTGGGAATATCGCGCGTAATTTCCTCGGGTCCTAGCTTGGTGTCGCGGGCCTCGATTTCGAACTCCTCGATGTGGACCGAGGTGTAGTAATCCTCGCGCACCAGCTTTTCGCTAATGAGGATCGCATCTTCGAAGTTGTAACCGCGCCAAGGCATGAAGGCGACAAGAACATTTCGTCCGAGAGCCAATTCACCCTGCTCGGTGCACGGACCGTCGGCGATAACCTGACCCTTGACCACCCGGTCACCCTCGCGAACGACGGGCTTCTGGTTGATGCAGGTGTTCTGGTTCGAGCGCTTGAACTTGATGAGCTGGTAGATGTCTGAACCAACTTCGCGCGATAGCTGCGTCGGATGATGTTCACCCTCGACACGCACGATGATGCGTTCTGAATCGACAGAGTCAACAATTCCGTTGCGCTTGGCGAGAATCACGGCGCCTGAGTCGCGAGCCGTGACGCCTTCCATGCCGGTGCCCACGAGCGGAGCCTCGGCGACGAGCAGCGGAACAGACTGGCGCTGCATATTGGCGCCCATCAAAGCGCGGTTGGCGTCGTCATGCTCGAGGAACGGCACAAGCGATGCGGCCACTGAGACAAGCTGCTTTGGCGAGACGTCGATGTAGTCGACCTCGGCGCGGTTGACGAGCACGAAGTTGCCTTGACGGCGGGCATTGACCAGGTCTTCCGTGATCTCGCCCTTGTCATTGAACTCGATGTTCGCCTGCGCGATGGTGTGCTTGTCCTCTTCCCATGCGGAAAGATAGAAGCTGAACGGAATGTGGTCGATCTGCCGCTTGCCGGCCTTCTTCAGGCTTGCATTCAGCTTTCCGGCCTCTTCTTTCTCAATGTGATCGCCAACGCGCAGTCCGCTTTCGCCGGCGTTTACGATCTCGACGAAGTCGAGAATGTGCGAGTCTTTCACCTTTCGGTAAGGCGACTCGATGAACCCATATTCGTTGATGCGCGCAAAGCAGCTGAGCGAGCTGATCAGGCCGATGTTCGGACCTTCAGGGGTCTCAATCGGGCAGATACGGCCGTAGTGGGTCGGGTGCACGTCGCGGACTTCAAAGCCGGCGCGCTCACGGGACAAGCCGCCCGGTCCAAGTGCCGAAAGGCGCCTCTTGTGCGTGATTTCCGACAACGGGTTGGTCTGATCCATGAACTGCGAGAGCTGCGAAGAACCGAAGAACTCGCGGATGGCCGCCATGACCGGCTTGGCGTTGATCAGGTCGTGCGGCATGGCCGTCGAAAGCTCCTGATAGACGCTCATCTTTTCCTTGATGGCGCGCTCCATGCGGACCAGGCCGATGCGGAACTGGTTCTCCATCAATTCGCCCACGGCGCGGACACGGCGGTTGCCGAGGTGATCGATGTCGTCCACCATGCCGATGTTCTTGCGCAGCTTGAGCAGGTAGCGAATGGTCGCGTAGAAGTCTTCCGGCGTCAGCGTGCGGTGATCGAGGCCGGTGGCGTCCTGATTCTCATAGAGCTTGATGTTGAACTTCAAACGGCCCACGCGCGAGAAGTCGTACTTACGCGCGTCGAAGAACATACCTTCGAACAGGGCAGTCGCGGTGTCGAGGGTCGGCGGATCGCCTGGCCGAAGCTTGCGGTAGATTTCGATCAGCGCTTCTTCCGGCTTGCGAACGGAATCGCGCTTCAGCGTGTTGGTAATGATGTTGCCCACGTCGTCGCGCTCAGGGAAGAAGACCTCAAATGTGGAAGCTCCGCTCGACATGACCTTGTGCAGGCGGTCTGCGGTTAGCTCGACGTTGGCTTCAACAATCACTTCGCCGGTAGCGAGATCAACCACGTCGGAGGCAGTCAGAGCACCGTCAAGTTCAGCCGATTCAATTTCGATCTTCTCGATCGCGGCGGCGCGAATTGCTTTCATCGTATTCGCCGTGATCTTGCGGCCAGAGTGTGCAATCTCTTCGCCATGATGCAGCACCGCGTGGGCGGGCTTGGAGCCAACCAGGTGCGTTCCCGTTTTGGTGTCCTGCGAGACTGCCCAGAACAGCTTTCCGTCGGCGATGCTAATGCGGTCGACGGTATAGAAAGTCTTGAGAATCTCTTCGTCGGAACGCAGACCCAACGCGCGCAGGAAGATGGTGCCCAGGAACTTGCGCTTGCGGTCGATGCGGACGTAGAGGGTGTTTTTCTGGTCGTACTCGAATTCCACCCACGACCCGCGGTAGGGAATGATCTTGCCCAGGAAGTAGGTGCGGTTGTTCGCGGTCTCAAAGAAGACGCCAGGCGAGCGGTGCAGCTGCGAAACAATCACGCGCTCTGTGCCGTTCACGATGAAGGTGCCGTTGGGAGTCATCAGCGGAATGTCGCCGAAGAAGACTTCCTGCTCCTTGATGTCGCGAATGGTCTTATTGCCGGTTTCCGCGTCCTTCTCATATATAGTGAGGCGGACGGTGACCTTGAGCGGTGCTGAGAACGTCATGCCGCGCTCTTCGCACTCCTGCTGGTCATACTTCAACTGCAGGCTGACCGGGTCGCCGCACTTGTTGCAGAAGTCAGGCGTGTTCTTGTTGTAGGTTCCGCACTTCTGGCAGAGCACATCGCCGGGAAGGAATGGGTCGGTGATCACCATCGCTCCGCAATGGATGCAAGCGGTGCGCAGGTGATGCAGGCCTTTCAAGTGGCCGCACTTGCACTCCCAGTTGCCGATGGAGAAATCTACGAAGTCCAACTGCGAGATGCCGCGGAAGTCGGTAATCGGGAAAACGGAAACAAACACAGACTGCAGCCCCGAGTCGTCGCGCTCGTTGGGCAGCTTATCCATTTGCAGAAAACGCTCGTAGGAACGGCGCTGTACTTCGATCAGGTTTGGAATCTGGGTTGCGGTGGGAATCTTTGAAAAATCGAGCCGGCTGCGGATCGCGCGCTTCTCGTTAGGCATGTTCACTCCTGAGGCTCGTCATTCCGGTTCCGGGAGGATCCGGACCAGCGCCCGAGTCTCTCGGCGCTGGCTTCCTACGGTAAGAAAATCCAAAACAAGACTGGAGCCTATCTAGAAATTCCAGTCCCTGCTCAAGTGCCGCTGGCCAGATTTGTGGCCGATCACAGGTCAACCGCATCTAACTTCGTCGAGCGGACAAAATGAGAGCCGCGTAAATAACGCATCATGGGCATTGCGTGCTGCCGGTAAGTGCGCTAGACTGCGCACAATTGAGAGAAACAAACGCATTGGGTGAACCCCAACAGGGTACCGTTTGCGCACTTAGCAGAAGATTTCAAAAAAATTACATTCTGCTGCCGGGAGACACAAATAGCTCGTAAGGACGCAATGCCTCACGAGCGCGGCCAACTGCCTGTGCCCCCATCCGGATTCTCAACCTTATTCCCGCCGATCCCAAAACTCGCTTCTGCCGCGACTCGCCAACCGTCAAATACCTGCCCCGCCTGAATCGGACAACTGATTGACCTTAAGGCACTTACCTACACAGCATGCCCGCGGCCAGAGGGCTTGATACTTCCCCGACTCGCGGACGCTTGCGTGCCAATCCAATGATTTCAAGAACGCGCCACCCGAATTCGATTCATTTCAGTTAAAACCGGAATGAGCCGAAAAAGACGCGCAACGCTCATCGTAGCGCGTCCCGGCGTAGATTGCAAGTCTCGTTACTTGATTTCGATGGTTGCGATGCCTTCGAACTTTTTCCTGATGGCCTCGGCCTCGTCCTTGGTCGCGCTTTCCTTGATGGCCTTGGGCGCGCCGTCAACCAGGTCTTTGGCTTCCTTCAAGCCGAGCGAAGTGACTTCGCGAACGGCCTTGATGGTGTTGATCTTGTTGGCGCCGAAGTCCTTGAGGATGACTGCGAACTCGGTCTTTTCCTCAACCACCGGAGCTGCCGCGCCGCCGCCGGCAACCGCTGCCACTGGTGCCGCTGCCGCTGCTGAAACGCCGAGCCGCTCTTCCAGCTTCTTTACCAGAGCCGCTGCTTCAAGCAGGCTCAGGGCTACGATTTGTTCTTCCAACTGTGCGAGATCCGCCATTTTTCTTCTCCATTCAGAACCGTTTGAATTTGATGTTCCCCGGCTGTTTCCCAGACTGGAAGTTTCCGTTGCGCCCAGACCAGCGCCCTTCCCGAATGTTCAGTCAGCCAAATGTGTTTAAAACCAGCCTTGAACTCCTAGCCGCCAGCTCTTAGCTTTTCCGCGCTGCGCCCGAAGAGTTTCGGCGTCCGCATGAACCTGGGCTAATAGCTATAGAAGTTCGCGACCGGCGACTTCTATGCCGCTCCTGCAAACTTCTCTTTTTCGACGCCCTGGCCCAAAACCACGGCCAGATCGCGACCGGTGGCGTTGATCACGATGGCAAGCCGCTGCGCGGGAGCATTGATCAGGAACAGGAGCTTCGAGAAGAGCTCTTCCTTGCCCGGCATGGTCGCCAACGCTTTGACTTCTTCCACGCTCAAGAGCTTTCCGTCAATGATGCCCAGCTTGAACTGAAACTCGGCGTTTTCGCCAGCCCACTTGGCAAAAACCTTGGCCAGCGCAACCGGGTCGCCTGCGGTGAAGGCCACTGAATTGACGCCCTTCAGGCCTTTCAGCGCCTCACCCACCTTGCTCTTTTCGCCGGAAATGGCGGCCAGCTTGTTCTTAACCACGCGATACTTGCCGCCCGCTTCGCGGATGACCTTGCGCAGCTCAAAATCCTTGGCTACGGTCAGCTTGGCAAACGTGCCGATGATCGCGGTGGTCGAGGTCTCAAGCTCTTTTGCCAGCAGCTGAACCTTTTCTGTCTTCTTCGCCTTCGAAATTGCCATGGAATGCTCCGCATCGTGAACAGTGATCAGTGAACAGTGGACAGCTCTAACTGTCCTTGATCAATATTCCCGCCTTCAAGTCTTTCTGAAGTCCTGAAACCGAATCTCGGGCTGAAGCCGCGGTCACTGTTCACTGACCACTGTTTACCGCCCGCTGCATTTAGTGCTTGCCGGCCGCGTCTGCTACTGCGGTATCCAGCGAAACTCCGGGGCCCATCGTCGAGCTCAACGTGACGCTCTTGATGTATTTGCCCTTGGCTGCTGAAGGCTTGGCGCGGACAATCGACCCGATCACCGTGGTCACGTTGTCCACCAGCTTCTGCGGGTCAAAGCTCAGCTTGCCCACCGGAACGTGCACCAGGCTGGTCTTGTCGGCGCGAAACTCAACCTTGCCGGCCTTGATTTCCTTGACTGCCGCCGCCACATCAAGAGTGACGGTGCCGGTCTTCGGGTTCGGCATCAAACCCTTGGGGCCCAATACTTTACCCAGGCGGCCAACCACTTTCATCATGTCCGGCGTGGCAATTAGCGCGTCGAAGGCGGTCCAGTTTTCTTTCTGGATTTTCTCCACCATCTCCTCGCCGCCCACGAAGTCGGCGCCGGCTGCGGTCGCGTCCTTCTGGCGGTCACCGGAGGCGATTACGGCTACAATCTTGGTCTTGCCCAGTCCATGGGGCAGCACCACGGTTCCACGAACCATCTGGTCGGCGTGGCGCGTATCCACACCCAGGCGCATGGTCAAATCGACGGTTTCATCAAATTTGGCGTACTTTACCTGTTTGAGCAGGCCAACAGCTTCAGGCAGCGGATAGGCCGGCTTGGTCACAGCCGCGCGCGCCTTCACAATATTTTTGCTGAATTTTCTAGCCACGTTTCCCTCGTCTCCCACCGCATGTGCCAGCCCCGCTTTGCAGGGAACTCCTTGCCGGGGAGGGGCAACGTTTCCGATGCCGCACCTCTTTGAGCCAGAGTCCA
>Ga0302320_10013598_pt1 | contig 16984 bp, 12 predicted proteins | sample Bog_T0_3_FD_202130 | JGI IMG/M metagenome (GOLD analysis project Ga0302320, IMG submission 202130) | Peat permafrost microbial communities from Stordalen Mire near Abisko, Sweden - Bog_T0_3 | ecosystem: Environmental > Terrestrial > Soil > Wetlands > Peat | place: Sweden: Abisko, Stordalen Mire... | reverse complement strand
GTTTGTTGTCGAGAACGGGATTCAACCTATCGGATATTGCCCGATAGGATCGCCGGGGCGGCCGGAGCGGGACCGCACCGCTGAAGATACCGCGCCCACTGAAGATCCGGTGATCTTGAAGATTGCGCGGGCGCATGGGATTCATCCGGCGGTGGTTTGCATCAAGTGGGCGGTGCAGCGGGGACAGACGCCGATTCCATTTTCAGTGAATAACTATCGGGCCAATCTGGTGGGGGTAGTTGCCGACCCACTGACGGATGACGAGATGGTGCAGATTGCCGGCATCGACAGGAATTGCAGGCTGATCAAGGGGCAGGTCTTTCTTTGGAAGGATGGTCAGACCTGGGAAGACTTGTGGGACGTGGACGGAGAGATCACTCCGGCGTAAGATGGCCCTTGCATTGTGACGGCTTGTTGCAGCGATGTAAACGGATACATGGATGGGGAGCAGCAGGATGAGTGAGATGATGACCGCGGCGTATCTGCCCGGTAACAGCACGGTGGAGATGCGCATGGTGGCGGTGCCGACTCCGGGACATGGCGAAGTGCTGTTGCGTGTGAAGGCATCGACGATCTGCGGATCGGATATTCGATGCATCTATCACGAGCACCTGGGCAAGGGGCCTGAGGGCTATCAGGGGGTGATCGCGGGGCACGAGCCTTGTGGGCAGATTGTGGAAACTGGCGAGGGTTGCAGGCGATTCAAGACGGGGGATCGCGTGATTGTGTACCACATTTCAGGTTGCGGAGTGTGCAACGATTGCCGGCGCGGCTACATGATTTCATGCACGAGCGAGAAGTATCGCCGCGCATACGGATGGCAGCGCGATGGCGGCATGGCCGATTACATGGTGGCGGAAGAGAAGGATCTGATCGCGTTGCCCGATGAACTGACGTATGCCGATGGCGCGCAGGTGGCTTGCGGGTTTGGGACGGTCTACGAGGGCCTGGAAAAGATCGGCATCGACGGCAATCATGCGGTGTTGATTACGGGGCTGGGGCCGGTGGGGCTGGCCGCGGGCGCGCTGTGTCGCAAGCTCGGAGCGAACAAGATTATTGGCATCGATGTGGTTGCGGAGCGCATGAAGATTGCGGTTGATCTTGGACTCTGCGATGTGGTGTTGGCTTCGGGACCGGACAACGTTGGCCAGGTAAGAGCGCTGACGGGAGGGTTTGGCGTGGAGCGCGCGGTGGACTGCTCGGCGCATGACCTGGCGCGGGCGACGGCGATTCGCGCGACGCGCAAGTGGGGAAGGATTGTTTTCATCGGAGAAGGTGGGAAGGTGGAGATCAACCCATCGCCGGACATGATTCACGATCAAAAGACGCTTTACGGATCGTGGGTTACTTCGACCTGGCTTATGGAGGAGTTAGTGGAGCGGCTGGTTCGCTGGAACCTGCACCCGGCCGATATCATCACACATCGGTTTGGGTTAAGAGATGCGAGCGAAGCTTATGCGCTGATGGCTTCAGGCAAGTGCGGCAAGGTGGCGGTTTGCGCCGATGAAGAGTTGACGCTTGCCTTGTAGTTAGAGATGTGGCGAGGAAAGAAGACGATGAGCGAGTTAGTAACTCAGGCAACATCCGATTGGGAACGGGAGCTAAGCGCGATTCTACCGCTGTTTGGGCATCGCAACTGGATTGTGGTGGCGGATTCCGCCTATCCTGCGCAATCGAAGCCGGGAATTGAAACGCTGGTATCGGGCGAAGATCAGATTCATGTTGTGCAGAGAGTGCTCGAAGGAATTACGGCGAGCGGTCATATTCGGGCAAATGTATATGTCGACAAGGAGCTTGGCTTTGTTACGGAGGACGATTCGCCGGGCATTGCTGAGTACAAGCGGCAACTTCATGCGGTACTGCACGGATCAAATGCCGAACATCTTGAACACGAGCAGATCATCGCAAAGCTCGACCAATTTGCCCAGGTGTTCAGGATTCTTGTGATCAAGACGGTGATGACGATTCCGTACACGTCAGTCTTCTTTGAATTGGACTGCGGCTACTGGGACGCTGAGGCGGAAGAACGGCTTCGGATGGCGATGAGGGCTTCGGTTCTCAAATAGAAAAGAGCAGGAAGAACTGGCTGATAGCGTTTCTCGCGATGGACGCGACCTATACCGTGAAAGGAATGAACTGGCAATGGCATTGAACAGGCGTGAGGTACTGCAATGGATGGGCGGGGCTTGTTCCGCTCTTGCTCTTTCGAAGTTTGCGCGGGGTCAGGTGGGTGCGGGCGGCAGCTTCGCTCCAACTCGGAAGTCTCTGCAGGGTTACCGGATTCCGGAATGGTTCCGCGACGCAAAGTTTGGCATATGGTCTCACTGGGGCCCGCAGTCGGCCATTGAGCAAGGAGATTGGTACGCGCGAAACATGTACATGCAGGGATCGGAACAGTATTTGTATCATGTGGAGACTTACGGTCATCCTTCGAAGGTTGGATTCAAGGACCTGGTGAATAACTGGAAGGCCGCTAAGTGGGATCCGGAACACCTGATGAGCCTGTATAAGAAGGCGGGTGCGAAGTATTTTGTGAGCATGGGCGTGCATCACGATAACTTCGACTTATGGGATTCAAGGTACACGCGCTGGAACGCGGTGAAGATGGGGCCGCAGAAGGATATTGTAGGAACGTGGCAGAAGGCAGCGCGGAATGAAGGGTTGCGCTTCGGGGTAAGTGAACACTTATGGATAAGTTACAAGTGGTGGGCTGTGAGTCATGGCTCCGACACGACTGGGCCGCTGGCCGGAGTTTCGTATGACGGCGTCGATCCGAACTATGCAGATTTGTATCACGATGCCGATTGCGCGAGGCTGGCCGCGGCAAGGGTGGAGTGGAATGACAATGACATTCCCGAGTCGTGGAAGCGTCATTATCTGGATCGAATGACAGATTTGATCGACAAGTATCAGCCGGATCTGCTCTACACAGACGGCCATCTTCCCTTTGAAGATTATGGGCTGAAGATGGTTTCGCATCTCTACAACGTGAGCGCGCAGGCGCATGGCGGGCAAACGGAAGCCATCTATACGAGCAAGGAAATGACGGATTGCGCGATCGGTACCTGCCTGCTGGATCATGAGCGCGGGGTCTCTGACCTGATCGCCGCGAACCCGTGGCAGACGGACACATGCATCGGTCAGTGGCATTACAAGCGGGGGCAGAAGTATAAGTCGGCCAAGAAGGTGATCGACTTACTGACGGATATTGTGAGCAAGAATGGTAACTTACTGTTGAACTTTCCTCTGCCTAACTCTGGCGAACTGGACTATGAAGAGATGGTTACCCTTGAAGGCATCACTGCGTGGATGGCGGTGAACAGCGAGGGAATTTACAGCACACGGCCATGGAAGATCTACGGGGAAGGCCCGTCGACCAAGGTCAAGATCGAGACGGGAAACTTTAACGAGGATAAGCAGAAGGATCTGACCGCAGAGGATGTTCGTTTTACCGCGAAGAACGGCACGATCTATGCCTTTGTGATGGGATGGCCGGAGAAGGCCGCGGTGGTGAATGCGCTTGGATTGGCGAGCGCGCAGAATCCGGGGATGATCCGGAGCGTGGAACTGCTTGGGCACAAGGGCGATGTGAAGTGGAAGCAGGATGAGGCGAGCTTGACGGTGGAGATGCCGGAGGGGAAGATTTCCGATGTGGGCATTACGTTGAAAGTAGAGATGGCGTAGCACGAACCGTCGAGGGACTGTGACTGCGAGCGCGGTGCATCAGGCGGGAACCGGCTCCTTAGCCTTGCGTTCGCGCCTGGGCTTTTTAGCCACGGGAGCGGCCAGTTCAGCGGCCAATTCGGTTTCGGCGGAATGCAGATGGCGCTCCATGGCGTTGCGGGCTTCGGTGGGGTGGCCCCCGCGGATGGCGCGGTAGATTTCGCGATGTGCCTCGAGGGAGTTTTTCCGGTCGCGGGCACGCTCAGCGGTCTTGCGCCGTTCGTCGTAGAGCGCGGTGGAAACCGTCTCCATGAGCGCGGCAAGGATGGGATTTCCAGAGGCTTCGGCGATGGTGCGGTGAAAGCGCACGTCGTGAATGAGGTACTGAGCCGGCTCGTCAATGGTGGCGTACATCTCGGCCAGTTCTTCCGCGAGGATGGTGTAGTGCTCTTCTTTACCGCGCTCGGCGGCAAGCGCGGCGAGGCTGGTTTCAAGAAGCTTGCGGACTTCAAACATCTGCCAGTGCTTGAATCCGTGGAGCGCACCGAGCAATCCGAGCGACGACTTTCCGATCTCAGGCGGGCCATCGGCGACGAAGGTTCCAACGCCGTGGCGGACCTTCATGACGCCCATAGCGGCCAGATAGCCGATTCCCGTTCGCAGGCTGGCGCGGCTGATTTTAAGCATTTTCGCGAATTCGCGCTCGGGCGGAATTCTGTCGCCAGGCTGCAGGGTACCGTCTTCTATTTTTGCCCGAATGTGGTTGACGACCTGAGCGGTGAGCTGTGTATCGAGAATTCCCGCTTTGTCAGCTTGCATAGAGCGTAAATCCTGAGTCAAGATGTGCGGCATCCGCCCGCATACTGAGGGTAGCACCGGCAGACGAATTTGGACATTGATCTGTGCGCCGGCTAATTGATTATCCCTAGGCCCGCGAGGTCAGAGGTCAGACCTCTTGGGAGCAATTGTACATTGGATGCTGTTGCTGGTCCAACCGGGCGGGTGGAGAGCACTGACTGGACAGGCATTTTTAGAAGCATGGAGTTTTGCCGGATTCGGCCGGCCAGTTGGTCAGGATTTGCCTTGCACTACGTGATTCTGGAGGGTGCCGATGGGGTCGATTGTGATTTTGATTTGATCTCCAGCTGCGAGGGTAAAGGAATCGGGCGGGACGATGCCTGTGCCGGTAAGCAGGAATGCGCCGAAGGGAAAGCTGCTGTCGCGGAAGAGATATTCGATGAGGGTGGCGGGGGTGCGTTTGAGTTCGGCGAGCGTGGTGGAGCTGGAAAACTCGATGTAGCCGTTGCGAAGGATTTCAAGGTGGATGGGTGTCGAGGTGGGCAGCGCTTGGCTGGAGATGAGGATGCAGGGGCCAAGGGCGCAACTGCGGTCATAGACTTTGGCCTGGGGAAGATAGAGGGGATTTTCTCCCTCGATGTCGCGGGAGCTCATATCGTTGCCAACTGTGTAGCCGATGAGCTGGCCGAGGTGATTGATAAGCAACGTGAGCTCAGGCTCGGGAACCGACCAGGCCGCGTCGCTGCGAATGCGGACGTATTGACCGGGGCCGGAGACGCGGCTTGCGGTGGCCTTGAAGAATAACTCGGGGCGCTCCGCGGCATAGACTCGATCGTAGAAATCGCCTCCGCCGGCGCTCTTCGATTCTTCCATGCGGGCACTGCGGCTGCGGTAGTAGGTGACGCCGGCGGCCCAGACTTCCTGATTGCCGATGGGGGCCTGGATTGTGGCTTGCGCAAAGTCGTCTGCGGGCTGATTGTTTTCGACGATGGATTGGAGATAGGCGGAGAGATCGTCGTGCGTGACGAGCGCATCCCACGAGGTTGAGGGAATGCCATAGTAGAGGCCGTCGTTTTCCACGTAAGGTCCGTTGCTGGTGCGGTAAAGCTTCACTTGCTGTCCTCCAGTTTCCGATGGCGCTATCGCAATTTCGAGATGATGCTATCGGCGTCATAGACGCAGCCGCCCCAGACGCCTCCACTGGCTTGCACCAGCGCAGCCCAGAGACGGGTGTCGTCGGGCAGCAGCGGGTGAGGACGCAGATCTGCGCGCGGCTTTCGCGCTGCAAGAAGGCGAGTACCCTCTTCGGCGGAAATGATTTTGTCGGAGTCGCCGATTAAATTGACTGTGCCCGAAAGTGTGGCGCGATCGATGACGATTTCAATTTGGTCGCCTTCGAGGACTTTGCCGATGGGGCCGCCGGCGAGGGCCTCGGGGGATATGTGGCCGATGCAGGCACCGGTGGAGACACCGCTGAAACGGGCGTCGGTCAAGACGGCAACGTGCTTGCAGTGAGGAAGCTGCTTGAGGGCGGCGGTGATCTGGTAGATCTCCTGCATGCCTGCGCCGGCGGGCCCGCCGCAGATGAGGACGATGACATCGCCATGCGAGATATTTCCGTCTTTGATGGCCAGGATCGCCGATTCTTCAGAGATGAAAACTTTGGCTGGGCCAACATGGCGGTAGACATTTTTTTCATCGGCCAGCGAAGGATCGATGGCGGTGGCCTTGATGACCGAGCCCTCTGGGGCGAGATTGCCGACGGGAAAGCAGATGGTCGAAGTGAGGCCCCTTGATTGCGCGCGGGAGGGGGACATGATGACGTCTTCGGGATCGATTCCGTCACGCTGTTGAAGGATGCGACGCAGCTCATGGCGACGAGCGCTTTGCTGCCACCAGTCGAGAGAGGAGTCGAGTGTTTCTCCGGTGACGGTTTTCACGGTGGTATCGATCAGGCCGGCGGCGCGCAGGTGGAGCATGACCTCAGGCACTGCGCCGGCGAGAAAGACTTGCACGGTGGCGAAGTTTTGAGGTCCGTTGGGGAGCGCATCGACGAGGCGCGGCACCTGGCGATTGACTTCGGCCCATTCGGCGGCGGTGGGGCGCTGCAATCCCGCGGCGTGGGCGATGGCGGGAATATGGAGCAGAAGGTTTGTCGATCCACCAAAGGCGGCATGAACGACCATCGCGTTTCGGATTGCGGATTGCGTGAGGATTTGGTCAGTGCCGATGCCGAGCTGATGCAAGCGGAGAATGGCGCGGGCTGAGCGGCGCGCGGCATCAAGCCAGATGGGTTGGCCTGAGGGCGCGAGCGCGGTATGCGGCAGGGCAAGGCCAAGCGCCTCAGCGACCACCTGGCTGGTTGCGGCAGTGCCGAGAAACTGGCATCCGCCGCCGGGGGATGCACAGGCGCGGCAACCAACTTCGGCGGCGTATTCCAATGTGATTTGTTTTTGAGCGAAGCGCGCACCGATGGTTTGCACTTTGCCGGCGTCCTCGCCTGACTCGGGCAGCAGCGTTACGCCGCCAGGAACCAGCACGGAAGGATTTTTTCCTGAGGAGGCGAGCGCCATCATCATGGCTGGCAATCCCTTGTCGCACGTGGCAATGCCGACAACGCCTTTGCCGGTGGGCAGCGAGCGCATGAGGCGACGGAGGACCATGGCGGCATCGTTGCGAAAGGGCAGGGAGTCCATCATGCCGGCTGTACCTTGAGTGCGGCCGTCGCAGGGATCGGTGCATGCGCCGGCAAAAGGCACGGCATGGAGGGCTTTCAATTCGCGAGCGGCTTCGGCAACGAGCAGGCCGACCTCCCAGTGCCCGGTATGGAAGCCGAGCGCGATGGCTTCGCCGTTGTCGGCCCGCAGGCCGCCATGTGTGCTGAGGATGAGGAACTCGGGATCGAGAAGGCGAGTAGGATCCCAGCCCATGCCGGCATTTTGACTTAGGCCGAAGAGGTTGCCGGAAGGTTGAGTGAGCAGCATCTCGGCGGAGATTGGGAGCAGGCCAGCAGGGCCACGCGCATGGGTGGTGACGTTGAGCAGATGGGGGTCCGCTGTTTCAAGAATCGAGGTGAGAGAAAGACTTGAGATGGGTAGGCCCTTTCCACCTCAAGTATAGTGATCAACGCACTGTTGGTGTAGCTTCACCCGCAGATGTTATAAAGCTTGAGTGGATGAGGAACCGCAAAACTCGGCGCAGCGATTGCCGGGGTTGCGACGCCGCTGGGTGTATCTCATGCCCGCGGTGTTTGTTACTTATAGTCTTGCCTATCTCGATCGAGCGAATTATGGATTTGGGGCGGCGGCCGGACTTGCCAAGACACTTCACATCAGCGATTCGCGGTCGGCCTTTTTAGGGTCGCTGTTCTTCCTCGGTTACTTTCTCTTTCAGATTCCGGGTGCGGCTTATGCGCGACGCAAGAGCGCGTCGATGCTGGTGTTTTTTGCGCTGCTGAGCTGGGGAATTCTGGCGTCATTGACTGGGCTGATCAGGGAGTTCTGGCTGCTGGCGCTCGACAGATTGCTGCTGGGTGTGGCGGAGAGCGTGATTTTTCCGTCGATCTTGATCTTGCTGACAAACTGGTTTACGCGTGCGGAGCGGTCACGGGCAAATGCAGTTTTCATCCTGGGAAATCCAGTAACAGTTCTGTGGATGTCCGCGGTTACCGGCTACCTGATCAAAGCCTTCGGTTGGCAGATGACTTTTATTTTCGAGGGAATTCCTTCGATTGTGTGGGCGTTTGTCTGGCTGGCCGTGGTGCGCGATCGTCCACGCAAAGCGCATTGGCTGAGCAAGGAGTGCTGCGATCATCTTGAAGGTGAGCTCGAACATGAACAGAAGGCGCTGCCGTCGATGGCCAACTTTCGAGCGACGCTGCGAATGCCTGGAGTGCTGTTGCTCTGCATTCAGTATTTCTTTTGGAGCGCGGGGATCTATGGATTTGTGTTGTGGCTGCCGACGATGATCAAGGCGGGATCGGCGCGGGGGATTGAAACCGTTGGATTGCTGAGCGCCGCGCCATTTCTGGTGGCGATCCTACTGATGATGGGGGTCGCGCACTTTTCCGACAGGACGTTGAGCCGGAGGAATTTCATCTGGCCCTTCATGATGCTGTCGGGAGTCTCAATGTTCATTTCATTTGCGACGGCGGGCTATAACTTCTGGTTGGCCTATGCATTTTTGATTGTTGGTGGGGCATGCATGTATGCGCCCTACGGGCCGTTCTTCTCGATTGTGCCAGAGATGCTGCCGAAGAATGTTGTGGGAGAAGTGATTGCGCTGATCAATAGTTGCGGTGCGCTGGGCGGCTTTGTGGGAACCTACCTGGTGGGTCTGCTGCAGGCAGTGACAGGCAATTCGCGGGCGGGGTATTTCTTTATGTCGATGTCGCTGATGCTTGCCGGGGCGATCATGCTGGGGCTGCGGGCGGCGCGACCTGGGGGCGCGATGGAGAAGCCTGCGGTGGCGTGATGGGCAGAATGTTTCAAGAATGGCTTGGAGAATGGTCGTTGCAGCACACTCAGGGGCTAAAGCCCGCTGTTTCCCGAGCCCCTTTTTGGCACGACTAAAGTCGTGCCCTGACACGAGCGGTCTCTTGAAACATGCTCGAGGTGAATGGCAGAGACTGCGGGGCTACTCGATGCGTGGCGGTTTAGTTTCTGCTGCGGAGTTTGGCGAGCAGCCGGAGTATCTCAAGATAGAGCCAGACGAGCGTGACCATGATGCCGAAGGCGCCGTACCACTCCATGTATTTGGGTGCGCCGACCTGGACGCCTTGCTCGATGAAGTCGAAATCGAGCACGAGGTTCAGGGCAGCGACGGCTACGACGATAAGGCTGAATCCGATTCCGACGATGCCGGAGCCGTTGATCGATGTGAATTGAATGCCGAAGAATCCGAGAACCATTTCAAGCATGTAGAAGAGAAAGATGCCGCCGGTGGCCGCGATGATGCCGAGGCGAAACTTCTGCGTGACCTTGATCATTCCCGAGCTATAGGCAATCAGCAGGACGAAGAGCGTTCCAAAGGTCAGGCTGACGGCTTGAATGCCGATGCCGGGATACTTGAGGTCAAAGACAGCCGACAAGCCGCCGAGCACGAGGCCTTCCAAGAGTGCGTAGATAGGCGCCGTGACGGGAGACCACTCCTTCTTGAAGATGGTGACCATGGAGAAGACCAAGCCGCCGATCAATCCGACGAGCATCAGTGGCATGACGTCTGCCATGTCATGCGACTGAAGGAACGAGTGCCAGGTCCAGGCTGCCGTTGCGATCGCGCAGACGAGCAGCACGCCGGTCTTGTGGACGGTGCCGCTGAGCGTCATGCGGTTGGCTGCATCGATGGCGCCGCCGTATTGGGTGTTGGACAGATTGGAAAAGGTGTTGTTGCCCAGTGCTGGATTGGATGTCTTGAACAGCGCCATGATGATGTCTCCCTACATTCGAATCCGGACTGCCGGCTTGATTCCATTTTACATCCGGGCTGCTGAATGAAAAGGCTCCGGCTACTTCGCTTGCAACGCAATCACTTGGACGGAGTAGGGTGGCACGGTGTGAGCAAACTTTGCGCCCGTGCTCTCGAGAGTGGATTTGACGGGCACGATGCGTGTGGGGGTGGAGATGGAGTTTGTCTCCGCGTCGTTGGTGCCTGTCAGCGAAACCAGAGTGGCGGTTGGTGCCACGTTGCCTGCGCCAGTGAGGTCGATCTGGACTGGCTGTGCGAGGGAGGATGCATTGACGAGCTTCAGGAACAGTGCGCCTTTGGCGGGGTCGCGGGTGACCGAATAGAAGAAGCGATCGCCTGCGCCGGTGATGGAGCTTGTTGGCACTTCCGTTCCCAGATACTCGCCAAACATTGCCTGGGCATAGTAACTCGGGGAGCCATAGCTTGACATGGCATCATAGCCGATCAGGTCGGACTCCCACTGCATGCCGCCGGGATTGACGTTGACGAAGAGCGGAGCGTATGCGGCCATGACGATCAGGTCGCTATTGCGCTCCATTCCCGTCATCCAGGCGGCATCGCCAAGCGCCGCGCCCATGTTAGTGGTGGGCGATCCTTCGCGCGTGGCCCATTCGCCGACAAAGATTTTGGGCCCGTTGCGGTCGACGGTGTCATAGTGCTTTACATCCGCAAAGAATTCGTCTGCGCGCTTGTAGTAGTGATCGTCAACAACGTCTGGCTTGGTCTGATGAACGGGAGTGGTTGCGATGAGCTGCAATTGAGGAAATTTTGCCTTGATGGCTTTGTAGAACTGCGCGTAGCGGCCCTCATAGCTGCCTGAACGATCGAACTGATCTTCATTGCCGATTTCGACATATTGAACGGAGAACGGCGCGGGATGGCCGAGACCGGCGCGCACGGCTCCCCATTTTGTGGATGTGTCGCCGGTGGCGAATTCGATTTCATCGAGAGCGTCCTGGACGAATGGAGCCAATTCAGGGCCGGGGCGAAGGTGGTCGCCCTTGAGCGAGTAGCCGGCATAGACGGCAAGCACCGTATTCATATTCAGATCTTCAGACCATTCGAGGAATTCGAGCAAGCCCATTCCGTCAGAAGATTGATAGTTCCAGGGACTGCGATGGGTGGGCCGGTCGACCAGCGGGCCGATGGTGTTTTTCCAATCGAAACGCTCATCGATCTGATCGCCTTCAAGATAGTTTCCGCCGGGCAGGCGCAGAAACTTGGGATGCATCTTCGCCATCATCTCCATCAGGTCAGGGCGATTTCCGTTGTCGCGATTTTTGTAGGTTGGCGGGAAGAGGGAGACGAGATCGATCCACAGTTTGCCGGAATGGCCGACGGTCAGCAGCAGGTGATTATCCGCGGAGGGCTGAACGCTGGCGGTTGTCAAAGTGAACTCATAGCGCCTCCACGCGTTAGAGATGGCGGGCACCGTGGCGGTTGCCACAGGCTGGCCGGTGTTGTCGCTGACCAGCGAAACGGTGAGCGGTCCGAGGTCAGGCGATTCGGACTTTGCGTAGAGCGAGCCTTTGTAGGTGGTGTTTGGGCGGACGGCCATGCCCCAATAGCCTTCGTTGCGAACGCCTGCAGGGTTGGCTGAGTCGGCCTGCTTGACGGTGATCGCCATGCTATGTTCGAGGGCCGCGCTGGGACCTTCAGTGAGATCGATGGCCATCGAAGCCGCGGAGTTTCCGATGTGCTCTACGTTCCATCGCCCAACGCCGGCCCAACCATGATCTTGAAGAGTGCGGTTGCGCACCATCTCGGCATAGAGGCCGCCGTCGTAAGAGTAGTTGATCTCCTCGGTCATCAATCCATAGAGCGTTGGGCTGACGGCGTGCGCAGGCTTGTCAAGCTGAATGCTGAGAGTAGCGGACGGCGCTTGTGCGAGACTTGCGCCGGCCAAGGTGGAGGCGACGAAGGCCAGCATGGCGATTCTCGTGAATAGTTTCGACGCAAGCGAAATCTCAGCGTGCATAACTCTCGAAGACCTTGTCATCTTCCTACTCCCTTTTTGCTTTCGATTGTGAAAGCGTTTACTGGACAATCCATATTGTCACAGCGCGGTTGAATTCGTCACGGAGTATTACCGTGGTTGAAAGCGAATTTGTGCGCTCTATCCGCGAATCCAGTCGCCGTCTATACGACGCCACATGGCGGGGTTCGGAGACTTGTCTCGCAGGACCGCGGGCAGGCGCTCGGGGCGCACATTGTCGTAGCAATGCAACGCGCCAAAGCGCAGCAGCGATGCGGGAATGCCAACAGCGGTAAAGCCGGGATGGCCGGTAGCGGGATAGGGGCCGCCGTGGTTCATCGCGGGGCTCAGGGCAACGCCGGTGGGCATCTTGTCGTTTAAGAGACGGCCGACTTTGAAGCGGAGATCGCCGGCGATGCCGGGGTAAATTGCATCGTCGCTGCCTGTCTTGCTCGAGTAAATACTGCCGGTCAGATTGCCTTCGAGCACCTCGATGAGCTGGCGCAACTGTGCGGCGTCCGCAGCGGTTACCACCATGGTGGCGTTGCCGAAGGCCTCACGCTGCAGACCCTCGGGCTGGGCGAGAAACTGCTCGGCGGTGGTGCGGAGCAACGTGTTTTTGTAGCGGCAACCGCAGCCTGTCATCGGCGCTGCGCCGGTAACTACGGTTGCTCCCGAATCGATGAGGGCGTGGACGCTTTCATCGAGGCCTTTGAGGCCGCCTGCCGAGAGCAGAGGCGCTGGAGGGCGCTCATCGAGGATTCTGGCCAGATTCGCAGCGAGGTTTTCAGCGTCCTCGCCGGCGATCATCAGAATTAGATTCGGGCTGGTGCAGAACTGGCCGCTGGCGGCAAGGCAACTGTCTGCAAGCTCGGTGGCAAGCTGCTGCCCGCGCTCAGCCAAAGCACCGGGCAACAGGATGACGGGATTGAGGCTCGACATTTCAAGATAGATTGGCTTGCCCGCAGATTCAGCGGCGGACTTTAAACGCAGGCCAGCTTCGCGACTGCCGGTAAAACTGACGGCGCCGACACGCGGGTCACTGACCAGGCGCAGGCCGTCTTGCTTGCTGGTGCGGTAGATCATCTGAAGTGTTGCAGGTGGCAGGCCTGCTTCGGCGAGTGCAGCGATGGCGCACACGGCGAGGAGCTTGCTGGTGCCGGCGTGCAGGGGGTTGGACTTGGCGATGACCGGATTGCCGGTGGCGATGGCGGCTGTCAGATCGCCGCCGGAGATGCCGTTGAAGGCGAAGGGGAAATTGTTGGGCCCGAAGATCACGATGGGGCCGATAGGCGCGTAGTGAGAGCGAATATTCGTCTTGGTGTCGATGATCGCATTGGTCCACGAACCTTCGCGCGCGGCGGCCGCTCCCTGGCGCAACTGCGTCGCGGTACGCGGCAACTCAACGTCTCTGAGGCGCGGCACGGCTGCTAGGCCGGTCTCTGCGTTTGCCCTGCTGACGAGGGCGGCTGCATTCTCTTCGATCTTTTTTGCGAAGAGATCGAGGAAGTCGGCTAGCTTCTCGGCAGGGACAGATCGGAGCTCTTTGGCGACCGTTGCGGCAGCATGCAGCGCATCGTCACAGTCTTGCCATTCGCTGATGGGGAAGTCTCCTTCAAGCGTCACTCCGTTTGCTGGATCTTCCACACGAAAAGTTGACTTGGCTGTTGCGTTGCGCCAACCACCGGCTACCAATACCTGTTCGACTGCCATGATGCATTCTCCCGTAAAGTATCTAGTGTAGTGCGCCGCAAATAGAGTCATTTTCAAGCGGCTCTACGGTGACATCGAATTCCCTGAAAACATCCCTCAGGGGCTAAAGCCCTGGTCATTCCATGCCGTTGGTGGCACGACTGAAGTCGTGCCCTTTCAAAACCCAAACGACCATCTGTGCGGCGGACACTATTAGTTGTTGCGCAGAGGTTCGATCACCGATGACATGTCTTCATCGCCGAAGCCTTTTGCGATCGCGGCTTCAAAGAGGCTTCGGGCGACGGCTGCGGTTTTCAGATCGACGTTGCAGTTGGCTGCCTCAGCCTGGGCATACTGAAGGTCTTTGGTCATCAGCCTGAGCAGAAAGTTGACTTTGTAGTCGTGGTTGACCATGCGCTCAGAGATCGTGCTGAGTACGGGGCTGCCGGGCGCGCCGGCCTTCAATATCGAAAGAGCCTTATCGCGATCGAGGCCGCTGCGTTCAATCCACGCAAGCCCTTCAGCGATGGACGCGACCTGAACGCCGCTAAGAAAATTGTTGATCAACTTCATCTTTGCGCCGCTGCCGACGGGGCCGAGGTGAACGATGTCTCGGCTCATCGCCTTGAGAGCCGGAGTGGCGATGTTGAGCGCAGCTTCGCTTCCGCCGACGAGAAACAGGAGCTGCGCGCCGGCGGCTTGCATGCGGCTGCCGGTTACCGGGGCGTCGAGCAACTCCGCCTGGCGCTGCGCGGCAAGGGCGGCAAGTTCGGCGATCCATGCAGGGCTTACGGTGCCCGACTCGATGAGGATCGTGCCCGGCTTTACGCCTTCGAGAGCGCCATCTTTGCCTGTCCATATCTCGCGCGATGCGGTGTCGTCCGCAAGCATGGCAATGACGATGGACGCGGCCCTTGCAGCCTCAGCCGGAGTTGATGCGAGGTGTGCGCCTGCACTGACAAGAGGCTGCGCTCTGGCTGCGGTGCGGTTATACACGGTCAGCGAGAATCCGGCCTTGAGCAGGTTCGTCGCCATGCCGGAGCCCATTGTGCCCAGTCCAAGGATTGCTATGTTATCACTCACAGAAATGGTCTCCTTCTTTTTCTATTATCTGCCAAGCAAATGCGCGGCTGGTGGGATGGCTGATTGGATTTGGCTTGCAGGGCAGCGTCGAAGCGAACTTACCAGGTCAAGCGCAACAGCGATGTGGCTTGCCGGGGAAGTTCGGTTGCGATTATGACCTTGCCGGCGCTCACGTCTAACCATTCGGGCGAGGTGAGAAGCTCGAGCTGGCCCGCGGCTTTCAACTGCGCATATTGCTGATCTGTCGGAGCCTGCGGAGAGCCCATGGCCTTCCATGCGGTGTAGGCGTTGCTGTGCGTGTCGTCGATGCGATAGTGCTCGAGCAGTACCTTTTTTGTACCGGGAGGAATACCGGCAATCGTCACTCGCACAGCAGCGGCAGGTGCGGGCAGGTCATCATCATGGTAGTTCCACAACATAACAGATGCATCATGGGTTGAGCTGGTTGCGAGAGCATCCACATCCGGCGTTTGCTTGACACCCTTGCCGAGGATGTCATCGAGCGGAACCTGGCCCGTGCTGGTGGTCTTGACGCGTTGGCCGGACATCATGGCGGCCATGCGGAAGACGTTGAGCACAGGCTTGTCTACGCCGTTGGTTGCGAGGGTGCGAAAGCCTTCGAAGAATTCCTTGCCTTCAAACTCGAAAGACCACGACACCATTGCCAACAGGTTCACGCTGGATCGGTCCTGGAGATCAAAGAGAGCTTTGATGGCCGCCGCGGTGTAGGTGGCGTAGAGCGGACCATTGCGATAGGCATTGGCTGGATTGACTTTCATGGAGCAAGCGGCGCATCCCTCTGGATCGGCCTCGCTAAGAATGATGGGGAGATGGCGATATTGCGGGTACTTCGCGACGATGCGAAAGCCCTCGTCGGTGGCTTTCAATTCATTCGCAAGGCCCATGCTCACATGCCCGTCGACAATCGTCGGGCGGCCTTTGGGATGAAATGAAATGAAATCGAGTGGGATGAGTTTGCCGTTTGCGGCGCTCTTGTCATGGAGGCAATGCTTGAGGAAGTTATCGAGAAAGCTGGCGGCCTTTTCTGATGTGGGCCCCGTGCTTGCGGGTCCGCCGACCATTGCGTTGGGCAGTGCGGCTCGCACGCCGGCCACTGCGTAGTCGTAGAGTTTGTAATACTCCGCAGGCGTGCCGTGCCAGTAGGAGATGTCGGGCTCGTTCCACACTTCGAAGTACCATGTGCTGACTTGCTGCCTGCCATAGCGCTCAACAAGGTGCGCCGTGTAGCGTCGCACCAGTTCGCCCCACATTGCATAATCCTTGGGCGGATTGTTGGAAGATCCAGATGTGGTGTTGGCGGGATAGTGAACTTGATAATCAGTGACGCCGGGAGCTGTGGCGGCGAGATCTTTGGGCATGAAGCCAAGCTCAACCATCGGCCGCACGCCGGCCTTTTGATATTCATCGAAGGTCTGGTCGGTGATGGTGAAGTCGTATACAGGCTTAAGGTCTGGACCCAGTGTGAATACGTTGGACGAGCTCCACTTGAGTTCCGCCACACCATTGCCGGAAGTCAGCAAATGATGGGCGCGGATGTAGACCGGCGCGGGGCTCAGGTCATGCAGCTCAGACAGCAATTGCTTGCCGTATTTCATGGTGGTGTAGTTTGACTCGTCATAGCCAAACCACGCGTAGATGGGCTTGTAGGCGCCCTGCGTCTTGGCGAGGTCAACAGAAATCGACACGGAACTTGTTGCTGGAAGCTGCGCTCCAACCTGCATCGCAGCCGCACAGATCAAGATCATTGCAAGCTTGCGCATGGGCTGGGTTCCTTGTCGGTTGCAGGTCGGGCTGCGGAGATCGGGCTCAGGTGTGATTGTTGGGATGAGCTAGGATGGCGGCTTGGGGGTCGCGTCCTTGTTGGGGCTCCAGTTGATGACGTGATATGTTGCCGGCACAGTGCCAATGTTGCGGAATCCATGAAGGCTGTTGGATGCGTTGAACACTACAGATCCGGGGCCGGCCTTGACCCAGGCGCCGTTCGAGAGCGTCTCGCATTCGCCCTCGCGAATGATGATGAGCTCCTCATTGACGTGCCTGTGCGGCGGGTGCGAGGTCTCGCCGGGGTTCAATGTGGTGACATGCATCTCTAATTGGTCGAGTGTAGCGGTTGGGCTCTTGCAAAGCGAGCGGACCTCGCCGGTCTTTGTCTTGACGACTTTCATGTCGTTCCAGTTGAAGACTGTGGGGCCAAGAATCGGCTGCGGGTCAGCGCCCAAGGCAACGGCACTCAAAGCGCTCGGCATTGCCAGCAGGCCAACCAGGGCATCGCGTCGTGTAATCATG